>ERZ827037.19-NODE-19-length-164199-cov-8.422245_pt1 | contig 164199 bp, 151 predicted proteins | sample MGYA00519924_ERZ827037 | MGnify/ENA primary metagenome ERZ827037 (study PRJEB31778, sample SAMEA3449250) | human gut metagenome | biome: human gut; feature: human-associated habitat; material: faeces | place: United Kingdom | collected 2010/2012 ... | reverse complement strand
AAATGTTCAATATTTGGGCGCTTCGGAGCGTTGCAGAGCATACTAATTCATGGTATAATACGGACGCTGTATACAAGAGAATGCCGCCTCGCCGGGCTTGCCGGCGGGCGGCCATGAGGAGGAACTTCGCTATGAACGCCATCGTCACCGTCGTGGGGCAGGATAAGGTAGGCATCATCGCCGCCGTCTGCGCCCTGCTGGCTGAGCACAATGTCAATATCCTGGACATCTCCCAGACGATCCTCCAGGGCTCCTTCACCATGGTCATGGCCGTGGACGTGGGAGCGGCCAAGGTCTCCGTGGGCGAGCTGCGGGACCTGCTGGAGCAGTTGGGGCAGAAGATGGAGATCTCTATCCGCATCCAGCGGGAGGAGATATTTGATGCCATGCATCGCATCTGACTTCAAGAGGGAGCTGCGCCCACCCTTTAGATTCCCCCACCCCAGTGAGACGTTGGTCACTGGGGACGCCGCCCCCGGCGGCTGGGTCAAGGAATTTTCGGCAGGTACACGCCCTGCCGAAAATGATTTGATATTCTTCTTTTACCCGTTTCCGGAGTCCCTTTGAGAGAGAATTTGTACGTTGGGAGATACGTTATGCTGAACCAGAAGGAAATTTTATCTACCATTGAGATGATCGACCAGCAGCACCTGGACATCCGCACCATCACCATGGGCATCTCCCTGCTGAGCTGCTGTGACCCGGACCCGAAGCGGGCCTGTGAGAAGATCTACGACAAGATCACCCGGTATGCGGAGAAGCTGGTCAAGACCGGCGAGGACATCGAGCGGGAGTTCGGCATCCCCATCGTGAACAAGCGCATTTCCGTCACTCCCATGGCCCTGGTGGCCGGGGCCAGCGAGACGGAGGACTGCGTGCCCTTTGCCCTGGCCCTGGACCGGGCGGCCCAGACCTGCGGCGTCAACTTTATCGGCGGCTACTCCGCCTTGGTGCAGAAGGGCATGACAGAGGCGGACGAGAAGCTGATCCGCTCCATTCCGGAGGCTCTGGCCCGGACAGAACTGGTCTGTTCCTCCGTCAACGTGGGGTCCACCCGGGCGGGCATCAATATGGACGCGGTGGCCCTGATGGGCCGCATCGTCAAGGATACCGCTGCCGCCACGGCGGACCGGGATGGCCTGGGCTGCGCCAAGCTGGTGGTGTTCTGCAATGCCGTGGAGGACAACCCCTTTATGGCCGGCGCCTTCCACGGCGTGGGAGAGGCGGAGAGGGTTATCAACGTGGGCGTCTCCGGCCCCGGCGTGGTGTGTACTGCTTTGAAAGCGGTGAAGGGCCAGCCCTTTGACGTGGTGGCGGAGACAGTGAAGAAGACCGCTTTCCGGGTGACTCGCATGGGCCAGCTGGTGGCCCAGGAGGCCAGCCGTCGGCTGGACACGCCCTTCGGCATCGTGGATCTCTCCCTGGCGCCTACCCCGGCCATCGGAGACAGCGTGGCCCGCATTCTGGAGGAGATGGGCCTGGAGGTCTGCGGCACCCACGGCACTACGGCGGCGCTGGCCCTGTTGAACGACGCGGTGAAGAAGGGCGGCGTCATGGCGTCCTCCTCTGTGGGCGGCCTCTCCGGCGCCTTCATCCCCGTCAGCGAGGACGAGGGCATGATCGCCGCCGCAGAGGCAGGGACCCTCTGCCTGGACAAACTGGAGGCCATGACCTGCGTCTGCTCCGTGGGCCTGGACATGATCGCCGTCCCCGGCGACACCCCGGCAGAGACCATCTCCGCCATCATTGCAGACGAGGCGGCCATCGGCATGGTGAACAACAAGACCACCGCCGTCCGGCTGCTGCCCGCCCCCGGCAAGACCGTGGGGGACCGGATCGAGATGGGCGGCCTCCTGGGCAGCGCCCCGGTGATGCCGGTGCACCCGGAGTCCAGCGCGGACTTTATCGCCCGGGGCGGCCGCATCCCGGCACCCCTCCACAGCCTGAAGAACTGAGCCAGCGGGCCGTCCGGAAGGGCGGCCTGTTTTGCCATACAGATGCGGGAAAGGCGTTCAGATATGCCGCAGCTTCATGTGCAGCAGGGCTCACGCCTTTTCGCGGCATACTGTCCTATACTTGGAGTTTCACGCCGGGGTATGGGACGCGCCCTGCCGCGGTAAACTGGGAGAAAAGGAGGAATCGCATGGACATTCTCTTTGAAAACGGCACCATCCGCACTCTGGAGCGGAACAGCCCTGATGCCCAGGCCCTGTTGGTGCGCAACGGCCGGATCGCCGCCGTGGGGGGCAGGACGGCGGTGGAGGACCAGACGGGAATCGACGTCCGCCGGGTGGATCTGGCAGGCAGGACGCTGCTGCCGGCGTTTCTGGACGCCCACAGCCACTTTACGGCGGTGGCCAACCAGTTTCTGCAGGTGTCTTTGGAGGGCTGCACCTCCTGGGCGGACATGCAGGACCGGATCCGGGACTACATCCGGCGGGAGCGCATCCCTGCCGGGCAGTGGGTAACGGCACAGGGGTACGACCACAACCTGCTCTCGGAGCGGCGCCACCCGGATCGGCTCTGCCTGGATGCGGCGGCGCCGGACAACCCGGTGGTGATCTGCCACCAGTCCGGCCACATGGGCGTGTTCAACACCGCGGCGCTGGAGCGGCTGGGTGTCACTGCGCAGACGCCTGCCCCCGCCGGAGGCGTCATCGGACGGGAGAACGGCACCCTCACCGGCTACATGGAGGAAAACGCCTTTCTGGAGTTCCAGAAGCGGGTGCCCATGAGGCCGCTGGAGTCGTTTCTGGCGGCCTACCGGAAGGCCCAGGACCTGTACGCCTCCTACGGAATCACCACCGTGCAGGAAGGGCTGCTGCGCCGGGAGCTGGTACCCCTGTATCAGGCCCTGCTGGCGGACGGGTCCCTGAAGCTGGATGTGGTTGCCTACGGAGATCCGGAGGGAGCGGAGGCGGCCCGGCAGGCATTTCCGGAGAGTGTCCGGCAATATCACCGGCGCTTCAAGCTGGGCGGGTACAAGATGTTTCTGGACGGATCTCCCCAGGGACGTACCGCCTGGCTGCGGCGGCCCTATCAGGGGGAGCAGGAATACCGGGGCTACGGCACCCTGACGGACGCAGAGGTGCTGGACATGGTCCGCCGGGCCGGGACAGATGGAATGCAGCTGCTGGCCCACTGTAACGGGGATGCCGCCTGCGCCCAGTATCTGGCGGCGCTGGATGCGGCGGCGCGGGAAGGCGTGGATCTGGCGGCACTGCGGCCGGTGATGATCCACGCCCAGCTGCTGGGCAGGGACCAACTGCCGGAGGTGAGGCGGCTGGGGGTGATCCCCTCTTTCTTCGTGGCCCACGTGTACCACTGGGGGGATGTCCATCTGGAAAATCTGGGACCCGGCCGGGCGGAGGCCATCAGTCCCGCAGGCTCGGCGGCGGAGCAGGGGATCCCCTTCACATTCCATCAGGATGCGCCGGTGATCCGGCCCGATATGCTGGAGACGGTGTGGTGTGCCGTGAACCGGGTGACCCGGCAGGGCCGCGTCCTGGGCCGGGAAGAGCGGGTGGACGTCCGGACGGCCCTGGAGGCGGTGACGGTCCACGCTGCATACCAGTATTTTGAGGAGACGGACAAGGGCACCCTGGCGCCGGGGAAGCAGGCGGATCTGGTGATTCTGGACCGGGACCCCCTGGCGGTGCCGCAGGAGGAGCTCCGGGATATTCGGGTACTGGAGACCTGGAAGGATGGCGTTCCCATCTTCCGCCGGAAGGCATGAGTCTGCCGCCGGGTGGAAAAGAACGCTTGCAATTTTTCGCACGAGAGGTAAAATAAGGAGGAACGACGTGCCCAACGCGTTGGAACATGGGAGGTGAACAATATGGAGAAAAAGAGCAAGCTGGTGCTGGCCGTTTTACAGGGAAGCGATTCCGACAACACCATCCGCAACCTGAATGAGCGCGGCTTCATGGTGACGGTGCTGAGCTCCACCGGCGGCTTTTTGAAGAAAAAGAGCACCACGGTGATGATCGGCGTGGAGGAGGATCGGCTGGAAGAGGCCCTGGACGTCCTGCAGAAGTATGCGGGACACCGGAAGGAGACCGTGTACCAGAGCGTGACCATGCCCCACGGGGAGATGTCCGCGGTGCCGCCGGTACCCATGGAGGTCATGGCCGGCGGTGCGGCGGTGTTCATCGTGTCGCTGGACGATATCCGCAAATTCTGAATCCCTGCGTCTCAAATGGCAAAAAAGACCTGCGCGGCAGCTGCCGTGCAGGTCTTTTTTGCGCATCGAAGGGAAGCTCGTCAGCCCTGTCGGGCCGCCTCCTCCGCGTCAAATTTTGCCCGGTCCCGGTCGATCTGCTTCTGATAGCGGTCCGCCTCGGAAAAGACGCAGCCGCAGTACTTCTGCATATAGAACCCCAGCTCCCGGGCCCGCTGGTTGCCGGCCCGGAAGTTTGACCGGAAGTCCCGGTAGAGAAATTCCACCCCGTACTGCCGGGCATACATCTCCGCTGCGGCGGCGATGGCCTCGTGATTCTGATAGGTGCTGGCCAGCAGGGTGGAGGTGAAGGCGGCAAAGCCGTGCTCTGCCGCATACTTCGCCGTGCCCTCCAGCCGGTGTTCGTAGCAGTAGGCGCAGCGGTGGTCGATGTCTCCCGCCACATGGCGGACAAAGTCCTTCAGACCGTAGTCCTCCTGTACCCGGACCTCCATACCGATGGTGGGGGCATACGCCAGCAGGCAGTCCCGCCGGGCCTGATACTCCTTCCAGGGGTGGATGTTGGGGTTGTACCAAAACGCCACCGGCTCGATGCCCTCGCTCCGCAGAGGGTCGATGCAGCTGAGGGAACAAGGGGCGCAGCAGGTGTGCAGCAAAACGCGTTCCATGTCGAAAATGCCTCTCTTTGGTTCTGAGATGGAACCAGTATAGCATAGAAGAGAGAAAAGGCCAAGCCCCTTTCCCAACCAAGTTTCTTAACGAAAAATTAACAGTCTTTCAGAATATTGCCGATTGAACATCCCATGGAAAAAGTGTATGATGTCAACTAATGTGGTATCATGCGGTTAGCTGTTGAAAACTCTGACGCAACCGTTTTCCCAGAAGGAGGAAGCAGAGTTGAAAGTTGGACTTGACGTAGGATCCACCACCATCAAATGCGTGGTGCTGGACGATGCGGATAATCTGGTATACAGTACATACGAGCGGCATTACAGCCATATTCTGGAAAAGTCGGAGGAGCTGCTGCGCCGGGTGGCGGATCAGCACGGCGCAAAAGCGGATCTGGCCATCTCCGGCTCTGCCGGCATGGGCATGGCGGAGAGCGTGCAGGTCCCATTCGTGCAGGAGGTGTTTGCCACCCGCGTGGCGGCCAACAAGCTGGCCCCGGGGACGGACTGCATCATCGAGCTGGGCGGCGAGGACGCCAAAATCCTGTTCCTCACAGGCGGCATGGAGGTGCGGATGAACGGCTCCTGCGCCGGCGGCACCGGCGCCTTCATCGACCAGATGGCGACGCTGCTGAAAATGAGCGCCGACGAGATGGACGCCGCCGCCCAGCGGGCGGAGAAGACGTACACCATCGCCTCCCGCTGCGGCGTGTTCGCCAAGAGCGATGTGCAGCCCCTCATCAACCAGGGTGCCAAGGCGGAGGATATTTCTGCCAGCATTTATCAGGCGGTGGTGAACCAGACCATCGCGGGCCTGGCCCAGGGCCGGCCCATCAAGGGCAGCGTCCTGTACCTGGGCGGGCCCCTGACCTTCTCCCGAGTCCTGCGGGAGAGCTTTGACCACACCCTGGGGGTCCAGGGCACCTGTCCGGAGAACAGCCTGCTGTACGTGGCCCTGGGCGCAGCCTTTTACTCCGACCAGGAATTCGACCTGAACCAGGTGGCGGACGACCTGCAGAAGCACGGCTCGGCGGAGACCTACCGCTCCCTGCCGCCCCTGTTCAGCAGCCGTGAGGAGTATGAGGCGTTCCGGGCCCGGCACGCCAAGGCCACGGTGCCCCAGGTGCCCTTCGGCGCGGACTACGCCGCCCCGGTGCACATCGGCGTCGACTCCGGCTCCACTACCGTGAAGCTGGTGGTCATCGACCAGGACGCCCGCATCCTCTTCTCCGACTACCGGCCCAACCTGGGCAACCCGGTGCCCCTCATCCGGCAGGTGCTGCAGGAGCTCTATGACGAGCATCCGGCCCTCCATGTGGCGTCCGTCACCACCACCGGCTACGGAGAGGATCTGGCGAAAAACGCCTTCCACGCGGACTACGGCGTGGTGGAGACGGTGGCCCACTTCACCGCCGCCCGCCACTTCCTGCCCAATGTGGACTTCATCATCGACATCGGCGGCCAGGACATGAAATGCTTCAAGATCGAGGACGGCGCCATCAGCAACATCTTCCTGAACGAGGCATGCTCCTCCGGCTGCGGCAGCTTCCTGCAGACCTTCGCCCAGGCGCTGGGGTACGACGTGAAAGAGTTTGCCCAGCTGGGCCTGTTTGCCGAGCGGCCTGTGGACCTGGGCAGCCGCTGCACTGTGTTCATGAACTCCAGCGTGAAGCAGGCCCAGAAGGACGGCGCCACCATTGAGAACATCTCTGCCGGCCTCTCCATGTCCGTGGTGCGCAACGCCATCTACAAGGTCATCCGGGCCTCATCTCCCGAGGAGCTGGGCCGGAACATCGTGGTCCAGGGCGGCACCTTCTACAACGAGGCGGTGCTGCGGGCTTTTGAGAAGGAGATGGGCGTAGAGGTTATCCGGCCCAATATCGCTGGCCTCATGGGCGCCTACGGCGCCGCCCTGTTCGGCCGGGGAAAGGCCCGGGCGGATCAGACCAGTACGCTTTTGAACCGTCAGGAGCTGGCGGACTTCCGCCAGGAGACGGAGAGCCGGGTGTGCGGCCTGTGCGGCAACAACTGCCAGCTGACCATCAACACCTTCGCCGACGGGGCCACCTTCATCAGCGGCAACCGCTGCGACCGGCCCGTCACCGGCAAGGCGGACACCGGGGAGCGGAACCTCTACGAATACAAGCGCAAGCTGATCCTGGGCTACAAGCCCGTCCCCGGCAGGCGGGGCAAGATCGGGCTGCCCCTGTGCCTGAATATGTGGGAGCTGCTGCCCTTCTGGCACACCTTCTTCACCAAGCTGGGCTTCGCGGTGTACCACAGCCCCTTCTCCAGCCGGGACCTGTATCTGAAGGGGCAGGGCACCATCCCCAGCGACACCGCCTGCTTCCCCGCCAAGTTGGCCCACGGTCATATTCAGTTCCTCGCAAAGCTTGGCCTGGACGCGATCTTCTACCCCTGCATGACCTACAATCTGGATGAGGGGCTGGGGGACAACCACTACAACTGCCCTGTGGTGGCCTACTATCCGGAGGTCATCGCCGGCAACTGCCCAGAGGTCCAGCAGACCAAGTTCATCTATGACTATGTGGGCCTCCACCGGCCCAAGGACTTCACCAAAAAGATCTTCACCATCCTGCGCAGCTACTTCCCGGACATCACCAAGGGCGAGGTGAAGGAGGCAACCGACGCCGCCTACGCCGAGTACGCCCACCACATGTCCCTCATCCGCAAGGAGGGAGAGCGGATCATCGACCAGGCCCGGGCAGAGGGCCGCCGGATCATCGTGTTGGCAGGCCGGCCCTATCACGTGGACCCGGAGGTCAACCACGGCATCGACACTCTGATTACCCGCGCCGGCGCTGCGGTCATCACGGAGGACTCCATCTCCAACCGGGTGGAGAAATTCCCCACCACGGTGCTGAACCAGTGGACCTACCACGCCCGTCTCTACGCGGCGGCCCGCTACTGCTGCACCCAGCGGGATATGGACCTGGTGCAGTTGGTCTCCTTCGGCTGCGGCGTGGACGCCATCACCTCCGACGAGACACGGGAGATCCTGCAGGCGGGTGGCAAGTTGTACACCCAGCTGAAGATCGACGAGATCACCAACCTGGGCGCTGTCCGCATCCGGCTGCGGAGCCTGTTCGCTGCCCTGGATGAGCAGGACGAGGCCCGGGAAACTGCCAGAAAGGAGGCGTGAGACATGGAGCTGGAATTCCAGAATTACCCCAAGTTCACCCCTGAAATGAAAAAGACCCATAAGATCCTGATTCCCAACATGGCCCCGGTGCAGTTCCGCATCCTGGCGGCCGTCATGCGGCAGGCCGGCTACACCTGCGAGCTGCTGGAGAACTGCGGCAGCCAGGTCAGCGAGCTGGGATTGAAATACGTCCACAACGACACCTGCTATCCCGCCCTGCTGGTCATCGGCCAGTTCCTGGACGCCCTGGGCTCCGGGAAGTACGATCTGGACCACACCGCCCTGATTATCACCCAGACTGGCGGCGGCTGCCGGGCCTCCAACTACATCCACCTGCTGCGCAAGGCCCTGGTGAAGGCAGGCTACGGCCAGGTTCCGGTGGTGAGCCTGAACTTCTCCGGATTGGAGAAGGACTCCGGCTTCCCCATGACCCTGCCCCTGATGCGCAAGCTCCTGGCCTGCATCTACTACGGCGACCTGCTGGTGGCCCTGAAGGCCCAGACGGAGCCCTATGAGACCCACAAGGGGGACGCGGCCGCTTTGCAGGAGAAGTGGCTGGACACCATCTGCGGCTGGGTCATGGAGGACAAGGGCTGGTCCGGCCGGGAGATCAAGGCCGCCATGCCCAAGATCGCCGCAGAGTTCGCCGCCATTCCCATTCACCGGGTACCCAAGGTGAAGGTGGGCGTGGTAGGGGAGATCTACGTGAAATACTCCCCCCTGGGCAACAATGACCTGGAGAAGTTCCTGGCCTCCCAGGACTGCGAGGTGAACCTGCCGGGCCTGATGGGCTTTGTGCAGTACTGCGCCTACAACCCCTCCGAAACCGCCCGGCTGTATGGCGGCACCTTCCTGGAAAAGCATGTGTCAAGCGTAATCCTGGACTACATCGAGGGCATGGAGAAGGTGATGATCCGGGTCCTGAAGGACAACGGCTTCCACGCGCCCCTGCCCTTCCGGGAGCTGGTGAAGCTGACGGACGGCGTCATCTCCACCGGCAACAAAATGGGTGAGGGCTGGCTCCTCACCGCCGAGATGATCGAGCTGGTGCGGGCCGGGTACGAGAACATCGTCTGCGCCCAGCCCTTCGGCTGCCTGCCCAACCACATCTGCGGCAAGGGGATGATCAACAAGATCCGGGAGCTGTACCCCCAGGCCAACATCACCCCCATCGACTACGATCCCAGCGCCACCCGGGTGAATCAGGAGAACCGCATCAAGCTGATGCTGGCGGTGGCCCGGGAGCGGCTGGCGGAGAAGACTGCCGACCAGAGTGCCCGGGAGACTCCGGCGCCCGCAGAGACCCCGCAGAGCGGGGCGGAGCCTCAGACAGTCTCCGTATAAACAAAGCCATAACTGGAAGTGCCGGCGCGGCAGACCCGAGAGGGTCTGCCGCGCTGCTGTTTTCTGGCCGTGCTCCCAGCATTTGTGCCTTGAGGCCCGCAGCCCGTTCCGGTAAAATAGGGCGTGACGACACACGCATTTTGGTGACGATTATCTGAAAAAGGAGCGTTTTCCCTTGCGAAATTTCATCAGACGAACCGCCGCCGCGCTGGCCGTCCTGTGTATGGCGGCCCTGCTGTTGGGCACCCCCACGGAGGCGGAAGAGCGTACATATTCCGCCGGAGGAGAGGCGGTGGGCTACTACGCCGGATGGGCGGCCTACCAGGGCTTCACCCCTGACCAAATCCCGGCGGAGCATCTGACTCAGATCAACTACGCCTTTGCCCAGATCGACCCAGATACCCTCACCATTGCTCTGGAGAATCCAGCCCATGACCAAAAGAACCTGGCCGCCCTGCGGAAGCTGCGCCAGCAGAACCAGCATCTCAAGCTGCTGATCTCCGTGGGCGGGTGGTCGGACTCCCAGTACTTCTCCGACGCGGCCGCCACGGCGGCCCGGCGGGAGAGCTTCGCTGCCAGCTGTGTGGACTTTGTGGTGGAGCAGGGCCTGGACGGGGTGGACCTGGACTGGGAGTACCCGGTATCCGGCGGCGCGGCGGGGACCATCCACCGCCCGGCGGACAAGCAGAACTTCACTCTGCTGCTTCAGGAGCTGCGGGAGCAGCTGGATCGGCAGGGCCGCCGGGACGGGAAGGACTACGCCCTCACTATCGCCGGCGCCGCCGGGAGCTGGTACTTAAACCAGATCGAGGCCGTGAAGGTGGCCGCCATTGTGGACCACATCTTCGTGATGGGCTATGACCTCCACGGCACCTGGGATACCTACGCGGACTTCAACGCACCCCTGTATGCGCCCTCCGGCACCTCGCCCCAGAGCAGAAGCAGCATCTCCGATTGCGTACAGGCCTATCTGAAAAAGGGTATCCCGGCGGAAAAGATCGTCCTGGGGATGCCTTTGTACGGCTATGCCTACCAGGGGGTCAAGGCCCAGAACAACGGCCTGTACAGCACTTACACATCAGCCAAATCCGTCAGCTACAAGATGCTGAAGAAGAGCTATCTGGACAACACGGACTACCGCCAGTTCCGCCATGAAGAGGCGCAGGTGCCCTGGCTCTACGGAAACCGCACCTTCGTCTCCTACGACGATGCCGTGTCCCTCGCTGCCAAGGCACAGCTGGCCCGGTCTCTGGGTCTGGGCGGCGTGGGGTTCTGGGAGATCTCCCAGGACGATGGGGGAGAGCTGATCGCTGCCGCCAGCGGGGCTTTCCGCAGCACCTGGGATAATCCCTTCCGGGACGTCCCCCCCGGCGCGTGGTATGAAGAGGCGGTCCAATATGTGTATGAGGCGGGGCTGATGCAGGGCACCACCGGCAGCACCTTTTCCCCTGACCGGGCATCCAACCGGGGCATGATCGCCGCCATCCTCTACCGACTGGAGGGCAGACCCAGGGCGGGGACGCCTCCCTTCACCGATGTGGCGGCGGACAGCTACTGCGCCGATGCGGTGGCCTGGGCGGAACAGCAGGGAATCGTCCGGGGCTTTGACGACGGAACCTTCCGCCCGGAGGGGCGGATCACCCGCCAGCAGCTGGCGGCCATCCTGTTCCGGTACACGGAATACAGAGGAGCGGATACCGCGGGCCGGACGGACCTGAGCCGCTTCTCCGACAGCGCCGCTGTGGCGGACTATGCCCGGGATGCCCTGGCCTGGGCGGTGTCTGCCGGACTGCTCCAGGGCCGGCCCGACGGCACGCTGGATCCGTCCGGCTCCGCCACGCGCGCCCAGACGGCAGTGATCCTCCAGCGGCTGGAAACACTGCTGGAAAAGAACTGAACAGAGTGCCGCAGGGCCGGGACACACTGTCCCGGCCCTGCATGCGTCCTCTCCTTGACGGACCGTCCCGTTCCAGGTATGATGGAACCAACAAGATTGACCGGCAGAGAAGGGGGAGCGATTCGATGAAGGTGTGCATTCTGATGGGCAGTCCCAGAAAACAGGGCAATACCAACGCCCTGCTGGGCCCCTTCCGGCAGGAGCTGGAAGGGCTGGGGGCGGAGACGGAAACTGTATGGCTCCATGCTCTGGAGATCAGGCCCTGCACGGCCTGCCGGGCCTGCCAGCGGGACTGGACGGCATTCGGTTGCGCTCAGCGGGACGACGTGCCCACGATCTTTGACAAGGTGCTGGCGTGCGATCTGATCGTGTTGGCCACGCCCATCTATTCCTGGTACTGCACGCCGCCCATGAAGGCATTGCTGGACCGGCTGGTGTATGGCATGGACAAGTATTACGGGGCGGAAAAAGGTCCCGCCCTGTGGGCGGGGAAAGCCCTGGCTCTGCTGCTGACCTGCGGCTACCGCCCGGAGCGGGGCTGCGACCTGTTCGAGGAGGGGATGCGCCGGTACTGCAAGCACGCCCAGCTCCGTTTTCTGGGCAGCCACGCGGAGCGGCACCTGGGGTATGACGTCCCCTTCATGGACGCGGAGAAAGAGGCCCGCACCCGGGCCTTTGCCCGGGAGCTGTGGGATGCCGTGCATTGAAGCACAGCCCCTGTGAGACCGCCGCCCGGCGGTCTCTTTTTCTGCGCATGGGCGAGATAAAACCGCCCCAAACGGTTGACGGACACGGTCCCAAGGCGGTATAATAACATGATTTACAATGGATAAGAGTTTGTCTGGAGGAATTTTGGTATGTGGATCGCGGAGCAATGGCAGGACTATGAGCTGCTGGACTGCGGCGGGGGAGAGAAGCTGGAGCGCTGGGGAGAGCAGTACCTGGTGCGGCCGGACCCCCAGGCCATCTGGGACAGCCCCCGGAAGAACCCCGCCTGGAAGCGGGCCAACGCCCGGTATCTCCGCAGCCAGTCCGGCGGCGGCCACTGGGAGAAGAAGACCCTGCCGGAGAGCTGGAAGATCCGCTACCGGGACCTGACCTTCCAGGTGAAGCCCATGAACTTCAAGCACACGGGCCTGTTTCCGGAACAGGCGGTGAACTGGGATTTCGCCATGGAGAAGATCCGGAACGCCGGGCGGCCCATCCGGGTGCTGAACCTGTTCGCCTACACCGGCGGGGCCACGGTGGCCTGCGCCAAGGCGGGGGCCAGCGTCTGCCACGTGGACGCGGCCAAGGGCATGGTGGCCTGGGCCAGGGAAAACGCCAGACTCTCCGGCTTGGGGGAGGCCCCCATCCGCTGGATCGTGGACGACTGCGGCAAGTTTGTGGAGCGGGAGATCCGCCGGGGCAAGACCTACGACGCCATCATCATGGACCCGCCCAGCTACGGCCGGGGCCCCGGCGGCGAGGTGTGGAAGCTGGAGGACAACCTCTACGACTTCGTGAAGCTCTGCGCCGGCGTGCTGTCGGAGCGGCCCCTGTTCGTGCTCATCAACTCCTACACCACGGGCCTGGCCCCGTCGGTGCTGGGGTATCTGCTGCATCTGTTGGTGGGGGCCAAATACGGCGGCAAGTGCACCTGGGACGAGCTGGGCCTGCCGGTGACGGAGACGGGCCTGGCTCTGCCCTGCGGTGCCACAGGCCGCTGGTGCAGCGAGTGAGGCCGTGGGACGGACTGCGGCATACCTGCTGACGCTGGCAGCGGGGGCGGTGCCTGCCCTGGCGCTCTTTGGGTGCCTGAGCCCCCGGCGCCGGCGGCACCTCGCCGCCGCGGGCCTTGCCAGTCCGGTGGTCCGGGAGGCGGGGATGGCCCTCTTCTGGATGTTCTGCGGCGGCATGGCCCTGGTGACCCTGACGCCCCGATGGGTCGTCCAGGCCCTGGCGGACCTGCTTCAGGGCTGCGGCTGGAACGGGGAGGGGAATCCCTTCTTCGCTCCGGGGACTGTCAATCTGGTTCCCTTCCGGACCCTGGGCGACGGTTACATCCTGGCGGGGAATCTGATCATGTTCCTGCCCTTTGGCTTTTTCCCCGCCCTGCTGTGGCGGGGGTGCACGTGGAAACGCGCGCTCGCCGCGGGCCTGTGTGTCACGGGGTTCATTGAGTGCTGGCAGCTGCTGGTGGGCCGGGCCTTTGACATCGACGACCTGTGGCTCAACACCCTGGGGGCCTTTTGCGGCTTCTGGATCTGGTGCCTGCTGGACCGGGCAGCCCCCGGCTGGACCCGGCGGTTCAGGGTCCGGCAAATACAAGACTGACGAAATGAGGACAGCTATGGCGGAGATCATCCGAACGGAGAATTTACAGTACGCCTACCCGGCGGACGAGGGAGCGGAGCCGGTTCTGGCCCTGAAGGGCGTGGACCTGACCATTGAGCAGGGCTCCTTCGTGGTGGTGCTGGGCCACAACGGATCCGGCAAGTCCACCCTGGCCAAGACGCTCAACGGTGTTCTGCTGCCCTGCGGGGGCCATGTGTATGTGGAGGGAATGGACACCCTGGACGAACATCTGCTGCTGGCCATCCGCCGGACGGTGGGCATGGTGTTCCAGAACCCGGACAACCAGATCGTGGCCAACGTGGTGGAGGAGGACGTGGCCTTCGCCCCGGAGAACCTGGGGGTTTCCAGCAGGGAGATCCGGCAGCGGGTGGACGACGCCCTGGCGGCGGTGGGCATGGGCGAGTTCGCCCGCCACGCGCCCCATCTGCTCTCCGGCGGCCAGAAGCAGCGGATCGCCATTGCCGGCGTGCTGGCTATGGAGCCGGAATGCATCGTGCTGGATGAGGCCACCGCCATGCTGGACCCAGTGGGCCGGCGGGAGGTGCTCTCCGCCGTTCACAGGCTGAACCGGGAGAAGGGCATCACCGTGGTGCTCATCACCCACCACATGAACGAGGCGGAGGATGCCGACCGGGTTGTGGTCATGGACGACGGAAAAGTCATTATGGACGGCGCGCCCCGGCAGGTCTTCACACAGGTGGAGCGGCTGCGGTCCATGGGACTGACGGTGCCGGACACGGTGGACCTACTGGACCGGCTGCGCAAAGACGGGCTGGACGTGCCCCTCACCGCCCTGACGGTGGAGGAGTGCGCGGACGCCATCCTGGCCGCCGTTTCCAAGTAATCGGAAGGGAAGAGAACATTGGAACCGATACTGCAAGTACAACATCTGACCCACACGTACAGCGTGGGCACGCCCTTCCAGCGCAGCGCGGTGGAGGACATGAGCTTTGACGTGTACGATGGGGAGTTCTTAGGGATCATCGGCCACACCGGCTCCGGCAAATCCACCCTGATTCAGCATCTGAACGGCCTGTTGCGGCCTACGTCGGGGCAGATCCTGCTCCATGGGAAGGACATCTGGGCGGAGCCGAAGAAGATCCGGGACGTCCGCTTCCAGGTGGGGTTGGTGTTCCAGTACCCGGAGTACCAGCTGTTTGAGGAGACGGTGTACAAGGACATCGCCTTCGGCCCCATCAACCAGGGCAAGACCGGGGAGGAGCTGGACCGCTGTGTCCGGGAGGCCGCTCGCCTGGTGGGCATCCGGGACGATCAGCTGGACAAGTCCCCCTTTGAGCTCTCCGGCGGCCAGAAGCGCCGGGTGGCCCTGGCGGGGGTCATGGCTATGGACCCCCAGGTGCTGGTGCTGGACGAGCCCACCGCCGGACTGGATCCGGCGGGCCGGGAGAACCTGATGGCCAACATCCGGGACTACCACCGCAATAAAAAGCGCACCATCATCCTGGTGAGCCACAGCATGGACGAGATCGCCCGGAATGTAGACCGAATCCTGGTGCTGAAGTCCGCTCACGTGCTGATGAGCGGGACTCCGGCGGAGGTGTTCGCCCGGGCGGAGGAGCTGCTCTCTGCCGGGCTGGACGTGCCACAGGTGACCCGTATTGCCATGCGCCTGCGGGAGCAGGGCCTCGCCATCGACCCTGCGGTCTACACCGTGGAGACCCTGGAGCGGGAGCTGCTGGCGCTGAGAAGGGGGGAGACGGGATGCTGAAGGACATCACCCTGGGCCAGTTTTTCCCCGGCGACACCGTGGCCCACCGCCTGGACCCCCGGACGAAGATCCTGCTGGTGGTCCTTTACATCGTGGCGCTGTTCTGCGCCAAGAGCCTGCTGGCCTACGGCATTCTGGCGGCGGTGCTGGCAGTGTGTGTCCGCATCTCCCGAGTAGGGATCAAATCCCTGGTGCGGGGGCTGAAGCCGGTGGTGTTCATCATCGTGTTCACCGGCATTTTGAACCTGTTCTTCACGCCGGGAGAGCACATCCTGGCAGAGCTGGGCTTCCTGCGGATCTCCGCGGAGGGTCTGCAGAACGCCGTGTTCATGGTGCTGCGGATCATGCTGTTGATCATGGGCACGTTCCTGATGACCTACACCACCAGCCCCATCAGCCTCACCGACGGGCTGGAGCGCCTGCTGGGCGGATTGAAAAAAATCCATGTGCCGGTCCATGAGCTGGCCATGATTATGTCCATCGCCCTGCGGTTCATCCCAACCCTGATCGAGGAGACAGACAAGATCATGTCCGCTCAGAAGGCCCGGGGCGCGGACTTTGAGAGCGGGAATATCATCCAGAAGGCCAAGGCCCTGATCCCCATTCTGGTGCCGCTGTTCATCAGCGCCTTCCGCCGGGCGGACGAGCTGGCGGTGGCCATGGAGTGCCGCTGCTACCACGGCGGCGAGGGACGCACCAAGCTCCATGTGCTGCAGTACGAGGGGCGGGACTATCTGGCCCTGGTGCTGGGGCTGGCCGTCACCGCGGGGATCATCGTCCTGCGGCAATTTACGTAACGATTTGCCGGTCCGCGGACTGGCTGCCCAGGGTGAGGCCCAGCCGCAGGCCGATGGCGAAGGCAGCCGTGCCCCAGCGGAGATAGCGGCTGGAGAGGAGATCACAGACCTGGATCTGCATGTCCTGCGGCATGGACATCCGGTCCAGCGCCGCCTGGATTTCCGCCTCATCATAGGGCGCCTGCTCCTGCATCAGATGGTCGCCGTAGGTATCGAACAGAAGCTCAAAAACGGATGGCATAGGAGACACTCCTTTGCGAATACAGCTTTTTATGGTATCATTTCGGAATGATGAAACCAGTATAATACAGAAATTTCTGTAAGTCAACAGAACGATCAGAAAAAACTGTATTTTAAGAAAGGGAATGGTCCTTTGGATGTTTTGACTACCTCAGCCAGAATTAAGGCCCGCTGCAAAGCGCAGAAAATTTCAGTCAAAAATTTGCTGGAGCAGACACAGATCAACCGGAATTTTATCTATGACCTGGAAAAAGGCGGACAGATTCCGTCAGCGGAAAAGCTGGAACGCATCGCTGACTATCTGGACTGCTCTGTGGACTATCTGCTGGGGCGGACAGACAACCCGGCGGTCAACCGCTGACCGGCCTCACCGGAAGAGGATTTTCTCCGGGGGGAATGTAGGGGAGACAGTCTGCCGTCCGGCTGCCCCGCATTTTCAATCGCCCAGAGTTGGTAATCATCGAGATCCGTCCGGACGCATGATTGGAAATCATGGATAGTGGACATGGCCTGATTCGGAGCGGCTGTGTTTTGGCAGAGAGGGGAGAGTCCTATGAAGAAGCAGAACATCTGGCTTTGGGCCCTGACTGCGGCTGTGGTTTTGCTGGCAGCAGCCCTGGCGGAGACGCAAGGACAGCTGGGGGAACTTCAGACGGCGTATTCCGCGCTCCAACAGGAGGTGGGAGAACTCCGCCTGGACTTGAAAAGCACACAAAACCGCCTCCAGGAGCAGGAGGAGGCGCTGGAACGAGCGGCCGCCCAAACCGCCCCGCAGCCGGAGGAGTCGCTGCTGGAGCGCTATGAGCTGACGCCCCTTCGGCTGGACGCCGCGGCCCATCAGGTGGAGCTTGGGGTGTCCCTGACCCTGACTACGCCGGACCAGTCGGCGGAAGCCACCCTGAATGTCTATCAGGGCGGCGCGGAGCGCAAGCGTCTGGCCCAGGTGGAGCTGACCCGGTCCGGGGATGGAATCTTCTCCGGTCAGGCGGCGGTGCCTGCGGACAGCACCTCACTCCAGATTCTGGTGACGGTCCGGACCGGCGGCGATACGGCCACAGAGCGGCTCTATGAGGGCCGTGCCACCGGATTGTTGCCGATGGCGCTGTCCAGCCGCAGCGGAGAGGCGGCCCTGCAGGAAGGAGAAGCCCGGATTACCGCCGCCGTCCGGCTGCGTGAAAAGGCGGCCGCAGCCTCCGAGCAGACATTCCGCCTGTACCGGAACGGTCAGTTGGAGGAGACCATCCCGGCCGCCTCCGGCCAGGAATCCGGCACCTGGGGGGGCACCGGGACGGTATCCTGCGCCGCCGGGGACCAGCTGGAGGTGCGGTTCTTCTGCGTGGACGGCCTGGGCCTGGGATATGAGTTCCCTGTCCGGACCTGGACGGTAAAGGAGGACCGGCTGGCGCCGGGCTGGCCCGTCACCAACACCCCGGTGCTGGTCTGGCCGTAAACGGGACGGGGCGCTGGCGGAAGAGGCGCAGGACGGCAGGAGATTCCGGCCGCCCCGGAAGGCTTATCCCCGGATACATGAACTGCGGCGCCGCACAGGGGAGTCCGTCAGATCCGTAGACGGCGACCGGAGCAATCCTGCATCAGCGAGAGGCCCAGCCGCAGGCCGATGGCGAAGGCAGCCGTGCCCCAGCGGAGATAGCAGCTGGAGAGGAGATCACAGACCTGGATCTGCATGTCCTGCGGCATGGACATCCGGTCCAGCGCCGCCAGGATTTCCGCCTCATCATAGGGCGCATACTCTTGCATCAGGCTGTCGCCGTAGGTGTCGAACAGAGTTTCCGAAATGCTTGTCATGGGGATTCCTCCTTAATATGTGTTGTTCCGATATCCTTTTTGTGGTATGGTATTTCTTATTTATACGCTAAACGGATTTTATCATGTAATAGCGTGATTATCAAGATGCTTTTCACGCTTTTTCGTGATTTTAGAGCTTTACAAAAGGCGGGGCAAATTTTATGTATGTTACACAAGACATTGCAGACCGCATTAAATGGCGCCTCAAAGAAAAAGGCATCCGCACAAAAGACATGCTGTCTGATTTGAACATGGGAATTAACGCGATATCAGAATTTGCAAAAGGCAAGCAAATGTCCTGTATTGCCCTTGCTCGCATCGCCGACTATCTGGACTGCTCTGTGGATTATCTGCTGGGGCGGACAGACAACCCGGCGGTCAACCGCTGAGTTGCCCTGCCGGATAAAAAGAGCGTTCCCGCCGGGAACCCCGGGCGGCGGAACTGCCAAAGGAGAGCTTATGCGCAACATTGCCCTGAAACTCATGTACAACGGCACCGCCTACCACGGGTGGCAGGTGCAGAAGAACGCGGTCACCGTCTGCGGGACCCTGGAGAAGGCCATTGCTGACATCTGCGGCGGCCCGGTACACCTCACCGGCTGCGGACGCACCGACGCCGGTGTCCACGCGGAGCACTACATCGCCAACTTCCGCACGGAGAGCCGCATTCCCGTGGACCGGCTCCCCTTCGCCGTCAACACCCACACGCCGGAGGACATCGCGGTGAAGGAGGCCTTCGAGGTGGCGGAGGACTTCAACGCCATCGGCTCCTGCATCAAGAAGGAGTACACCTACCGCATCTACAACTCCCGGTTCAAGAACCCATTTTACGTCAACCGGGCCTACTTCTATCCCAAGCACCTGGACGAGGAATTCCTGAACCGGGCGGCGGGGATGTTCGTGGGCACCCACGACTTCGCGGCGGTGCGTTCCGTGGGCACGGAGACGAAGTCCACTGTCCGCACCATCTATTACTGTGACGTGACCCGGAACGGAGATCTGCTGGAATTGAAGGTCTGCGCCAACGGCTTTTTGTATAACATGGTACGGGCCATCACCGGCACCGTGCTGTACGCGGCGGAGGGCAAGTTCACCCCGGAGGACATCCCCGGCATTCTGGAGCGGGGGGACCGCACCGCCGCCGGTCCCACGGTGCCGCCGGGGGGACTGTACCTGACAAGACTTTGGTATGAGGATGAACGGCTCAATGGCTGATACGACGAACGACATCTGGAACGACAATGACGGGGAAGAGGACGAGGCTCCCCGGAAGGGCGGACGGCTGCGCCGCTTTGGGATCTTCTTTCTGGTGCTGGCGGCGGTGCTGGGCGTGGTGCTCGTGGCCGCGTACCGGGACGGCACCGGCTTTGACGCCCTGCGGCGGATGTTTTCCTACGGCAGCGGAGAGGAGAGCACTGCTGAGGCCCAGTACGACTACGACGCCTCCGACAGCAACCGCTTTGCCGTCCTGGGGGATTCCCTGGTGGTGCTCTCCGACACAAAGCTGCAGGTCCTGGCGCGGGGCGGAGAGGAGATCTGGTCCACATCCGTGCGGATGAGCGCCCCTGCCCTGGAGACGGGCGGCGGCCGGGCTGTGGCTTACGACGTGGGGGGCACAGAGCTGTATGTGGTGGACGAGGGGGGCGAGGTAGGCTCCCTCACTGCAACAGAGGAGGACCCGTTCATTTCCGCCCGGCTGAATGAAGATGGCTGGCTGGCTGTGACAGCGGGGCTTGAAAACTACAAGGGCGGTGTCACCGTTTACAACAGCCAGATGGACGAGGTATTTCTCTTCCGGGCGTCGGACCGGTTTGTCATCGACGCTTACGTAACGGATGACAACTCCACCCTGGCGGCAGTGACGCTGGGCCAGGAGAACAGCGTGTTCGTCAGCAACATCGTGCTGTATGAGCTCGATCAGGAGGACCCGGCGGCCGATTACGATGTGACCGACGGTCTGGTGGCTGCCGTCGGAGAGCAGGACGGCCAGCTGGTGACGGTGTCCGACACCTGCCTGACCTACGCGTCCCCGGCCGGGGAGGTGCGCGCTACCTACTCCTATGCCGGCAGCTATCTGCGGGAATACGACTTGCACGGGGACGGCTTCACCGCCCTGCTGCTGAACCGGTACAAGTCCGGCGGTGTGGGCCGGTTGGTGACGGTGGACACGGACGGGCAGGAGATCGCCGCCCTGGACGTGAACGAGGAGATCCTCAGCATCTCCGCTGCCGGACGGTATCTGGCGGTGCTGTATATGGACAGCGTGGTGATCTACACAGAGGAGCTGGAGATCTATGCTCAGCTGGAGGGCACGGACTACGCCCGGTCGGTTCTGATGCGCCAGGATGGCTCCGCCCTGCTGCTGGCGGCAGAGAGCGCCCACCTGTTCCTGCCTTGAGTGGGAAACATTGATCTTGGAATTCACAAAACGTTTACGAGCAAAAAGGTAGGCAAGCATGACAACACCTGTTATAATAGACGTGATTATGGCTGTGGTTTTGATCGCTGCGGTCATCTACGGTGCCCACAGGGGCCTTTTCCGGGCCCTGGCGGGATTGGCGGTGGTGATCGTGGCCCTGGTGGGGGCGGCCATCATCGCAAATACCCTGGCCGCCCCGGCGGCCCGTCTGGTGACGCCCCTGATCCGGGAGCAAATCGAGACGAAGGTGGACGAGGCTATGGCCCGGCAGTCCCAGGAGGTCCAGATGCCGGAGGAGGACGTGGACGAGGGCTTCGCCATCGAGGACCTGCTGGCCCTGATGGGACTGGACGAGGACGTGCGGAACTCCCTGGCCAGCCAGACGCAGGAGAAGATCCAGGACACCGGCGTCTCCTTGGTCATGGCCGTGGTGGAGAGTCTGGCCCAGTCCATTCTCTATGCGGCGCTGTTCCTGGTCTCCTTCGTGGGACTGACGATCCTGCTGAAGCTGCTGATCCGGGCTATGGACCTGGTGCTGCAGCTGCCGGGGCTGCACCTGGTCAACTCCCTGGGCGGCGCCGTGATCGGCCTGATCGAGGGGGCCTTGGTGCTGTTTCTGGCCATCTGGGTCCTGCGGCGCTTCGGCGTCTCCTTTGAGACAGACACCGTCTCAGCCACCCATATTTTACGATTTTTTGCGACACACACGCCCCTGAGCGCGCTGTCGTTTCTGCAATGACGAACGGGGCCGTTGCCCCGCCGGCGTCACGATTTCTGGAGGGATTTACACGATGCAGCCGACACTTTGTTCAAGATGCAAGAAGAACGTGGCCGTTGTCTTCATCTCCAAAATGGAGGGGGACAAGACCACCAACGAGGGCCTGTGCCTGAAATGCGCCAAGGAGCTGGGCCTGCCCCAGGTGGACGATATGATGAAGCGCATGGGCATTTCCGACGAGGATCTGGACACGCTCAACAATGAGATGCTCCAGGCCATGAGCGGCGTGGAGAATATCGAGGACCTGCCCGGCGGCGAGGACGCCGGGGAAGAGGAGGAAGAGGGCAAGACCGCCACCTTCCCCTTCCTGAACCGCCTGTTCTCCGGCGAGGCCGCCAAGGGCGGCGAGAGCGGCGGCCAGGAGGAAAGCGGTGCCCGAAGCCGGGAAAAGGAGCGCAAGGACCCTAAGAACGGCAAGCGCAAATATCTGGAGAACTACTGCATCTCCCTGACGCAGCGGGCCCAGGAGGGCAAGCTGGACCCGGTGATCGGCCGGGAGCAGGAGATCGAGCGGGTGGTGCAGATCCTGAACCGCCGCCAGAAGAACAACCCCTGCCTGATCGGTGAGCCCGGTGTGGGTAAGACCGCCATCGCGGAGGGGCTGGCCCAGCGGATCTCCAAGGGTGACGTGCCCTTCAAGCTGCGGAACAAGGAGGTCTATCTGCTGGATCTGACAGCTCTGGTGGCCGGCACCCAGTTCCGGGGCCAGTTCGAGAGCCGGATGAAGGGCCTTATCGACGAGGTGAAGCGCCTGGGGAACATCATTTTGATGATCGACGAGGTTCACAACATTGTGGGCGCCGGCGACGCCGAGGGCAGCATGAACGCCGCCAACATCCTGAAACCCGCCCTCTCCCGGGGCGAGATCCAGGTGATTGGCGCCACCACCTTCAACGAGTACCGCAAGTCCATCGAGAAGGACACCGCTCTGGAGCGGCGGTTCCAGCCGGTGACGGTGAACGAGCCCTCCATTGAGGACTCTGTGCAGATTCTCCAGGGCCTGGCCCCCAAGTATGAGCAGTACCACGGGGTGAAGATCTCTGAGGGGATCCTGCGTCAGGCGGTGCTGCTCAGTGAGCGGTACATCACCGACCGGTTCCTGCCGGACAAGGCCATCGACCTGATCGACGAGGCATGTTCCGACCTGAATCTGAAAGACCCGGATATCTCCCGCCGCATGGAGATTCAGCGGGAGCTGGACGACTATGAGAAAGAGCGCACCATGCTGGAGGAGCAGGAGGAGAAGGCCGAGGGCGACTACGCCCGCATGGCGGAGCTGAAGAGCAAGGAACTCCAGCTGAACACAGAGCTGAACAGTCTGCTGGAAAAGGGCGATCCACAGCTCTCCATGGAGAATCTGGCCCATGTTATCGAGCTGTGGACCAAAATCCCGGCGGCCAAGATCCGGGAGCAGGAGTTCCAGCGCCTGAGCCAGCTGGAAGTGCGGCTCAAGAGCCATATCATCGGCCAGGACGAGGCCGTGTCCGCCGTAGCCGCCGCGGTGCGGCGGAACCGGGTGGGCATCTCCCCCAAGCACAAGCCTGTCAGCTTCATCTTTGTGGGGCCCACCGGCGTGGGCAAGACAGAGCTGGTGAAGCAGCTGGCAACAGACCTCTTCAACACGCCGGATGCCTTGATCCGGCTGGATATGTCGGAGTTCATGGAGAAGCACTCCGTCTCCCGTCTGGTGGGCTCCCCTCCGGGCTACGTGGGGTATGACGAGGCGGGCCAGCTGACAGAGAAGATCCGCCGCAAGCCCTACGCCGTGGTCCTCTTCGACGAGATTGAGAAGGCCCATCCCGATGTGCTGAACATCCTTCTCCAGATCCTGGATGACGGCGAGATCACCGACGCCCACGGCCGCAAGGTGAACTTTGAGAATACCATCATCGTCATGACCTCCAACGCCGGCAGCGCCACCAAGGAGGGCACCGTGGGCTTCGGCCGCTCCGTGAACGAGCAGGACGCCGACCGGGCCATGAAGGCGCTCCAGCAGTTCCTGCGGCCGGAGTTCATCAACCGGGTGGACGCGGTCATTACCTTCAACCGCCTCAGCGAGGAGAACTTCCACGGCATCGCACGTATCATGCTGAACGAACTGGTGGGTTCCCTGAAGGAGAAAGGCATCACCTTCACCTACGACGACGCACTGGTGGAGCTTTTGACGAAGAAGTCCTACTCCCTGACCTACGGCGCCCGGAACCTGCGGCGCACCATCCAGAAGGAGCTGGAGGACCCCATGGCCACAAAGATCATCGACAGCTACGAGCATCCCATCACCCAGGTGAAGGCCACGGTGGAGGACGGTGCCATTCGGCTGTACACCCTGTGACCGGAGGAAGAGGAGAGGGAGGACCATGCTGTTTCGGAAGGATATGGATCCCCGCTGTGCCTACTGCCAGCGGGGCCAGCAGATCAACGAGCGGGAGGTGGCCTGCGTCAAGCGGGGCATCGTGGCGGTGGAGCACCACTGCCGGGCATTCAAATACGACCCCTTGAAGCGGGTGCCGCCCCGGCCGGCAGCGCTGGAGACTGAACGGCTGAAAGAGGAAGATTTTTCGCTGTAAGCAGCGTTCAGCACCCGCCTGGGGAAAATCCCCGGGCGGGCGCTGTCACAAATGGGAAGGAGAGGAGACATCATGGAAGTCAAGCGGATCTGCGCGGCGTACTGGAGCGCCACAGGCAACACAGACAAGACGGTGAACACCATCGCGGAGACCCTGGCGGAGAAGCTGGGCGTCCCTCTGGAGCGGAGGAACTTCACACGCCCGTCAGACCGGGCGGAGGATCTGTCTTTTACGGGGGGAGACCTGGTGGTGTTCGGTATGCCCACCTATGCGGGAAAGCTGCCCAACAAGATGCTGCCCTATGTCCAGCAGCAGATCCACGGGAACGGCGCCCTGGCGGTGGGGGTGGTCACCTTCGGCAACCGGTCCTACGACAACTCCCTGGCGGAGCTGTGCGCCGCGCTGGAGGCGGACGGCTTCCACACCGTGGCCGGGGGCGCCTTTGCGTGCCGCCACGCCTTTACGGACGCGCTGGCGGACGGCCGCCCGGACTGGGATGACAAGCGGCAGATGGGGGAGTTCGCGGCCCGCATTGCGGACAAGGTAAAAGACCTGACGGACATCCCTGCTCCGGTGGCCGTGCCGGGCGATGCGGCGGCGCCCTACTACGTGCCCAAGGGCACGGACGGCCAGCCCGTCAAGTTCCTGAAGGCCAAGCCCCAGACGGATTTGGGCAAGTGTACCGACTGCGGCGCCTGCGCCCGCCTGTGTCCCATGGGGGCCATCAATCCCTCCAACGTGGCGGAGGTGCCCGGCACCTGCATCAAGTGCCAGCGGTGCGTCCGCAAGTGCACGAAGCACGCCAAGTACTTTGATGACCCGGCCTTTTTGTCCCACGTGGCCATGCTGGAGCAGAACTTCACAGAACCCAAGGAGAATGAGGTGTATCTGTGAGGCGGTGGGTTCTTGCCTTTCTGATGGCGGTCACAGCCAACTGGGTTTCTCTGATCTATGCGTTTGGCCCGGTGAGCTGGCTCTTGACGACGATACTGCTTCTGGGGGAGTTTCTCTATTTTAATCTGCGGCCCATTGAGAAGAGCGGTGCGCCTACAAAGCGGATCTGGTATTTGAAAAGCGGCTGCGAATTGCTGCGCCTGTTTTTGATTACAGCTACGGTCACAGTCTTTGTGCAGATGGTATGGCTGTGGTGCCAGATTTCCATGATAACGCCGGAGAACAGCCTTGCCGCTGGAACAGCTGTTGCAGGTGCGGCTTTTGGTGTTCTCTGGGCTGTCTTGCTGGAGGCCATCGTCTTCTGGAACGGCATGATCCGGGTGTATCTCACCTCCGTCCAGCTGGGGCTGAAGCACCGGGTGCTGGCGGCCCTGTGCGGGTGGATCCCCATTCTCAACATCTGGTATCTGCGGAAGATTATCCGCATCACCGCCGACGAGGCGGAGTTCGAGACGGAGAAGTGGGAGCTGGACACCGCCCGGGCGGAGAGCGAGATCTGTAAGACGAAATACCCGATCCTTCTGGTCCACGGGGTGTTCTTCCGGGACTTCCGCTATGTCAATTACTGGGGCCGCATTCCCAAGGAGCTCCAGCGCAACGGCGCAACAGTGTACTACGGACAGCAGCAGTCCGCCGCCGCGGTGGAGGACAGCGGGCGGGAGCTGGCGGACCGTATCCGGCAGATCCTGGCGGAGACCGGCTGTGAGAAGGTGAACATCATTGCCCACTCCAAGGGGGGACTGGACAGCCGGGCCGCCATCGCCCACGCTGGATGTGCCCCCTGTGTGGCCAGCCTCACCACCATCAACACGCCCCACCGGGGCTGCATCTTTGCCGAATATCTGCTGAAGAAGATCCCTGCAGCGGCTCGGCAGAAGATCGCAGATACCTACAACGCCGCCCTGAAGCGGCTGGGGGATGAGGCCCCGGACTTCCTGGCGGCGGTGACAGATCTGACCGCCTCTGCCTGCGAGGCCAGGAACGCGGCTACCCCGGACGCCCCCGGCGTCTTTTACCAGAGCGTCATGTCCTATTGCAGAAAGGCCCAGCACGGCAAGTTCCCTCTGAACATGACCTATCCCATCGTCAAGCACTTTGATGGATTGAACGACGGGCTGGTGGCGGTGGACTCCGCCAAATGGGGCGATCAGTTCACCCTGCTGGAGCCAAGGGGGCACCGGGGCATCTCACACGGGGATGTGGTGGATCTGAATCGGGAGAACATTCCCGGCTTCGACGTCCGGGAGTTCTATGTCTCCCTGGTAGCGGATCTGAAAAACAGAGGCTTTTGAGCGGAAAAAAGCGGAGCGTCACAGGGACGCTCCGCTTTCGTGTTCCGTGGTGTCTTTTATGGTGGGGGCCACCGGTTCCACAAGGGGATCCGCCGCCCCGCCATCCTCTGTGGTGTCATCTGCGGGGGAACAATAGGTTTTGTACAGCGCCACATGGTCGTAGATGGCCCGCCAGGAGCTGTAAGCGTCTGCCGTCACACAGATATAGCGTCTGCCGTCCGCTGTTTCGCCGCAGCTGGCGGCGCAGTTGCCGGACTCCACCACATAGCCGGTCTTGGCGCCGGTGACCTCAATGCCGCCGGTATCCTTGTCCTCGATCCGCCGCAGGAACCAATTGGAGAGGATCTGCCCCTCCGGGTGGTCCGCAGTGGGGAGAGTCTCATAGGTCCGGGCCCCCAGCACCTCCCGGCACAGGTCGTTGTCCATGGCCGCCTCCAGGATCACCGCCATGTCGGAGACCGTGCACTTGTGGGCCTCGTCATACAGTCCCACGCAGTTGGTGAAGTGGGCGGTGTCCGCGATGCCAAGCTCCTCCAGCTTTTCGTTCATCAGCGCCACGAACGCCTCCTGGGAGCCCGCCACATAAGTGGCCAGCCCCAGCGCCGCGTCCGCACCGGAGGAGAGGATGGTGCCGTAGAACAACTCACGCACCGGGACCGTTTCGTCAACCATCAGCCCCACCACGCTGCACCCGTTGACATAGCAGTAGTCGGTGATGTCGATGGTCATGGTGAAGGTGTCGTCCAGCTCCGCTTCTGTGATGTGCTCAGCGGCCACCAGAACCGTCAGGACCTTCGTCATGGAGGCGGGAGAGATCACAGTATCCGCGTTTTTCTCCGCCAGGACCGTCCGGGTGTCCAGGTCAACCAGGACCGCGCAGCGGCTGGGAAAGTCCTCTCCCAGCTGGATCGTGTCCGGGCCGGACACGGCCCTGGCATAGGGCTCCGGCGCAGGGGCGCTGGCGACGGATGTCACCTGAAAGGGCCGTTCGGCCTTAACCATCTCCGACGCAGGCTTTTCAATCAGCTGGGCTCCCACGGTCACCAGGCCTACACACAGAACGGCCAGCAGCCCGCAGGGCACCAGACGGCGAAGCAGCCGCCGCCGCTTTTCCCGCTGCTTCTTTCGGCGGGCCTCCGCCCGCTGGGCCCGCCGGGTGGCCCGCTCCTCGTCCGTGATAATGGGCTTGTACTCCTCGTCCATATCGGCGCTCCTATCTGAAAGGCGGGCCTGTCCGGCACCGCCGCAGTCTCGTACTCTTCATTATAACAGATGATGGAAGAAAATGCATCTCCTATTTTCCGGTTTGGCAGAGGGAATTTTATCCATCCGGCTTTTGACCCGTGAAAAACCGCTGTCAGGCCAAGTTGTTTTTGCATAGCCTGAGTGTAAGAACAACACTTGGAGGGGAGCGTATGGCTCAAGTTACCCATTTTTTCGCAGGCGCTAACAGCGGTGACGGCTTCCAGAACCTGTTTTCGGAGATCGTGGACCTGGAAGACACCTATGATCTGATGGTTTTGAAAGGCGGCCCCGGCGTGGGCAAGGCCACCTTCATGCGGGAGATCGGCCGAAGCATGGAGGAGGCCGGCACACCGGTGGAGTACTTATGGTGTTCCGGCGACCCGGATTCCTTGGACGGCGTGGTGCTGCCGGAGCTCCGCTGCGCCGTGGTGGATGGTACGTCGCCCCATGTGGTGGAGCCCCGGTACCCTGCGGCGGTGGACCGGTATGTGGACCTGGGGCGGTTTTACGACCTCACCGCCGCCAAGGCCGCGGCGGAGGAGGTGAAGGCTCATACCCAGGCCTACAAGGCGGCATACATCCGGGCCTATCACCATCTGAAGGCTGCCCGGCAGGTGGAGCTGGATGCAGTGGCGGCGGTGCGGAAGACCTTCGACCGGGAGAAGGCGGACCGCCGGACGGCGGGCATTCTCTCACGGGAGCTGCGCCGCCGGGGCGGTGAGGCGGGGAAGACCACCCGCCGCTTCCTGGGCAGTATTACCCACAAGGGGTACATCTGGCGGTTTGACAGTGTGGACGCCCTGTGCCCCAAGGTCTATGAGCTGGCGGACAGCTGGGAGTTGGCAGGGGAGATGCTTGCCCGGCTCCATCAGGCGGCGGCGGATAACGGCTGGGACACCATCGTCTGCTGTGCGCCGGAGGAGCCGGGGCGGATCGAGCACCTGCTGATCCCCGGACTGGGGCTGGCCTTCGTCACCTCCCGGCCCGGCATGGAGTACGGGCAGAAGCCCTTCCGCCGGGTGCGGCTGGACGCCATGACGGAACCTCAGGGCAAGGCCCGGCTGCGGTTCCAGACCCGGATGGCGGCACTCCTGCGGGAGGAAGGGGCCGCGGCGCTGAAAGACGCCAAAGCCAACCACGATAAGCTGGAGGCAGTCTACAACCCCTACGTGGATTTCGACGGTGTCCGAACCCTGGCGGCGCTGGAGGCGGGGCGGCTTCTCAGCTGGCTGGGTTGAATCAGATCAGGATGCGGGCCCCGGCGGTATACCGCCGGGGCCTTGCCTTATGCGAACAGATGTGCTACAATGCTGGAAGCGAAAACAGGGGCAAGACAGCCCCGGAGGGAACGGGATCATGACCAAGGAAGAAGCACTGAAAACCTATTACGGCTACGACGTCTTCCGGGGCGGCCAGGAGGCGGTCATCGACGCGCTGCTCTCTGGGCGGGATGCGCTGGCCATCATGCCCACCGGGGCGGGGAAGTCCGTCTGCTACCAAATCCCGGCCTTGCTGCTGCCGGGGATCACCCTGGTGGTCTCGCCTCTGGTGTCCCTGATGCGGGACCAGGTGACGCAGCTGGTGCAGATGGGCATCCCGGCGGCGTTTCTCAACAGCTCCCTGACCTTCCGCCAGTACCTGCTGGCCCTGGACCGGGCCAGGGCGGGGCGGTACAAGATCATCTACGTGGCCCCGGAGCGGCTGGAGACCGAGGGCTTCCAGGCCTTTGTGCGGGAGGCAGACATCTCCCTGGTGGCGGTGGACGAGGCCCACTGCATCTCCCAGTGGGGACAGGATTTCCGGCCCTCCTATCTGAACATTCCCGCCTTTGTGGAGAGCCTGCCCCACCGGCCCCCGGTGGGAGCATTCACCGCCACCGCCACGCCGGACGTGAAGGCGGACATCCGCCGCTTGCTGGACCTGCGGGACCCGCTGGAGCTGACCACCGGCTTTGACCGGGAGAACCTGTATTTTGAGGTCCAGCAGCCTGCGGACAAGCGGGCGGCGCTGCTGGAGCTGGTGAAGGGCCGCCCCGGCAAGTGCGGCATCGTCTACTGTGCCACCCGGAAGAATGTGGAGGAGGTGTGCGACTTCCTCCGCCAACGGGGGGTAGCCGCTGCCCGGTATCACGCTGGCCTGGCCCCAGAGGAGCGGCAGAGGAACCAGGAGGACTTCCTCTACGACCGGGTGCAGGTGATGGTGGCCACCAACGCCTTCGGCATGGGCATCGACAAGTCCGATGTCCGGTATGTCATCCACTACAATATGCCCAAGGACATGGAGAGCTACTACCAGGAGGCGGGCCGGGCGGGCCGGGACGGGACACCCTCCAGCTGCATCCTGTTGTACAGTGGCCAGGATGTGCGGACTAATGAGTTTCTCATCACCCACAGCGAGCCCCGGGAGGACTTGGATCCCCGGACGGCCGAGCAGCTGCGGGAGCGGGATCTGCAGCGGCTGCGGCAGATGACCGGCTACTGCCGGACACGCCGGTGTTTGCGGCAGTATATTCTGTACTACTTCGGCGAGCACGCGCCGGACACCTGCAGCGCCTGCTACAACTGCCTCCATAACTTCGAGGAGGTGGATGTCAGCCGGGACGCCAAGGCCATCGTGGCCTGCATTGCCAAAACCGGACAGCACTTCGGCGTGGGTGTCATCGCGGAGACCCTCTGCGGCGCGGACACGGAGCGGGTGCGGAAGTACCACATGGACCGGGAGGATACCTACGGCGCTTTGGGTCAGCTGACCCAGAAGGAAGTCCAGGAGCGCATCCGCTACCTGCTGGACCAGGGCGTGCTGGAGCTGAGTCCGGGGCAGTATCCGGTGCTGCGGCTGACGGATCGGGCGGAGGACGTGATGTACGGCGAATCGACGCTCCAGATGAAGACGCTGCGGGAGGACCGGTCCGCCCCGGCCCGCCGGGCGGCGGCCGGGGAGCTGGAGGGGGATGCGGCGGAGCTGTTCGGCCGCCTCCGGGCCCTGCGGTCCCAGTTGGCCCGGCGGCAGGGAGTCCCTGCCTACGTGGTGTTCTCGGACAAGACCCTGCGGGAGATGGCGATTTCCCGCCCCCGGACCACGGCGGAGCTGCGGGCGGTCAGCGGTGTGGGCTCCGCCAAGGCGGAGCGGTACGGCCGGGACTTTCTGACGGTGATCCAGGACTTTCCGTCGTGACGGAGATCAGAAGAGACAACAGGCGCTGTCCCATGCGGGACAGCGCCTGTCTGTGTTTTTTCAGTTCAGAAAATCCTTCAACTTTTTGCTGCGGCTGGGGTGGCGCAGTTTCCGCAGGGCCTTGGCCTCGATCTGGCGGATGCGCTCCCGGGTAACGTTGAATTCCTTGCCCACTTCCTCCAGGGTGCGGGTGCGGCCGTCCTCGATGCCGAAGCGGAGCTTTAGAACCTTTTCCTCCCGGGGAGTGAGAGTGGAGAGAACATCCATCAGCTGCTCCTTCAGCAGGGTGAAGCTGGCGGCTTCGCTGGGCTCGCTGGCCCCCTCGTCGGGGATGAAGTCGCCCAGGTGGGAGTCCTCCTCCTCACCGATGGGGGTCTCCAGGGAGACGGGCTCCTGGGCAATTTTCAGGATCTCCCGGACCTTCTCCACCGGCATTCCCATCTCCGCGCTGATCTCATTGGGAGAGGGATCATGGCCCAGCTCCTGCAGGAGCTGGCGGCTGACCCGAATCACTTTGTTGATGGTCTCCACCATGTGGACAGGGATGCGGATGGTGCGAGCCTGGTCGGCGATGGCCCGGGTGATGGCCTGCCGGATCCACCAGGTAGCGTAGGTGGAGAACTTGTAGCCCTTGGTGTAGTCGAACTTCTCCACCGCCTTGATCAGGCCCAGATTGCCCTCCTGGATCAGATCTAGGAACAGCATGCCCCTGCCCACGTACCGCTTGGCGATGGACACCACCAGACGGAGGTTGGCCTCCGCCAGCTTCTGCTTGGCGGTCTCACCCTTGGCGTGGGCGGACTTCCAGGCGGCGATCTCCTCCTGGGAGTAGGGGATCTCCTGCCCCTCCTTCCGGAGCCGGTCGATCTCCGCCAGCTTCCGGTCGGCCTCGTTGCCCGCGCCCATGGCCTGGGCCAGGTCGATCTCCTCATCCGGGGACAACAGGGGCACCTTGCCGATCTCTTTCAGATACATACGGACAGGATCGTCGATGGAGAAGCTGTTCACCAGAGTGTTGGGATCCACCAGCTCCTCTTCCTCCACATCGGCGATCTCCTCTGCGGCGGGCTCGTCATCCGGCAGGTCCGCCAACAGGGCATCGTCGGCGCTGATGTCGATGTTCAGCGCCTCCAGGGAGTCGTAGAGCTGATCCATCTGATCGCTCTCCAGATTCAGGTCATCCACCGCGTCCATCAGATCTGCGGAGTCCAGCTTGCCCTTCTTCTTACCGCGGGCCAGCAGTTCCCGCAGTTTTTCGTTGTTCATCAGCCAGGAGGCTGCGGGCAGCGCAGCCACCTGCTTGTCGTCCAGCCGGAGGATGCCGGCCTTCCGGGCCTCCTCGTCCGTCATGACGGCGGGGGCCTCCTGGGCCGTCTCCTCCCCCTTTTTCCGGGTGGACTTTTTGGCAGACCTTGCAGCCGGCTCCCTCTCCGCGGCCTTCTCCGCCGCATCTGCGGCCGCCAGGAGCGCGTCTGCCTGTCTCTTCAGCTCCTTGGGGCTCAACTCAAACTCATTTGCCATGCTGCTTTCCTCCAGTACCCTTTTTGTCTTTGTATTTTTCTGTGGCCGCCAGCAGCGGGTCGGCAGTCCCGCCCCCCAGCCGCTTCTCGGCCTCCGTCTGTACGATGCGTATGTAGTCCGCCAGCGCCTGTTGTCCGTTTCGCAGAGACTCCGGCTGCTGGCAGACGCCGGTGAGATGGTTCATCTCCTCCTGGGAGAAGAACTCCGCCTGGGCCGCCAGGGAGGGGACGCGTCCTGCCGCCTTGGCCTGCCACAGCGTGGTAAAGGCACGGCCCAGCAGTGGGGAGGAGAACTGCTCCTCCCGCAGGGGCGGCTCCTCCGGGAACAGGCTCTCGTCCCGGATCAGCAGCCGCAGGATGCCCTCCTCCGCCCGGGCGGAGCGGATGTTGTCGTATCGCAGCTCCCGCTCCTTGGGCTGGAGCTGGACCGCCGGGTTCAGGTCCCGCCGCAGCTCCTGCCGCTTCTCCCGGGAGAGGCGGCGTTTGAAGGCCCGCTGGACCTCCAGCCTCATGGCCTCCGGCGTGATCTTGGCGGTCTCTGCGGCCCGGGTGGTGTAGATCTCCCGCTCTACCGGATTGGCAAGGGCGGCCAGCAGGGCGCTGACCTCCTCACAGTAGGCCACACGGGCCTCGTCACTGGAGAGGTCGTACTTACCCGCCGCCTGGGCCATGCGGAACTCGATGCCGTTCTCACTGCCGGTCAGCAGCGCCTCGAAGGCGTCTTTTCCCTGGAGCTTGATGAAGTCGTCGGCGTCCTGCTTTACCAGTTCGCCATCCTCCGTCCGCCGCCGGGGCAGCTGAAGGACCTTGACCGAAAACTCCGAGTTGTTCAGGATCTCCAGCGCCCGCTCCGTGGCGATCTTGCCGGCGTTGTCATTGTCGTAGCACAGCACCAGCTCCTTCGTGAACCGGCTGAGGAGCCGTGTCTGCTCCACTGTCAAAGCCGTCCCCATGGAGGCCACTGCGTTGTCGAATCCCGCTTGGTGGAGCGTTACCACGTCGATGTTGCCCTCGCAGAGGATGATGTTGGACCGCTTGGATTTCTTGGCCAGATTCAGTCCGTACAGAACCCGCCGTTTGGAGTACACCGGTGTCTCCTGGGAGTTCATGTACTTGGGCTCAGACTTGTCCAGGACCCGGCCGCCGAAGGCCACCACGTCTCCCCGCACATCGATGACAGGAAAGATGAGCCGGTTGCGGAACTTGTCGTACAGGCCGCCGTTCCGGTTCTGCACCGCCAGGCCTGCCTCCAGCAGCTCCGACTTCGTGTAGCCCTTCTTCGTCATGGCCAGGATCAGCGCGTCCCAGGCATCCAGAGAGGCTCCCAGACCGAAGTTCACTGCCGTGGCCCTGCGAATTTTCCGCCGGTCCAGATATTCCTGCACCGCCCGCCCCTCCGGCTGTTGGAGCATCTGATAGTAGAACCGGGCCGCGTCCCGGTTCAGGTCCAGCAGACGCTGGCGCCTGCGGCCCGCCTCCCGGTCGCCGTCCTCCTCCGGCACCTCCATCCCCGCCCGTTTGGCCAGAAAGCGCACCGCATCCGGGAAGGAGAGATTCTCCTCCTCCATGATGAAGTTGATAACGCCGCCGCCCCGCTTGCAGCCGAAGCAGTAGTAGATCTGTTTGTCCGGAGAGACGGAGAAGGAGCCGGTCTTCTCACTGTGGAAGGGACACAGACCAAAGAGATTCGCGCCCTTTCGGGTCAGCTGCACATAGCTGCCCACCACGTCCACGATGTCACTCCGGGCCATCAGCTCGTCCAGAAAGCTCTGGGGAAAGGGCATGTCAAGGTCTCCTCCTTTCGGTGAGTGTTGCCAGATTTCCCGAGGGTCATACCCGAAAGCGAGGGCGTACCCAAAACGAGACATTTTAGATATACCCCGTTCTTTTGGGATTTCCTCTTTTTTTGCTGGATTTTTTCAAAAAGTTTTTGCCCAGTGGGTTTACAGACTGCCGCGGCCTGCGTAAAATGGTAGAAAAGCGTCGAAGCGGCGGAGAGGAGGCGTGAGATGTCCATCGAGCTTTGGGCGGCCCGGTTGGAGCGCCCGCTGACGGAGCGGGAGACGGAGGCCATGCTGCCCCTGCTGCCCCCGGAGCGGCAGGAGCGGCTGCTGCGGATCAAGCAGTCGGAAAAGCGGCGGGAGCCCCTGTGCGCCTATCTCATTCTACGCCATGCCTTGTGGGAGCAGTACCGCTGGCAGGAGCTTCCGCCTATCCGGCTCACCTCTCTGGGCAAGCCCTACTTCCCGGATTTCCCGGAGGTCCACTTCAATCTGAGCCACACCACCGGCGCGGTGCTGGTGGCCCTGTCCGGGGAGCCGGTGGGGGTGGATATCGAGCACATCCGGCCGGTGAGCGAGCGGGCCATGCGGCGTCTGGCGGATGTGACCACGGAACGGGCCTTCTTCCAGAGCTGGGTCCGGCGGGAGGCCCGGGCCAAGCGCAGCGGCGCCGGCGTGGGGACCATGCTGGCGTCGGAGACCCCGCTCCAGCCTGGGGAGCGATTCTATTTTCTGGACACCTTTCCGGGCTATGTGGCGGGAGTGGCCACCCGGGACGGGGGCCCGCCAGGCCAGGTGCGCAAATACTCCCTGGATGAGATGATGGGATAAAAGCGGGGGAGAAAAAAGGCGGCGGGGCACTGCCCCGCCGTCTCCCGGTCGGTTTATACGATCTTCCGCAAAGGCAGCGGCTCCGCCGCATCCTTCTGCTCCGCAAAGTAGCGGATGATGTCTTTTCGGGTGACGATCCCGGTGAAGTTCCCCAGGTCGTCCACCACAGGGATGAAGTTCTGGTTCATGGCGCTGTGGAGGAGCTCTTCCATGGTGACGGTGATCCGGACGGGAGGATAGCTGTTGCCCCGCAGAATGTCCCGGACCTGCAGCCGCTCCATGTCCTTCATGGAGTAGGCAGTCAAGGTCTCGCAGTCCTTGGACAGGAGCTGCCAGAGGAAATCCCCCTCACTGACTGTACCGACATATTTCCCATCCCGGCTGATGACGGGGATGGCGGTATAGCCGTGGTGCCGCATCTTTTCCAGTCCCTGACGGAAGGTGCAGTCATCGTACAGATAGGCGACGCTGTGCTTCGGGAGCAGAAAATAAGCTATGTTCACTTTGCTGCCTCATTTCTAAGGGCGGGGGCCCGCCCGTATTCGGCCTTTCCGGCCTTCTAAAAAAAGTATACAGGAAATGCCTGGGGAATTGGTGAATAATCTATGAAATCTGCCGGAGAACGGTCTTTACTTTTTCGACAGAGGCTGTTATTATAAAATGTGATATATGCAACAGAAGGGAGCGGCCGCGATGTTGACCCCACAGGAACTGAAAAAGAGCCCCTTGTTTCAGGACATCGGGTACGAGAATTACCAGCAGATGCTGGACTGCTTTCAGGCGGTGCAGCGGAGCTATCGGGTGGACGAGGTGATCTACGACTTCTCCGGCCCGGCTGGCAACGCCGTAGGCGTGGTGGAGCGGGGGGAGGCATCCCTGATCCGCATCGACGAGGAGGGAGTCGCCACTGTGCTGGAGGAGCTGGGCCCCGGCGGTGTGTTCGGCAAGAGCTTGGCGTTTTCCACCTCCGGCCGGGACAGCTTGGAAGTGGTCTGCCGCACGGCCTGCGACGTGGTGTTCATCGACTATCCTCATATTCTGAAGCGGTGTGAGCGGGCCTGCACCCATCACAGCCTGCTGGTGCAGAATATGCTGCGGCTGATCTCAGACAAGGCCCAGGCCCTGTCCGAGCGGGTGGACGTTCTCTCCCGCCGGTCCATCCGGGAAAAGCTCCTGTGCTACTTCAACCAGCTGGCGGAGAAGGAGGGGAGCCGGACCTTCCAGCTGCCCTTCTCCCTGAGTATGCTGGCGGATTACATCGCCACGGACCGCAGCGCCATGATGCGGGAGCTGAAGCGATTGAAGGAGGAGGGCGTCCTCCGGTCCGAGGGGCGGCGCATCACCCTTTGTACAGGATGATTGACCGGCCAGAAGGGGCGCTGGAAAGTTTGTTATTTTTTTCGCAGAATCCCCGCAAAAACGGATTGACTGCTTTCGGGGGTTGTGTTAAAGTATAGACAATGTGTCGTGTCGAAGGATACATCGCCGCAAATACCAAAATTCGATCATTCGGGAAAGAAGGAACACTATGTATCGTATCGTGAGAAAAGAGGCCCTCCGTCCCACCGTCACCCTGTATGAGATCGAGGCACCCCTGGTCGCCAAGAAGGCCCAGCCGGGCCAGTTCATCATCCTGCGCGTGGATGAGAACGGCGAGCGAATCCCCATAACGATCAACGACTATAACCCGGAGAAGGGCACCGTCACCATCATCGTCCAAACCGTGGGCGCCACCACGGAAAAGCTGAGCCACATGAAAGAGGGCGACAGCCTCCAGGACTTTGTGGGCCCCCTGGGCAAGGCCACCGAGACCGAGGGCAAGAAGAAGGTCTGCGTGGTGGGCGGCGGTGTCGGCTGCGCCATCGCGTATCCCGTGCTGAAGAAGTTCCACGACTGTGGGGCCGAGGTCCACGCCGTCATCGGCTTCAAGAATAAGGATCTGGTGATCCTGGAGGATGAGTTCCGGGCCGCAAGCAGCGTACTGAAGGTCTGCACCGACGACGGCTCCTATGGCCAGAAGGGCGTTGTCACCGAGGCGCTGAAGGAGCTGATTGACGCTGGCAACCAGTATGATGAGGTGTTCGCCATCGGACCCATGGTGATGATGAAATTTGTTTCCAAGACCACGGAGCCCTACGGCATCCCCACCACCGTGTCCATGAGCCCCATCATGATTGACGGCACCGGCATGTGCGGCGGCTGCCGCCTGAGCGTGGGCGGCGAGATGAAGTTCGCCTGCGTGGACGGCCCGGATTTCGACGGCCACAAGGTGGACTGGGATCTGGCGGTCAAGCGGAACCAGATGTATCGGGACTTTGAGGCCCACAAATATGAGGAGACCTGCAACCTGTTCAAGAAGGAGGCCGAATAATCATGGCCAATATGTCTTTGAAGAAGAATCCCATGCCCTCTCAGGAACCCGATGTCCGCAACAAGAACTTCGACGAGGTGGCCCTGGGCTATACTGAGGAAATGGCCATCGACGAGGCCAAGCGCTGCCTGAACTGCAAGAACCCCAAGTGCGTGAACGGCTGCCCCGTGAACGTACATATTCCCGAGTTCATCGCCAAGGTGGCGGAAGGCAAGTTTGACGAGGCCTTCGGCGTCATCACCTCCACCAACAGCCTGCCCGCCATCTGCGGCCGTGTCTGCCCCCAGGAGAACCAGTGCGAGGGCCAGTGCATCCGGGGCATCAAGGGTGAGCCCGTGGGCATCGGCCGTCTGGAGCGGTTTGTGGCGGACTATCACAATGCCCACGGCCATCAGGGCGGCGCTCCCGCCGTGCCGGAGAGCAACGGCCACAAGGTAGCTGTGGTAGGCTCCGGCCCTGCGGGCCTGACCTGTGCCGGCGATCTGGCCCGGAAGGGGTATGACGTCACCGTGTTCGAGGCGCTGCACCAGGTTGGCGGCGTGCTGGTGTACGGCATCCCGGAGTTCCGTCTGCCCAAGGCCATTGTGGCCAAGGAGGTGGCCCGGCTGGAACACTTCGGCGTGAAGATCATGACCGACACCGTGGTGGGCCGCACCATCACCGTGGACGAGCTGATGGATGAGATGGGTTTTGAGGCCGTGTTCATCGGCTCCGGCGCCGGCCTGCCTATGTTCATGAACATCCCCGGCGTCAACTACAAGGGCGTGCTGTCCGCCAACGAGTTCCTGACCCGCATCAACCTGATGAAGGCATACCTGCCCGATTCCGACACGCCCCTCATCCATCCCAAGAAGGTGGCCGTCGTAGGCGGCGGCAACGTGGCCATGGACGCCGCCCGGTGCGCCAAGCGCCTGGGTGCAGAGGTCTATGTTGTGTACCGCCGCGGCATGGAGGAGCTGCCCGCCCGCCGTGAAGAGGTGGAGCACGCCGAGGAGGAAGGCATCATCTTCAAGACTCTCTGCAACCCGGTGGAGGTGCTGGCGGACGAGAACGACGATGTGAAGGGAATCCGCTGCATCCGGATGGAACTGGGCGAGCCCGATGCCTCCGGCCGCCGCCGTCCCATCGAGGTCCCCGGCAGTGAGTTCGACGTGGACGTGGACTGCGTTATTATGGCCCTGGGCACCAGCCCCAACCCCCTGATCAAGTCCACCACCAAGGGCCTGGAAATCAACAAGAAGGGCGGCATCGTGGTGAACGAGGACGGTCTCACCTCCCGCGAGAATGTCTATGCCGGCGGCGACGCCGTCACCGGTGCTGCCACCGTCATCCTGGCCATGGGCGCCGGCAAGACCGCGGCTAAGGCCATCGACGAGGCGTTGAGCAAGAAGTAAGATCTCCCGGACTTTTTACAAGGCGGGCAGCGAAAGCTGCCTGCCTTGTCCCTTTTGGTTGGAATCTGTCGGATTAGCCTTGACAGCAGGTGCGGGGACCGATACAATCAAGGTGCCTGGTTCCCTCAGGTGGAGGGCGCCACGCGGCTTTGGGACAGCGCGGAGGCGAACGCGGCAAACTGTGTCTTGGAGGGAAAAACGATGGCTTATTGCAGAAAATGTGGTGCATTGATCGATGACTATGCGGCGGTCTGCCCGAAATGCGGCACTCCTCAGAACGGAGGACCGAATAATCCTCCACCGGCAGCGGACAACGGCGGCTTCCTGTGGGGGCTTCTGGGCTGCTGTATTCCCATTGCAGGATTGATCTTGTTCCTGGTATGGAAGGATACCAAGCCCCGGACTGCCAAGGCGGCGGGCATCGGCGCCCTGGTGTGCGTGATCGCCTATGTACTGATGTACGTTGCGGCGGCGGCTCTGGGCATCAGCGCAGCGGTGTATGCCTATTAAGCTGCGGCGCTGGCTTTGGCGGTGGCTTCCGATTCTCTTCGGATGCCACTGCCGGCCGGATCGCTCTTTCCATTTTCGGGACGGAACGCCCTTTCCCATCTGCGCCCGGTGCACCGGGGAGCTGGCGGGCATCCTGGCGGGGCTGGCAACCTGGTGGGCGGTCCATCCCCCGGCGGGAGTGGCGGCTGTGCTGCTGGTTCCGTTGATTGCGGACGGACTTCTCCAGCTCTGTACGCCCTATGAGAGCGGTAATCTCCGGCGGCTGGCGACGGGGCTCCTCTTCGGCTACGGGCTGACGGTGCTTCTGCTCACGTCCTTGGGCTGGGCCTATCAATGGGGCTTTGGCTTTGGGAAAACATTGCTGGATCCCTGAGAAGATCAGCAGCCGTGACATCCAGGAGGCAAGACCATGCTGGAACTGTGTTTTGATATGTCAACCCGCGGTGCCCTGCGGGTGGCCCAGCGCTGCGGCGGGAGCGGACGGAGAGGCCTCGGATTCGTTCTCAGCCGCACAGAGGACGGCGGAAATGTGACATCTACTACGGTCATCGGCTTCGATGACGGAAAAGCGCCCGCGGGAGAGGAGATCCACCAGATCCAGCGGGCCCAGCGGCGGCAGGCGGCCCTGGAACGGGAGGTCATCCCCCTGGGCGGCAGTCCGAGTGATGTACTGGTCTTGTCCCTGGGACTGGATATGGGGGATATCCGAGAACCGCTGGGTGCGGACCGGTGGGACCTGCTGCGCCGGTGGTGTGATGGTGATGATGAGACCACGGACCGGGACTGGCAGCGGAATTTGGAGGCAGCGGAGCGATTGAGGTCCTGCGGCTCTAGGGACGCCGTCCGTATTTGGGTGGACCATGCGCCATACGGCGCCTGCGGTCTGCTCCACGCTGCCAGCCTGCTGAAAGACACAAAGGCCGACGTCCGCGTGGTGTTCCTGCCGCCCTGGCGGGAGTGGCCGGACGGCGTCGTGGAGACCTACCTGGGTTGGGGCGAGGTGGAGCCGGAGCTGTTCGGACGCTTCCTGTCCCGGGAGGAGCCGCTGCCGCCGGTGATGCTGGGCGCTATGGCCCATCGGTGGGAGGTGCTCCGGCAGGAGAACGCGCCGATCCGGGCGGTGGTGAACGGCCGGGTCCGCAGCGTGGGGGAGGACTTCTACGACGAAATGATCCGACGCCATCTGCCCGAGGGCCAGACGAAGATCGCCAACATCATTGGAGAGGTTCTGGGCCGGGAGAAGCCGGGCATCGGCGACGTCTGGCTGGCGGAGCGCATCCGGCAGATGCTCTCCACCGGGGAGCTGCGGATGCTCCGGGAGGACCGGGAGCGGTTTTACCGCTCTGTGGTAGAAAGGACTTGACATTTCCCGGGAAATCTGTAAAATAAAACATCAATATAGGTCCGCCGCCGGGCGGACAAAGGCGTTTGCCCCTGCATCCGTAGGCCATTGGAGATGCGGGGCGCGGGCGCCTTTTATTTTTTGCTGTCAGAGGAGGAGTGATTTGCATGGCATGGGTATTTCTGGCATGCGCGGGACTTCTGGAGGTGTTCTGGTCCTCGTTCCTGAAACTGTCCGATGGCTTCACGAAGCTGGGCTGGTCCGTGATGACCATTGCGGGGATGCTGGCCAGCTTCTATTTGCTGAGCCAGGCCATGAAGACGCTTCCCCTGGGCACTGCCTACGCCGTCTGGACCGGCATCGGGGCCGTAGGCTCCGTGGCGGTGGGCATCCTGATCTTCAAGGAGCCGGTGACCGCCGCCCGGATGTTTTTCACCGTGTTGCTGCTGACGGGCATTGTCGGCATCAAGCTGACCTCTTCCCACTGAGGGAAAACAGAAAACGAGGACCGGTCCGGTCCTCGTTTTTCCATAGATGCCGTTACAGGTCCACCACCGTCACATCGTGGCCCGTGTGGGGGAGAAAGACATGCAGCAGGTCCTCCGTCCGCAGGCGGAGGCTGGCGTCGTTCTTGCAGGGGTGGCAGCCGAACCAGGCCGCGTCATGGACTGCCCGGTCCATCACCAGCCGGACCCGGCGCTCCGTGTCATAGGCCAGGCCCAGCACGCTGGCAGAGCCGGGGGTGCAGCGGAGCATGGACTCCATCAGCTCCGGCGGGGCGAAGGAGAGGCGGGTGGTGCCCAGTTGGGCGCTGAGGACCTTGGTCTGGAAGGGCTTGCCGCCGGGCATGGTCAGCAGGTAGAACGCCGTCTTCTGCCGGTTGCAGAGAAACAGGTTCTTGCAGATGGAGATGCCCAGCACCTCGCTGACCACATCGCAGTCGGCGATGGTGTCGGCGGTCTCGTGGGCCACCCAAGCATAGGGGATGTGCAGCCGGTCCAGCAGGGCAAAGGTCTCCAGCTCCACGGCGGCGCGGCCCTCTGCCGGGGCGGCGGTGCGGATCTCTGAGATCTCCACGGCTCACACCCCCGCCAGCAGCTTTTCCCCGGCCCGGTAGATGTCACCGGCGCCTACGGTGAGGATCAAGTCGCCGGGCCGGGCCGCCTGCCGCAGAGCCGCCGCCGCCTTGTCCAGGGTGGAGCAGTACACAGCGCCGGGGATATTGCGGCACAGGTCCGCCGAGGAGATGCCCAAGGTGTTCTGCTCCCGGGCGGCGAAGATCTCCGCCAGGATGGCCACGTCCGGGATTTTCAGCTCTTCCACGAACCGCTCGAACAGCTTGGCGGTGCGAGAGTAGGTGTGGGGCTGGAAGGCCACCACCAGCCGTTCATACCCCATTTCCTTGGCGGTGGTGAACAGGGCGTGGAGCTCGTCGGGGTGATGGGCGTAGTCATCGTAGACCTCCGCCCCATGATAGGTACCCTTGTGCTCGAATCGGCGGCCGGCGCCGGTGAAGGAGGCCAGGCCCGTCTCCACCGCATGGCCCGGCAGGCCCAGTGCCCAGGCCGCAGAGGCTGCCGCCAGGGCGTTGAGAACATTGTGGTGGCCGTAGACGTGGAGCTCTACGCGGGCGTATTTCTCGCCGCGGATCATCACGTCGAATACCGGCCTGCCGTCCACCTCCGTCAGATTGGCGGCGGTGCAGTCGGCGGCATGGTCCAGGCCGAAGGTGAAGATGGGATGCTCCAGCCCGGCCACCGCCTCCATGGCGCTGGCGTTGTCCGCGTTGACGATGACGGACCCCGCCGGGGGCACCAGCTCCGCAAACCGGCGGAAGGAGTGCTGGATGTCGGCCAGATCCTTGAAGAAGTCCAGGTGGTCCTCCTCCACGTTCAAAATCACTGCCACGGTGGGGAAGAAGCTGAGGAAGCTGTTGCAGTACTCACAGGACTCCAGGATGATGGTGTCCCCCTGGCCCACCCGGTAGCCGGCGTGGAGCAGGGGCAGGGTGCCGCCGATCATCACCGTGGGATCCGCCTCCGCCGCCATGAAGATGTGGGTGCACATGGAGGTGGTGGTGGTTTTGCCGTGGGTACCGGCCACGCACAGCGCGTTGGGATACCGCTGCATGATGGCACCCCAGGCCTGGGCCCGCTCGTACACGGGGATACCCCGGGCCACGGCACCGGCGATCTCCGGGTTGCTGTCGTGGACGGCAGCGGTGCGGACCACCAGATCGCAGTCCCCCAGGTTTTCGGCGTTGTGGCCGATGGCCACGGGGATGCCCAAGGACCGGAGGTGGCGGACCGTGTCGCTCTCCGTCATGTCGGAGCCCTGGACATGGAGGCCCATGCCCCGCAGCACCTCCGCCAGGGGGCACATGGACACGCCGCCGATGCCCACCAGATGGGCCCGCTTGCCGGGGACGATATAGTCGCGGATGGGATGGAGATTGTTCATCATGAAAAGACTCCTTATCTGAAGCGCACTGCCAGCGCGCCGCTGATGATTCTGTGGGAATACCATGAGGTTGCCCAAAAACCTGCAATTCCTTACCAAATATTTCATTATAGTATGAGAAGACGGAAAATGCAACCAGAGAAATCCAGGGCCCCGTTTCAAGATCAGCGGTGGCGGCCCCAATTCCGTCGGCTTCACCAAACTGAGCGCAGCCGTAAGAGGAAGGTAATTTGCCGGTTTGGATACGTGCCGCAGGAATCAACAAATCTTGCCTGCCGCAAAAGAAAGAAGCCAAAAGCCGCCTGCACAGTCTGAACGCAAATGTTAATATACGTTGCTTGCGAAAACAGGCTGTTTCTCGTACAATGGCGTTAACCAGAAAGGAGTTCATTCCCTATGTTATGTGAAAACATCAAAGCCATCAGAAAATCAAAAGGGCTATCGCAGGAGGAACTTGCGATCAAGCTGAATGTGGTGCGGCAGACCATCTCCAAATGGGAGCAGGGATTGTCTGTTCCGGATGCTGATATGCTGATCTCCCTGTCAGAGGCGTTTGAAACACCTGTGAGCACGCTGCTCGGAGAACCTGTCACAGCGGCGAAGGCTGATGACCTGAAAGCGGTTTCCGAAAAGCTGGAGATCATAAATTTGCAGCTGGCACAGGGGAAGGAGCTGCGGCGAAAAACAGCTCGCTGCCTGCTTATTGGATTGTGTACGGCCATCGTAATTATTTCCGCAGTTTTCATTTACTGCGGGAGTCCTTATCTGGGGTGGAATTATCACGATCCGGAAACCGCCGTTGTTGGAGTCGCTTTTCACGCATTTGAATGGCTGTTTGTCAGGTTTGCGCCGATGCTCTTGATAGGAGCAATCCTTGGGATTTTCCTGACACGGAAGAAGGCATAGAGCGGGCCTGTTTTGGGGTGCAATTCAGTTCCCGAAATTCCAGCCTGAGGGGCGGAAGGCCTTGCTTCCACACCTGGACAACATGGGCAGCTGTGTTCCGCGGGGAAAACAGCTGCCCACGTCTTTTGCCCACGGGTGGAAACATGACCGGCTGTGAAGGAGCGGAGATCCAGGCATAGTTTCACCCAAATGACAGAAGATTTCCTTGTTCCGTGAAATCACGATCATACTTCAAAAGGCAGAATCCGGTGGACCCTGCCTTGCGGCGGGTCGCTTGGTGTGGTATCATCAGAGCAGCGCGAGGTACAGGAGGAATGGAGGAGGCCCATGATCCGAAGAATGGGGAAGGGCGACCTGGATGCTGTGGCGGCCATCTGGTTGGACGCCAACCGGGAAGCCCACGATTTCATCCCAGCAGCCTATTGGCTGGGACATTTTGCAGAGGTCAGGACTGCGCTGGCCCGGGCGGAGGTCTGGGTCTTTGAGACGGAGGCGCGGGCCGAAATTTCAGGCTTCATCGGACTTCTGGGAGACTACATCGCCGGCATCTTCGTCCGGAGGGAGGCCCGGTCCGGCGGCGTGGGCCGGCAGCTGTTGGACCACGTGAAGACCAGCCGCGGGCAGCTGCGCCTGCAGGTCTACCGGAAAAACCTCCGGGCGGCAGCCTTCTACCGGCGGGAGGGGTTCCGTGTCCTGGAGGAGGGCGTGGATCCCGAGACTGGGGAAGCGGAACTTCTTATGGAGTGGCGATGGGACGGCCCGCAGAGCTGATCCGCGATACGCAAGGAGAATGGACATAAGGGAGGTGGGCACATGACAACGGTAACGATCCCCGCTCCGGTAGGGGAGATCCTGAAAACACTGGAGGCGGCGGGGTATGGTGCATGGTGCGTGGGCGGCTGCGTCCGGGATGCCCTGCTGGACCGGATGCCGGGGGACTGGGATGTGACCACTTCCGCCCGGCCGGAGGAGACTATGGCCCTGTTTGCCGGCCGGGCTGTCCCAACTGGTCTGCGCCACGGCACCGTCACCGTAAAGACGGAGCAGGGTGGCGTAGAGATCACTACACTCCGGCGGGACGGTGCCTATCGGGACCACCGGAGGCCGGAGACCGTGACGTTCACCGACTCTCTGGAGGAGGATCTGCGGCGCCGGGACTTCACCATCAACGCGATGGCAGCGGACCTGCAGGGGACCCTGTACGACCCTCTGGGCGGCCGGGCAGACCTGACGGAGAAGGTCCTGCGGTGTGTGGGAGAGCCGGACCGCCGGTTCGGCGAGGATGCCCTCCGCATCCTGCGGGGACTGCGGTTCGCGGCGGAGCTGGGGGTCACTGTCCATCCGGATACAGCGGTGGCCATCCACCGGAACCGGGAATTGCTGAGAGCCATTGCTCCGGAGCGGATCTGGGCGGAGCTGAAAAAGCTGGTGTCCGGGAAATGGGCCGCAGAGGTCCTGCGGGCCTATCCGGATGTGGCTGGCGTCTTCTGGCCGGAGATTCTGCCCATGGTGGGGTTTGACCAGCGGAACGGCCACCATTGTTACGATGTGTGGGAGCACACTCTCCATGCCATGGAGAAAGTAAAACTGGAGCCGGAGCTGCGGCTGACCATGCTGCTTCACGATATTGGAAAGCCAAATTGCTTTACAGTGGATGGGCTGGGCTGCGGACACTTTTACGGCCATCCGGCGGAGAGCGCCCGCATGGCGGAGGCCATGCTGGGTCGCCTCCGGGCCGAGACGGTTCTCCGGGAGACGGTGGTGCAGCTGGTGGCTTGGCATGACCGCAACATCCCACGCACCCGCCCGGGCGTGGCTCGGGCACTGGGGGCACTGGGGGAGCGGGACCTGCGGCGTCTGCTGGATGTGAAGCGAGCGGACAATCTGGCTCAGGCCCCGGCGTACCGCTTCCTGCAGGGGGAGATCGACAGGGCGGAATGCATCCTGGACCAGCTGCTGGTGGAGGGCGCCTGCGTATCCCTGCGGCAGCTGGCGGTGAACGGGCGGGACCTGCTGGCCATGGGACTCTCCGGCCCCGCGGTGGGACAGACTTTGCGGGACCTGCTGAACGCTGTGCTGGATGACTCCCTGCCCAACGAGCGTCACGCGCTGTTGGCTGCTGTCAGGGATCGGGCACACCGAAGCTGAAGGCAACGGAAAAGAGAGAAGCCCCGGACACACACGTGTGCCCGGGGCTTTTGGTATGAACTGGGAGAAGGGGAAGCGATCAGAACAGGCGCAGCTGTTCCGCCTCCCGGCGGCGGCCGGTGGTCTCCCGGACCACCGTCTCCGGCAGTTCCCGCAGGAAGGGAGAGAACTCCGGCGCGGCGGTGAGGATCAGTTCCTCCCGGGCCCGGGTGAGGCCCACAAAGAAGAGCCGCCGCTCCTCTTCCGCATCCGCCGGGCGGCCGGGGGACTCCAGGGGCATCGCTCCGGCGGAGAGACCCGCCAGGAACACCGCAGGGAATTCCAAACCCTTGGCACCGTGGAGCGTCATCAGGCGCACTGCGCCGGAGGCCCAGTGTTTGCCGGATGCCCGCCGGAGGTCTGCCTCCTGGCCCAGGACCAGAGCATCCCAGAGGCTGTCGAAGTCCTCGTGGAATACCGCCGTGTTCCGCAGGCGTTCCAGGGCCGGAGAGGTGCCGTACTGTTCCTCCCACTGTTCCACCAGCTTCCGGGGTGTTTCCGTCCGGACCAGAGGGAGCCAGACCTCCGCCCGGTCCAGCCAGTTTTCCAGAATGCCGTGGCCCCGGACCGCCTCCTGCAGGGCCGCCGAGTCCAGCGTGCCCATCTTTTGGCAGAGCGTCTGGGCCTTCTGGATGAGATCTGCCGGGCAGTTCCACAGCAGCCGGAGGGCGGACTCCAGCGCCGCGTTGTCTGCTGGCACCACCAGGGAACGGAGGAAGCCCAGCGCCCCCCGAACCGCCGGGTCATCCAGGAAGTCCTCCCGCCCGGTGACAAGACAGGGAATATCGTCGTGGCGGAGGCATTTCTCCACCAGCTCCAGCTGCCGGTGGGTGCGGCAGAGCACCGCAATATCGGAAAAGGCCCGCACCGTCCGCTCGTGGCCCAGGGCCTGGGCCTCCAGCATGTCCACGCCGCCGGTCATACGGCCGATCTCCTTGGCGATGAATACGGCCTCGGAGAAGCTGTCCGCCGCCTGGACCAGCCGCACGGCAGGACCGGCGGGGCAGTGGGGAGTCAGTATTCGGCCCCCGCCGGGATTATGACCGATTACTGCCAAGGCCGTATCCAGAATGGCCGGAGCAGAGCGGTAATTTTCTGTTAGGTGAATTTCCTTTACACCAGGATGCTCCTCTTGAAGCCGCTGGAAGCACCGGCAGTCGGCGCCCCGGAAGCCGTAGATGGACTGGTCCGGGTCGCCGATGACGAACAGCTCCCCGCTCCGGCTCCAGGACCGGACCAGCCGGTATTGGATATCGTTGATATCCTGAAACTCGTCCACCAGCACATGACGGAAGCACCGCAGGCCGGTGACATCCCGCTTCAGTCCTTCGGTCAGCAGGTCGTCGAAGTCCAGGGCGCCCAGGTCTCGCAGCCGGGCCTGAAAGGCGTCGTACAGCTCCGCGTCCAGATCGGCATCCTCTGGAGAAACACCATTTTTCACCCGGGAGACGGCCTGGAGCAGCGATTTTCCGCCGCCCTTTCGGCCGGACTCCCGCAGCACCTGCTCCGCGATGGTCAGGGCCTCGCCGGGGCTGATGAGCCGCACGTCGCCAAGCAGTTTCAGACAGATGGCGTGGAAGGTGCCGATGGTCATGGCCGCCACCGCCCGCTTGCCGCCCAGACGCTGTTCCAGCCGGGCGCGCATTTCTGCCGCTGCTTGATTGGTGAAAGTGACGGCGGTAATCTCCCCGGGGCGGACGCCCCGCTCCTCCACCAGCCAGGCGATCCGGGCCACCAGGGTGCGGGTCTTGCCGGTGCCGGGGCCCGCCGTCACAGCGGTTACCGGCGCGGTGGAGGTGACGGCCTCCAGCTGCGGGGGATTCAGCGCCTCCGGCTGGGGAGCAGCCGGGGCCGCTTCCGGCGCCAAAACGCGCTGCAGCTCCCGGCGGGGCTTGGATTTGCGCACAGGCAGGTCCAGGCCAAACAGAGAGATCTGCCCGCTGAACCGGGCGATCTCACCGGGGGTCAGCAGGGAGATGACGCCGTACTCCCCGTCAAAGCCCGCCCGGCGCTCCACCTGCCCGGCCCGCAGGCGGCGGATGCCCTCCGCCACGCAGGGGCCGGCCGTGTGGGCGATATCCTCCACAGGCACCTCCCGCAGGATGGAGAACTCCGGCCCCAGGGCATGGAGCATCTGCTCGTACAGCGCCTGGGTATTCTTCCCGGCGGCGGAGACTCCGGTGGAGGCGGCGATCACCTCCGGCAGGGGCGCCAAACTCTCAAAGGGTTTGGCACCCACGGGACGAAACCCTGCAGGACGGTCCGCCAGGGCCTCCACCCGGTGCTCCACGCCGATGGTCAGTTTCTTCCCGCAAACGGGGCAGACGCCGCCCAGCGCCGCCGTCTCCGCCGGGGTCAGGCAGACGCCGCAGTTCCGGTGGCCATCCAGGTGGTACTTGCCCTCCTCGGGGAAGAACTCCACCGTGCCCTGGAATCCCTCTCCGGTGCGGATGGCCCGGACCAGCTCCGGGTAGGTGAGGCCGGTGTCCAGAAGATCCGCCTCCCGGCCCAGCTTGGAGGGGGAATGGGCGTCGGAGTGGGAGACCAGGGTGAGTCCGTCCAGGGCAGAGACCCGCCAGTTCATGGGCGGATCAGAGGAGAGGCCCGTCTCCACCGCGTGGATGTGGCCGGTCAGATCCCCGAAGCACTCCTCCATGGTATCGAAGCCGGAGAAGGCGCCAAACAGGGCGAAGTGGGGCGTCCAGATGTGAGCGGGGATGAATTCCGCGTCCGGGCAGGTGTCCAGGGTCAGCTCCAGCAGGTCCCGACTGTCCAGCCCCAGAATGGGCCGTCCGTCGGAGTGGATGTTGCCGATGGCCTCCAGCCGGGCGGAGAGCTCGTCCGCCGCCTCCAGAGAGGGCAGCAGGATCAGGTTGTGGACTTTCCGGGTTCTGCCGTGGCGCTTGTAGATGCAGCTGATCTCCCCGGTGATAACGAACCGGGGCGCCTCGCCCGGGGCGACATCCGGCAGGCGCAAATCCTGGCGCAGGGTATAGACGCCCTCTCCGGCGGGCACCAGCTGCTCCCGCAGCTCGGCGCGCCAAGCGGGGTGGGTGAAGTCCCCGGTGCCCACCATTCGGATGCCCTTTCGCCGGGCCCACCAGTCCAGGTGGGGGAGATCTCCGTCCTTACTGGTGGCCCGGGAAAAGCGGGAGTGGATGTGGAGGTCGGCAATGTACATGGAAGTCCTCCTCTGTCGAATCAAGTCGATTCCATTATAATCTCTTCTGTCCGGCGGTGCAAGGCGGAGAAAAGCAGTCCGGCGTGTTCCGCCGGGCTGCTGAAAAAATCATTTATGGGTTCTGCCTGCCGGAGGGCATGCGCTTCGGGACGCGAGCCAGGCGCGGGAACACTGCCCGGAACAGGGAGGAGGCCAGGATGACCCCAACCGCCAGGGCGGCCGCCATGCCCAGAGTGCCCAGCAGGGCGCTGAGGAATTGCTCTGTGTCGCCCTCCAGACAGTAGCCCATGGCGTAGTAGATGCCGCCGCCGGGCACCAGGGGCAGCAGGGCCACCAGCTGATAGCCGGTGACGGGGCAGCGGCGGATACGTGCCATGACTTCCGAGAACAGACTGATGGCCATGGCGGCGAAAAAGCCTGCCAGGATGGTCTTGCCGGCCAGTAGATACACCAGCCATCCCAGAGCGCCGCCACAGCCGGCAATCAGCTTGCCGGGGCCATGGATATTGAACACCAGAGTGAATCCGATACAGCCGGCGAAAGCACACAGGCAGGGCAGAACATATTGAGACCAGATATCCATAAAAGTAGATCCCCTTTACAGAATATACCCGATGCCCAGGCCCACAGCGGCCCCCAGAGCGATACCCGTGGCGATCAGAATAGCCTCCGCCGTCCGGCTGAGTCCGGAGTAGGTGTCGCCGGCCACGATCTCCCGCATGGCGTTGGTCAGGGCCACGCCCGGCACCAGCAGCATCAGGACGCCGATGGTCACCAGGTCCACATTATTCCCCAGGCCCGCCCGCACCAGCAGAAGAGACAGCAGGGAGGCGATGCCGCTGCATACCAGCGTCCGCAGAAAGCTGTTGCTGCCCAGCCATCTGCCGCCGAAGAGCAGGCAGGTGCCCACCACCAGACCGCAGAAGAAGGCGCTCAAGCTGTCCCAAAACCCGCCGCCGAACAGGGGACAGAAGAAAGCGGGGGCGATACCGTAGCCCAGCAGCACCGTGGCGGGGCGGTGGCGGCGGCAGGAGGCAGGGAGGCGGTCCACCATGGCCCGGGCCTCGTCCAGGGGCGGTACGGTACGGCAGAGCTGGCGGCATAAAGCGTTGCAGCTCTCCAGTAGCTCCAGATCCGTGCCGTGGGCACTGATCCGGCGCATCCGGGTCACCGGACGGCCATCCTCCGCCATCAAACTGACAATCAAACAGCTGGGGATGGCAAACACCTGGGCGTCCTTGCCTTGGTAGGCCTGCAGCAGCCGGTAGACGGACTCCTCCACACGGGAGATTTCCGCGCCGCTCTCTGCCAGCAGGCAGCCCAGCGATGTGGCCAGATTCAACAGCTTGTCCGAATCCATAAAACGCCTCCTCTCGCCTTTTTAAGATATGCGATTTTTGGAAAAAACACAAGGGATATTTTGACGAAACGCGCCGCGCAGGGGAGCCCTTGACAAAAAGGAGCGGTTCCTGTATAATCAAATAGTCCGAAATCGGACGAAATAAGGCGGGAGGGATTCGATGGGACAGGAAGTTCTGGATGCTTTCTGGAAATCCAATGACCGAATCTACAATGAGAATACCCTGCTGTACCACCGTCTGGCCCGGGCCTGCGGCCTGCCGGACTGCGCCTTCTGGCTGCTGTACACCCTGCGGTCGGAGGAGGCGCCCCTGACCCAGACCCAGTTGAGCGAGCAGCTGTCCCTACCCAAGCAGACGGTGAATTCCGCCCTGAAAAAGCTGGTGGAGGAGGGAGTCCTCCGCTTGGAGGCGGCGGACGGCAATCTGAAAAACAAGCGGGTCTGTCTGACAGAGGCGGGCGAGGCATTCCTCCGCCGCACTGTGGACCGCGTGTTCGGCGTAGAGAGCGCCGCGGCCGCCCGCCTGACCGAGGAGGAGCGGTCGGCGCTTGTGGCATTGAGCCAGAAGCTGCTGGATGCCTTTCGGGCGGAGACGGAAGCTTTTTTACAGACCGCTGCGATAGGAGACTGATGTATGCAGATCAAACTTTCTGACCATTTCACCTACGGACGGCTGCTGCGTTACACACTGCCGACCATCGTTATGATTATCTTCACCTCTCTGTACAGCGTGGTAGACGGACTGTTCGTATCCAACCTGGTGGGGGACCTGGCCCTGTCGGCGGTGAATATCGCCTTCCCCATCACTATGATCATCGGCGCCTTCGGCTTCATGCTGGGCACCGGCGGCAGCGCCATCGTGGCCCGCACGCTGGGGGAGGGGAAGCCGGAGCTGGCCTCCCGGTATTTCACGCTCTTCATCTGGTGCGTGGCGGGGCTGGGCGTGGTGCTCTCCATTGTGACCATCGCCTTCATCGAACCCATCATGCGTTTTGCCGGGGCTAGCGACCTGCTGCTGGAAGACTGCATCGCCTACGGCCGGATCCTGCTGGCCGGCAGTGCCGTGTTCATGCTCCAGAGCGCCTTTCAGAGTTTCTTTTCCGTGGCGGAGAAACCCAAGCTGGGGTTACTGCTCTCCCTGGCTGCCGGAGCCACCAACATCACCTTTGACTACGTGTTCATCGCCCTGCTGGGCATGGGTGTCACCGGTGCCGCATGGGCCACAGTGCTGGGCTACTGCGTGGGCGGTGTCATCCCGGTGGTGTACTTCCTGCTTCCCAGAAGAGAAGGCCTGCGGCTGGTGCGGACGAACTTTTATGGCCGGGAACTGCTTCACGCCTGTATCAACGGCTCCTCGGAGCTGATGAGCAACATCTCCGCCTCCGTGGTGGGCATCCTCTACAACATCCGGCTGATGGACCTTCTGGGAGAGCCGGGCGTGGCGGCCCACTCGGTGATGATGTACGTGGATTTCGTGTTTGTGGCTGCCTTTCTGGGGTTCTCCATGGGCAGCGCCCCCATCGTCAGCTATCACTACGGGGCGGAGAACTATGATGAGCTGAAGAACATCTTCCGCCGCAGCGGCGTCATCATCGCCGCTACCTCCGTGGCGATGGTGGCGGCGTCGGAGCTCTTAAGCCGGCCCCTGTCTGCTGCCTTCGTGGGGTACTCTCCGGACTTGCTGGAGCTGACCACCCACGGCTTCCGGATCTTTGCCCTGTGCTACCTCTTCTGCGGGCTGAATATCTACGCATCCGCCTTCTTCACGGCCCTGTGCAACGGCGCCCTGTCGGCCCTGATCGCCTTCACCCGCACGCTGCTGCTGCGGGGTGGACTGGTGCTGGTGATGCCGGTGTTCTTCGGCGTGGATGGCGTCTGGTGGTCCGTGGCAGCGGCGGAACTGCTGGGGGTGGTGCTCTCGGTGGTGCTGCTGGTGCTGATGCGGCGGCGTTACCATTACGCCTGACGGGGGAAAACGCGGATATGTTACAAGACGGCGGCTCCGCTCAGGTGGTATGCTGGCTGGTGCCGACAGGAGGGAAGAACCATGAGACAAGCGGCGCGGACCGCCCGATATGACCAGGCTCTGGGGCTGGAGGCGTACAGCCTCCGGGCGGTGGACAGGCCCTTTCCCAGCCACTTTCACGACCATTATGTGATCGGCGTGGTGGAGCGGGGGACCCGGACCCTCACCTGCGGCCGCCAACAGCAGGTCATCGGCCCGGGAGACGTGCTGCTGTTCAACCCGGGAGACAGCCATGCCTGCATCCAGGCGGACGGGTCTCTGGACTACCGGGGACTGAATATCCCACGCAGCACCATGCTGGCCCTGGCGGAGGAGATCATGGGCAGCCGGGCAATGCCCGGCTTTTCCGTGGCCGTGGTTCGGGACGGAGAACTGGCAGGCCGCCTCCGGGCCCTGCACCGGGCGGTGCTGGGGGAGGAGCCGGAGCTCCGGAGGGAGGAGGCGCTGCTGCTGGCCTGGGGCCTCCTGCTGCCGGGTTACGCCGGGATGGTGGAAACGGTTTCTGCCTGCCGGGTGGAGGTGGAGCGGACCTGTGCGTTCATCCGGAGCCACTATGCCCGGCATATCACGCTGGAGGAGCTCAGCCTTCAGGCGGGACTGAGCAAATCCGCCCTGGTCCGGGCCTTTGCCAAGGCCAAGGGCGTCACGCCCTACCGCTATCTGATGGCGGTGCGGATCAGCGAGGCACGGCGCCTGCTGGAACGGGGTGTCTCCTCTGCAGAGGCCGCCGTGGAGACAGGCTTTTCCGATCAGAGCCATTTCACCAACTATTTCACTGCCTTCACCGGCCTGACGCCGGGGGCCTGCCGGGAGCTGTTCCGGCAGGAATGGGAGAGAGGATGACACAGCTGTGGAGACGAATCCTGCACGGGGCCACCTGGCGGCCCTGCTGACCATTGTGATCTGGGGGACCACCTTCATCTCCACCAAGGTGCTGCTGGTGGATTTCCAGCCAGTGGAGATCTTGTTTATCCGGTTCATGATGGGCTTTCTGGCGCTGCTGGCAGTCTGTCCTCGCCGCCTGCAGGGCGTCACACGGCGGCAGGAGGGATTGTTTGCCCTGGCGGGGCTGTGCGGCGTGTGCCTGTACTACCTGCTGGAGAACATCGCCCTGACGTACACCATGGCCTCCAACGTGGGGGTCATCATCTCCGTGTCTCCCTGCTTCACCGCCCTGCTGACCCATTTTCTGATGCGGGGCGAGGAGCGGCTGCGGCCCACATTTTTCGCAGGCTTTGCGGTGGCCATGGCGGGGATCTGCCTTATCAGCTTCAACGGCTCTGCCCTGGAGCTGGACCTCCGGGGGGATTTGCTGGCGCTGCTGGCCGCCTTCGTGTGGGCCTGTTACGCCCTCTTGTCCCGGAAGATCAGCGCCCTGGGCCATCCCACTGTCCTGACCACGCGGCGAACCTTTTTCTACGGGCTGGCATTCATGCTGCCGGCGCTGATGGTCTCTGGCGTCCGGCTGGAGCTCACGCGACTCACAGCCCCGGTGAACCTGGGGAATCTGCTGTTTCTGGGGCTGGGGGCCTCGGCCCTGTGCTTCGTCACCTGGAACTTCGCGGTGAAGGCACTGGGGGCGGTGAAAACCAGCGTGTACATCTATCTGGTGCCGGTGATCACAGTGGCGGCCTCCGTGCTGATCCTGCGGGAACCCTTCACCTGGATGACCGGAGCCGGTACGGTACTGACCCTGATCGGGCTGCTTCTCTCTGAAGGCAAACTCCATTGGAAAGAGGGAACACACCATGAAACAGGAACTGGACAAATGCGTCCTGGTGATTGATGAGGCCATGCCCCGGGGCCTCGCTGCCAACACAGCGGCCATCCTGGGCATCACATGGGGCCGGCTGCGGCCGGAACTGGTAGGGGAGGACGTGACCGACGCTGCCGGAGCCATCCACCCCGGGATCATCCGCACGCCGGTGCCGGTGCTCTCCGGCAGGCCGGAGACTTTTCAGACCCTACGGCGGCAGCTGGCCGAGCTGGAATTTGCAGATGTGGCGGCTGTGGACTTCACAGATCTGGCCCAGAGCTGCCGTACCTACAGCGAGTTCATCGAAAAAATGGCCCGCACCGGGCCGGGGGAGCTGCGATACCTGGGCATGGCCCTTTTGGGCCCCCGGCATCAGGTGGACCGGCTGACCGGAAGCCTGCCGCTGCTGCGGTAGGGAAAAAACGCAAGAATGGGGCCGCGCCCGGTTGCGGCCCCATTCTCGTATCATTTCCCGGAGGACTTATGGCCCCTGCTGGATCAACAGATCCACCTCAGCATCACCGCCATTGGTGTACAAATAGCTGCAGGCAAAGCCGTTCGCTTCCCAGATGGCATACGACATACTATCGTATTGGTAGTATGCGACGCTGACGCCCGCAATCTCTCTGCTCTCCTCCAGTGTGCCGCCGTAGATTCCGCTGATGTCTCCACTCCCATACTGGATACGAAACTGGGAGCCGTCCGCATAGTCCACCTGTCCCATGGTGGGGTACCCATCTGAGATGAACACGGAGTACGCCTCCACCTCTTTCTCCAGCACAGGGACCTTGAAGTCCAGATATGCTTCCATCTCTGCGGCGGACGCGACTGTGAGGATGGGATTCGGGATTTGAACCTGCTGAGGATCCGGGGCAGCGCGCCCTCTGCCCTGAATCAGCAGTGCCCCGCCGGCGGCCAGCAGGCACAGGCAGGCCGCCGCGGCGCCCCACCGGACCCAAAAGGACTGCCCGTGTTTTCGCCTGTACCGGGCGGCCTCTTCCACATACCTGCCGTCGAGCGCACTCAGAGCATCGGAAAACTTCTTTGCATTCATAAAAACGCCTCTCTTTCTGCCAGATATTGTTTCAGCTTCCTTCGGATCCGGGTCAGCCGGACGGAGATATTTTTTTCGCTCAGCCCGACAAGCCCGGCGATGTCCCGGCAGCTGTCAGAAAACCAGTAGCGCCGCATGAAGATTACGCGGTTCTCTGCGGACAGCGTATCCAAAAAGCACGCAATGACGCGGGCGAGCTCCCTTGCCTCCACCTCTTCCTCGGCGCTCTTTCGGTCTGGAAGACACTCCTCGACTTCCTGCAAAGCGAGGGTGTAAGGACTGTTTCGCTTGGCAGCGCCCTTTTTCCAATAGCACTTCAGGGAAATGTTGCGGACGATCCGCGCCATATAGGGCAGCAGAGAGTCCGGCTTTGCCGGGGGAATGGCATTCCATGCCCCCAGGTACGCATCATTGACGCACTCATCTGCGTCCTGCCTGTCATTCACGATGTGATAGGAGAGACTGTGGAATAGTTTTCCATATTTCGCGTCCAATGCCTCGATAGCCTGTTCGGAACGTGCAAAGAACAGTGTGATGATCTGTTCCTCATCCATGGTTGCTCCACCTCCTTTCCGGTTTCACTTTGTACACTACGTTTTTTTCGGCAAATCCTACAACAGATTCCAGTATTTTTTCAATATACGATCATGCGGCCATACGGCCGGAAGAGAAGCGGAGAAGGCCGCAGTTCCAGCTGCGTCTGCGGAAAAGACAACATTGCATCCCAGGTGACAAACCGGGGGAAGTGTGGTAAGATATTCCGGTATGAAAATTTCTGTTCCCCAAGGAGTCCTTTATGGAAAACTATTTTGAACCGAATCTCACCGACGACCAGCTGCGCGCTATCAGTTCCATCGGCCTGGCCCACATGGGGGACGCCGTGTTCGAGGTGCTGGTGCGCACCTGGCTCTGTGCCCATGGCAAGGCCACGGGAAGGGGGCTGCACCAGGCCACCATTGCCCTGGTGCGGGCGGAGAGCCAGGCGGAGAAGGCGGAGCGGATCCTGCCCCTTTTGACGGAGGAGGAGGCCGCTGTGTTCCGCCGCGGGCGGAACGCTCACGTGAAGTCGGTACCCGGCCATGCCACCCGGGCCCAGTACGGCGAGGCCACGGCCCTGGAGGCCCTGTTGGGCTGGCTGTATCTGAAGGGCCGGCGGGACCGGATCAATGCGCTTTTCCGCGCGATGATGGAGGAGTAAGACCATGCCATTGGATGGAATCTGTATGCAGGCGGTGGCGGAGGAGCTGCGACCGGAGCTGCTGGGCCTGCGGATCGATAAGGTCCAGCAGCCCGCCCGGGACCAGGTGATCCTGCTGCTGCGGGGGAATAAGCGGCTGCTGCTGAACGCCGGCGCCAACACTCCCCGCATCCAGCTGACGGCCCTGACAAGGGACAACCCGGCGGAGCCCCCCATGTTCTGTATGCTGCTGCGCAAGCATCTGGTTGGGGGACGGGTGGCTGCGGTCACCCAGCCGCCCCTGGAGCGGCTGGTACGGCTGGAGCTGGACGTTACTGACGACTTCGGTCAGCCGGGGCGGCGGACCCTGGTGCTGGAGGCCATGGGCCGCCGGTCCAACCTGATCCTGCTGGATGGGGAGGGCCGGATCATCGACTGCCTCCGTCGGGTGGACGCGGACATGTCTGCTGCCCGGCAGGTGCTGCCGGGGCTGTATTATGAGCCGCCTGCCTCCGTAGGCCGCCTGCCGGTGACGGAGGAGACGGAGAACGGCTTCCGGGAGAAGATCTCCGCCGCAAACCCGGAGCGGAGTGTGGACGCCTTTCTGCTGGACCACTACTTCGGCATCTCCCCCCTGATCGCCCGGGAACTGGCCTTCCGCTCCGCAGGGGAGACGGATGCCCATCTCTTTGACCTGGGAGCGGTGGGAGAGGACCGCCTCTGGAAGGAATTGTCCGGGCTCATCAGAGATATACAGGAAAATCACTTTACACCAATCTGCCTGAAAAAAGATGGGAAGATGGCAGATTTCACCTACTGCCCCATCGCCCAGTACGGCCCTGTTATGGAGACCGTCCGGTATGACACTTTTTCCACCCTGATGGATGACTTCTACGCCCTGCGGGAGCAGCAGGAGCGGGTGCGTCAGCGGGGGGCGGACCTGCTGCGGACTGCCACCACGGCACGGGACCGCATCCGGCGGAAACTGGCCATGCAGGAGAAGGACTACGCCGCCACACAGAACCGGGACCAGCTGCGGATCTACGGTGACCTGATCACCGCCAACCTCTACCGCATGGAGCGGGGGGCGGCCAGATTGGAGACAGAGAATTTCTATGACCCGGAGTGCCGCCCTGTCGCCATTCCCCTGGACCCGCTGCTGACGCCCCAGCAAAACGCCGCCAAATACTACAAGCGCTACACCAAGGCCAAGACGGCGGAGAAGTATCTGGCGGAGCAGATGGCCCTTGCCCGCCGGGACCTGGACTATCTGGAGAGTGTGCTGGAGGAGTTGAGCCGGGCAGAGACGGAACAGGACTTTTTGGACATCCGCGGCGAGCTGCGGGACGCGGGCTTCCTCCGCCGACAGGGAAAAAAGGAACAGAACCGGCCTGCAAAGCCTCTGGAGTTCCGCACCACCTCCGGCTTCCGGGTGCTGGTGGGGCGGAACAACCGCCAGAACGACAAGCTGACCCGCAGCGCGGACCACCGGGACATCTGGCTCCATACCCAGAAGATCCACGGTTCCCACGTGATCCTCTGCACAGGCGGCCGTGAGGTGGACGATGACACCATCGTGGAGGCGGCCAAGCTGGCGGCCTGGTTCTCCCAGGCCCGGGAGGGTGCCAACGTCCCCGTGGACTACACACCGGTGAAGAACGTGAAGAAGCCCGCCGGTGCCCGGCCCGGCATGGTGATCTACTCCACCTGCCGCACCGTGAACGTGGCGCCGGAGGAGGGGCTTGTGAAGAAACTTCAATTGTCATAAAAAAGTTGTTAAAAAGAAGCTGCTTGTTGGTCAAGCAGCTTCTTTTTCTTTCAAAATATCCAAAAACAGGAATCTTTTTTGTGCAGAATGGCTCTTGCAAAACGGGAGCAAAGGTTTACAATAAAGCTCTCCTGAAAACGGGAGGCAATCAGTATTCAGACCTCAGAAAGCGAGTGAGAGGCAATGACGTATCATTATCTCATGGACCTGGCGCTGATCCTGTTGAGCACCAAGGTGCTGGGCATCCTGACGAAACGCATCCAGATGCCACAGGTAGTTGGCGCGCTGGTAGCCGGACTGATTCTGGGCCCGGCTATGCTGAACGTACTATCAGAAACGGAGTTCCTCACCCAGCTCAGCGAGTTGGGCGTGATCGTACTGATGTTCTCCGCCGGCATGGGCACCGATATCCAGGAGCTGAAGCACAGCGGCAAGGCGGGCTTCCTGGTGGCCCTGCTGGGCGTGATCGTCCCACTGGTGCTGGGCACAGGTCTGGCGATGCTCGCAGACCGGACCGGCATGATTGAGACCAGCGGATTTTTGGAGGATGTGTTCATCGGCACCATCCTTACTGCAACTTCCGTCAGCATCACAGTGGAGACACTGAAGGAGATCGGCAAGCTGGATACCAAGGTGGGCAACACCATTCTGGCGGCGGCTCTGATCGACGACGTGCTGGGCCTGATTGCCCTGACCATCGTCAGCAGCCTGTCCGGCGGACAGGACAGCATCGCCCTGGTGCTGCTGAAGATCGTGCTGTTCTTCGTGTTCTCCGCTGTGGTCTCCTTCCTCGCCCACAAGTTCTTCTGCTGGCTGATGGCCCTGTGGCCCGGCCGGGAGCGGCGCCGCTATCCGGTGCTGGCCTTTGTGCTGTGCCTTCTGATGGCTTACTGCGCGGAGGAGTTCTTCGGCGTGGCGGACATCACCGGCGCCTATGTGGCGGGCCTGGTGATCTCCTGCACCCCCAAGTCCTCCTATATCCAATCCAAGTTCGAGCCGTTGAGCTTCCTGCTGCTGACGCCGGTGTTCTTCGCCAGCGTGGGCATCAAGGCGAAGGTGGACGGCATGACCGGTAGCCTGGTGCTGTTCTCCATTCTCCTGCTGCTGATCTCTGTGGCCACCAAGATCGTCGGCTGCGGCCTGGGCGCAAAGCTCTGTCATTTCACTGGCAAGGAGAGCCTGCAGGTGGGCGTGGGCATGGTCTGCCGCGGCGAGGTGGCGCTGATCGTAGCCAACCGGGGTCTGGAGCTGGGAGTGCTGTCCGGGACCCTGATGGCACCGGTCATCATCACCGTGGTGGGCGGCACGATCCTCACACCCATCCTACTGAAGCTGGTATTCCGGCACGACGGACAGCCGGCCAGCGCGGCGGACAGCAATCTGGCAGACCACTATGAGAAGATGGAGCAGCTGGATATCGTCTCCGCAGAGCTTCTGGCCAGGGACCAGAAATACCTGAAAGAAGGGGAGCACGGCGGAGACAAGGACCGCGGCTGATCTGCTCCGGTGACTGAGAACCGCAAATACGGGGAGCCGGCCTTTTGGTCGGCTCCCCGTATTTTGAAAAGCGCGCTGTATCCGCCGTCAGGCGGTGTGGCGGGCGTGGCCCGTCTCCTCGTCGGAGGAGCGGAACAACAGCGTGATGCACCACAGGCCCGCCAGGCCCACCAGGGCGTAGATGATGCGGGAGAGAATGGCCATCTGGCCGCCGCAGAGGAAAGCCACCGTATCAAAGCCGAACAGGCCGATCCCGCCCCAGTTCAGGGCGCCGATGATAGCCAGTGCCAATGCGATCTTATCAATCACCATGCGAAAAACCTCCTTTATGCCTTCCAGCAGGGATTTGGCGTTAGTGTATCCAACGGGGCGGGAACTATGCGGATGGGGAAAATTTCCAGCCTGGACAAAATTTGCAAATCGCATTGCAAAGGAAAGATAGGGATTGTATAATCGAAACAGCGGGATCCGATCTCGCCCGCGGCGAAGCCGCGCAGACCGATTGATAAGGGGAGACAGTATGAATATTGTATGCTTGGATATGGAGGGCGTCCTGGTGCCGGAGATCTGGATCGCATTTTCAGAGGCCAGCGGCATTCCGGAGCTGCGGCGCACCACCCGGGATGAGCCGGATTACGACAAGCTGATGACCTGGCGGCTGGGCATCTTGAAGGAGCACGGCCTGGGGCTCAAGGAGATCCAGGACACCATCGCCAAGATTGATCCGCTGCCCGGCGCCAAGGCGTTTTTGGACGAGCTGCGGGCCACCACCCAGGTGATTATTCTGAGCGATACCTTTGAGGAATTCGCCAAGCCTCTGATGGAAAAGCTGGGCTGGCCCACCATCTTCTGCAACTCCCTGGAGGTGGCGGAGAACGGCGAGATCACCGGCTACAAGATGCGCTGTGAGAAGTCCAAGCTCACCACGGTGAAGGCCCTGCAGTCCATCGGCTATGACACCATCGCCAGCGGCGACAGCTTCAACGATTTGGGGATGATCCAGGCCAGCAAGGCAGGCTTCCTCTTCAAGAGCACGGAGCAGATCAAAGCCGACCACCCGGAGATTCCGGCCTTTGAGGAGTTTGACGACCTGCTGGCGGCCATCAAGGCGGCGCTGTAAGAGTTTTCCGGAAAGAAAGGGGACGCGACATGAACGAGAAATTCCAGAAGCTGGGCTTTTACCCGGCGGATATCCTGCTGCCCAAGGATGCGGACATGACCAAGTGGGCCGTGGTGGCCTGCGACCAGTTCACCTCCCAGCCGGAGTATTGGCAGGCGGTGGAGGAGACTGTGGGGGACGCGCCTTCCACCCTCCGGCTGATCCTGCCGGAGGCCAAGCTGAACGACCCGGATGTGGACGCCCATATCGCGGACATCAACGGCGCTATGAACCGCTATCTGGCGGAGGGCGTCTTTCAGACCCTGCCGGGGTCCCTGTTCTATATTGAGCGCACGCAGTCCGACGGCAAGGTGCGCCACGGCCTCATCGGCATGGTGGATTTGGACCAGTATGACTTCACCCCCGGCTCCGGCGCCCTGATCCGGGCCACGGAGGGGACGGTGCTCTCCCGCATCCCCCCCCGGGTACGGGTCCGGCAGGACGCCCCCGTTGAGCTGCCCCACGTGATGCTGCTGATCGACGACCCGGACCGCACGGTTATTGAGCCCCTGACCGCCGTCAGCGGGGAGATGGAGCAGCTGTATGACTTTGACCTGCAGCAGGGCGGCGGGCACCTGAAGGGCTGGAAGCTGACGGACGCCCAGATGGACGCCGTGGCGGACGCCCTGGCGGCTATGTGCACGCCGGAGGCCATGGAGAAAAAGTACGGCCTGAAGGACGCGGCACCTCTGCTGTTCGCGGTGGGCGACGGCAACCACTCTCTGGCAACAGCCAAGCAGTGCTATGAGAACCTGAAGAAGGTCACGCCGGAGGACCAGTGGGCCGGTTTGCCCGCCCGCTATGCTCTGGTGGAAGTGGTGAATAATCACGACGACGCCCTCCAGTTCGAGCCGATCCACCGTGTCCTCTTCGGCGTGGAGCCCGAACAGGTGCTGGAGGCGATGAAGGCCGCCTATCCCGGCGCCCACGAAGGGGAGGGCGAGGGCCACACCATCGCCTACACCTATGCAGGGCATACCGGTACCATCACGGTGCCCAATCCCAGGATGCAGCTGGCGGTGGGCACGCTCCAGACCTTCCTGGACGCCTATCTCAAGGAGCACGGCGGCGAAGTGGACTACATCCATGGCGACGAAGTGACGGACGAGTTGGGCAGCAAGTCCGGCAACATCGGCTTCAAGCTCCCGGCTATGGGCAAGGAGCAGCTGTTCAAGACCGTCATGGCCGACGGCGTCCTGCCCCGCAAGACCTTCTCCATGGGCCACGCCCAGGATAAGCGGTACTATGTGGAGGCTCGGAAGATCAAGTAAGAAGTCGTTTCCACAGATACAGACAGCGCCGCAGGCTTTTGCCTGCGGCGCTGTTTCTTCTGAAACCTGGCAAAAGCCGCGGGACCGCCGCGGCTTTTGGGGAGAGCGTCTTTTTAGAACAGGCTCCTCCGCCTCCGGAACTTCTGGGTAGCTTCATACGCGAAACAGGGCAGGGCGAGGGACAGAATTGTGATGGCCGACAGGAGCAGGACTGCGTACAGCAATGAGCTTCTGCTCAAAAACAGGATGTCCAGCATACGATGCTCCTTTCTGGTGCTGTTGGGGGGATTGCCCAAACAATTCATTCCACCCCCTCTGCGCTGCGTATAAATGCACCGCATTCTGTTAAAAAAGAAAGAAGATTTGTGAAATTTTACATGACGCCGGGCATTCGTTCAAAAGGCAGAATCCCGGTCGATCACGTTCCACTGAGAGACGGAGATTGTTTGACCATCCCCGCACTCCAGCTGCACTTCCAAATGAGAATAAAGGCTGGCGGGGATCTGCCAACGGAACAGGGCGAAGGTCCGGCCGTCCCGGATCCGCCGGACGCCGATCTGCTGCCGCTCCTCGGCCACTCCGGTGCCGGTGGGATACAGAAACAAAACCACCTGATCCACCGTGTGCTCCCGGCCGTCCTGAAAGGTGACCGCCACGTTCACGGTGCTGTCTGGCGGAAACAGATACCAGCCGAAGTCGCTTTTGGCGATCTCCTGCCCGGCCGCATCATAGAAATAGACGCCTGTAATCTGCGGATCCTCCGGCGGCGGCCAGCCGTCCTGATGCGCGCTGTAAAGGATCCAGCCCAGCGCCGCCAGCAGCGCCAGGCAGAGGAGCCCTGCCGCCAGCGTCAGCCGCTTCCACCGCCGCAGAGGGACGGGCGGCGCTGTTTCTCTTTCCACTTGAAGGTCTGTCCCCAAAATCTCCGAGAGCGCCCGCCGATTTTCCGGAGAGGGAACAGAGGTTCCCATCTCCCACTTGGATACCGCCTGCCGGCTCACGCCCAGCCGCTCCGCCAGAGCCTCCTGGCTCATGCCCAAGCGATCCCGGCCTTCCCGAATCGCCTTGCTCATGTCCATGACGCACCGCCTCCCGCTCCGCTGCTCTCAGCATAGCAGGTTTTTCCGGTTGCGTCCACCAACTTTCCGCAACCGTCCGGTTGCGGGCGATTCGTTGTTTCTACTTGGGGAGGGATGTGCTATACTGGACCCAGACAGCGGGCGGAGGCCCGCGGGAGGTGGTGCGATGAAGACTTTGACGCTGGAGGCCCCGGCCAAGATCAACCTGACTCTGGATATTCTGGGGCGGCGTACAGACGGCTATCACGACATGCGGATGGTGATGCAGGCCGTGTCCCTGGGGGACACCGTGACGGTGGCAGAGGCGGCGGGCGGCTTTTCCCTGCTGACAGAGGGCATCTCCCTTCCGGCGGGGAAGGTCACTTTGGAGCAGCGGGCGGCGGATGCCTTTTTCCACAGGCTGGGCCGCCCGGTGCCGGGGCTGGAGGTACGCCTTGCCAAGCGGGTCCCGGCTTATGCGGGGCTTGGGGGCGGCAGTGCGGATGTGGCGGCGGTGCTGCGGTGCCTGCGGACCCTGTACGCCCCGGATCTGCCGCGGCAGGCGCTGGAGGAGATCGGGCTGGCAGTGGGCAGCGATGTGCCCTTCTGCGTCCGGGGCGGCACATGTCTTGCAGAGGGACGGGGTGAGATCTTGACGGACCTGCCGCCTCTGCCGGACTGTGCCATCGTACTGTGCAAGCCGGACTTCGGCCTGCCCACACCGGAGCTGTTTGCCCGGCTGGACGGGGCGGACCTTGGCCCCCGGCCGGATACGGCGGCCATGGCAGCGGCGTTGGCCCGGGGCGATCTGGCCGCCGCGGCCGCCTGCCTTGGAAATGTTTTTGAGCGGGTGCTGACGGAGGAGGAAGGGGAAGAGATCCGCTCCATCAAGGAAGCCCTGCTGCGGCACGGTGCCCTGGGCGCGGCCATGAGCGGTTCCGGCCCCACGGTGTTCGGCCTGTTTGATGACCGGCAGAAGGCGGTCCGGGCAAAGGAGGCACTGGAGGGACGTTACCGGCAGACGTATCTGGCCGCGCCGGTAAAAATATTGGAAAAGATGGAATAAAATCCGGAATTTCCGTCCATGATGGGGGAAACGGGCCCCATGGGGCTACATAGCAAAGGACGGAAAACGGATATGAAAACAGCTGTAAAGCGTGAGCGAAAGACTCTGCGGATCGTGGAACTGGCCCTGCTGCTGGGTGCGGCGGCGTTTCTGATGACCGGCGTCTGGGCGCTGAACACCCAGCGGGACCTGGCGGACAAGGTGGTGCGGCTCCATGTGCTGGCCAACTCTGATACGGAGGAGGACCAGGCACTGAAGCTCCTGGTCCGGGATGCGGTGCTGGAGCGAGCCACAGAGATTCTGGAGCAGTCGGCGGACCGGGCGGAGGCAGAGATTCGCCTGCGGGAGAGCCTGCCGGAACTGGAGGCCATCGCCGAGGAGACGGTACGGGCCAACGGCTATGACTACGCCGTGACGGCAGAGCTGGAGGACACGGCCTTTCCCACCAAGGAATATGACGGCTTCTCTCTTCCAGCCGGGGAGTATCTGGCCCTGCGGATTCTGATTGGGGAGGGCGCCGGACAGAACTGGTGGTGTGTGGTGTTTCCACCCCTGTGCACCGCTGCCTCCGCGGACGTGCCGGAGACGGCCCTGGCCGCTGGCCTGACGGAAGACCAGGTCAGCCTGATGACGGAGGAGGATGGCGGCTACCAGCTGAAATTCAAGGCCGTGGAGCTGTGGGAGCGCCTGAAGGCGGCGCTGGAGTGAGCGGGAGCCGCCCTTGACACGGCCCGCTGGGAACGGTATCATAAGGGCCGGGACCGGACTTTCCTGCGGCCCCACGGCGGGGAGCGGCGGATGGCCGGATGCTCCGCACTTTCCAGCGGGGAGGAGACGGCGGCATGAGAGAGGCGGAACTGAATCGGCAGCGGGTGGTGTTCACACCGCAGGAGGCGGCGCACCTGCCTCAGGACCGGCCCTATGCGGCGTACATCTGCCACTATGACTGGGCGGAGGGAGAGCACGCCACACTGATGCACTGCCACGAGCGCCTGGCGGAGGTGCTGCTGATCCTGAAGGGCAGCGGCCGGTACACCGTCGATCTCCGCCGGTACGAGGTAGCAGCCGGAGATGTGGTGCTGTGCAGCGGCGGCGCCCTCCACGACGAATTCCCCCAGGCAGACCAGCCGTATCAGACCCTGTGCGTGGCCATCGGGAACTTGGCGCTGGCGGACCTGCCGCCATACAGCCTGCTTTCCCCGGACCGCTGCCCCCTGTTTCACCAGCCGGAGCAGTTTGCGGACCTGAAGGAGCTCTTCTGCCTGATGGACCGGTATGCAGCGGAGCGGGAGCCGGGCTTCCAGGAGCTGTGCCAGCACCTGATGCTGGCGTCGCTGGAGCTGGTCCGGCGGATGGCGGCGGGGCGGAAGGAGGATCTCGTCACCCGGGAGGACTCCACCTTCGGCCGTGTGGCCAGATACATCGACCGCCATTATGCGGAGGACCTCTCCATCGAGCAGCTGGCCCGCCAGTTTTATCTGAGTCCCTATCATCTGTCCCATATCTTCCGGCAGAAGACGGGATACAGCCTCAAGCAGTATGTCCTGCGCCGCCGGATCGGGGAGGCTCAGATGCGGCTGGTGAACGCGCAGGACAGCGTCCAGACCATCTCCGAGGCGGTGGGATTCGCGGACGCCAGCTACTTCTCACGCATCTTTTCAAAATACGTCGGCCTCACGCCCACGGAGTACCGGAAATTCCGGATCGGGCCGTGAGACCGCAGAAAAGTCCGGAAAAAAGACCTGCGGAGGGAACCGTGCCGTTCCCCCCGCAGGTTTGTCTATTTCATTCCGTCAGGTATATTTGTATACTTTGTCCAGCATCCTAAGCAGAAGACGGATGAATAGGGAGGAGATCCAGATGAAACGGACATGGAGGAAGAAGATCGGCGCAGTTGTGGCCCTGCTGGCCGCCGTGGCAGTGCTGGGTACCGGCTGCGGCGCGGACGCCGCCGGGGCTGTGGAGTCCCGGACCAGGGAGACGAGGGCTCTGGGCCTGCTGCTGTCTAGGGAGGATACGTTTTTGTCGGAGCTGAAGGCGGACATCGAGGCGGAGGCCGCCGCCCAGGGCTACGCGGTGCGGTATTACAACGCGGGCAACGACCCGGAGACCCAGCTGCGCCAGGTCCACGAGGCCCTGGCAGAAGGCGTGGAGACCCTGCTGGTGAACCTTGCAGACGGGGAGGACTCCGAAAAGGTGGCAGACATCGTGGGCGACGCAGGGGTCGTGCTGCTGAACCGGGCGCCGGGGACGGCGATCCTGAACGAGCGGATGGTGTTTGTGGGCATGGACGAGGCCGGGAGCGGCGCCCTCCAGGGGCACGCCCTGGCGGAGTATTTCTGGGAGACGGACCACGGGACGGATATCCGCTATCTGCTGTTCCAGGGGATGCCCGGCCAGGAGAATACAGATGCCCGCTCCGGCACCGCCGTGCAGAGCCTGCTGGACGACGGCTTCTGCCCCATCGCCGCGGCGGATTACCAGGTCTGCGGCTTCAGCCGGGAGCGGGCCCGCCAAGCCATGGCGGCCCTGCTGGAGCAGGGCGTGGACTTTGACTGCGTCATCTGCGACAACGATGAAATGGCCCTGGGAGTCATCGAGGCGCTGGAGGCCGCCGGCCGGGATCCGGGCGCGGCGCCCATCGTCAGCGTGGACCACACGGCGGAGGGGGCCGCCGCCCTGGAGAGCGGCAAGCTCTATATGACGGTGGACCAGAACCCGGAGGACCAGGCCCGGGCGGCGGTGGCGGCAGCCGTCAATCTGGCCCGGGGGCGGGCCTATGACGACGGGCTCCGGGAGCTGCTGGGGAACGACTGCACGGACCCGGAGCAGCCCTTTGTACTCCGGGTTCCTGTGGAGGCGGTGACCGCTTGACGTACTGCCTTGCTTTGCCGGAGTGCAGAAAAGCCTGTGTTCTTTCTGAACACAGGCTTTTTCAGCCCAGAGGGTACTGCGGGACGGGCGCCCCGGCATGGCATCAGACAGGGAACGGATGCGGAACGCGGGCTGCACAGCATGGATTCCGCACTTGAACGGGCATATCCCGAATCGGCATGCGCGATGAAAGGCGGGTGCGCAAAACCAGCTGCAAACTCCCACTCTGCTCCGCGTGCGGATACCATCCGAAAAAATTTCAGATTTTTTCACGCTTGCTCTTGACTTTGAGTGTACTCCAGGTGCTATCCTATAAACGTGTCGGATGACCGATGCGCAATACCACGGCTGCCGGGGGCTGAAGAGATGCATGAGGAATTTCAAACGGTCCTGCGGGAGCACCTGGCCCGCTATCCGCTGATGGAGCCCCAGGACTGCGCCAAGCTGGCCTATCAGAGTACGTTCGGTCCAGCCCATGCAGCGGGGGAACGGGGAGATGTCCTCCGGCAGCTGCTGGGGGAGTGCAGCGCCCTTCCCGCAGACCGGGAGGCCCGGCCGCCGGAGCGGATCGGGAACGGTTTGTGCCGCGTTCATTTGTCGGGGACGGGGGATTGGACGCTGGCTGCGCCGCTCCTGGCGGATCTGCTGCTTCTGACGGCGGCGGAGCACCACGGGACGGCGGCGGACCTGGAGGAATGCCTGACCGCGGCGGAGGCGCTGCCCCTGCCCGGTATGGCGGACTGGCTGGCGGTGTACCGCCGTCAGGGCTGTCCGCCCGTCCACCACTCGCCGGCCTACCGGGAGGCGTATGCCCCCCACTACCGGGTCCTGCGGACAGCATACGGCGGGTACTTCCCGGCACTGCTGGCGGCGGCCCGGCTGGCGCGGAGCGGCAGACCAGCCGTCGTGGCCATTGACGGCCGCTGCGGCAGCGGCAAGAGCGGCCTGGGAGACCTGATGGGGCGGCTCCTTCCCTGCAACGTGGTCCACATGGACGACTATTATCTCCCACCGGACCGCCGGGCAGAGAACTGGGAGCAGATCCCGGCTGGAAATATGGACCTGGCCCGCTTCCTGCAGGAGGTACTGGTGCCGGCAGGGGCCGGAGCGCAGATCCGCTGCCGCCCGTATGACTGCCGGAGCGGCACGCTGAGGGAGGGGACAACGCTTCCGGCCCGGCCCCTCACTGTGGTGGAGGGAAGCTACTCCCAGCACCCGCTGCTGTCGGCCCGCTATGATCTGCGGATGTTTCTCACCTGTGCGCCGGAGGAGCAGCGCCGCCGCCTGGAGCGGCGGGAGGGCGCCCACTTCGCCGCCTATGAGAGCCGGTGGATGCCCCTGGAGGAGCGGTATATCCGCCAATGCGGCCCGGAGAAGGGCTGCCAGCTGGTGATCGACACCACCGAATTTTTCCCCTGATGAGGGGAAAGACCTGAAAAGCGCCCGGCCAGAAGGCCGGTATTCACAGCCCTGCAGACTCCGTAAAAAAAGCCAGAAGGCTGGTGCGGCGCCAGAAGGCGGCGCGAAAAGACTTTTTGAGAAGGAGTTTAACCCCATGAAACACAGCAATTTCAAAACAAATGTCCATAACCTGGTCCTGGCGGCCATGTTCCTGGCCCTGGCGCTGGTACTGCCCTTCCTCACCGGGCAGATCCCCCAGATCGGCGGGATGCTGCTGCCCATGCACCTGCCCGTGTTCCTCTGCGGCCTGATCTGCGGCTGGCAGTATGGCGCGGTGGTGGGATTCGTGGCCCCGCTGATGCGGATGGCGCTCTTCGGAATGCCGCCGCTGGTGGCCGCTGTGGCCATGGCCTTTGAGCTGGCGGCTTACGGTGGCATCGCGGGCTTTTTGTACAATCGGTCCCGCTGGCAGTGTGTGGTGGCCCTGTACCGTGCTCTGCTGGCTGCTATGGTGGGCGGCCGGATCGTCTGGGCTGCGGTGCGGGTGGTGATGACCGGCGTGGCCAGCGTGCCCTTCACCTGGCAGATCTTCCTGACCGAGGCGCTGGTGAACGCCATTCCCGGCATCATCCTCCAGCTGGTGTTCATTCCCGTCCTGATGGTGGCTCTGGACCGCACCGGCATGGTCCGCTTCCGCCGGGAGCAGGCCGGTACCCAGGCCGCCGGAAACTGACTGATCGGCGGCTTCTTTCGCAGGCAGAGCAGGCCCCCAGCGGACCGGACACGTTCCGGTCCGCCGGGGGCTTTCACATGCCTTGCCGCCCGCCGGCTCACCGGAGCCCTCCAAGCTGGGGAGCCGGCTCTGCGCTGCCGGGAATGTCTGGCGCGGCGCCCGGATCGTTCCAGCATATTTTGCCGGATGCACTGCGGCCCAATAGATGCGGCTGATGTGCCAGGTATTTCCAGTCATCTGGAAAATCCGGAAAGCCCTTGCGTGGCTCTGCCCCGCTGTGTTAGGATGTGAACCGTGCTTTTGAGGCCGGATTTTCCGCTGCCTGCTTGGCTTTTTGACAGAATCCGCAATGATTTGGCAGAATTTCTACATCTGGGAAGGCCCCTTTTCGGACCGGACGGAGAGTGCCCGCTTCAAAGCGCCGATACCTACAAACCAATCGGGAGGAATCTACACACATGAAGCGAGAACTTGTTACCGGACTGCTGACTCTGAGCCTGCTGGCCTCCATGCTGCCGGCCAATGCCCAGGCGGCGGAGGGGATGTTTGGTGCGTCTGCCGCCGGGCAGGTCCAGACCATGACGGAGGGGGCCGGGGAGGACGGCGTCCAAACGGAAAACACCGCGGATATCGACGGCACTCAGTATGCCACCCTGGCGGAGGCAGTGGCCCAGGCGGAAGAGGGCGCCACCATCCGGCTGCTCCGGGACGTGGAGCTGGACGCCTCCGGCCTGGTCAACGGCCAGGGAGCGCTGACGCTGTCCAAGGACTTGACTCTGGACGGCAGCGGCCATACCATCCGGGCGAAGGCGGGCACATTTTCTGTCTCCGGCGACAATGGCACCGGCCCCAGCCTCCTCAATCTTCAGGATGGCGCCGAGGTGACGCTGCGGGATGTGACCTTTGACGGCGGCAGTGCCGCCAAGCACGGCCTGAACATCTACCACGCCGGAATGGTGACCCTGGAGAACGTGGAGATCTCCAACTGCCGCTGGTACGCCCTGGTGGTCAATGGCACGGAGCTGTCCGTGGACGGCCTGACCACCTCCGGAAACCAGTGGGGCGTCAACATCGACCGGGGCAGCCGCGTCACCTTTGCGAACGCTGCTATTGCCGAGGGGGATTCCATTGTCTTTGAGGGTCAGGATGCCTCCGGCAGCCTGACCGTGGAGAGCGGCAGCTATCAGAATATCAAGACGCAGGGCGGCTCCACTGGCGGAACCATCGCCATCAACGGCGGCACCGTGGGCAGCGTAGTCAACGACACCGCGGCGGAGATCACCATCTCCGGCGGCACTGTGACCGGTCAGGTGGCCAACAGCGGCTCCGGCAGCATTTCTGTCACCGGCGGCAGCTTTGCCACTGCAGAGCTGGAGGATTTCATTGACCCGGACCGGACGATCATCCTGACCCTGGAGCTCGGCGAGGGCGCCGCCGGCGCGGCCGCCATGGCAGCCACCAGCGGCGCAGCCGTGGGGACGCTTCCCACGCCGGAGCGGAGCGGCTACGCCTTCGCGGGCTGGTACACCGCCGCCGACGGCGGCACTGCAGTTACTGCCGATACCGTCTTCGACGCAAACACAACCCTGTACGCCCGGTGGACTGAGAAGTCCGAGGACGGCGAGCATCTCATTACTGTGGACCGGGTCACCGGCGGCTCCCTGGAGGTGAGTGCCGGTCGGGCCGACGAGGGCGAGACGGTGACCATCACCGCGGTGCCGGATGACGGATACGAGCTGAAGAAGCTGACTGTCACCGACAGCCAGGACGGCGCAGTCCCGGTCCAGAACGCGGGGGAGGGGCGCTATACCTTCGTCATGCCCGGCGGCGGGGTGACCGTGTCCGCGTCCTTCGTCCGTTCCGGGGAGCAGACGGAGCTGCCCTTCACGGATGTGGACAGCGGCGCGTACTATTACGATGCGGTCCGGTGGGCTGTGGAGCAGGGGGTCGCCTCCGGTGTCACCGGAACGGCCTTCGCCCCGGGCCGCGGATGCACACGGGCCCAGCTTGTGACCTTCCTGTGGCGGGCAAACGGCTCTCCTGAGCCGTCCGAAAAGGAGAATCCCTTCACGGATGTGAGCCCCGACAGCTACTATTATAAGGCAGTTCTGTGGGCTGTGGAGCAGGGCATCACCTCCGGCGTCACCAAGACTGCCTTTGCCCCGGACCGGGTTTGCACCCGCGCTCAGGCGGCGGTGCTGCTGTGGCAGGCCGAGGGCTCTCCCGCAGCATCCGGGACGCATGACTTCCGGGACGTGGCGGAAGGTGCGTACTATGCGGACGCGGTGGCCTGGGCCGTGGAGAGCGGTGTGACCCAGGGCACCACTTCCACTACCTTTGAGCCCGGCACGACCTGCACTCGGGCGCAGATCATGACCTTCCTCCACCGCGCCATGGCGTGACAGAGAGGGCCCCAGGACAGATGCAGGCAGGTCCGGCTGAATCGCCCGGCCAGGACGCAGCCCATGTCAAACGGCGGGCCGCGCGGAGATTCTCCGTGCGGCCCGCCGCTCTGCCTTTCAAGGAACTTAAAAAAATAAGGAGAATCCGCAGCATCTCTGGAATTTTTCCGTCTGTTGGGATAGAATGGAATCACCATTCCGGAAACTGCCGACAATGGAGGGACGAATGATGAAGAAGCTGCTTTCTTTGACGCTGGCTATGGTGACGGCTCTGGGGCTGATGCTGCCGGCGTCCGCCGCAGAGGAGACCACAGACGAGGCCCTGGCCAGGGTGACCCAGGCCGTAAAGGCGGCCCTGGATCTGGACACGGATGCCTATGACGAATTTCAGGGCAGCTGGTATGAGGACGGTCTGACCGGTGCCTGGGATCTGTACTGGTCGACCGAGTTGGAGGAGGAACTGTCCATTTCCGCTCTGGATGACGGGACCGTAATCAGCTACGATCTGGGTCTGCCGTACACCGCCTCCAACAGCGGGGATTTCCCGGTCTTTCCCCAGGGGGATGAGGCCGCGGCCGCCCGGGCCGCCGGGGACTTTTTGGACAAGGTCCTGCGGGAGGGGGAGAGCGTGAAGCTGGAAGAGCCCCGCGGCATGGATATTCTGGGCGGGGACAGCTACCGCTACTCCGGAGTGATCCTGCTGAACGGCCTGCCCTCGCCGCTGACCTATTCCATCACTGTGGATGCGGCGGACAACCGGGTCCGGTCTTTCCACCGGACCACAGCGGAGGACACCTTCCTGGGAGACGTCCCCTCTGCCGCCGCTGCGGTGCGCCGCGACCGGGCTGCCAAACTCCTGACGGATACCCTGGAGCTGAAGCTGGAATACGTGCGGGAGGCGGGCGGCACGTCGGCCGTGCTCCGGTATCTGCCGGTGGATACGGACACCTTTTATGTAGATGCCGCCACAGGAGCGCTTTTGAATCTGACGGAGCTGGAGGACCAGATGGGCGGCTGGGGCGCCGGAGGCAGTGCCGACAACACCGCGGCTGCGGAGAGCGAGGACAGCGGCCTCAGCCCGGCGGAGCAGGCGGGCATCGCCCAGATGGAGGGCGTCCGGTCCTCCGCGTTCCTGGACCAGAGCCTGCGGGCAGAGCCGGTCTACAGCCTGACGGAGTACGCCCTGTCCTCCGCCGCCTACCGTCTGGCGGAACAGGAGGGGAAGGAGGATCAGGTCCTCTGCGTCCTGTCCTATGTGCGGCCCGGAGAGGAGGACAGCCGTTCCCGCACCATCACAGTGGATGCCCGCACCGGCGCGGTCCAGGAGGTATTCTCCTACGCACCCGGAATGGAGGAGGGGGAGACACCGGCCCTGACCCAGGCGGAGGCGCAGGTCAAAGCGGAGACGTTCCTGTCCGCCCTCTGCGGCGGGCGGTGGAGTGCCCTGACACTCTATGACGGCCGAGACAACACGGAGGACCGGCGTCCGTACTACACCTTCACATACGTCCAGCAGGTAGGCGGCATTCCCTTCCCGGAGAACCGCTATACCGTGGCCATCGACAGCGGAGACGGGTCCGTGTACCGGCTGGATTATCAGTACGACGAGGATGTGACGTTCGCCGGCTCCGCCGGTATCGTGGGTGAGACGGCGGCCCTGGCCGCCTGGGCGGGGACCTATGACACGGTCCTGGCCTACCGTCTGGTGCCCCGCCCTCTGGAGAGCGGCGACGAGACGGAAGCCCGGCTGATGGAGCTGGGGCTTACCCACTTCTACGAGCTGCGGCTGACCTACGCTCTGGAGCGGGAGGAGCGGTATCTGGGCATTGACGCCGCCACCGGCAAACCGGCGGCGCCGGAGTCCGGGGATACCGCCATCACCTATACGGACCTGTCGGGCTCCGGGGTGAAAGCCGATGTGGAGAAGCTGGCCCGCTATGGCGTGGGCTATGACGGGGGCCGCTTCCGGCCGGACAAACAGCTGACCCAGTGGGATCTGGTGGCCCTGTTGGCCAGCCTGGAGGGATACTGTATCGACCCGGAGACAGCGGATGAGAGCACGCGGGACACCGTCTATTCCGTGGCCTACCGGATGGGTATTCTGCCCCGGGGAACCCGGGATGAAGGCAGGGCCGTCACCCGCGGGCAGGCAGTGAAATGTCTGCTGGACTGCGCAGGTTATGGTCCAGCCGCCCGGCTTCAGGGCATCTACACCTGCACATACAGCGACGCTGCCGCCATCCCGGAGGCAGACCTGGGCTATGCGGCCATCGCCCAGGCGCTGGGCATGGTCCGGGGAAGCTATCAGGGGGACCGGACAGCCACCCGGGGAGAGCTGGCCGCCATGCTCTGCCGCCTGCTGGAGCGGCAGGGAGCAAACGCGGGCGCCTGAACGGGCCCGCCGGATGATGGAATTTGGGAGGAATTACACATGAAAAACGTATTCGGCTATCCGGAGTTTGACGCGGAGGGCGAGGAAATCCTCTGTACCTACGACAACGCATACAGCGATATGCTGATGGACATCCGGGTCTACCGGATGGAACCCGGCCGGAAGAGAGGCTTTTGCCGACGGGGCGAGGAGACCGCGGTGCTGCTTCTGTCCGGAACCGTGACCTTCGGCTGGGAGGGCCGGACGGAGACGGTCAGCCGCAGAGACGTGTTCACTGACGGCCCCTATGCCCTCCATGCCTGCGCCGGGGAGGAGATCACCGTGGAGGCGCAGACAGACGCGGAGATCCTGGTCCAGTGCACGAAGAATGACACAGCGTTCTCCGGCAGGCTGTACCGGCCGGAGGACGCCCCCTGGGTCTACTCCTGCGTGGGCAAGTTCGGCAATGTGGCCAAGCGCCGGGTAAACACCATCTTTGACAAGGATATCGCCCCCTGGTCCAATATGGTGCTGGGCGAGGTGCTGAACGACCGGGGGAACTGGTCCGGCTATCTGCCCCACCGGCACCCCCAGCCGGAGTGCTATTACTTCAAGTTCGACCGGCCGGAGGGCTTCGGCGCCAGTTTTGTGGGGGACCAGGTATTCAAGAGCGTGGACAACAGCTTCTCCGCCATCCCCGGCGGGTGCCTGCATCCCCAGGCAGTGGCGCCGGGCTTCCAGATGTATACCTGCTGGATGATCCGCCATCTGGACGGCAACCCCTGGCTGCAGACCACCCGCAACGAGGACGAGCGATATCTCTGGCTTCACGATGCGCAGGAGTGACCTGCCCACAGAGAGTTGAACAGCGGAAAAAGGCTCCGGGTTTCTCTGGGAACCCGGAGCCTTTTTATTTGGAAACAGGTCCGGCACAGTGGTCCGGTTCCAGAAGAGGCGCCGTCCCGGGACCTGCCTGGGACAGCCGGAGCCCGGCGCCACGCACATGGTCCCGCAGCACTTGGTCTACAAAGCGGATCAGCTCCTCCGGCGTGCCCTGGATCTCGCCCAGGAGCCAGTCCTCCACAATACTTACCAGCGCGCCCACATAGAACTGGGTCAGCATGGTGAGCTCCTGCTCCCCAGCCTCATACCCCAGCTCCGCGACAATCAGACGGATCGTGCTTTGGATAATAGTACGGATATCCGTCTGGAAGAACCGCTTCAGGTGGTCCCGACCCATAGAGCGAAGGGCGCAGAGGCAGAACGCACGATTCTCCTGCAGGTATTGGAAAAGCTGGAGCAGGCCGTCCTGCCACAGCATGACGCCCTCGTGTTCCCGGAGCAGCGCCACCGCCTCCTCCTCAAAGATCCAGCGCACCGCGTCGTAGACATCGTCAAAATGGTAGTAAAAATGCTGGCGCGCCATGCCGCAGCCCCGCATGATCTCCGCCACGGTGATCCTGTTCAGGGGTTTCTGGGTCATCAGCTCCTTGAGTACAGTGCAGATCTGCCGCTTGGCCGCATTGCTGGCCTCGTATGTCCGTTTTTTCATATCGACCTCCATGGACCGGCAGACTCCAGTCCATTGCAGTCCAGTATAACACATTTTCCAGAGGAGTGCATCTATGCAGAATGGGGGCAAGTGTCAGATTTCTGACATCTGCCCAAGGTCTGCACCTTGCATCTCCGGGCCTGTTTCCAGTATGCTGGAGGAAATGCGGAAAGGAGCGGAGGAAGATGCGGGAAGAGTATCACGTCACGCTGTACAGCCAGATGGGCCCCAGGGAGGGTCGCCTGGACCTCCAATACGAGGGTTCTGCCGTCACAGGATCCCTGGAACTGATGGGACGCCGCAACCCCGTCCATGGCGTACGGTCGGAGGATGGGCATCTGTGCCTCTCTCATGCTATCCGGACGGCGGTCAGCACCCTTTTCTGCGAGACGGCGCTGGAGCTCCATGGGGAACGCCTTACTGGAGTGACCACGGCGGACGTCTGCCGGATGCGATGGGAGGGGAGCCGGATCTCCCCTGAGCCGTGATGGGACCGGGATTGCCGGAAGGAGCTGAAACTGTGCGCAAAGACACTGAAAAACCATCCTTTTTTGTGCGGCTGGCCACGGTGATCGTGGATAAGCGGAAGCTGATCTTTTTCCTGTACGCGTGTGCGCTGCTGTTCTGCCTGTTCTCCCGGAACTGGGTCAGCGTCTGCAACGACATCACGGAGTACCTGCCGGACTCCACAGAGACCCGCCAGGGGCTGACCCTGATGGAGGAGGAATTCACCACCTTCGGTACCGCCCGGGTGATGGTGTCCCACGTGACGCGGGGCATCGCGGAGGATCTGGCGGAACAGATCGGGGAGATCGAGGGCGTCTCCTCCGCGTCCCTGGGAGACAGCATCGGCGCAGAGGAGGACGGGGAGGCCGAGACACCGGAGGACATCGCATCGTATTTCAAGGGCGCGGACGCGCTGATCTCCGTGACCTTTGCGGGGGAGGAGGATGACGAATCCGCCCTGGCCGCCATGGAGGCCATCCGGGAGCTGCTGGCCCCCTATGACTTTTATATAGACAGCTCTGTGGGGGACTCCCAGGCGGACTCCTTGGCCGATGAGATGGGGATCATCCTGGCGGTAGCGGCGGTTATCATCGTGCTGGTGCTGCTGCTGACTTCCCGCTCCTATGCGGAGATTCCGGTGCTGCTGCTGACCTTTATCGCGGCGGCCCTGCTGAATCTGGGCACGAACTTCATCTTCGGAGAGATCTCCTTTGTCTCCAACTCTGTGACGGTGGTGCTCCAGCTGGCTCTGGCCATCGACTATGCCATCATCATGCTGCACCGCTTCCTGGAGGAGCGGGAGCACGCCGGAGACCGGGAGGCGTGCATTGCGGCGGTCAGCGCCGCCATTCCCTCCATCTCCGCCAGCAGCCTCACCACCATCTCCGGCCTGGCGGCCATGATGTTCATGCAGTTTCAGATCGGCTTCGACATGGGCATCGTGCTGATCAAGTCCATTCTGTTCAGTATGCTGTCGGTGTTCACCCTGATGCCGGGGCTGCTGATGCTCTTTTCCAAGGCGATGGAGAGGACCCGCCACCGCAGCTTCATCCCCAGGATCGACCGCTGGGGCGGATTTGTCCTGAAGCTGCGCCATGTGGGGGTGCCGCTGTTCATTGTGGCCCTGGTGGGGGGCTTTTTCCTCTCCAACCGGTGCCCCTATGTGTACGGCTATACCCAGATCGAGACTGCGCGGCAGAACGAGTCCCAGGTGGCGGAGCAGCGGGTCAGCGACACCTTCGGCACCCAGAACGTGATCGCTCTGCTGGTGCCCCGGGGAGACTATGACAGTGAGAAAGCCCTGCTGGAACGGCTGGAGGCCTGCGATCAGGTGGACTACGCCATGGGCCTCTCCAATATCGAGGTGATGGACGGACACACCCTCACCGATGCCCTGACGCCCCGGCAGTTTTCCGAAATGACAGACCTGGACTACGAGCTCGTCTGCCTGCTGTACACTGCCTACGCGGCGGAGGAGGAGGCCTACGGCCGGATCGTGGGCGGTCTGGACGACTATGCGGTCCCTCTGATGGATATGTTTTTCTTCGCCTACGACAAGGCGGAGGAGGGCTATGTGGATCTGGACGAGGGGCAGCAGGCGGACCTGGACGATCTCTATGAACAGCTCGACAACGCCCGGGTCCAGATGCTGGGGGAAAACTACACCCGTATGCTCATCAATCTGAACCTGCCGGAGGAGGGGGCGGAGACCTTTGCTTTCCTCCAGACCATCCACCGGGAGGCGGAGCGGTACTACGACGCGGACAGCGTCTATCTGGTGGGGGATTCCACCAGCGACTATGACCTGTCCGTCTCCTTTGCCCGGGATAACATCATGATCAGTGTCCTGTCGGTGGTGTTCGTCATCATCGTGCTGCTGTTCACCTTCCAGTCTGTGGGACTGCCGATCCTGCTGATTTTGGTGATCCAGGGCAGCATCTGGATCAATTTTTCCTTCCCCGGCATGGCCCAGAAGCCCATTTTCTTCCTGAGCTATCTGATCGTGACAGCCATCCAGATGGGCGCCAATATCGACTACGCCATCGTGATCTCCTCCTGGTACAATGAGCTGAAGGCGGAGATGTCCCGACGGGAGGCCATCGTCCAGGCGCTGAATCTGTCCTTCCCCACGGTACTGACCTCGGGGAGTATCCTGTCCTCTGCCGGATTCCTCATCGCCCAAATCACCACAGAGCCTGCCATCGTGGGCATCGGCGAGTGCCTGTGTCGGGGGACGCTGATCTCCATGTTCCTGGTCATGTTCATCCTGCCCCAGATCCTGTTCCTGGGCGACGGGATCGTGGAGCGGACCCGGTTCGATCTCAAGGTGCCGGAGGTTGCCAGGAGTGCCCATGGCACCGTCTATGTCAACGGCCGGGTTCGGGGCCGTATTTCCGGCGTAGTGGATGCCCAGATCCAGGGCGTGATTTACGGGGACGTCTCCGGAATGCTGGAGACGGGAGCTTATCAGAAAGAGGAGGAGCCCGCCCATGAGACGGAAGATTCATAAATGCCTGAGCTTCCTTCTGGCGGCGGTGCTGCTGGCGTCCCTGGCGGCGCCTGCTGCCCTGGCCGCCGAAGGCGGGGACACGGTTTTCGTCCGCACGGCGGAGGACCTGGTCCAACTGGCAGAGAACTGCACCCTGGACAGCTGGTCCCAGGGGAGAATTGTCCGCCTGGAGGCGGATATCGACCTGTCCGGCACGGACTTCACCCCCATCCCCACCTTTGGGGGGACCTTTGAGGGGCAGGGCCACACCATTTCCGGTCTGTCCATCACGGGCAGCGGCAATGTCCGGGGACTGTTCCGGTACATACAGCCCTCCGGCGTAGTGCGGGATCTGTCGGTGGAGGGACGGGTCGATCCCTCTGACCGGAAGAATACCCTGGGCGGCATTGCCGGCAGCAACCGGGGCCTTCTTGCCGGCTGCACCTTCCACGGGACGGTGCGGGGAGCGGACAGCATAGGCGGTCTTGTGGGGATCAACGAGAGCTCGGGACAGATCGTCAACTGCACTTTCTCCGGAGCCGTCACGGGAGAGCATTATGCCGGGGGCATCGCCGGGCAGAACTACGGCGCCGTTATCCAGTGCCGGAACAGCGGCAGCATCAACACCACGGAGGTGGATGCGGAGCTGGATCTGGACGCCATCAACCGGGAACAGCTGAACGCGGCGGAAAACGTGCCGGTATGCACCGATATCGGCGGCGTCGCCGGGTATTCCTCTGGTATCATCCAGAGCTGCACCAATTCCGGCAGCGTGGGCTATGACCACGTGGGCTACAACATCGGCGGCATCGTGGGGCGGCAGTCCGGATATCTGGACGGCTGTGCCAACTCCGGCGACATTCTGGGCCGGAAGGACGTGGGCGGCGTCGCCGGTCAGCTGGAGCCGGAAGTGCGGCTGCTCTATGACCAGGGGCAGATGGGGGAGCTGCTGGATGCCCTGGACGGTCTGGGGGATCTGCTGGACCAGACGCAGCAGGATCTGCGGGGCACTTCCGACGCTCTGTCAGACCGGATGGACGCCATCTCCGCCCGGACGGACGAGGCCCGGGAGGCAGTGGGCGATCTGGCGGACTCCGCCGCGGACTGGACCAATGAGAATATCGAGGAGCTCAACAGCCTCACGGCCCGGATCTCCTGGCTCATCGACCAGCTGGCGCCGATCCTGGATGACGCCGTCGATGTGATGGACCTGGTGGAGGACCTGGCCGACGAGCTTGGGAATGCGCTGGATGAAGTCGGCGCGGCATCGGGGCTGGGAGATCAGGCGGAACAGGAGCTGCGGGCGGCAGTCCAGTCCCTCCGCCGGGCGGCCTCCAGTGGAAAAGAGGCCGTTGCCCGCCTGCTGTCGGCGCTGGAGCATCTGGGCGCGGCCCTGGGCAGCGCCCTCCAGAGCCAGGAGGCCATGGAAGAGGTTCGGGCTGCCGCCGGGGACCTGGCCGCCGCCCTCGGGGACATGTCCGACACGCTGGCAGAGATCGCCCGCATTCTGTGGAACGGCGGCGACGAAGCGGCGCTGGGAGAGGCGGCTCAAGCCCTGGCGGATACACTGGCCAGGGCGGGGGATGCGCTGGAACAGGCGGCGAACGCCGTCGCGGCCCACATGGACAGCGGCGAGCTGGAAGAGGCCGGGAAGGACGCGGCGGCCGCATGGCAGGCACTGGGAGAGGCGGCTCAGGCCCTGCGGGCCGCCGCCGGACACGCCACCGACGCGGCAGCGCTGCTGGCAAAGCTTCTGGCACAGGGCGGAGACCTGGCGGAAGCGTTTCGGGACCCGGGCAGGACGTTGGAGAAAGTGGCTTCCCGGGCATCCCGCCTCGGCGAGGACCTGGCCGACGTCTTTTGGGAGCTGGCCGAGGAGCCCACCATCACCATCCGTCCCATTGACAGTGCCATTCGGGAGCAGGGGGACGCCCTGGGGGACGTCTTTGCCGGTCTGCTGGAGGACGGCGACGCCCTGCGGGAGACCATGTCCGCGGCCACGGATACACTATTGGACGATCTGGAAGCCATCGGAGACCAGTTCCGGGTTATCACGGATCTGCTGCGGGATCTGCTGGAGCAAACTGGAGAGGAATTGTCGGACCGTTTCGAGGACATCTCGGACCAGGAGACCAGTGGACCGGATACCGGATGTGTCGCCAATTCCCGGAACACAGGGACCGTGGAGGGAGACATCAACGTGGCCGGCATCGTAGGGTCCATGGCCATTGAATACGACTTCGACCCCGAGGATGACCTGATCGAAGAGGGAGACCGCTCCCTGGACTTCCGCTATCAGACGAAGGCCGTGGTCCGCGCCTGCATAAACCGGGGCGGCGTCACCGGAAAACGGGACTATGCCGGCGGCGTGGTGGGTCTCATGGACCTGGGGCGGGTGAGCGGCTGCGAGAACTATGGGGACATCGCCAGCACGGACGGCGGTTATGTAGGCGGTATCGCCGGCGCCTCCTGGGGGACCATCCGGGACAGCTGGGTCAAGTGTCATCTCTCCGGCGGCGATTATATCGGCGGCGTGGCCGGACTGGGAGCCACGCTGGAAAACTGCCATACGCTAGTGGAAATCGAAGAGGGCTCCGCCTATCTGGGCGCCGTGGCGGGAGATGTGGACGCCGATGCCGCCGTATCCGACAACACCTTTACCAGTGAACGACTGGGGGCTCTGGATGGGATCAGCTACGCCGGCCATGCTGAACCGGTGGATTTTGACACCCTGTGCACCACGCCCGGCGTACCGGAATCCTTCTCCCGGCTGGAGCTGACCTTTGTGGCGGACGGCGTGGTGGTAGAGGTCGTCCCCTTCCAGTACGGAGAGGGGATTGACGCCCTGCCGGAGATTCCGGCGAAAAAGGGCTGCTCTGCCTCCTGGCCGGATCTGGACTACACTTACCTCACCGCCAGCCAGACCCTGGAGGCGGAGTATACCCCCTACACCTCCGCCCTGACAGATGGCGGGGAGCTGCCGGAGATCCTGGTGGACGGCAGCTTCAGCAGCCGGGCACAGGTCTCCCACACCACGGAAGAGGTGGCTTGGACAGACGGCGGCGCGGAGTATGCGGGCACCGCCTATACCGTGACGGTGGAGGACCCGGACCTGGAACAGGCGGCCTACACGGTCCACTGCCGCCTGCCGGACCCCGGCAAGCGGTACGACCTCTGGGTGCTGAGTGAGGATGGCTGGACCAAGACGGATGCCCGGTTGGACGGCCAGTATCTGCTGCTGGAGAGCCAGACCGGGACGGTCACCTTCTGCCTGACGGAGCGGGCCGGTCCTCTGGCGGTCGTTATTCTGGCCGTCGGCTTTGCCGGGCTGTTGATCGGCTTTTGCTGGCTCATCCGCTGGCGGCGGAAAGGCACTGCGGCAGGACGCAAACACTGACCTGCGGCCGTGTGCGGAGGAGACAAAGCACGATATGGCACGCTCTCTGCCGGAGAATGGAGATGCGGTCCGTATGCCGCTTTTGGGGTTCCCCGGACCCGGTGCCGGAAAAGGCATGGCAAGCTGCCATGCCTTTTCTGCCGTTCATGCGGCGATTCGCGTTTCGCGGATGGCTGTGCGCCACGCCGCATGGACGGACAACGGCCGGGGATTCTCCTGGCAATCTCTGTCCTGGCGGACTTCCGCCGGAGGAGTTCCGGCAGAATGATGACAGGCGGAACCGGGCTGCCGGAGCGTGCGTTGGCACCGGAGGGAAGCAGGCGGCCCCGTCAGCAGAATCCTCGCCTGGGAATGGCGCGGCATCGCATCCCGGACCGGACAGCCGGGGCGGGACGGCCGCAAGCTGCTTGTGTGCATGATTGAGGCGGTTGAAATCCTGAAAGTTAAGCGGTTATGCCGGACATATTGTTGAGAATGGCCCTGTCTTATGGTATGATTTGGTTGATCGCCCACGGACAGGGAGATGCCACGCTTCCTTGGCCTGTCCGGCAGAACGCCTGGGGAACATCCCGGCAGGCCGGGGCAAGAGAAACAAGTATCTATGGTCAATCGGGGAAGGGCAGATCATCCCTGGCCGCCGGGCAGGCTCTGGCCGCTGCAAAACGGCGCTGCCCCGGTCTACCCATCATTTTCAAACACACGGGAAATCCTGCCCGGGTTGAAAAGAGAGGGTAAAAGCCGCGCCTGTCCGTTTCGGTCCGCAATGAGAAGGGAGTCCTTTGATCCATGTCTGCATTCAGCGAATTTTTCCTCATGAAGCCGGATGACGTCAAGCGCTATGCGGCAGAGGTTCTTCACCGGTTCGACCCGGATGAGGAGACCACCTGTACGGAGATCGGCGACGGCAACATCAACTACGTCTTCCGGGTCCGCTCTCTGCGGGATGGCCGCTCGGTCATCGTCAAGCAGGCGGACAAGCGGCTGCGCTCCTCCGGGCGGCCGCTGGACATCTATCGGAGCAGGATCGAGGCGCAGGCCCTGCAGCTGGAGTCCCGGCTGGCGCCGGATTACATCCCGGAGGTCTACCACTATGACGAGACCATGGCGGCTCTGTCCATGGAGGATATCTCCGCCTATCGGAACCTCCGCAAGGAGCTGCTGGCGGGCAGGATATACGGCCATCTGGCGGAGAACATCTCCACCTTCCTGGCCCAGTCCCTGCTGCCTACCACGGATCTGGTGCTGGACCGCCGGGAGAAAAAGCGCCGGGTGCAGTTCTTCACCAATCCGGAGCTGTGCGACATCACGGAGGATCTGGTCCTGACGGAACCCTACTGGAACTACAAGGGCCGCAACATCGTTACCCCCGGGAACGAGGACTTTGTCAGGACCTTTCTCTATGAAAATGATGCCCTTCACAGGGAGGTGGGCAGGCTCCGAAACGGCTTCATGAACAACGCCCAGGCGCTGCTCCACGGGGATCTCCACACCGGCTCCATCTTTGCCAACGAACAGGGCGTAAAGGTCATTGATCCGGAATTCGCCTTTTACGGTCCCATGGGATATGATATCGGCAACGTCATCGGGAACCTGTTCTTCTCCTGGGCCAACCGCTGTTTTACCGCGCCGCAGGACACGGCGGCTGCCCGGGCGCTGGAGGATACCATCCGCGGCGTGTGCGACCTGACGGCGGAGAAGCTGACCGCTAGGTACGACGAGCTGGTGACCTTCCCCCTGTACCGGGCGGAGGGGTTCTGCCGCGCGTATCTGGACGGCGTCATGGCCGACTCCTACGGCTATGCGGGCACGGAGATCATCCGACGGGTGGTGGGCGACTCCAAGGTCATGGAGGTCACCTCCGTCACAGACCCGGACATCCGGATTCCCATGGAGCGGGCCCTGATCAAAATGGGTATCTTCCTGATCCGGGAGCGGGAGAGCGGCCTGAACGGCTCCGCCGTGACCAGAGCTTTCCGCGGGATACTGGCGTAAAGGAGGCGGCAAGATGGAACGTATGGACCGGGATATGCCGTTCCTGCTGCAATATGAGCATGTGGCGTGGTTTGAGAAGGGAAAAGTCCGCATTCTGGACCGCCGGGTCTATCCCACAGAGGTCCGGTTCGTGGTGTGCACGGACTACCACGAGGTGGTACAGGCCATCGCGGACATGGTGACCCAGAGCGCGGGCCCCTATACCGCCGTGGGCATGGGCATGGCCCTGGCTGCCTGGCAGGTCCGGGACAAGGGCGCACGGGAGCAGGAGGAGTTCCTGCGGCAGGCGGCCTATGACCTGGCACACGCCCGGCCTACCACCGCCAACCGGTACGGCCAGATCACCTGCCGCTGTGCCGATGTGGCGAAGGAGACCCTGGCTGCGGGCCGGGATCCGGTGGAGGCCATCGTGGCATCCACTGTGGAGTCCCTGAACCGCCGGTACAGCACCATGCAGGTGGTGGGGGATTATCTGGCGAATCTGATCCCCAATGGCGGCGCCATCCTGACCCAGTGCTTCGGCGAAACCATCATCGGCACAGTGATCCGGGCCGCCAGGCGGCAGAACAAGACCTTCCGGGCCTACTGCGCGGAGACACGGCCTTATTTACAGGGGGCCCGGCTCACGTCCAGCTGCTTTGCCCAGATGGGCATCGATACCACGGTCCTGACAGACAATATGATCGCCTACGCCATGGAGCGGGAGGGCATCGACCTCTTCACCTCAGCGGCGGACTCCATCGCCTGGGACGGCCATATCGCCAACAAGATCGGCACTTTCCAGATCGCCATCCTGGCCAAGTATTTCGGGGTGCCCTACTATGTCACCGGCATCCCGGACCGGGAGAAGCGGACGAAGGACGACATCGTCATCGAGATGCGGGACCCCGCCCAAGTCCTCTCCTATCGGGGGATCCCCAACACGCTCCCCGGGGTGAAGGCCATCTACCCCTCCTTCGACGTAGTGCCGCCGCATCTGATCTCCGGCGTGGTGACGGACAAGGGCGTGTATGTGCCGTATCTGCTGGGAAACTATTTTGACTCTGACGTCAAGCCGTTCTATTGACGGCAAAAGGCCGCCGGGCGGAAGAATTGGAAAACGCAGGGGGACGGTATGCCGGTTGCGGCGCTGGGTCGGATGCCGAAGAGCACCCCCGGCAGGCCGATCCGGCTGTGTGGAAGGAATCTGGGTAGGTCCTCTCCGCCGGGAGAAATGTGCTCTGCTGCATATCAGGCAAGGGACGGAAGCCCCGCCCGCCTTTTCCGGCGTGTCCGCAAAACCGGAATCATACGGGCAGCTATATCAGAAATTAAAAATGAAAATGAAAACAGGAGGCAGCAAATTATGCTGATGCAGGAGGAAAGAGAGCTGGTTGTTGAATACGGCAGGAAAATGAGCACCGACCGTCTGAGCACGGGAACCAGCGGCAATATCAGCGTCTGCAACGCGGAAAAGGGACTGATGGCCATCAGCCCCTCCGGTATGGACTATTTCTCCACCACGCCGGAGGACGTGGTCATCACGGACCTGGAGGCCAACATTGTGGACGGCGTCCGCAAGCCCTCCAGCGAGTGGGCGCTGCACACCGCGTTCTATCGCCACAAGCCCCACGCCAGGGCCGTGGTGCACACCCACTCCATGTACTGCACCACCTTTGCCGTGCTGGGCCAGCCCCTTCGGGCTGTCCACTATGCAATCGGCGACACCGGAGCAGCCACCGTCCCCTGCGCGCCGTACCGCCTCTTCGGCACAGCGGAGCTGGCAGAGGCCGCCATAGAGGCCTGCGGCGGCAGCGACGCCGTTCTGCTGAGCAACCACGGCCTGGTGGCCTGCGGCAGGGACCTCAAAAGTGCTTACGGCCTGGCCTGTAATCTGGAGTATGTCGCGGAGCTGCAGTACCGGACCATGTGCATCGGCACGCCCAATATCCTGACGGATGAGCAGATGGCGGAGGTCATGGAGCGATTCAGGTCCTACGGCCAGCCCGGCAGCGGCAAGGCCGGATATTGAGCGGGGCGGAGGTCCCGCGGAGATCTTCACCAGCCTCCGGATGGCATTGAACACACCGGCATCAAATGCGATCTTGCAGGAGAGCCAGCCCCGCGCTCAGCAGGCGCGGGGCTGGCTTTTTGCCTGCGGCGGGGAAAGCCTCCTGAAGCGCCAAGGCAGACACCCCTGTGAAGCCGTATCCTGGGAAAAATTTTCCCGGTCTCAAAATGCCGCGATACCTTGCAGTTGCCCAATCGTTACCGGCTGGTAACTGCCCATTCGTTACCTGTTGGTGCCTATGCCACAAGATTGTGCGTACTTTACGAAAGCCGCCTGCCGCGCTACCATGGGGGCACAGATCAGAAAACGAAAGGGTGTTCTCCATGAACGAAAAAGCAAAAAAATACGTGGACCTGTTCCGCCGGGTGAAGATCGCAGCCGCCGCCACGGTGGATGCGGAGGGCCATCCCCAGGCCCGGATCATCAACGTGATGCTGGCAGAGGACGATGGGATGTATATTGTCACCTCCAGAGGCAAGCCCTTCTACAAGCAGCTGGTGGAGACGGGAGAGATCGCCCTGGCAGCCATGTGTCCAGACTGCCAGTCCCTGAAATTCACCGGGAAGCTGCGGGTCGTGGACAAAAGCTGGGTGGACAAGGTCTTTGCGCAGAATCCCGGTATGAACGAGGTCTACCCCGGTGAGAGCCGCTATATCCTGGACGCCTTCCACATCTACGCGGGCCATGGCGAGTGGTTCGACCTGCTCCACTATCCCATCAGCCGGGAGACATTTGCCTACGGCGGGGACACGGAGGAGTACAACGGCTTTGTGATCCAGGATGCATGCATCGGCTGCGGCGCCTGTGCCTCAGCCTGTCCCCAGAAGTGCATCACTCCCGGAACGCCCTATGTCATCAACTGGGCGCACTGCCTCCAGTGCGGCCGCTGCGCGGAGGCCTGTCCGGTAGACGCAGTGCGCCGCCTGCACCCGTAAGCGGCTCATGGAACTGCTGCAAGGGATTTTGGGCCTGTACGCCCAGCGGGCAGACTGGTTCGCGGGATTGCTGCTGGCCCACATCGGCCTGGCTCTGACCGCCATCGCCATGTCCGGCATGATCGGTCTTTTGACAGGCATCTGGATCGCGGAGCATCCCCGTATCGCGCCGCCGGTGATGGGCGTCTGCAACGTGCTGTACACCATTCCCGCCATCTCCCTGCTGGGCATCCTGATCCCCTTCAGCGGGATCGGCAACAAGACTGCCGTTATTGCCCTGACGGTTTACGGCATCATGCCCATGGTGCACAACACCTACGTGGGACTCACCACACTGGACCCGGATATTCTGGAGGCAGCCAGGGGCATGGGCAGTACGGGGACACAGGCGCTGTTTCGGGTGAAGCTGCCCATGGCCGCCGGAGTCATCCTGGCGGGCGTGCGGAACATGGTGGTCATGACCATCTCCGTGGCCGGCATTGCCTCCTTTGTGGGGGCCGGTGGCCTGGGCGTGGCCGTCTACCGGGGAATCACCATTTACGATCCGGCCATGACGGCGGCGGGCAGCATCCTGATCGCCCTGCTGGCCATTGTCTGCGATCTGGCGCTGGGCGCGCTGGAGCGCTATTTCAAAAAGAGAGGAAGCTGAACTTATGAACATCCTGAATCGACTGCAGGCGGCCGTCCTAGCCATCCTGATGCTGGGCACCCTGACCGGCTGCGGCGGAGGCGCCGCCTCCGGAGGGGAGACCGGCTCTGGCGACCCTGTCCGGATCGCCACCAAGCCCATGACGGAACAGTACATCCTGGGAGAGATCCTGGGCCTTCTCATTGAGCAGGCCGGCTATGACGTGGAGATCACTAAGGGCGTGGGCGGCGGCACCAGCAACATCCAGCCCGCCATGGAGAGCGGAGAGTTCGACCTCTATCCGGAGTATACCTCCAGCGGTTGGGTACTGGTGCTGGACCACCAGGCCGAGGGTGTGGATGATGCAGAGATGTTCACCCGGCTTCAGCAGGAGTACGAGGAAAAGTTCCACATGACCTGGGTGGGGAAGTACGGCTTCAACAACACCTTCACCGTCGCCGTCCGGGGCGATGTGGCGGAGCAGTACGGCCTGGAGACCACCAGCGACCTGGCCGGGGCGGCCGGTGAGCTGACCTTCGGCGGAAACCCGGACTATCTGGAGCGGGAGGACGGCTTTCCAACCCTGTGCAAGACTTACGGCCTGGACTTCCGGAATGTGGTGGACATCGACATCGGCCTGAAATACCAGGCCCTGGCCGGCGGAGATATCGACGTGACCAACGCCTTCACCACCGACGCCCAACTGGCGAATCCGGACACAGACCTGGTGACGCTGGAGGATGACAAGCATCTGCAGGTGAACTACTTTTGCTCCACGGTGGTCCGCCGGGACGCATTGGAAAAATTCCCCGGTCTGGAGGAGGTGCTGATGCAGATGGACGGTATTCTCTCAGACGGGGAGATGGCCGCGCTCAACTACCAGGTGGAGGTGGAGGGCCGGAACGAGCGGGATGCGGCCAGGGACTTCCTGCTCCAGAAGGGCCTGCTGGAGGCGTGATATGACCCAGCCGATCATTCGCTTTGAAGGCGTCTCCAAGGCCTTCGGCACCCAGACCGTTCTGCGGGACTTCTCTTTGGATGTGGAGCCGGGCGCATTTGTGTCGATCATCGGCCGGTCCGGCTGCGGAAAGACCACCGTGCTGAAGCTGGTAAACGGCCTGCTGTCGCCGGACACGGGCCGAGTCCTGATCCAGGGACAGGATGTGGCCCGAATCGACCCGGTGGCCCTGCGCCGCCGCATCGGCTACGCCATCCAGAACGTGGGCCTGTTTCCCCACATGACCGTGGAGAAGAACATTGCCTATGTGCCCGCCATCTCCGGCCTGGAGGAATGGAAGGGGAAGCAGTGCAGAGAAAAAGTCGCTGCCCTGCTGAAGCAGGTGGGGCTGGACCCGGCGCTGGCGGGGCGGTATCCCCGCGCCCTCTCCGGCGGGCAGCGCCAGCGGGTGGGTATCGCCAGGGCGCTGGCCGCCGGTCCGGAGCTTCTGCTGATGGACGAGCCTTTCGGCGCGGTGGACGAGATCACCCGGGGCCAGCTGCAGGATGAGTTCCTGCGCATCCACCGGGAGAGCGGCATCACCGTCCTGTTTGTGACCCACGACATCGCGGAAGCCCTGAAACTGGGGACCCGCACACTGGTGATGGACGCCGGGCAGATCCAGCAGTATGACGCGCCCAGCCGCCTCCTGGCGCACCCGGCCACGTCCTTTGTGGAGCGGCTGGTCCGCCGCAGCCGGGTGTTTCAGACCCGGGCGTAACGTCTCCGGCAGACCGGCCGTCCGCTGGAAATGGACAAAAGAGAAAAGAGGTCCGAAGGACGTACGTCCTTCGGACCTCTTCGCTTATGGGGATCAGCTTGCCAGCATGCTGGGCAGCCAAGTGACCAGCGGCGGGAACACCGCGCAGAGCGCGGTCACGATACAGATGATGATAATGAACGGTATAACGCCCCTGTAGACCTCCTGGATTTTGATGCTCGGAGGCAGGATGCCCTTCACATAGAACAGGGCGAAGCCGAAGGGCGGCGTCATGAAGCAGGTCTGCAGCAACGTGGCGCTGACGGCCACCAGCCACAGCCGGTCGAAGCCGAAGGTATCCATGATCGGCAGGAAGATGGGGAACACGATCATGACGATGCCCAGCCAGTCGATGAACATGCCCAGAAGGAACATGATGACCATCATGATGGCGAAGGCGCCCCACTTGCCGATACCCATGCTCAGGACCCAGTCCGCGATGATCTGGTCACCATCCAGAGACATGAACACGCCGGTAAAGGCAGCTGCGCCGAAGAGGATGATGAACACCATGGCGGTGGTTTTGGCGGTGTCGATCAGAGACTCATAGAGCATCTTCCAGCTGAACTGCTTGTAGAAGATCGCCAGGATCAGGGAGAACAGGGCGCCGATGCCCGCGGCCTCCGTGGGGGTGGCGATGCCGCCGAAGATGGAGCCCAGCACGCCGAAGATCAGAATCAGCGGCGGGATCAGGTTGATCAGGGAGCCGGTGATGCGCTTCTTCAGGGGCATCTCCGCCAGCTCCTCGGGACTCATGGCCGGGCCCCAGTCGGGATGGATGTGGCAGACCACCATCAGGTAGATGATGTATCCCAGGGACAGGCTCAGGCCGGGGACGATGGCGGCGAAGAAGATCTTGCCGACGGAGACCTCTGCGTAAGAGCCCATGGAGACCAGCATGATGGAGGGCGGGATCAGAATGCCCAGGGAGCCGCCGGCGCACACCATGCCGCAGGCCAGGGAGGGTTTGTAGCCGCTGCGCAGCAGCACGGGGAGAGACAGCATGCCCATGGTGACAACGGAGGCGCCCACGATGCCGGTGGTGGCGGCGAATACAGTGGAAACCAGGATCACGGCCAGACCCAGTCCGCCCTTCAGGGGCCCCAGCAGGTAACGGATGGACTCAAACAGGCCGTCCGCCACCTTGGAGTGGGTCAGGAAGTTGGCCATCAGCACGAACATGGGGATGGCCACCATGGAGTAGCTTTGCATCTGGTCGTAGATCTTTGTCATGGCGATGGTGACGCCGGGGGTACCCCAGGCCAGCCAGCCGACGATGACGCCGGCGCCGCCCAGCACGAAGGCCAGCTCCTGGCCCAGGACAAGGCCCACGACCATCAGGCCGAACAGGCCGAGGATCAGCGCCACGCCAAGCGTGCCGGCGGGGATCTCAGCGGCTGCGACCAGCCCCTGCAGTTGTTCCAAAATCGCAGTCATCCCTGCGCCTCCTTTCCGTTCGCGGAAGCCGTGACGAGTCCCTCTACATGCTTGAGGATCTCAGAGACGGCCTGGATGGCGAGCAGCACCAGCCCCACGAACAGGCAGAGCTTCACCGGCCAGGTGGGCGCGGCCCACACGGAGTAGGTCTGCTCACCGGTGGTATACGCGTTCAGGAAGAAGGTCCAGCTGGCGGGAACGAGACCCATCAGGAAGGGGACCAGGAAGATCGCGTATGTGACGATATGCAGGATGTGCTGGACCCGGACAGGGAACATGGCGTAGACCACGTCCACCGCCACGAAGGCCTTTTTCTGAAGGCCGTATGCGCTGATCAGAATGATATAGCAGGCGAACAGCATCACGATCAGGTCCTGAGTCCAGATCTGCGGCCGGTTGAAAATACGGCGCAGGATGACCTCGCACATGATGACGGCAAGGATTGCCAGCGACAGGACGGAGAAGATCCGGCCCAGGAAGTCGTTGAACTTGTCGATGCCATTGTAGATTGCTTTGATGGCTTTCATCAGAAATTCACACCTCTTTCATAAACTCTCTCATCAGTTGTTGAAGAGGCGTTCATTCGCCGCGGTTGAAGCCGAAGCCGTAGTCGCCGGTCCAGTCGCGGTAGTTGTTGGCAGTCTCACGGTAGGCCTGCATGGACTCATAGACCATCTTGAAGTTGGGGTTGATCTCGCACTCCTCCTTATAGGTCTCGATGCAGGTTTCGCGGATAAGCTGCATGTCCTCGTCGGACAGGCTGGTGACCGTGACGCCCTGATCCTCGATCATCTGATTGGTGACGGTCATATCATTGTAGATGTAACGGGAGAGCTGCTCACCGCAGCAGAGGCGGGCGGCGCTCTCAAAGGCCACCTGATAGGCCTCAGGCAGGCTTTCCCAGGCCTGTTTGTTCACCATGACGCCGTTGACACCGGCGGACTGATACCAGGCGGGGGCGCACCAGTAGGGGGCGACCTCCTGCAGCTTCAGGGAGTCGTCGGCCTTGGGGCCGGAGAACTCGCCGCCGTCGATCACGCCGCGCTGCAGGGACTCATACAGCTCGGAGGCGGCCACGGTGGTGATGTTGATACCCAGCTTCTGCGCTGCCTTGCCGGCCATGACGCCGCCCAGGCGGATCTTCATGTGCTGCATATCCTCGATGGAGGTGATGGGGGACACGGAGCGGATGCCGGACTCGGAGGGGTTGGTAACCAGCGGGAAGTACTCCATGTTGTACTGGCCGTACATCTCCTTATAGCAGTCCATGCCGCCGGCCTCATAGATCCAGGTGTAGTAGTCCAGGGCGGTAAAGTCGTCCATGATAGTGGACAGCAGCTCAAAGGCCGTGTCCTTGCCGGACCAGTAGCCGCCCCAGTCGCCGCCGCACTCCACGGTGCCCTGGCTGACAAAGTCGAACAGCTGGCTGGCGGAGCACAGTTCGCCCTCGGAGTAATTGGTAATGATGAACCGGCCGTCGGTCAGCTGGCTCACCAGCTCCGCGAAGCGCTGGTCCACGGTGAAGTGGACGTTACCAGCGCCCCAAACGGAACCCATCTTCCAGGTCACGACAGGCAGGCTGCTGTCGCCGCCGGCAGCGGTGGCGTTCAGATTCGCGGTGTCCATGATGCCGCTGTCGGCAGATGCGCAGCCGGACAGCAGCACGGCGGGCAGCAGCAGCGCCATGGTCAGGAACAGTGCAAAAAATCTCTTTTTCATTTCGCTTTCTCCTTGGTCTTTCCTAATTTCACACAGGTGCAGGGGGAAGTCACTCAGTTCCGGGGATCGCCTTCTTTCCGTTGGCCGCAGGGCCGTATTCAAGAAGCTCCCGCTGTTCCGCCGGGGAGCGCGGGAGAACATCTTCCACAAGCTGGGCCGCCCATATTCTGGCGGCGGACATCAAAAGAGCCCGCTCTTTTCTGAGAGTCGGCTCTGCTTGACCGGAGGCTCCTCGCCGCGCTTGCGCAGCTGCCCGCGCAGGCGGCTCAGAGACACTGGGGACATACATAAAAAGGATGCGATGTGCTTGATGCTGACCACGTCCGCCAGCTCGGGATAGCGGCGGAGAAACCACTGGTACCGCTCCATGGCGGAGCTGATGCCGAGAAGGAGCTTCAGCTCCCGTTCCAGCTTCAGTTTCTCCAGCAGGTAAGAACTATACAGCTGCTGCAGCTCTGCGGACTGCTGGAACTGCTCCGCAAGGAGCTGGGTGGGGATGGACAAGAGCACACAGTCCGTCACCGCCTCAAAGTTGATCGGGAAGGAAGCTGTCAAGATGCTGAGACTCAGCACGGCCTCTCCAGGCCGGTAGAGGAAGCAATCCGTGATATCCCGCCCTTTTTCATCCGTCAGGTAACCCCGAATGACTCCGCTGACCAGAAACGGGATCCAGTCAGAGCAGGCGTCCGGCTTGGCGACAAGCTGCCTCTTTTTGCAGGAAAAAAGCCTTGAGGCATCTGCGAGACTGGCGGCCAGATCTGTATCCTCAAGGTGGAGGATCTCCTCCAAACAATCCTGAATATGCATCGCATCTTCCTTTCTTTCGCCGCAATTATACAAAATTGCAGGGAAGATTGCATTAACACAGGTTAATTTTTCTGTCCTCAAACAGAAAAAAGTTAACATTTTGTTAAAAAATTTTTTAAATGCAAGAAACGGACGACACACAAAAGGCTATCCTGGGAATCACCTGGGTGGAGAGCGGAATTTCTGTTGAAAATCTATTGACATCGTGTCAGAATACGGCTATAATGCAGATACTGACACTATGTCAATAAGGAGACCTGCAATATGAGAGCGAATGTCTATTTCACAAGGGAGATCACGCCTGAAAAAGTAGTGGAGCTGTATCGTGCCCTGGGCGTGGAGCTGCCCGGCAAGGTGGCCGTGAAGGTCCACTCCGGGGAGAAGGGCAACCAGAATTTCCTGCGTCCGGAATTCTGGTGTCCCATGGTAGAGGAGGTCCACGGCACCATCGTGGAGTGCAATACCGCCTATGGTGATGCGGCTGGCGGTGTCCGGGATCATACGGAGTCCCACCGGAAGCTGCTGCAGGAGCATGGCTGGACCAAGTACTTCGACGTGGACCTGATGGACGCCGAGGGCCCCGACGTGGTGTGGCCCATCCCCAATGGCAAGGTCCTGAAGGAGAACCACGTGGGCAAACACATCCTGCATTATGACTCCATGCTGGTGCTGGCCCACTTCAAGGGCCACCCCATGGGCGGCTACGGCGGCGCCCTGAAGCAACTGGCCATCGGCTGCGCCTCCCGGGCGGGGAAGGCGCTGATCCACTCCGCCGGGAAAACCGATGACCGCTTCAAGACCTGGGAGCAGCACGCCAGCTCCGTGGTCTTTCCAGAGGCCATGGCGGATGCTGCCTCCAGCGTGATAGAGCACTTTCGGGGCAAGATTGCCTTCATCAATGTGATGAAGAACCTGTCCGTGGACTGCGACTGCTGCGCCGTGGCCGAGGATCCCTGCATGAAGGACATCGGCATCCTGGCCTCTCTGGACCCAGTGGCCATCGACCAGGCCTGTATCGACCTGGTAATGCAATCCGATGATCCGGGCAGGGAACACTTCATGGAGCGGGTGAACAGCCGCAACGGCATCCACACCATCGAGGCCGCAGCGGAATTGGGCTTCGGCTCCCGGACGTATGATCTGACCGAACTGTAAGCATTGAAAGGAGCAACCTGCAATGAGCAAGATATTGATCGCCTATTTTTCCGCCAGCGGCGTCACGGCCCGCACGGCGAAGGAGATGGCAAAGGCCGCTGGAGCGGATCTGTATGAGATTTGTCCGGCAGAGCCCTATACCGCTGCGGACCTGAACTGGATGGACCAGAAGAGCCGCAGCACGCTGGAGATGAACGATCCAGCCTGCCGCCCCGCCATCGCGGCACCGGCGGCGGATCTGGACCAGTACGACACCGTGTTCGTCGGCTTCCCCATCTGGTGGTATGTGGAGCCCCGTATCGTGGACACGTTCCTGGAGAGATATGATTTTTCCGGCAAGACGGTGATTCCCTTCGCCACCTCCGGCGGCAGCGGGATCGAGAAGGCGGAGCGGAGCCTGAAGTCCCACTGTCCCCAGGCCAACTGGAAGAAGGGCAAGCTGCTCAACCACATGGATGCGGCCGCCTGGACCAAAAGCGTGCTGAATTCGGGGTGCTGAAGCGCCGGGGCCGCAGGACACCGGCCTTGAGCAGGCGTTCCCAATACCCGGCACATCCGGCTGGGTGAGAGCTGTGGACGGACGCCCCGTGTTCTATTTGACACAGCGATGGGAAACCGGTATCATGTGTTTGAACAGCACTGGGACCATAGGCGCGGAATGCGTGCCGGAAACCCATGGAAACAAGAGAGGGAACTGCCATGCCGAGAGGATCAGAAGAGCTGACGAACGCGCGGAAAGCGGAGATTGTCAATGCCTGTGCCGTACTCTATGAGACCAGGAGCTTCAAGGAGATCACGCTGAAGGAGATCGGGGAGAAGACCTCTTTCACCAGAACGTCGATCTATAACTATTTCCAGACAAAAGAGGAGATCTTTCTGGCTCTGTTCCAGCGGGAGTACGAGGCATGGATCGAGGATCTGGACGCCCTGCGCTGCGGACACCGGAAGCTGTCCGTGGATGCTTTCTCCGACGAGCTGGCCCGCACACTGGAGCGGCGGGAGCGGCTGCTGAAGCTGATGGCCATGAATCACTATGATATGGAGGCCAACAGTCGGATCGAAAATCTGGTGGCGTTCAAGAAGGCGTATGGCGGCTCCCTGCTGGCCGTGACCCACTGCCTGGAGAAGTTTTTCCCCCGGATGACGGATGAGGACGTGCAGGGATTCCTCTATGCTTTTTTCCCGTTCATGTTCGGTATTTACCCCTATACCGCAGTAACGGAGCAGCAGCGTACGGCTATGGAGCTGGCGGGCGTCGGCTATGTCCGGCTTTCTGTCCGGGAGCTGACGCGGTCGTTTACCGCCAAGCTGCTGCAGGGATTTCAAATGTGAGGGAGGAGGTCCGCCGGACCCGGCGTTCCGTTTCCTGTCTGAATGACAGCCCTGCGCCGGACCGGCGCGGGGCTGCTTTTCTTGGGTGGAAGCGGCGGAAGACTGTGGGGATGCTGCCTTTCCGACAGGAGCTGCCGGGAAGGGAGCTGAAATCCTGGAGGGCCGGTTGGAAGCACCCGGACGCTGCGGCCCGCTGGCCCATGCGCCCGCCTCCAATCAAGCATAGAAGGCCGCCCTTGTAGGTGCCCGGGACCGTTTCTCAAACCGGAAGGGTGCCATGATCCACCCCGGTATGTTACCGAAAAAGACTGCGGCTCCGCATTTTGGGGTTTCCATTTTGGGAAAATTGGGCTATGATGAAACAAAATGGGCCCCGATACCAGCACAGGGCAGAAAGGCGTTCCTATGGATATCAAACAGTTGTATTATTTTACGGCGGTGGCACAGGCGGGCAGCTACTCCAAGGCAGCAGAGAGTCTGGCAGTGTCGCAGCCCACGCTGTCCGTCACGGTCAAAAAACTGGAGGAGGAGCTGGGTGTTCAGCTCTTTTACGCCTTCAACCGGGAGCAGCACCTGACCGACGAGGGTCTGCGCCTGTGGACCAAGGCCAAGCAGATCCTGGACCTGTATCAGGAGACGCTGGACGATATGAAGACCACCAACAAAAACAGCTCCGGCAAATTCACCCTGGGCCTCTCTCCGCTGTTCGGCGCCTGCTTTTTCGGTGACTTGATCCCCAATTTCTCCATGGAGTATCCCAATATTGAGATCAAGATGATTGAGGACGGCGCCTACCGCATCGACCAGCGGATCGAGCGCGGCGAGGTGGATATCGCCGTCACGCTCAATTCCAAACGCCTGTCCTCCTTTGCTTACTGTCATTTTTCCACCCAGAGGAACGTGGCGCTGCTTCACAAGAGCCACCCGCTGGCGAAGGAGCCCTCCGTCACGGTCTCCCAGCTCCGGGATGACTCTTTCGCCATCTTCAATCAGGACTTCATTCTCCACGAACAGATCGTGGACGCCTGCCATGCGGCCGGTTTCCGGCCGAAATTCGCCCTGCTCAGCTCCCAGTGGGATTTCATGGTGGAGCTGGTGTCAAAAAACCATGCGGTTTCCATCCTGCCCAAGCCGGTGCTGGACAAGCATCCGGATCCCAACGTGTGCTGCGTGCCCATGAGCGACAGCATGAAATACTGGGACATCGTGCTGGCCTGGAACAAGGACAAGTATATGCCGAAAGCCTGCGCGCTGTTTCTGGATTACTGCAAGCACCATCTCCCGCCGGATGACCTTTAAGACGGGTATTGAAGCGAGCTATTATTTTTTATAATAATATTTTTTGAATAATATTATAGAATTGGAATTTTACAATAAAAATTCTATATAATTTTTGATAAATTAAATTATTGAAATTTATATATTCTTCCGCTATGATAAACATTGGAAGCACTGCCGGCCGGCGGCTTTTCTGTGTGAACCCCGGATCCGTCCAGAGTTGTAGCCTGGACCAGATCTACATTCTGATAGCGGGAGGAAGAAAGCCTTTATGTTAAGTTTGGTTGGCATTATTGTCGGCCTTGCGCTGCTGATCTTTTTGGCATTCCGTGGAAAATCCCTGCTTTGGGCCGCTCCTGTCTGCGCGCTGCTGGTGGCCTTCACCGGCGGGCTGGACATGTTTACCGCCTATACGCAGAACTACATGGAGGGTATGGTCGGCTTCGTCAAGGAGTGGTTCCCGGCGTTTATGCTGGGCGCGATTTTTGGCCAGATCATGCAGGATTCCGGCGGCGCGGTCTCTTTGACGAAAGCCGTTGTAAAGCTGGTCGGGCGGGACAAAGCGATCTTTGCCTCCGTCCTGTGCGGCGGTGTGCTGGCTTATGGCGGGATCTCAGGCTTCGTCATCATTTTCTCCATGTATCCCATTGTGCTGGGGCTGTTCAAGGAGGCTGACATTACCCGGCGCCTGATTCCGGCCACGATTATGACCGGCGCTTTTACCTTTGCCATGAGCGCGATGCCCGGCACGCCGACGATCCAGAACCTGATTCCCACAGAGTATTTCGGAACCACCGCCACGGCGGCGCCTGTGATCGGGATTGTGTGCACCATCATCATGTTCGTGGGTCCTGTCCTGTGGCTGAGCTGGCGGGCCAAGAAGTTCCGTGCCGCGGGCGAGGGGTATGACGAACCGGATGAGATGCCGGAGGAGGTGCCGGACGATAAGCTGCCCCCGGCCTGGTGCTGCTTTATCCCCTTTGTGGTCATTGTGATCCTGCTGAATGTGTTCAAGATGAACATCGTGGTGTGCCTGCTGGCGGGGATCCTGCTCTCCCTGGTGTTCCTGTTCCTGATGGGAAAGGTGCGGGGCAGTGTGTATCTGACCAATGTAGGTGAGACCTGCAACAAGGGCTGCCAGAGCGCAGTGTCCGCCATTATGAACACCGCGGCAGCGGTAGGCTTCGGCTCCGTTGTGAAGATTACCCCGGGTTTTGCGTTCCTGTCCGAGCTGGTTTTGGGAATCGGCGGCAGTCCCCTGATCGCAGAATCCATCGCCATCAATGTCCTGGCTGGTGCCACAGGCTCCGCCTCCGGCGGTCTCCAGATCGCCCTGGACGCTCTGGCGGATAACTTTATTCAGATGTCCCAGACCTCCGGCATTCCTCTGGCGGTGTTCCACCGGGTTGGCTCCATCGCCTGCGGCGGACTGAACACCATGCCCCATGACGGCGCGGTGGTCACCTATCTGTCCTACTGCAAGATCTCCCACAAGCGCGGATACTTCGATATGTTCATAGTGGCCGGCGCAATTCCCATCCTGGCCAATATCGTTGCCATCATTCTGGGTACCATCGGCATCGTCTGACGCTTCGGACGAGATCAAGATACAAGATAAATGATTGAGGAGGAAATCATGATGACTATGAAATCCGCATTGATTACCGGTGCTGCGTCCGGTATCGGCAAGGCCTGCGCCGAGCGCATGGCGCAGGAGGGCTACGGCGTCGTGGTGGCGGATGTGAATCTGCCCGCTGCGGAGGAACTGGCTGCCAAACTGGCAGCAGAGGGCCTCTCCGCCATCGCCGTCCACATGGATGTGGCCGATGAGCAGGAGGTGGAGGCTGGTTTTGACAAGATGATGGAGACCTACGGCTCCTGCGATCTGGTCATGTCCAATGCCGGTGTGCAGATCGTCCACCCCTTTGAGGAGTATCCCTTCGCGGACTGGCGGAAGATGATGGCCATTCACGCCGACGGCGCCTTCCTGGTGTCCCGGGCGGCTTACCGCCGGATGAAGGCCTCCGGCAAGGGCGGCCGGATCGTGTTCACCGGCTCCGTACAGTCCTTCGTGGGCTCCAAGCTGAAAGAGCCCTACAACTTCGCCAAGCACGGCGTGGCCGGACTGGCAAAAGCCATAGCCCGGGAGGGCGCCGAGTACGGCATCTACACCTATACCATCTGCCCCAGCTTCATCAAGACGCCGCTGGTGGAAAAGCAGATCCCCGAGCAGGCGGCTTCCCTGGGCATTACGGAGGAGGAAGTGGTGAAGAACATCATGCTGCGGGATACCGTGGACGGGGTGTTCACCACGGTGGAGGATGTAGCCAACACGCTGGTATTCCTGTCCAAGGATCAGGGCGCTCTGACGGGCCAGTCCCTGCGGCTGACCCACGGCTGGGCCATGATGTAATAGAATCATAGGAATCATAAAAGGAGGCAGCTATGGAACGAATTGCGGTTTATGGAGCGGGCACCATCGGTTCCTGCCAGGCCACGCTCATCATCGGCAATGGCCTGCCCTGCACGGTCATCGGACACTCGGAGCGGGGGCTGGAGCGGTGCCGGAAGTCCATCGAGCAGAACTGGGATGACCTGATCGCCGAGGGCCTGGCTACGGAGGGCAACAAGCAGGCCGCCATGGCCCTGGTCACCATCACCAACGACCCTGCCGCTCTGCAGGAGCACACCTTCGTCTTCGAGGCAGTGGCGGAGGGCACTGAGGAAAAGCGGGCCGTCTATGAGACCATCGAGCAGAACGCTGCGCCCAACGTGGTGATCGCCTCCTGCACGTCCTCCATCGACGCAGAGATCCTGGCGGGGCTGGTTTCCCACCCGGAGCGCCTTCTGATCGCGCATCCGTTCCAGCCGGTGCACATGCTGCCCCTGGTGGAGGTGGTGCGCCACGAAAAGACGGCGGAGGACACAGTGACCCGTACGCTGGCGCTGCTGGAGACACTGCACCGGCAGGTAGTGGTGCTGAACCGCAGTGTGCCTGGATTCCTGGTGAACCGTTTTGCCCAGGCGCTGTTCCGGGAGTCCATCTACCTCATTGAGCAGGGAGTCACCACCGCGGCGGACATTGACCGGGCGGTGAAGTACGCCGTGGGAATGCGCTATGCATCCATCGGCCTGCTGGAGTATTTCGACGCCGTGGGATACGAACTGGAGAGCGCCATTGCAAAGAACGTCTATCCGGACCTGTGCGGCACCCGGGAGCTCCAGCAGCTGGTGCTGGACGGCCTGGCCACCGGCAAGACCGGGCAGGCGGCGGGGCAGGGCCTGTACGACTGGTCTCAGAAGGACGCGGACGACTTCCGCCGCCGTAAGCAGAGCCCGTACTTTGCGGGCGTTAAAGAGTGGGCCATGCCCGATGTGAAGTGACCGCTCGCAGCTGATTCAAAAGCAGAAGGACAGGCATCCGGAATCTCCGGATGCCTGTCTTTTTGGAAAGAGGGGAGCACACTGCGGCGTGCCGGGCTCTTTGCACACATGCCGTCCTGCCTGGAACGGTTTCCCACTTTCCGGATACGGAGCCGCCTGATCCCACAGGCCGGATTCGGAGAGGAGGACAATTGTTTCCATCAAAACGAAAATATTACTGTGCTTTAATTGGTGAAAAGTAAAATTACATTACAGGAAATTCGCCCTTCTCCCATGCGGCGCGGACGGAGGCGGCCTGTTCAGTGCTGCCGCTGGCCCTCGGGCCGAACCGCCAGCAGGACCACGCCGCTCGCCAGCAGGACGAACTGGACGAAAGGAACGGCCGCCGGCAGCGTAAACGCCGGGTCCAGTGTCCCCAGGGTCAGGGGATACTGGGCGAAGAGGCGCCCGTTCCACAGCCCCAGCGATTCCGGCAGGGGGAGCGCCAGACAGACGGGAGAAACCAGCATCCAGACATAGAGCAGCCAGGGCCGGAGCATTCCCAACAGCCAGCCGCTGCCCAGTGCGAACACCAGCGGAGGGACCAGTGTGACCAGCGTGGGAAATACCAGGCCGCTCCAGCCATACCAGCCGAAATAGATCCCATAGAAGCAGGCGGCTTCTGAGATGCAGGCCAGCGCCAGCAGGGCGGTGCCGGTCAGAGCGGCGGCGCACCGGGCCAGGGCGTACCGGCGGGGCGGAAGGGGAGCCGCGTCTGTGAGCACTGCTGCCCGTCGGGCTTTTTCCGAGGTGAAGAAGGTCAGGAAAAACAGCGCCCCGATCCAGAGCAGCGGGAGCATCCGGCTCAGAAAGTCCCCGAAGCTCCAGGGGGAAAAGGGGGCGGTGTGGGACACCCCGAGGATGGTCACGCGCCGCAGCACCTGCCAGCCGTAGAACAGGAGCACCAGCACAAGCCCGGCAAAAAATTTGTTCCACAGCAGGCGCTTGCACTCATAGAGAAAAATTTTACGCAAGGTTCAGGTCCTCCTCCGTCAGCCCGCAGGCGTTTAAAAAGTCTTGGTAAGTCAGATAGGGATACATGGGATCCAGCTCCCGGTTGAACAGGCCGCGGAGGATCCGGTCCATGGCCTCCTCGCCGCCGACCAGCTGCTCCGCTTTCAAAATCTTCAGGGGCATTTCGCAGTACTGCCGCACATAGCGGAGGCTGTTGGAGATCTCCAGCCGCTCCTCTTCGGGCAGCGCCTCCAAATAGTCCGGATTGCGGACATAGAAGTTCAGGTAATAGTTGTCCACCGCCTGCTGCCACTGGTCCACATAGTGCTCCTGTGCGTAGGATGGGCCGTATCGCTCCTTGACAATACGGTAGGTGGTGTAGACCGTCAGGCCCTCTGCCGACCAGGGGCTGCTTTCATCCGACGCATCAAACATGTTTCCAAGGCCCCACCACTGATGGACCAGTTCGTGGATCATGACTTCTCCGGCTCCGCCGCCCTTGCCGGTATCGCTCAGATTGTCGGCGGTGAAGTCTGCCTCGTCCAGCAGACTGGCGCCGTTTGCGGCGTAGCCGCCGCCGGTCACCCGGCTCTGAATGAGCTTCAGGGTATCGCCGCTGCCGAAGGACAACATGCCGTAGTGCGCTGTACAGTAGTCCACCACCGACTTCACGGCCTCCGCCGCCCCGGCGGCCTCCATGACGGCCTGATGCTTGCGGCCGTAGTAGAATTCGATGTCCATGCCGCCGGCCTGGATATCCTGGCGGATGTAGTCCCCGGCATAGAGAATGCCGCCGGCGCTGTTGGAGTCATAGCGCCAGGTTTTTGTGCCGTCTGTCTGTTCTGCGACGACCTCCGCCTTGCTGGCCCCGAAGGGGATGACCGACATGGATGCGGGAAGCGTGATCTCGATAGTGGTGGGATAACCGTTTTCCCCCGGCAGCACGTTTATCAGGCGGGGAGACAATCCGGCATTTTCCAGGCATAGGTATTCAGAGCTGATCTCCGTGCCGCCCTGCATGATGGACACATTCCGGTTTTCCCGGGGAAAGCCACCGTAGTCCATAGTCAGTTCGATCTCCCGGTCCGACGGGAGGGCCACCTCCAGCATGGCCTCGTTGTACTCCTGATAGTCGCTCACAGAGAAGGGCACTTCGGCGCCGTTGACCCGCACGTTGGAGATGGTATAGCCCGGATTGACGCCGAAGGCCGCTGTCCACGCCTGCCCGGAGGTGTTCCGGAACCGGTAGGCCGCCGTGCCGGAGACCGTCCCAGCGGTGGTGTCCGGGAATACCTGGGCGCTGCGGCTGGTGCAGACCACATTCTCCGCATAGGGAACCTGGTAGAAGTCCATAACCGTCTGGTCGGGGTTGCTGTGGTCCACCAGGGGCTGGGCGGCATAGGCAAAGCCGGAACAGGCCAGAAGCGACAGGGCGATGATAGGCCGGTGGGCCCGCCGCACGCTCCGGGCCAGGGAGCCGGGCAGCCCCTTCCCGTACTGCCGGATGCAGAGATACGACACCGTCCAGATCCCCGCCAGGGCCGCCAGCCAGGTGAGCCGCATCCAGGCTACGGACCGAAAGATGCGGAAATTGGAGAAATCGTCCGACAGCGCCCACACGCAGGGGTTCAGCCAGCAGAGCTGCCAGTTGTCCGCCCAGACAGTCAGGCTCAACGCCGCAAAGGCGGCAAAGAGCACCAGGGACAGGTCCGCCCGCCGAGTATATTGATAGGCGGCAGAGGCAGCCAGAATAGACAGCGGGAGCGCCAGTCCCATGAACAGCAGGTACGCCATGACATAGTCGCCCCCGTCAAAGATGGAGCCGATCAGCCCACAGCTGATGGGAAGCCACACCAGCATGGTGAGGACCAGCGCCAGTCCGGCTGCCGCCAGCAGGGCCGGCAGGCGTACCAGCGCCGCAGCTAGAGGAGAAACAACCGCATTGGTGAGCACCTCCACACGGCTGCGGCCGGCCCGGTCCAGCTCATATACTGTGAGCAGGCCGAAGAGAATACCGCCCGCCGCCCCTCCGGCCAGGGCCGGATTGGCCAGGTACATGGAGAGCATGGTGCTGGCAATGGCCGGCTTGTAGAGGACGAGTCCTACTGCGGGGGAGATGACGGTCAGAAGAACGATGAGCCAGGTCATGCGGCTGTGCAGAAGCCGTCCCAGCTCCAGGGGGAACAGACGCAGGAGCTTCATTGTACCGCCTCCCGTGAGATGAGATAGAGGTAGGCGTCCTCCAGAGACGGTTCCGACCGCTGGACATAGGCGGGCAGCGCGTCCGCCACTGCGCGGCATCGGACGCCCTGGCTGGTGTTGACCCGGGCGGTGATGTGCAGGCCCTGCTCCTGACCGGCTTCCCGTTCCCAGAACACGCCCACATGGCCCTCTGCCGCCTGAATCAACTGCTCCGGCGTGCCGGTGAACAGGATTTGCCCGTGGTCGATGACCACCAGCCGGTCACACACCGACTGCACGTCCTCGATAATGTGGGTGGACAGCAGTACCAGCCGGTCCTGGGCCGTGCGGGAGAACAGGTTGCGGAAGTGGATGCGCTCCTCCGGGTCCAGCCCCACCGTCGGCTCATCGAGGATCAGGAGGGGAGGGGCGCCCAGCAGGGCCTGGGCGATGCCCACCCGCTGGCGCTGTCCGCCGGACAGGCTGCGGATGCGGGCGCGGGCCTGCCCCTCCAGATTGACCGTCCGGATCACCTCGCGGACGGCTGTTCCGGAGTCCCGCAGCCCCTTCAGGGCGGCCATATAGTCCAGGAACTGGGCCACGGTGAGCTCGTTGAACAACCCGAAATCCTGGGGAAGATAGCCCAGCTGGGCCTTCAGCTGCCGCTCCGTCTTGAGAAGGGGCTGTCCGTCCACCAGAATGGAGCCGGATGTGGGGAGCAGGGCGGCCACCAGCAGCTTCATCAGAGTGGACTTGCCCGCGCCGTTTGGCCCCAGCAGGCCGATGAGGCTGGGAGACCGGAGCTCCAGACTCAGGTTCTGCAGGGCCTGTTTTCCGCTGGGGTAGGTCATGCTGACGTTTTGAATGTTGATTTCCATGTGATCGGGATCCTTTCTGCTTGGGATACGGAAAGGATACCATGGCTGTGTGGAGGGGAGTTGGAGATTATGTGTGGTTTGTGTGGAGAAGCGGACACCGGGAAATATCTTGCAAAAAGTCCGCCGCAGAACACTTCTGTTTTGCGGCGGACTCGTTTTCTTCCATATAGATTGGCGGAGCAGTCAGGGATGCAGGGAATAGAATTTGTTCAGACGCTCGGCCAGCGCCTTTGGGTTTTCTTCATTCACAACATGGCCGGTATGTTCGATAAGCTGTAATTCCGCGCCAGGGATGTTCTGCGACAGGTATTGGGCGGAGCGGATATTCGAACGGTCCTTTTCCCCGCAGATGATGAGGACGGGACACCGCATACCGCGCACTCTGCCGCTGAAATCCAGCTTCTTCATGGAATTGCCCAAGACAAACGTGCTCTCTTTATCAAAGGCCATGGTGTCAAAAACGGATCTGGGCAGAAAGCGGAAAATCAGGTTTTGGATACCGAACGCCGCCTTGGGAATTTTATGAGGCGTCCCGATCAGGACCAGCGTTTTTACCTTTTCGGGGAAGTCCAGCGCATAGTTCAGCGCCAGGATACCGCCCAGTGAAAGACCGCACAGATGGACCGCCCTGCCGACGTGATCACAGTATTCTGCAAACGCCCCATAGAGGCTCGGATAGCTTGCTGTTTTCCCGGCAAGCAGGGCACACAGGTCCGGACACAGCAGATCCTCTTTGCCGTCCATGCAGGAGACCGTTTCCTTCCAGCTTGCCGCCTTGTGTCCAGAACCATGAACCAGGATTTTTTACGCCATACGCAACCTCCTCGGCCTGATCTATGCAGCTTCTCCGCTTGTACGATGTCTCAGCGTATACTTGAAACGGTCACATCTGCGGAAGAAAGTCCGGAATGGGCAGAAAACTAAAACCTTACAGTCGCTTTTACCCCTTCCTCCGTATTCTCAATGGTACACACCGCGCCGTGCCGGTCCAGGATCATTTTCACCAGATAGAGCCCCAGTCCGCTGCCGCCGGTGCTCCGGTTCCGGGAACCCTCCTCCCGGTAAAAGGCTTCAAACAGGTGGGGCAGGGCATCTCCGCTGATCCGCGCTCCGGTGTTCTCCACACTCAGGGCGGGGCGGCCCTCCAACCGGCCGCACCAAACCCGGATTTCCGCCCCCTCCGGCGAGTAGCGGGAGGCGTTGGAGAGCAGGTTGCCCACGGCCTTCCCCAGCAGGGAGGCGTCTGCGGGCACGGTAATCCCCGGGGTCAGTGCGGACACCAGCTGCTGGCCCCGCTGCTCCAGCAGCTCCCGGTCCAGAGCCAGTTGCTGCGCCATCAGGGCGGACAGGTCCACGGGCTCCTGCCGGACGGCGGCAGATCCGGACTCCATGCGGGAGATGGACAGCATCTCGCCGATCAGGCGCTCCATCCGGCCGGTTGTCTGGAGAGAGCGGAGCAGGTACTTGTCCCGGTCCTGATATACGCCGACGCCCTCCAGCATCCCGGCCAGCTGTCCCTTCAAAATGGTGACGGGCGTCTTCAGCTCGTGGGAGGCGGCGGAGAAAAAGGCCATCCGCTGTCGGTCCAGCTCCCGCTCCCGGGCCACCTCCCCCCGCAGGGCCTGGTTGGCGGTCTCCAGGTCGGTGAGGGCGGCAGACAGCCGCCGGGCCATTTTGTCCAGACTGCGGCCCAACTGGCCGATCTCGTCCCGGCGCCGCTCCCCGCACACCCACTGGAGGTCCAGCTCCGCCATCCTGCCAGCGATGCCGTTCAGCCGCACGATGGGCCGGGTGATATACCGGGAGTACCCGAACGCACACAGCAGGGAGAAGGCCAGCAGCGCCAGAGCCAGCCAGGGGGCCACCCGCCCCAGGGCCTCCACCGCCTGGTTGGCCAAGCGGAGCTGAGGGGAGACCAGCAGCTGGTAGGTCCCCTCCTGGTCGGCAAAGGTGATCTGGGTGGTGAGGATCCCCGTCTGAGTGGCAGTCACCACACCGTCGGCCCGGTCAATCTGCACCTGATAGGTGTCGGCCTCATAGGTCTGGACCGAGTTGTCCGCCCCGGACATGGTGACGGCTACCTGCCAGTCCTCCTCCGGCAGGACCAACAGGGAGCCGGTGTCCGCCTCCGCCCCGCCGGGGGCCGTCAGGGCTACCTCCGCCCCGCTCTCCCGGACAAAGGCGTCCAGGATGGGCCCCGCGGCGGCCAGATTGGTCTGTGCCAGCTGCTGGGTGAGGTCGGCTACCTGGGCCTGGAGCCGGTCGCTGATCACAGCGGTGTAGGTGATGGGGGTGGCCCAGGCAATCAGGGCGAAGGTAAGTCCCCCTGCCCCCAGCAGCAGCAGGAAGGTAAGCAGAAAAATACGCACCGTCAGGCTTTCAGCGAGTTTCCTTCGCAGCACGGTAGCCCACCCCTCTCACGGTTTCAATATAGTCCCGCCCCAGCTTGTGGCGGAGGTTTTTGATGTGGCTGTCCACCACCCGTTCATCCCCGAAGAAGTCGTAGCCCCACAGCCTGGAGAGCAGCATCTCCCGGGTGAAGACCCGCCCCGGCGCGGCCAGAAAGGTGCGCAGCAGCTCGAATTCCCGGGCCGTCAGATCCAGGGGACGGCCGTCCAGTGCAGCCTCCCTGGTGTCCAGGTCCACCACCAGATCCCGGTAATGCAGGCGGCTTTCCGCCGCTTCGCCGCTCCGGCGAAGGATCACCCGGATTTTCTCCAGCAGGACCGGCATGGAGAAGGGCTTGGTCACGTAGTCGTCGATATTCAGGCCGAAGCCCCGGAGCTGCTGCGTCTCTCCGTCCAGAGCCGTGAGCATCAGAATGGGCACCTGGGACTGGCGTCGGATCTGCGCGCAGACCCCGAAACCGTCGATTTTCGGCAGCATGATGTCCAGCAGGACCAGGTCAAAAGACTGGGCGCGGAACAGGTCCAGGGCCGCTGCGCCGTCTCCGGCCACAGCGGCCGCATAGCCCGCGTCCTGCAGATAGGCGCACAGCAGCTCCTGCAGCTCCGGCTCATCCTCCACGATCAGAATTCGTTTCATCAACAATCACCGGGAAAAAGTATAGCACAGGATTGTGAATTTATCATGGAGAATTTCATTTCCCCCTGTGTGGGGAACAGACCTCCGTTTCCAGCAGCGGCCGCCTGCTGCGTGACTGGTCCCATTGACCAGTGGGCACCGGAGCTGTGACAGGACGATTCCCAGATCCGGTTCGTGGGCTTTGACTTCTTCAGCATCCAGGTGTTCAACCCGCGTGAAAACTCCAAGGACATGATGACCATTGACAACCGACAGAAATGTGAACTCCCGGCTGAAGGCCCTCCCCGTGGACTGGAACTACACCATCCCCTTCGGCTTGTTCCACACCCCCGGGGCCGCAGTTACTGTCAAACGGTTCCTGAGCGCGGCGAGGGCGGTATTTTCCCTTTGATCCCGCTTCACGGGCTGTAACAGAAAGGTATATGCCCACAGCTTTTGAGGCTTCTCCGGAAGTCTCAATTTTTTATAATAGCCCCAGAACGGCTGCTATGCGGGAAGAGAACGATACATAATTTGATTTTTGAAAATGGGACGCGGTTCATTTCCGGGGCCAGGTGTCTGAAGAAATATCTGGCCAGCTTTTTGAGAAAAACGGATCGAATATGCTGCCGGTCGCAGACAGCAGCGGTGGGGAGCGGGACGCGGAGCACGGGATGAAGTGCCCGCCAGGTCCACCTGCCCTGCCCCAGCAGCGAGGCGGCAGGCGGCCTGCCTGTGCCGAAAGCCCGCCTCGGGGGAGTCCACCGGCTGACCCGAAAGAAAAAGAGGGCGGCATATCCGTAGGGATATGCCGCTCTCCTCTGCGCGAAGGCGCACCGGGGGAGACCGTTTCCGCCCGGTGCGCGTTTCTTATGGGATTTCCTCCGGTGCACGGAGCTATCCGGCTGCTCGGGGCGTCAGTTCTCCAGGTCCTCCTGCAGGGATTCCACCAGGGCGTCCGCCAGCTGATCCAGCTCTGCGGCCTTGTCCGCCTGAAGGGAGGAGGCCAGGGACAGCCGCTCGTTGAGCACCGTCATGTTCTTGAGTTCCTCGTCGATGAAGGCCTGCATCAGGTCTCCGGACTTGCAGGCCCAGGAGCCGTTCTCGATGATGGCGAAGGTGCGGTTCTGGAGGTTCAGGGCCTTCATGTCCTCCAGATAGCTCTTCATCACCGGGTAGATGCCCAGATTGTAGGTAACGGAGGCCAGGACGATGTGGCTGTACTTGAAGCTTTCGGCAATCAGGTAGGACACATGGGTGTTGGACACGTCGTACAGGGCCACGTCGGTGATGCCCCGTTCGCAAAGCTTGGCGGCCAGCGCCTGGGCGGCTGCCTCGGTGTTGCCGTACATGGAGGCGTAGACAATCAGCACGCCCTTGACTTCCGGCTCATAGCGGCTCCATTTGTCGTACTTGTCGATGAAGTAGCCCAGATCCTTCCGCCACACGGGACCATGAAGGGGGCAGATATACCGGATCTGGTCCAGGATGCCGCCGGCCTTGCCCAGCAGCAGCTGGATGTGGGGGCCATACTTGCCCACGATGTTGGTGAGGTACCGGCGGGCCTCGTCGATCCAGTCCCGGTCGAAGTTCACCTCGTCGGCAAACAGCTTGCCGTCCAGGGCGATGAAGGACCCAAAGGCGTCGGCGGAGAAGAGGACGCCGTTGGTGGTATCAAAGGTCACCATGGCCTCGGGCCAGTGGACCATGGGAGCTCCCACAAAGGTGACGGTGTGGTCGCCGAAGGAATAGGTGTCGCCCTCCTTGACCTGGATGCACTCGTGACCGTCCACATGGAAGCCGAACTGGCGCATCAGCATGAAGGCCTTCTCCGTGGAGATGATCCGGACCTTGGGATAGCGCAGCAGGATCTCCTCGATGGAGGCGCCGTGGTCCGGCTCCATGTGGTTGATGACCAGATAGTCCAGAGGCGTTCCGTTCAGCAGGTATTCGAGGTTCTCCAGCAGCTGGCGGCAGGCGGACCAGTCCACCGTGTCAAACAGGACGCTCTTTTCGTCCAGCAGCAGATAGGCGTTGTAGCTGACCCCCTTGGGGATGGGGTGGATGTTCTCAAACAGAGCCAGACGGTGGTCATTGGCGCCGACCCAATAGAGATTTTCGGTAACAGTTCTCACACAATGCATGAAGAAATCCTCCTTTACTCACAGATGACAGGCCGTTACGCCTCAATGAACTGGTCCTTGGGCTCCGCGCACTCCGGGCAGACCCAGTCCTCCGGCAGCTTTTCAAACAACGTGCCGGGGGCGATGTCACCGTCCGGGTCGCCCAGCTCGGGGATGTACTCATAGCCGCAGCCGCCGCAGACGTATCGCTTGCCGATGGGCTCCGGCTTGGGGAGACGGGGCCGCTTCATCTTCACCATGGGCGGCGCGGGCTGCTTTTCGCCGGTGTCCAGAGCAGCGGTCAGCAGGGGCAGAATCTCGTTCACATCCCCAACGATGCCATAGTCGCAGTTTTTGAAGATGGGGGCGCCGGCGTTGGTGTTGATGGCCACGATGGTAGAGGCGTCCTTGATACCCTTCAGGTGCTGCACCGCGCCGGAGATGCCGCAGGCGATGTACAGGTTGCCGGTGAACTTCTGACCGGACATGCCCACATAGCGGTTCAGGGGCACGTATTTCAGCGTCTCCGCCACCGGACGGGAGGAGCCGATGGCCGCGCCGGCGGCCTTGGCCAGATCCTCAATGAGCTTCATGTTCTTCTTGCCGCCGATGCCCTTGCCGGCAGAGACCACCCGCTCCGCCTGGGCGATGGGGGTGTCCAGGGGGATGCCCACAGTGAAGTCGTGGCCGTCCTTCTTCAAATGCTCCACCAGGGCGGCCACCTGCTCGGCGGGGGAGCCGTCCCGCAGGATGACCTTCTTCCGCACACCGGTGACGGGCGCGGGCTTCTTGGGCTGGCTGGAGGAACCGCCGGAACTCTTGGGGGCCTTGCCCAGGATATGGGAGGCGATGACCACCCGCTGGATCTCGTTGGTGCCCTCGTAGATGGTGGTGATCTTGGCGTCCCGGTAGGCCCGCTCCACCTCCATACCTTTCATGAACCCGGCGCCGCCGTGGATCTGCAGGGCGTCGTTGGTGACCTCCAGGGCGATGTCGGAGGCGTACATCTTGGCCATGGCGGACTCCATGCCGTAGGGGGCGTGCGCCTCCTTCAGCTCGGCGGCGGAGTACACCAGGAACCGGGCGCAGCGGAGCTTGGTGGCCATGTCGGCGATCTTAAAGGAGATGGCCTGCTGGAAGCCGATGGGCTTGCCGAACTGGATGCGCTCCTTGGAGTAGGCCACGGCGGCGTCATAGGCCCCCTGGGCGATGCCCAGCGCCTGGGCTGCGATACCGATGCGGCCGCCGTCCAGGGTGGACATGGCGATCTTGAAGCCGTCGCCCTCCTTGCCCAGCAGGTTCTCCCTGGGCACTTCCACATTGTCAAAGATCAGCTCGGCAGTGGAGGAGGAGCGGATGCCCATTTTGTCGTAGTGGTCGCCGAAGTAGAAGCCCTTCCAGCCCTTCTCCACGATGAAGGCGCTGATGCCCCGGGTGCCGATATCCGGTGTGGTGACGGCAAAGACCACATAGGTGTCCGCCTTGGGGGCGTTGGTAATGAAGATTTTGCCGCCGTTGAGGACATAGTGGTCGCCCTTCAGGACGGCGGTGGTCTCAGTGCCGCCGGCGTCGGATCCGGCGTTGGGCTCCGTCAGGCCGAAGGCGCCGATCTTCTCGCCCTTGGCCAGGGGCACCAGGTACTTGCGCTTCTGCTCCTCGGTGCCGTAGGCGAAGATGGGCCAGGAGCCTAAGGAGACATGGGCGGACAGGATGACGCCCGCGCCGCCGTCCACCCGGGCCAGCTCCTCCACGGCGATGGCGTAGCTCAGGGCATCCAGCCCGGCGCCGCCGTACTCCGCGGGGAAGGGGATGCCCATGAGGCCCATCTCGCCCAGCTTCCGGATGGCCTCGTCCGGGAACTCGTTCTGCTGGTCCAGCATGAACGCGATGGGTTTGATCTCCTCCTCCGCAAACGCACGGACTTTGGCGCGGAGTTTCTCGTGTGCCTGTGTGGTCTGAAACAGCATAGTCGTACCTCCTCTTTAATCTTGATAAAATTTATCAACTTTCAAGCAAAAGAAAAACTGTCAAATCAGGGGTCCGTCAAAATCTCCTGCAGGCTGTGGGCCCGCAGCTCCTCGTCCAGCTTGTTCTGAATCTCAGCCAGCTTGCAGTGCACGGTGCAGCCGCCGTGGCAGCTGCGCCAGGGGCATTGATACGCCGGGTCCATGCAGGAGCTCAGATTCCCGCGTTCTCCCATGGCCTTCATCAGGTCATAGAGGCTGGTGCCGGTCAAATCCGCCAACAGCCGACAGCCGCCCGCCGTTCCGCGGACCACCTCCACCAGTCCGGCCTTCTCCAGCTTTTTCAGGATTTTATAGGCAAAGGCCTGGGGGAGGAGTTCATCCTGTGCGATCTGTCCCGCGGTATGCAGTTTTCCATCCAACAGTGCCCGCAGGATGCGCAGGGCGTAATCTGTCTCCCGGGTAATGACCAATGCCGCGTTCTCCTTTTATGCGTCGTATTGTCAATTGGAGAATACCAATTTGGATATTTTTTGTCAAGTATCGGATGCAGCCCTATAAAAAGTTTGGCAGTGTTCCATAAAAAACCAGTCGTGATTTTGATAAAATGCCGGGGCGGACGCCCTGGGACTCACGGTGGGCCCACCCGCCGGGGGACAGCCGGATATCGGTGTCGTTGCCGGGGAACACACTGTTCTGAAAGTCCGGCGCGGGGTCTGAGGGAACCGATTTCAGCAGGACGGCGATGCCGTTGTATTCAAACGTATTTTCGTTGTATAGGGAGTGGCCGGGAGTGCCATCGGTGCAGTTGAAACGGAACCGATTGCCCGTAAAGGTGCAGCCGGATGTGTGCTCCAGGCGGAGATCGAAAAGGCGGTGTCCCAGCCGGTGAAGGTGCAGCTGCTGACCGGCTCTACGACGGCGAGGTCTTCCGCTGTGAGCTGTGGCTGCCGTCCGCCTCTTGACAGCGGCGGGCGATCTGCTATAATTCTGATAAAGTTCGCACCATGCCTGCTGACAGGGGTGATAGCTGCAGCCCCTTTCGGGCGCCGGCCGCGAGTCGCGGCCGGTTGGCTGGATTCTGGCGTATGCGCTTCGCGCAGGCGAGCCCGCTTGCGGTATTGGAGCACACCTGCGATGTGCTGGAAGATACCGCCGCGCGGTTCCCCATACAAATTTGTATCGCTCCGCAGGCATGAGAAGGGAGGAGAGCACTTGATTGTCTATCGGGAGCTCTCCTCCCTTGTGCGGGATCTGGGGATCCCCGCCGGGACGCTGTATGCCGTCAGCAATACACTGGACCGCCATTACATCCGCAGGCAGCTCCCCAAGTCCTCCGGCGGTGTGCGGGAGCTGTCGGTCCCGGACCCGCTGCTGAAGCACATCCAGCGCCAGATCCTGCGGGTGCTGCTGGTCCACATGCCTGTGTCCCCCTACGCCACGGCCTATCGATACGGCGGCAGCACCCTGTGCAATGCTGCGCCCCATGTGGGAAAGCCCTGTGTTTTGAAGCTGGACATCCGTCATTTTTTTGACAGTATCCTGTATTCCGCTGTGAAGGAAACTGCCTTTCCAGCTGAGGTTTATGCAGAGAACTTACGTATTCTGCTGGCTATGCTGTGCTACGGGTGGGATCGGCTGCCCCAGGGGGCGCCCACATCCCCCTGCATCACCAATATCCTTATGCGGGACTTTGACAACGAGGTGGGGGCTTGGTGCCGGGAGAGGCAGATCGCTTACACCCGGTACTGCGACGACATGACGTTCTCCGGCGATTTCGCCCGGGATGAGGTGCTCCGGTGCGTGGAGCCCCGGCTGCGGGCGCTGGGGTTCTATCTCAATCCCGGAAAGACAAAATGGCTCCCGGCAGACCGCCGGCAGCTTGTGACAGGTATTGTGGTCAACAAAAAGTGCAATGTCCCGTCCGAAGAGCGCCGTGCACTGCGCCAGGAGCTGCATTTCTGCCAAAAATTTGGCATCTCCGGCCACATGGCGCGAGCCGGGATCGACGGACCGGAGGACCGCTACCTGGCTCAGCTCCTGGGCCGGGTCAACTACCAGCTGCAGATCACGCCGGGAAGGCGGGAGCTGCAGGAAGCCCGGGACTGGCTGATCAAAGTACAGCCGCAATACGGCGGAGGGCGGGAGACATCTCCGGCAGAAAAACAGATATTGTGACATGGAAAAAGCGGGAACATCACGTAGATGTTCCCGCTTTTTCGGCTTTTTCCGAAGAGCTCGGGAGAATATCCCCGGCACATAAACCGCCGTCTGTAAGGTAAAATAAGGAGGATCTTTTGTTGAGGAGGTCTGCAAATGTCTGAACTTACGATTTCCAGTGAACGACTCACAGCCTTTGCTGCGCACCTGCGTGCCGAGGAGCGCAGCCCCGGTACCATCGAGAATTACCTGCGCCACATCCGGGCATTCGCCGTCTGGCTGGACGGCTCTCCGGTGACAAAGGAGACGGCGGCAGCCTGGAAAGAGCATCTGCTCACGCAGGACTATGCGCCGGCAACGGTCAATGCCATGCTGGCGGCGCTCAACGGCCTGTTTCACTTTCTGGGCTGGGACGGGTGCCGGGTAAAATTTCTGAGAGTCCAGCGCCGGCTGTTCCGGGACGCGGGCCGGGAGCTGACACGTCCGGAGTACGAACGTCTGATGGAGACGGCCCGTTCCAGAGGACAGGAGCGGCTGGCGCTGCTTATGGAGACGATCTGCGCTACCGGCATCCGTGTCTCCGAAGTGCAGTATATCACCATGGAGGCAGCAAAACGGGGCCGGACGGATATCTTTTTAAAAGGGAAAATCCGAACCATCCTCCTGCCGGAAAAACTTTGCCGGAAGCTGCTGAAATACGCGCAAAAACACAAAACCGCTTCTGGTGAGATCTTTCTCACCAGAAGCGGAAGAAGCTTGAGCCGCCGTCAGATCTGGGCGGAGATGAAACAGCTGTGCAGATACGCAGGAGTGGAGCCGGGAAAAGTATTCCCGCACAATTTTCGGCATCTCTTTGCCACGATCTTCTACCGGGCCTGTAAGGATATTGTTCGATTGGCCGATGTGCTGGGCCACAGCTCCATCGAAACCACACGCATTTATCTGACGACCTCCGGTGCGGAGCACGCACAGCAACTAAACAGGCTGGGATTGATTTTATAGGACATAATTTATATTTTGACCATATAAAAGCGAAAATAAATATCTTTACTTACTGTATAGATAGTAATATTATACCATCTGGCATTTTGAAACACAAGACCCATCCCGTCTTTTGACACACAAAAAAGAGCCGCAAAAATGAGAAAGATTGCGGCTTTTCTTTTCATACCCATCAGTGCCTGGAAGGCGCTGCTGGCGTGGCACTTTTTCTTTCTCACAGTGCAAACTGTGCAGAGCCAGATATTTTATATGGTCAAAATATAAATTTTGACATAAAAATATTCTAAAGAGAAAAGGATCGAACAGACGCTGACCCGTGACACCCGGACAGCGCGCCAGACAGATACGGTGTCCAAGAAAACTCAGTAATCCACAGCGGACGAATCTGCGGTCTGCTTTCGTCTGCTGCTGGAGCATTTCCAGGAGCGGTCGCTAAATGAACCGCTTATCGTCAGTTGGGAGGAGGTGATGGGACATGCTCTGTGATTTTCCTGTTCGCAGTGTTTACAGGCGGTCTCCGGAGCGGGAGCCGCCTGTAAAGCGGCTGTGTCATTGTGCGTTCTGAACCTGAAGCGCAGGGGTTATAAAGAAGTTATAAAAGGAGGAAACGAGAAAATGAAGAGAAAGTTGCTGTCTGTCCTGATGGCGCTCTGTCTAATACTGACGTTGCTTCCTACGGCAGTGTTTGCAGAGGAACTCACACCTCCGGAAGAATCCGGAGAACAGCAGGAAGAGCAGATCAAGGAGCCTTCGACTCCTGAAAAGGAGCCAGACGATCCGGAGAAAGAGCAGGAGGGAGAAGAGGACCTTCAGCCCAGTGACGGGGATCCGGAACTGCCCGCCGGTGACGGAGAGGATGAAAGGGATCCGCAGACGCCGGAAGACGGTGTACAGGACCCCACCGGGGAGGAAATCCCTGAAAATGGCAGCACCTCTGTGCCGAATGAGGTGCCGCTTCAGGAGATCATTCTTCTGGAGGAGTCCGCCGTTACCATGGAACAGAACGGCGGGACGACGGAATATGACTCCGTCAGTGCGGCCATCGACGCTACGCAAGCGTATAACAAAGACACCAACAAAGGGCTGTACACCATTACACTGAATGAGAACTTGGCTGAAGACGTGGTGATCCCGGAAGGCCGGTATATCAAAATCGACCTGAACGGCCACACCCTGACCAATAAGGAAAGTCATACGATCTTCAACAACAGCACCCGGATTACCATTGTGGATACCTCCGCGGAGAAGACCGGCGTGGTGGATAACATCAGCCATGGCAGGGGTGCGGTGTACAACAACATCAATGCGGCCATCACCCTGCAGGGCGGCTCTTATACCCGCTCTCAGGAGGCCAGTACCGGCAGCGACGCAAGCGGCAGCAACAGCTGGTATGTGTTGAAGAACTTCGGCACCATGACCATCAAAGACGGCGTCACGGTGAAGTTTTCTGATGGCAACTCCGGCCTCTATTCCAGCCTGATCGGCAATGGCTGGCAGAACAGCTCTGCAGCGGAGGCTGGATCCAATGGTGAGCCCCAGCCCAGTGCGGGCGGGAATCAAGCCAAGCTGACCATCAACGGCGGCACCTTTACCGGCGGCCAGATCACAGTAAAGAATGACGATTACGGAGAGCTGACCATCACCGGCGGCAACTTCACGCAGCCCGGCGAGAGTCGCTATGCCGTATATAATGCCAACACGGCAACGATCTCCGGCGGCATATTTACCGCCGAGAGCACGGTTGTGGGCTCTGACTACTTTGCAGGCGGGGCCAACACCGGCGAGCTGACCATTTCGAAAGGAACATTCACCAGTGAGAGCAGCGGAACCGCCATTTCCATGGGCGCCGGCGCGGATCTCACGCTCACCGGCGGCACCTTCCAGACGCAGGGCGACGGCTCTTCGTACGTAATCAGTCTGGCAGAAACAGCCACAGCAGAAATTTCCGGCGGCAGCTTCCCCGGCGCCGAGGCGGCGCGGGTTGTCAACAGTCCCGACGCCTTCAGGGATGGCTACGGCGTGGTGGAAAATCCCGACGGTTCCCTCTCTGTTGGAGTGAAAGACGAGTCCGCCGAGGCGGTCGTGATTGCCCGGGATGGGAGCAGAACCAACTACCTGACGTTGAGTGCGGCTGCGAAAGCAGCGCCTGCCGGCAGCACCGTCCAGCTGCGGAAAAGTCTCGTGCTCACCTCCGGCATCAGTACTGTAAATTATGGTGTGACCATTGATCTCAATGGCTGTGATATTGACGGCACGGCAGTTACCAGCAGTGACGGCGCAGTGGCATTGAAGACGAATTACAGCAGTAAGCCGGTTGATGGCGTGGACTCCACTATGCGGCTCATCAACTCGGTTTCCGGGCAGGGCGGCACCATTCGGGCGAAGCTGCCTGTCAGCGTGAAATCCGGGAACAGTACGATTCCGCTGCCCGCCGAAATCGGCGCCGGCGTGACACTTGAGGTTCTGGAGGGCGGCACGGATGCTGTCAAGCTGGACAGCAGCGCGTATCTCCTATACAGTGAAACTGCGGCAGACTATATTGCCAACGGCGGCTTCCGGGTGAGCGTCGGCGGTGTCGACCGCATTTATGGCAGCTATGCCAATGCGGTGAGCGCTGCCGGGGACAATGCCGTCGTGACGCTGCTGCACGATTATACCGGAAGTGACAAGATCTATTCCGGCAGCCGCAGCGGCACGCTGAATCTTGCCGGCAGAACGTATACTTACACAGGCTCAGACGCGATTGTAGATGTCAATTATGAGAATGTCGGCCTCACCATCCAGAACGGCACCCTGATGGGGACAAGCCCTGAGGCAGATGGAGCTCAAGTGCTGTACAGCAACAGTTCCCTCACCCTGGAAGGTGTTACCGTCGACGTTAAGGGAGAAGATATCTACGGCATCGTCACCAACGGCACCAATGTGAAGAACGCCATCGCCCTGAAGAACAGCACCCTCAACGTGCCCAATGGGAACGGCATCTACTTCCCCAGCACCGGGACAGTGACCATCGAAAACTCCATCATCAACGCCAAGTATGTGGGTGTGCAGATGTGCGCCGGCAGTCTGGCAGTACGGGGAGCGCAGACGGCCATCACAGTGACAGGGGAGCCGACGCAAAAAACTGACAGCGACGGCGTCATCGGCGACGGCGCTGCCATCTCCATTGTGGAGCGGGAGGGCTATCAGGACCTGGGCACCGTCACCATTGAGGACGGAACCTTCCAATCCGCAGAAAGTGTTGATGCAGTCAAGGCCTACGCCTTCAATAATGCAAATAAGACGGAAGAAGCATGGCCCACTGCCGGCGAGGTAGTTTCTGTCTCCGGCGGCACCTTCTCCGCTGAAGTGCCGGAGGCCTTGTGCCAGGACGGCTATGTGGCGGTCAAGGATGAGAACGGCAGCTTTGTGGTGGGGAAAGATCCCGCCAAGACCTTTGTGGCGCAGATAGGCGACAGGGAGTTCACCACGATCCAGGGAGCCATTGATGCGGCCGGCTCCGGTGACACGGTTCGGATCAAACCCGGGACCTATGCCGACGATCTCACAATCAGCAAGAAGATCACGCTGCTTGGCAGCGGCGCGGACGAAGCCGGCACGATCCTGACGGGAACGGTCAGTGTTGCCGCGGATGGCGTCACACTGGATGGCATCTGGTTCCAGCAGACCTATTCTGAGCAGGACTCTAAGGACCAGGGGGCCTGCAAATTAAAAACCACGGAAACGGGAACGAATCTCACCATCCAAAACTGCATTGTTCAGAGGATGACCGGCACTGCAATTCCCTATGGCGCCATTGTTCATTACGGCGCCGGCGCAGGAACCTTGACTCTGAAAAAGACGGAATTGATCGCCCCTGTTGCGGGGACCGCAGACGAAATCAACAGTGCGTCTCCTTCTGTGATTGGCGTTGCTGCTTGGGCGCAAACCGGTGAGAATATCGACGAAGCGTGGAATCTGGTTGTAACAGACTGTACCATCCGTACCAACGGATTTGCGGTGTTTGACCGTTGGAACAACGCCACCTATACCAATACGACCTTCACCGGACTGGAAGGCGTGGAGGGACTCGATGACATCGAGGTCAAAACGTGCTATATGGCGCTCAATAATCCCCATGCAAATGATGTGACATACGATCATTGCACCTTCCGGAACATGCGCAGCTGGGGAATGCTGGTTGCAGGCGAAGAGCTCACGGTGACAGACTGCACCTTTGATGGAACAAACCAGTCCTGTGCGATCTCTGTGGCCTATGGTACAATCGACAAGTGTACGATTACGGGGAACACCTTTGATCTGAGCGGCAGCGGCAGCGGAATTATGTTCAGCGACGCGGTGACCGAAACCTCCACAATCACAATTGCGGACAACACATTCAAAAACTGTAGCCAGGAGGGCGGATACTGCGTCAATAATACCGGCGCTGTGGAAGGAGAGCAGGTTGCTCCGATCACGGTCACAGGATCCACCTTTATCGACTGTGCGAACAAGTATCTGAACCAGGTAAATGTGGAGGAAGCCGCAGCCTCTGATACCGCTTACGTGGTGTCCGGAAACACGGAGACGTACTACGAGACGCTGGCAGAGGCGATCTCCTCCGCGCCCGTGGGTTCGGCCGTGTATCTGCTGAAGGACATCAGTGAAACGGTCTCCGTCTCCAAGAACATCTCTATTTACACAAACGGCCATGCTTTCAGTGCGGCGAATATCCAATGTGCCGCAAACTACTATGTGCGGCAGATCTCGGGAGGGTATGAGGTTTATTATTCTGCCCCATCTACCGGCTCCGGCGGCTCTGACAGCGATCCCAGTTACGCCCCCATCCTGAATGTCGGCAGCGGCGGCAGCGTAAAGGTGAATCCCCGGACTCCCGAGGAGGGCGACAAGGTGACCATCACCCCGGATCCCGACAGCGGTTATGGGGTGGACGAGGTCATCGTCACCGACCGGAATGGCCGGGAGATCGACGTCACCGCCAATCGGGACGGCACCTATACCTTTGAACAGCCCCGCGGCCGGGTGACCATCGAAGTCACCTTCGCCCGCACTGGGGAGAACGCCTTCTTTGCCGACGTACCGGAGACCTTCTGGGCCTACGATGAGATTGTCTGGGCCTATGACAACGGCTACGTCAACGGCACCACGGCCACGACGTTCAGCCCCAACGGCAGTATCACCCGCCAGCAGGTGTGGATGATCCTGGCGCGGCTCAGCGGAAAGTCTCCCGCCAACATGGCAGAGGCACGCACCTGGGCCATGGACAACGGCATCTCCGACGGTACCAACCCCGGTGCGGCGGTGACCCGGCAGCAGCTGGTGGCCCTGCTGTACCGCTTTGCGGAACTGCGGAATTATGCCAACGGCCAGCGGGCCGATCTGAGCGCCTATCCGGATGCCGGCAGCGTGGCGGGATACGCAGTGGAACCCCTGCAGTGGTCCGTGGCCAACGGCATCGTGGGCGGCACCAGCGCAGGGACGCTGAACCCCGCTGGAACAGCCACCCGCGCCCAGTTCGCGGTGATCCTTTATCGCTTCTGGAATCAGGTGGCCTGAGACAAAGCAGAATAAGACAGCAGGGCGGAGAAATCCGCCCTGCTGCTTTTTTGAAAAAGAGAACCACCGGCAAAACCGATGGTTCCAAAAAGCTTTAGCCATGCCGAAAAAATATCCTCCTTTGGTAGAACAATGGAGGTCTGCCAACTGCTACAAGAACCAAAGGAGGAAATTGTGTGAGTACAAGGGGACAGAAATTATAGAGGAGAGGCGTACAAAGATCATGTTCACATATTGGCAGGTATCCCGCCCAAGTACAGCGTTTCACAGATTATGGGGTGTTGAAAGGGGAAAAATAGTCTGATGATCTATGAAAGTATGCGAACATGAGATAAATATGGAAACCGGCATTTCTGGCGTAGGGGATATGACGGCGCGAAGGCGGACCACATCTTCAACGGAACAGGGGATCAAGAATCGTACTGATGGAGAAGGGGCGCACCTATATATCGGATACCGGATATAGATTGCTGTTCAAAAGGGAGCAATGCGGATACTATCTCCCTATATACAAATGGTTCCAAAACCAGCCGGAACTGCTGCCCATATTCCGCCGGAGAGGGATGAGAGGCAGGGCCTGAACCATGCGGCAAGACCGGATCGGCCGATTGCCTTTTCCGGAAGGACTCTGTGCATCTTCTGCGGCCGGGGCAACAGACTAGGGATTGGGGGAAAGATCATGCTTGTTATGCAAACTCCATCTGCGTCTCAGACAGGAAACACAGATGGAGCTGTTTCATTCGGCGGCACTACTTTTTCAGATTCCCCGTTGCCGGGTTGTCGATCAACCTGCCCTCCTCTGTAAAACGGGAGCCGTGGCAGGGGCAATCCCACGTGTGCTCCTGCGGGTTCCATTTCAACGCGCAGCCGAGATGGGGACAACGCTTGGCGGAAGGGGTCAGGAGGTTGACCACGGCCTCGAAGCCATTGACCGCCAATTGGGGGCGGAGGATCGTTCTGGAGGGGGAAAACACCTCGGCATAGGGGCTCTGCTTCCCTTGGACAAGATCGCACAGGACCATGGCCGACACCATGGCGGAGGTCATTCCCCACTTGTTGAAACCGGTGGCCACATACAGGTCGGATGCGCTGGCGGAATAGGGGCCGATATAGGGAACGCCGTCCAGAGACATGCAGTCCTGGGTAGCCCAGTGGGATGTCTCCGCGGCCTTGGGATAGTGCCGCTGGGCGAAATCCCGCAGTTCCTGCCAGGCCCCGCCCTGTTTTCCGGTGCGGTGGTCTCCGCCACCTACCAGCAGCAAATTCTTGTAGTTGCGAAAGGACATGCCCGTCTGGGCCTCGTCCACATACATGCCGTCTACATTCGGGGCGTTTTCCAGGGCAATCACATAGGAGCGGTGCTGATACAGTTTGGCAAAGAAGCTGCCGTGCTTATTCAAAAAGAGAAAGTGGGTGGCTACAATTATTTTGTTTGCCGTGACTTTTCCATAATCCGTAATTGCAGTTGTTCCGACCAGCTCCCGCACCGGCGTGTGCTCGCAGATGTGCAGGCTCTTTGAAATCGCGGCGATCCATTTCAGCGGATGAAACTGGGCCTGGTTTGGATATCGAACTGCTCCGGCCACAGGGAAGGGGAGGGGGAGGCGGTCTGTAAATTCCCCAGGAACCCCCAGTTTTTCCAGGGCATCCAGCTCCCGTTCGATTTTCCGGCGGTCATTCAGAGAGTACACATAGGCAGTCTTTTCTTCAAAGTCGCAGTCCATGCCGCGGCACAGCTCCCGGTACTTCTGAAGGGCCGCTTCATTGGCATCAAGGTACTGTTTGGCCTGGTCAGCTCCAAATTTACGGATCAGCTTGTCATAGATCAGGCCGTGCTGGGAGGTGATTTTGGCGGTGGTGTTTTTGGTGATCCCGCCGCCAATTGTCTCAGCTTCCAAGAGCAGATAGAGGACTCCGGCCTGGTGCAGCAGATATGCACATAAAACCCCCGCTATCCCCCCGCCGATAATCAATACATCGGTCTTTGCACCCTGCTCCAGATGACCAAACCCTGTATGTCCGGACGTCTGTTCCCACAATGACTCCATATACGATCCTCCAAATGCGTAATTTAGAAATAGTGTTCTCCAAATCACAGGAACAATATGTGGAGGTTCGACACGATGGCTCTGGATGGAAGGGCGAGCCAACGGCTCCGATGTACACGCTCACCCTGTACCGACGGAAAGACTCCGCAGATTGAAAGCCGTCATTTGCGCTTCCGCCATCCGGAAATTCCAGATGCAAGGAACAGCACTCAGCCCCAGGCAGACACAGATCTGGACGGCGCATGGGAGATGCTTTTGAAAAATCCGGCCAAAACGCAGCGCAGCGGCGCAAAGGCGGCGTTGTCCTGGAGCCTCATAAAAATTCCTTCTCGAAAAATAGTCTTGTGTTTGTGCTGCCGGTCAGCTTTGCCGTGCTTCCTGCTGCTTGCGGATATGAAAGCGGAGGCAGTCCAGACGCTCCAGCTGCGGCCTGATATACTGAATCGAAAGATGGAAAGCTGTCCCGACACAATCCGCCTCCGCAGCTGTCAATTCTTTGATAACTCTGGCCGGAAGCCCGGGCAATTCCTCTCTGGAGATACAGTGGCTCTATAAAGAGCTGCTGGAAAAGGAGGACGTTCAAAGCAAAGAGAACCGCTGTAAAGCAAAAAGACTTGTATGCAAAACAGTGCGGAATCTTCGCCAAATGCCGTCCCCCGCCATGGAAGTAGAGGCGGAACAGTCGCTCATCCGAACAACCCCGGCCAAGAGCTGCACACACTGCGAAAGGCGGAGCGCAGGAGGTGAAGGCCCTGACACCGGATCAGCTGACAGCGTTTTTTCAGAAGGCCGGGAAAAGCGGCGTGTATGAACGCTGCTACATGGACCTGGACAACCGGCCTGCGGCGGGGAGAGCTGTTGGGATTAAAATGGACAGGCATTGACTTCCAGAGAAAAACGCTCCGTATCCAGCGGCATATCGCCCGGCAGAACGGGGGAAACGTGAAAACAGTCTCCGGAATGATGGGCCATTACAGCGCCGGATTCACGCTGGACACCTACGCCCACGTCACCAAAGACACCCAGATCCAGGCGGTAAACACGGTCAGCGGCATCCTGACAGCAGCGAGGAACTGATAGTAATGGTAGAAGTAGCCTGAAATTTCACCGGCCTGTGGCGTGATATGGGCAGAGACGAAGCGGGGGAAGGACCGGAGAAAAACAGAGAAGCCTGTGTTCTTAGAGAACACAGGCTTCTTGCTGGTACGCCCTGAGGGATTCGAACCCCCGGCCTTCTGGTCCGTAGCATTTCGCGCTATTATAGGGTCAATTCAAAGCCGTTGTCCCTATGTCTTCTGCTATCGATAGAGATCATTGGCCGCTATTGTCTATGAGTTTAAGATTGTATTCCACCAGTAGCAACTGCTGAATACCTTGAACAGAGATTTCTCCCTCCGAGACCTCTTCGTTCATAGTTGCAGCGCTCTGAAGTACGATTCGTAATTCCTCTGAAGATATGAGAAGCTGCTCCAGCAGCAGTGCGCCAAATCGGAGACTGCCGGAAGTCAGCAGAGTTGACAGGCGCGATACCTCCCTACTGCAGGAAGATCACAGCATTGGTGGAAAGAGCCCGCTGATCCATCTCGGAGACGGGGCCAGGGAGCATCCCTATCGGGAAGAACCGGCGTCAAGGCGTGTTTGGACTGGGCGGCAGAAAAAGTTGCGGCCAGAGTGATAAAAAGCGCAGAGCATATCCTGAAAAAACATGGGAACGGCCTGACAGTAGGGAGAGACGGCCTTAACAGGCGGAAACCTCTATATGTACCGTTAGGCCGGACTGCCATGACAGCGTGGCCCGCAGGGGACACTGCCGCAGCTGGAGCAATTGCCGACAGATGCCGGTGTAATCGTGGTAATGCTGTGGGGGATTTGTCTGTTGGGATTACTCGTTGACTTGCCCTTCGGCGGCTTCTTCCCGGATGGCGGAAATGCATCGGACACCTCGGCATCTTTCATGGGCAATTGAGAAAATGCGGCGGACTGAAAAGCCAAGAATGAAAGAAAATATCAACTAAAATTGTGCGCAAATATGCAACGGTCAGATTTTTTGCATACACATGCGGCAGATAGAATAGGGAACTATATGTGAAAAACAGCTTTGCAAAAGCGACGGTTATCAAAATAAATTGTGGAAATACGAGAAAAAATTCAAATATTCGACAAATATTCCTACAAAATCCTCAATTTATTAAATAACGCGAATAATGGCATAAATTTTGCTATTATTAACACCTGTGTGCATTGCAAGTAGATATTCCGCTGCCTTTGAGTGAATCTTGTTTCCTTCTTGGACAGTAGGTTTGCCACAGCAGCACTCTGCACACCAAAGAATGTTGACAATGCGCAGATACCATTGTGTGGTTAATTGCATAGACTGAGATTTTTACCGTTAAAAAAGAAGACACAGATTGAAGGGACATTGTGAGATGCGGAAAATTCTGAAGAGCCCTGGGAAATACGTGCAGGGCGCGGGTATCCTTGGTGAGATTGATGAATATTTGCAGGGGATGGGCAGACGGCTGCTAATCTTGATCAGCCAGTCCGGCACAAAGCGCATCTGCCCGACACTGGATGCCTGCTTCCAGGGCAAGGACTATGAGTTGCACTACGAAATATTCCAGGGCGAATGCAGTCAGACGCAGATTGATCGGCTGACAGCTGTGGCCCGCGAGCAGAAGAGTACCGTAGTCGTGGGCATCGGCGGCGGCAAGATTCTGGACACGGCCAAAGCGGTGGCCCACTATGCGGCCTTGCCGGCAGTGATCGTGCCCACCGTGGCATCTACGGATTCGCCCTGCAGCTCCTTGAGTGTTGTCTACCTGGACAACGGGGAGTTTGACCATTACCTGTTCCTGAACCGCTGCCCCGATATGGTGGTGGTGGATACGGCCGTTGTCGCCAAGGCGCCGGTGGCGCTACTGGTGGCGGGAATGGGTGACGCTATGGCAACCTATTTTGAAGCGCGCGCATGCCGGGCCTCCGGCAGCGATAATCAGACGGCCGGCAAGCCAACCCGGGCCGCCACGGGGCTTGCGGCCATGTGCTGGCAGTATCTGCAGCGGGACGGCCTGCGGGCCAAGATCGCGGTGGAGGCCGGTGCCTGCACTGAGGCGGTGGAGACCATCGTGGAGGTGAACACCTATCTCTCCAGCGTGGGATTTGAGAGCGGCGGCTTGGCCGCGGCCCACGCCATCCAGAAGGGCTTCACATTTATCCCCCAGCTTCATGACCTGTACCACGGGAACAAAGTGGCATTCTGCACCCTGGTGCAGCTGGTGATGGAGGATGTGCCCAAGGAGGAGTTGGAGAGTGTGCTGAAGTTCTGCTGCGACGTGGGCCTTCCGGTGTGTTTTTCGGATATGGGCTATGTAACGCTGGAGCACGACCTGTTGAGGAAGGCGACGGAAAAGGCCTGCGTCCCCGGCGCGACGATCCACAACATGCCCTTTACCGTCACGCCAGAGATGGTGTATCAGGCCATGCTGGCGGCGGACGCCCTGGGAAGGTGCTATCATGCCAGTTGTTGAGGAAGAAGGGCTGGAGAACAATCGAATAACGCGGGATGTCTCCGTCTCTGCTCCGGCAGAGACGGGGATGAGGAAATTCGGTGAGAATCCGAAACGTGCCGGCACTGTAAGCGGAAGATTTCGCCTAAACGCCTTTTGGGCGCTGAACGTGAGTTCGCCATTGGAGCAATCTGAGAAGGTGGGTTGAAAATCGGGGAGACATGGGGATCCCTGCCGCAAGTCAGGAGACCTATCTCGCGGGAAGCGGCGTATTTGCAGGAAGTAAAGCGCGTATTTGTTGTGGGAATATCGGCCACGGCAGCCAAGGCTGCCGTGGCTTTTTTAGGCGTTCGGGCGCGGAAAGGAAAGGGCACAGTGGGAGAGAAGAAAACCCGTCGATATGCATTTTTTCAAAACCGGGAATGTGAGATGTTCCCCTGTCATGAGGGGATATCGGCAGAGGAGTTCAACTGCCTGTTCTGCTATTGCCCGCTCTACTGCCTGGGACCTGGCTGCGGCGGAAGCTGGACTTATACCGACCGGGGCGTGAAGAGCTGTGCGGACTGCACATTCCCCCACAGGCGGGAGAATTACGATGCGGTGCTCCGCCGCTTCCCGGAACTGCAGCGCATGGCAGCGCAGAACTGCGGGGCGGAAAACGATACCAGAGCGAAGAAAGAAGAGAGAACGTGAGCAGACAGAGAAAAAGAGGGATCAACCGGGCGGCGGGGGTGCTGATGGTGCTTCTGATGCTGACCCTCCTGATCTCCTGCGGGGCGGAGGAGGATCCCCATCCCGCTCCCGAAGAGGGCGGAGTGACATTTACAGATGACCTGGGCCGGCAGGTGACTGTGCCGGCGGCGCCCCAGCGGGCGGCGGCACTGATCGGGAGCTTTGCGGACGTGTGGTGCCTGGCAGGGGGACAGGAGACGCTGGTCGCAGCCGCCGAGGACAGCTGGACCCAGTTTGAACTGGAGCTGGACGAGTCCGTGACGAACTTGGGTGAGGTCAAGACCCCGAATGTGGAGGCACTGCTGGCGGCTGATCCGGATTTTGTCCTGGGGAGTGCCAAGACAGCCGCCGACGTGGAGCTGATGGACCTCCTGGAAGAGCTGGGGATCCCGGTGGCTTACTTCGACATCAGCTCTTTCGGGGACTATCTGCGGATGCTGGACATCTGCACCCGGCTTACCGGCTCCCCGGACAATTACCAGCTCTACGGTGCCCGGGTGGAAGCACAGGTAGAGGTGGCCCGCGGCCGGGCGCAGGACCCGGGGCCTCGGGTGCTCTATATCCGGGCCACCGGCTCCAGCTGCAAGGTGAAGAACAGTCAGAACACGGTTTTGGGAGAGATGCTGGCGGACCTTGGCTGCGTGAACATCGCCGACAGCGAGACGGGCCTTTTGGAGAACCTCAGCCTGGAGACCATAGTGGCGGAGGACCCGGACTACATCTTTGTGGTGGTGCAGGGCAGCGATCCCGCGGACGCGCAGGCGCTGCTGGAGGCCACGCTGCTCTCCAACCCTGCCTGGGAGGGCCTGACCGCGGTGCGGGAGGGCAGATATCACGTGATGGATCAGAGATTGTACAATGTAAAGCCGAATGCACGGTGGGGAGAGGCGTATGAGAAACTGGCGGACATCCTCTATCCGGAGCAGTAACTGGGCCGGCGCTATGGCGATTCTGACGGTGATGATGCTGCTTCTGGCGCTGCTGAGCCTGTGCTTGGGGGCTGAGATGGTGAATCCGGGGAAAATCCTGGCAGAGCTGCTGGAGGGCGGCAGAGATTCTGCGGCCGTGCGCATTTTCCTCTATGTCCGCCTGCCCCGCACCTGTGCCTGCCTGCTGGCGGGCGCCTCCCTGGCAGTGGCCGGGACTATTATTCAAGGCGTACTGGCCAACTCCTTGGCGGCGCCTAGCACCATCGGCGTCAACGCTGGGGCGGGCCTTGCGGTGGCGGTGTGCTGCGCGGTGGCGCCCAGTGCATCTGCGGCCACCCCCTGGGCCGCCATGCTGGGCGCATTCGGCGGCGTGCTGCTGGTGTTGTACATCTCTCAGAGGACCGGCGCCTCCAAGATCACCCTGGTGCTGGCGGGGGTGGCGATTTCCAGTATCTTCGGCGCGGGGGTAGATCTGGTGGTCACGTTGGTGCCAGAGGCGCTGAACGGCTATTCGGACTTCCGTATCGGCGGCTTTTCCGGAGTGTCCATGTCCCAGATCATGCCGGCGGTGTGGCCGATCCTCCTGGGCATGGTTGGGGCCCTTTCCCTCCACGGGGAGATGGACGTCCTTCTGCTGGGGACGGAACAGGCGCAGGCACTGGGCTTGCCAGCCAGACGGCTGCGGCTCATCCTTCTGGCGCTTGCGGCTCTGCTGGCAGGAGCGGCCGTCAGCTTTTCCGGACTTCTGGGATTTGTGGGGCTGATCGTGCCTCACATGATGCGCCAGTTGGTGGGCGAGGAGAGTGGGCCGCTTCTGGTGGCCTCCGCCTTGGGCGGGGCGGGACTCCTGTGCGGCTGTGATCTGCTGGCAAGGCTGCTGCTGGCCCCCTATGAGATTCCGGTGGGGATTGTGATGTCTCTGGCGGGCGGGCCCTTCTTCCTGTGGCTGCTGGGCAGAAGGGGGGTGCACGGCCGTGATTGAGCTGCGGAAGCTGAGCTGTGGCTATCGGGAAAACCCGGTGCTGCGGGAGGTGAGTCTCACCTTCCCTATGGGGAAGGTAGTGGTGCTGCTGGGCCCTAACGGCTGCGGCAAGAGCACCCTGCTGCGGACAGCTATGGGCCTTCTGTCCAAGCAGGGGGGCGAGGTCCGTTTTGACGGCGTGGAAATTTCTGCCCTGTCGGCGCGAGAGATCGCAAAAAAGGTGGCCTATCTCTCCCAGTCCAGAAACATCCCGGCCATTACCGCGCGGCGGATGGTGCTCCATGGGCGGTTCCCATACCTCTCCTATCCCCGCCGGTACCGGTCGGAGGATTACGCCATCGTCCAGCGGGCGCTGGAGCAGGCGGACGCGGCGGACCTAGCGGAGCGGCCTGTGGGAGAGCTGAGCGGCGGTCAGCGCCAGAAGGTGTATCTCGCCATGGCGCTGGCGCAGGATACAGATACCGTGCTGATGGACGAGCCAACCACTTATATGGATGTGCGCCATCAGCTGGAAGTAATGGCTATGGCCCGAAAGCTGGCTGGACAGGGCAGAGCAGTGGTGCTGGTGCTCCATGATCTGTCCCTGGCCCTGCGGACGGCGGATGAAGTGGCTGTGCTGGACCGGGGACGGCTTCAGATGGTGGGGACCCCGGAGGAGGTCTTCACCAGCGGTGCTTTGAACAGCGCCTTCGGCGTCACGGTGAAGCGGGTACAGAGTGAGGACGGCTGGCAGTATTACTGCCGGTGAGAGGAGGGGCATATGGGGTATTTTCCCTTTTTTGTGGATCTTCAGGGGAAGGCAGGACTGGTGGTGGGCGCCGGCGCGGTAGCCCGGCGGAAAGTGGAAAAGCTGCTGCCCTTCGGAGCGAGGCTGCGAGTGGTGGCACCGGAGATCTGCCCGGCGCTGCGGGAACTCCCCGGCGTGACGCTGGATCAGCGTCTCTTCCGCCCGGAGGATCTGGAGGGCGTGGATTTTGCAGTGGCTGCCGCCGGCAGCGTCCAGGTGGACCAACAGGTGGCCCGACTGTGCCGCAGGATGGGAATCCCCGTCAACACGGCGGACGGCGGGGAGGGGACCTTCCTCTTTCCGGCGCTCATCCGAAGGGGGATGCTGACGGTGGGGGTCTCCACCGGGGGGGTGAGCCCCGGAGCGGCGGCCTGCCTCCGGGACCGGATGGAGGCGGCGCTGCCGGACCGGACCGAGGAGATCCTCGTGTGCCTGCATGCATACAGGGAGCGTGTCCGCGCCCTGCCGGAGCCCCTCCGGCGGCAGGCCCTGGCGGCGGCCCTGGAAGCGTGCCTGGAGCGTGGGCGTCCCCTGGAGCCCGCGGAACAGGAGCGGCTCCTGGAAGAATACAGGACGGGAGGAGAGAGGAAATGAGAGGATGCGTATATCTGGTAGGTGCCGGCTGCGGCCGGGCGGATCTGATCACCCTGCGGGGGCTGCGGCTGCTGCAGTGCTGTGACGTGGTGGTCTATGATGACCTGATCGACCGGCATCTGCTGGAGGCGGCACCGCAGGCGGCGGAGCGGCTGTATGTGGGGAAGCGGCTGGGCCGCCACTCCACGCCTCAGGAGGAGCTCTCCCGTCTCCTCGTGAAAAAGGCCCTGGAGGGCAAGGTGGTGGTCCGGCTGAAGGGGGGAGATCCCTTCGTCTTCGGACGGGGCGGCGAGGAAATGGAGGCGCTGCTCTCCGCAGGCATCCCCTGCGAGGAGGTGCCGGGGATCACCTCTGCGGTGGCCATTCCGGCGGCGGTGGGAATCCCGGTGACTCACCGGGGAGTCAGCCGCAGCTTCCACGTGATCACCGGCCACACCTTTGATGAGCGGGGTGAGCCCGCAGGCGGCTGGGGCAGCCTGGCCAATCTGGAGGGGACGCTGGTGTTCCTCATGGGGCTGGCCAATCTGGAGGGGATTGCAGACGGGCTGCTCTCGGCGGGAAAGCGCGCTGAGACTCCGGCGGCGGTGATCTCCAGCGGAATGGGCCCCCGGCCAGTGGCGGTGCGGGCTCCGCTGGCCCAGCTGGCGGAAAAGACCCGGGCCGCGGAGCTGAAGGCTCCGGCCATCATCTTGGTGGGGCCCACGGCGGCACTGGACTTTTCCGCCACGGTGGAACATCCCCTCTCCGGCGTGCGGGTGGGTGTCACCGGCACGGCTGGGCTTCGGCAGAAGCTACAAGAGCTGCTGACCGGGTTGGGCGCCGTGGTGGAGACTGCGGCGGGCCTGACCGTGGAGGAGCTTCCCCTTCCCCTCCGGCTGGAGGACCTGTGTGCCGGAAGAAGCCCCTGGCTGGTGTTCACCAGCGCCAATGGCGTGAACATCTTCTTCCGCAAGGCCCGGCGGGAGGGGCTGGATCTGCGGCGCCTGGCCGCCTGCCGCTTCGCGGTGATCGGCGCGTCCACCGGACGGCGTCTGGCCAGCCACGGCATCCAGGCGGACCTGTGCCCGGCGACCTATACCAGTGCGGGTCTGGCGGAGGCTCTGAAGGGGCGGCTGGAGCCCGGGGATCAGGTGGTGCTGCTCCGCTCCCGGCAGGGGACGGAGGTGCTGCCCCAGCTGCTGGCCCGGTGGGGATACGAGGTTCGGGAACTGTCTCTGTATTCTTTGCGGGGAGAGCGCACCTGGGATGAAAAGCACCCTCTGGACTATCTGCTGTTCGCCAGCGCCGGCGGCGTGGAGGCGTTTTTCGCCGGCGGCGATGTGGCGGAGGGGACCGTGTGCGTGTGCATCGGGCCGGTGACGGCCCGGGCGCTGGCGGGCCACGGCCATCGGACTTTTCTGACGGCGGCGGAGATCTCCGCGGAGGGACTTGTGCAGGCAATCCTGCGCCACCACGCAGGCGGGGAACAGGCAGAGGGGGAACCTATCAGAGAACCGGAGCTGAAGGATTTCCGGACAGGGACCCGAGAAAATAAAAAAGGAGAATCGACATGAAAAAATGGGAGAAAAACCTCGTCTCAGCGGCCGGCGCTCTGGCGCTGGTCCTGTGCGCCGTCCCAGGGGCTTCCGCTATGCACATCATGGAGGGATACCTGCCCCCAGTGTACTGTGTGGCGTGGGGGGCGCTGTGCCTGCCCTTCCTGGCATGGGGGCTGGCGTCCATCCGCCGTCTGGTCCGGGAACAGCGCAAGGCGCTGCTTCTGCTGGCTATGGCGGGCGCGTTTGTATTCGTCATCTCCTCGCTGAAGATTCCCTCTGTCAGTGGCAGCTGCAGCCACATGACAGGCACCGGCCTGGCGGCGGTCCTCTTCGGTGCGCCCACAGCAGCGGTGCTGGGGCTGATCGTGCTGGTGTTCCAGGCCCTTCTGCTGGCCCATGGGGGGCTGACTACCCTGGGGGCAAACACCTTCAGCATGGGCGTGGCCGGGCCTCTGGTCAGCTTCGGCCTGTATAAACTCTGGGAGAAGCTGGGCCTGCCCCGGCTAGCGGGGGTGTTCCTGGCGGCGTTTGCCGGTGACCTCTTTACTTACTGTGTCACCAGTCTCCAGTTGGCGCTGGCCTATCCCAGCCCGGTGGGCGGCGTGGCCGCCAGCGCGGTGGAGTTCCTGGGGGTGTTCGCTCCCACCCAGCTGCCTCTGGCCGTGGTGGAGGGAATCCTCACCATGCTGGTGGTCATGGGCCTGGAGACCTATGCCCGCCCGGAACTGCGGACCATCGGCTACATGAAGGAGGTATGAGCCATGACGAAGAATCAGAAGATCACAGCTGTCTCCCTGATCGCGGTGGGACTGATCGTGCTGGTGCCCCTGTTCGCTCTGCGGGGGGCGGAGTTTGGCGGAAGTGATGACGCCGGCAGCCAGATGGTGGAGCAGATCCAGGGCGAGAGCTATGAACCCTGGTTCACCCCCGTGCTGGAGCAGGTGCTGGGCGGAGAGCTGCCCGGCGAGGTGGAGAGCCTCTTTTTCTGCCTGCAGACCGGTATCGGCGTAGGGGTCCTGGCGTTTGGCTTTGGCTATCTGGTGGGACGGAGCCGGGAGAGAAAACGGCATGAACGACAGGAGGAGTGAGAGCGTATGACGGGAGTCCTGGCCGCCGGTGTGGTGCTCTGCCTGCTGCTGGGCAGGATGCCGGTGGGCTGGATCGCTGCGCTGTCGGTGCTGGCGGGGCTTTTGCTGCTGGCGGGCCACGCCCACGGCGGTGTGCTGACCATGGATGTGTATGCACACCGCTCCCGTCTCTCCGGATGGAACGCCCCCTTGAAAATGGCTGGCAGCGCGGTTCTACTGGTGCTGTGCGTGGCGTCGCCGGGGGCACGGATGCCCCTGATCCTGGCGCTGGTGCTGTGCGGGATGACTGCCTGGGGCGGAGGATTGGGGGCCAGGCGGTATCTGGCGCTGCTCCGGCTGCCGGCGGTCTTTATGCTGCTCTCGGCCCTGGCGCTGCTGTGGACCTATGCCCATGAGCCGGAGGGGTTGCTCTCCATTCCCTGCTTCGGCGGCTGGCTGGTAGTGACGGGAGAGTCCCAGGCCATGACGGGACTGGTGCTGGCCCGGGCTGTGGGGGCGGTGAGCTGTCTGTACTTCCTCAGCCTGACCACCCCTGTGCCGGAGGTGCTCTCCGTCCTGCGGCGGCTGCGGATGCCCGGCGTGCTTCTGGACCTGGCGATCCTGATCTACCGGTATATCTTCATTCTGCAAACAGCCTGCCGCGAGATGCGGGACGCCGCTGCCAGCCGCCTGGGATATGACGGCCTGGCAAGGAGCCTGCGGACCACCGGCATGGTGTACGGCAGGGTGCTGGCAAAGAGCTTCCGGCGGGCCGGCACCTGCTTTGACGCCATGGAGAGCCGCTGCTGCGGCGGGGAGATCTGCTTCCTTCCCCGTTCCGCGCCGCCCCGCCCTGTGGAGCTGTGGGTCTTCGCGGGATTGATGGCGCTCTCTGCCGGACTGCTGGCGGCGGAAATTGTTTGAGGAGGGCTTATGGAGGAACTGCTGCGCTTTGAAAATGTGTCCTTTGCCTACGAGGAAGGGCGGGAGGAGTATCCAGCCCTGTGCGGGTGCAGCGTGACGGTCTCGGCCGGGGAGCGGATCGCCGTGCTGGGAGAGAACGGGGCGGGCAAGTCCACCTTCTTCCTGCTGGCCAACGGCGTTCTTCGGCCGTGGGAGGGAACGGTGTATTTTCTGGGGCACCCTGTGGGGAGGCGGGAGCTCAACGACCTGCGCCGGGGCGTGGGACTGGTGTTTCAGGACCCGGACGTACAGATCCTGGGCGGAACGGTGGAGGAGGAGATCAGCTTCGGCCCCATGAACCTTCGCCTGCCCCGGCAGGAGGTGGTCCGCCGGGTGGAGGCGGCCCTGGAGCAGCTTCAGATCACCCATCTGCGCGCCCGGGCGCCTCAATACCTCTCCGGCGGGGAGAAAAAGCAGATCTCCATTGCCGACGTACTGGCCATGGAGCCGCGGCTGCTGCTGCTGGATGAACCGGCCGCCAGCCTTGATCCCAGGCACCGCCGGATCTTTGAGAAAACTTTGACGATGCTGGAGTCCTGGGGAATGTCCCTGATGGTGTCCACCCATGACGTGGACTTCGCCTGGCGCTGGGCGGAACGGGTCCTGGTGTTCCGCAGCGGTGAGCTTGCGGCAGATATGCCCCCCGAGAACCTGTTCCGGGACAGAGAGCTGCTGGAGGGCTGCGGCCTGGAGCAGCCCGTCCTGTTCCGGGCCGGAGAGGCGCTGGGGCTTGAGCCGCTCCCCAGGACTCTGGAGGAATTCGAGACCGCCGCCCGCCTGCTGGCCGGGACGGCAAAAAGGGAGGAAGGGACATGAAAAAAGCACTGCTGTGTGTCAGCTTCGGGACCAGTGTGCCGGAGGCCCGCGGGAGCATTGAGGCGGTAGAGGCGGCCCTGAAGCGGACGGCACCAGACCGCCGTCTGGCCCGGGCTTTCACCAGTACGATCATCCGCCGGCTCCTGTCCGCCCGGGGAGAGGAGATCCCGGGCGTGTCCGGCGCCCTGGAACAGCTCGCGGAGCAGGGAGTGGAGGATGTGCTGGTTCAGCCCACCCACATTCTCTTTGGCAATGAGTACGAAAAGATCTGCCGGGAGATGGCCCCCTGGAAGGACCGTTTCGCGGCGCTGACGCTGGGGCCGCCCCTGCTGGGCGGCACTGACGACCTGCGGCAGCTTGCGCAGGTCCTGTCGGCAGCCTGGCCGGCGCAGGAGGATGAAGCCCTGGTGCTCTTTGGACATGGAACGGACCACTTCGCGAATGTCATGTATGCGGCACTGCAGACGGTGTTCCAAATCCAGGGCCGTGAGGATGTTCTAGTTGGCACCGTGGAGGGCTGGCCCGCCTATGAGGAGGTGTCCGCTCAGCTCCGGAGGAGCGGGCGGAGAAGGATCCGCCTGGCACCGCTGATGCTGGTGGCCGGGGACCATGCCCTCAACGATATGGCCGGCCCGGAGGATAGCTGGCGCACCCGGCTGGAGGCGGAGGGATACCGCCTGCGCTGCGAGATGCAGGGCCTGGGTCAGCTGCGGGGCGTACAGGAGATGTACTGCCGCCATCTGGAGCAGGTGCTGCGGAGGGAGACGGCAGATGGCCTTTGAGCATTACATCCGCAGCGGACAGAAATGGCTGCGGCAGGGGTATACCACCGGCACCTGCGCCGCCCTGGCCGCAGCCGGAGCCACCCGTTTTCTTCTGACCGGGTCCCCTCCACAGACCGCGGCGCTGGTGACACCTAAGGGCCTGGAGGTGGAGGCCCCGCTGCTCCGGCAGGCCCTGAAGGGGGACTGCGCCTCCTGCGCGGTGGAAAAAGACGGCGGCGATGACCCTGACGTGACCCACGGGTGCCTGATCTTTGCCGACGTGGCCCGTATCGCCGCCGGGGTGGAGATTGACGGGGGAGAGGGCGTCGGCCGGGTGACGCGCCGGGGGCTGGACCAGCCTGTGGGCGCCTCCGCGATCAACCATGTGCCCAGACAGATGATTGCCGCCGCTGTGGAGCGGGAGTGCCGGGCCGCCGGCTATAACGGCGGCATCCGGGTGGTGATCCGCATCCCCGGCGGCGAGGAACTGGCCCGGCGGACCTTCAACCCTCACTTGGGAATTGAGGGGGGACTCTCCATCCTGGGAACCTCCGGCGTGGTGGAACCCATGAGCCAGCAGGCCCTTGTGGACACCATCGGCGTGGAGCTGCGGCAGGCCAGAGCCTATGGCGCGGACCGCCTGCTGCTGACCCCCGGAAATTACGGACTGGATTTTCTGTGCCGGAGCGGGCTGGAGCTGCCCGGCGTCCCATGTGTCAAGTGCTCCAACTTCCTGGGGGAGGCGCTGGATATGGCCGGGGGAGAGGGCTTTTCCGCCGTGGTGGTGGTGAGCCATGCGGGAAAGCTCGTCAAAGTGGCTGGCGGGGTGATGAACACCCACTCCCGGTTGGCGGACTGCCGGATGGAGATCCTGGTGGCCCATGCCGCAGTCCAGGGGGCGGATCAGGTACTGTGCCGCCGACTGATGGAGGTTGCCACAGTGGACGCCGGAATCGCTCTTCTGGAGGAGGCCGGACTCCGCCGGCCGGTGATGGCCAGCCTGATGGCCGCCATTCAGACCCATCTGGAGCGGCGGGCAGGCGGTGTCTTCCAGGTGGGCGCGGTGATGTTTTCCAACGAATACGGCCTGCTGGGGCAGACCCGCCAGGCAGAGGAACTTTTGTCAAGATGGAGGAGCGCATGAGAAAGGGAGTATTTTATGGAGTGGGCGTGGGCCCCGGCGATCCGGAGCTGATGACGTTGAAGGCGGTGCGGCTTCTGGAGCGGTGCCGTGTTGTGGCCGCGCCCCAGACGAAAAACGGCGAGATGCTGGCCCTGCGCATCGCTGCCGGGGCGGTGGACCTCAAGGGGAAGACCGTGGTGCCCCTCTCCTTTTCCATGAACCGGGATCCCGCTGTGCTGGAGCAGACCCACCAGAGGGCGGCCCGCACGGTGGCGGAGTTCCTGGACCGGGGAGAGGATGTGGCCATGCTGAACCTGGGGGACGTGTCCATCTACGCCACCTGCTCGTATCTTGCGGAGCTTCTGCGGGGGCAGGGCTATGAGACGGTGATGATTGCCGGGGTCCCCAGTTTCTGCGCGTCGGCGGCCAGGCTGGGGGTGAGCTTGACGGAGATGAACCAGGGGCTACACATCCTGCCGGGCAGTGCCGACACGGAGGCTGCCCTGGCATTGCCGGGCACGAAGGTGCTGATGAAATCCGGCCAGCAGCTCCCGGCGATCCTGCACAGCCTTGAGAGCCGCGGCCTTCTGGTGGAGAGTATGCTGGTGGAGAACTGCGGCATGCCGGGCGAGGCGGTGTACCCGGACCTTTCCCGGGAGAGGCCGCCGGAACACACAGGCTATTTTGCCACATTGATTGTGAGGAGATGAACGTATGGTGCACTTTGTCGGCGCCGGCCCCGGCGCCCCGGACCTGATCACCCTGCGGGGGGCGGAGCTGCTGCGCTCCGCCGATGTAATCATCTATGCCGGGAGCCTGGTGAACCCGGCGCTTCTGAAGATGGCGGGGGAGGACTGTGAGATCTACAACAGCGCGGAGATGACTCTGGAGGATGTCCTGGAGGTCATGGAGCGGGCGGAACGGGAGAAGAAGAACACTGTCCGGCTCCACACCGGGGACCCGTGCCTGTATGGGGCCATCCGGGAGCAGATGGACGCGCTGGACAGCCGTGGCATCCCCTATGACGACACGCCGGGCGTCTCCAGCTTCTGCGGCGCGGCAGCGGCTCTCGGGGCCGAATATACGCTCCCGGACGTCAGCCAGAGCGTGATCATCACCCGCATGGCCGGCCGGACCCCGGTGCCGGAGGGGGAGAATCTGGCCTCCCTGGCGTCTCATGGGGCCTCCCTGGTGCTGTTCCTCTCTGCGGGGATGCTGGATAAGGTCCAGGAGGAGCTGCTCCGGGGGGGAGCCTACATGGCGGAGACCCTGGCGGCCCTGGTGTACAAGGCCACCTGGCCGGAGGAGAAAGTGGTCCGCTGTACCGTGGGGACGCTGGCCCGCACTGCGCAGGAGGCGGGCATTCGCAAAACTGCCCTGGTGCTGGTGGGGGATTTCCTGGGAGATGCCTACAGACGCAGTAAGCTGTATGACCCGGCCTTTACCACGGAATTCCGGGAGGGGAGGCCGTGAGCGGGCGGGATATCGCCTTCGCCGCCTTTACCGACCGGGGCGCCGCCCTGGCGGAGCGGCTGCACCGGGGACTGGGAGGTACACTGACGAGGATTGGGGCGGGCCAGGGAATTTCCCTGGAGAATTGGACCCGGGACGCCTTCCAGACAGGCTGTCAGGCACTGGTCTTTGTGGGGGCTGTGGGCATCGCTGTGCGGGCAATTGCTCCCTGCCTGCAGAGCAAGGCTGTAGACCCGGCGGTGGTGGCTGTGGATGAATCGGGACGCTATGCTGTGCCGGTAGTCTCCGGGCACTTGGGCGGCGCCAACGATCTGGCCAGGGAGATCGCCCGGATCTGCGGTGCGGAAGCGGTGATCACCACCGCCACAGATCTCCGGCACGCCTTTGCTGTGGACGAGTGGGCGCGCCGTCAGGGGTGCGTTGTGACAGAGCCCGGTAAGATCAAGGAGATCTCCTCCCGGGTGCTGCGGGGGGAGAGCATCCGCGTCTTCTCCCGCTGGCCTGTGTCAGGGACGCCCCCGGAGGGCGTGCTCCTGACCGGAGAGGAAGGATGTCACGTGAGGGTGGATGTGGGCCGGGGAGATGGCAGAGCCCTTTCGCTGGTGCCCCGGGTGGCGGTCCTGGGGGTCGGCTGTAGGAGGGGCACCTCACAGGAAACTCTGGAGGCGGCCTTTTCAGCCCTGTGCAGAGAGACCGGGCTGTGGCCGGAGGCGGTGGTCCTTGCGGCTACCATCGATCTCAAGGCGGCGGAGCCGGGGCTTCTGACCTTCTGCGCCTCCCGGGGGTGGCCGCTAGCGGCCTATTCTACCAGCCAGCTCATGGCAGTGGAGGGGACTTTCACTGCCTCCGAGTTTGTCAGGCGCGTCACCGGGACGGACAATGTATGTGAACGAAGCGCCGCCCTGGCTGCAGGGGGCGCTATCTGGACGGGAAAACACGCAGGAGACGGCATCACCATGGCGGTAGCCCTGCGGCCGGTTTCCCTGGATTGGAGATGGACGAATGCGTAAAGTGTATGTAGTGGGGCTGGGTCCCGGGGACAGTCGCTGCCTCACCGCCGAGGCGCGCAGCGCCCTGGATGAGGCCCATGTGCTGTGCGGCTATGGGGTGTATGTGGATCTTGTAGCGCCCCTGTATCCTGAAAAAGAGGTGTTCACCACCCCCATGACCCAGGAGTTGGAACGCTGCCGCTGGGCGCTGGAGAGCGCCCGGAGCGGCCGGACCACCGCCCTGGTGTGCAGTGGAGACGCGGGGGTCTACGGTATGGCGGGGCCCCTTCTGGAGCTGGCCCGGGACTACCCGGAGGTAGAGGTGGCAGTGGTGCCGGGGATCACTGCGGCACTTTCCGGCGCTGCGGTGCTGGGTGCGCCGCTGGGGCACGACTTCTGTGTGGTCTCCCTGTCGGATCTGCTGACGCCCTGGGAAACTATCAGCCGGCGGCTGGAGTGCGCCGCCGCTGGGGACTTTGCCCTGTGCCTGTACAATCCCGCCTCCCGCAAGCGGCGGGACTATCTGCGCCGGGCCTGTGAGATATTGCTGCGCCATCGGTCCGGAGACACGGTGTGCGGCTGGGTGCGCAACATCGGCCGGGAGGGGCAGGAGTCCCGCCTGCTGACGCTGCGGGAGCTGCGGGAGGAGCAGGTGGACATGTTCACCACGGTCTTTGTGGGCTCCTCCACCACCATCCTGGCGGAGGGCCATATGGTGACTCCCCGGGGGTATCGCCAGAGATGAACATTCTGATTTTCGGCGGCACCACAGAGGGGCGGGAGATATCGCACCTTCTGGCAGAGCGGGGAGCGCAGGTGCTGGTGTGTGTGGCCACCGAATACGGCCGGGAGGAGCAGGGGAAAGCCCCCGGGATCACGGTGCTGACCGGACGGAAGGACAGGACGGCGATCCTCTCGCTGCTGGAGGGAGCGGACCTGTGCATCGACGCTACGCACCCTTACGCGGAAAATATCTCCCGGACTCTCCGGGATGCCTGTGACGCCGCGGGCGTGCCTCTGCGGCGTCTGCTGCGTCGGGAGAGCGCTGCAGACGGGATCCAGGTGGCGGACGCGCCTGCCGCCGCCGCTCTGCTGGCGCAGGAGCGGGGCAACATCCTGCTGACCACCGGCAGCAAAGAGCTGGGGGCTTTTTCCGCCATTGAGCCGCAGCGGCTTTATCCCCGGGTCCTGCCCAGCCATGAGAGCCTTTCGGCCTGTGAGGCCGCGGGCATCCCCCACCGGAACATTCTGGCCATGCAGGGACCTTTCTCCCAGGAACTTAACGAGGCGTTAATTCGCCAGTACCACATCGCTTGGGTGGTCACCAAGGACGGCGGCACCGCTGGGGGATTCCCAGAAAAGGCCCGGGCGGCGGAGACTACGGGAGCGGAGCTGATCGTGCTGTGCCGCCCGGAGGATCAGGGAGAGGATCTGGCATCTATTGTAAAACTGTGCGAGGAGATGATGAGATGACGCTGACACTGGTGGGCATGGGCTGCGGCAGTGCAGCCACGCTTACGGAGGAGGGGAGGCAGGCTCTTTTGCAGGCGGACCTTCTGATCGGCGCGTCCCGGCTGCTGGAGGACCTGCCGGAGGGATGTACCTCCCGCCGGAGGGCGGCGGTCCGCACGGAGGAGATTCTGGAGCTGCTGCACCTTGAGGGGGCACAACGGCCTTGTGTGCTCTTCAGCGGAGACACAGGGATCCACTCCGGTGCCAGCCAGCTGCTGCGCCGCCTGCGGGAGATGGGGGGGGAGGATATCCGCGTGCTCCCCGGAATCTCTAGCGTGCAGCTGCTGGCAGCCCGCCTGGGCAGACCCTGGCAGGATTGGAATCTGTGCTCTGCCCACGGTACGGACTGCGACCCTGTGCCTGCCGTGATGGACGGCCGCCCGGCCTTCTTCCTCACCGGCGGCGCTGATGGACCCGCCCGCCTGTGCCAGGCCTTTGCGGAGGCGGGACTGGGCGGCCTTCCGGTAACGGTGGGGGAACGCCTCTCCTATCCGGACGAGCGTGTGGTGTGCGGGACGGCGGGGTCGTTTTCCCACAGGAAATTTGACTCGCTCTCGGTGCTGCTGGCGGAGGCGGCGGAACCGTCCGCTGTCCGGCGCACCCCTGGATTTGCGGACGAGGCCTTTTTGCGGGGCAATGTTCCCATGACGAAGCAGGAGGTTCGCGCCGCTGCCCTGGCGAAGCTGGCCATTCGGCCCGGGGACACCGTCTGGGATGTGGGGGCCGGCACTGGAAGTGTCTGCGTGGAGATGGCCCTGGCGGCCCGGCGGGGCCGGGTATATGCTGTGGAGCGCCAGCCCGAGGCCTGCGGCCTGATCCGGCAGAATCGGGAGCGGTTCGGCGCCTGGAACCTCACTGTGGTGCCTGGGCGCGCGCCGGAGGCCCTGGCCGGGCTGCCCGCGCCGGACGCAGTATTTGTGGGCGGCAGCGGCGGAGAGCTGGCAGACATCCTGACGGCTGCGATGGAGCGGAATCCGGCGGCCCGCATCTGCGTCTCCGCTGTCACTCTGGAGACGCTGGCCGCGGCTACTGCGGCCCTGACAGCTGCGGGACGGGAGGCGGAGGTATGCCAGATCGCGGTGAGCCATACCAGGGCGGCGGGGAGGTATCATCTTCTGACGGCTGCCAACCCGGTTTTCCTCATCTGCGCGAAGGCGCCTGCGGGAGAAGAACCGTGATCCGGCTGATGGTGTCCGCCCCGGCATCCTCCTCTGGAAAGACCGCCGTCACCTGCGCGCTTCTGACGGCGCTGCGGCGCCGGGGGCTGGACCCCTGCGCCTTCAAATGCGGGCCGGATTATATCGATCCCATGTTTCACCGCTCCGTACTGGGTGTGGAGAGCCATAATCTGGACCTGTTCTTCACGGAGAGGGCGGCCATGAAGAATCTCTTTGACCAGTGGTGCCGGGGCCGCGGGGCGGCGGTGTGCGAGGGGGCCATGGGCCTGTACGACGGCGTGGGCGGCACGGATCAGGCCAGCGTCTGGCAGGTGGCGGATGCCCTGGAGCTGCCGGTGCTGCTGGTGGTGCGCACCGGCGGCGCGGGGCTGACGCTGGCCGCGCAGATCCGGGGGCTTCAGAGCTTCCGGGAGAACAGCCGCCTGAGGGGAATCCTGCTCAACCAGTGCCGGCCGGAACTGTGCCGCCACCTTGCTCCGATGCTGGAGCGGGAGACGGGCCTGCCGGTGCTGGGGTGCCTGCCCCGGGAGGAGCGGGCGGAGGTCCCCAGCCGCCATCTGGGGCTGTACGCTGCCGGTGAAATCCAGGATCTGCGGGCGCGGATCGGGCTGCTGGCCGACGCGCTGGAGAGGCATGTGGATCTGGATCGGCTGCTGGAACTGTTCAGCGGGCCGGATTGGCCGGGAGATCCCGCGCCGCCGGTGCCCGGACATGGAACCGCCATTGCAGTGGCCCGGGACGAGGCGTTTTGCTTTACCTATGCCGAGACGCTGGAGACCCTGGCCCGGGCTGGCGCGCGGCTGCTGTTTTTCAGCCCCCTCCGGGACCGGGCCATCCCGGAGGGGAGCTGCGGACTGTATCTGCCGGGGGGATACCCGGAGCTGCATGCCGCGGCCCTGGCACAAAACAGCGCCATGCGGGCGCAGATCCGCGCTGCGGTGGAGAATGGCATGCCCACAGTGGCGGAGTGCGGCGGCTTTTTATATCTGGGACGGGCTCTGCAGGACGCTCAGGGACATCCGTGGCCGATGGCCGGCTTGCTGCCTGGGGAGGGGTTCCCCACAGGGAAGCTGGTGCGCTTTGGCTATGCCGTGCTCACAGCACAGGAGGAGAGCCTGCTCTTCCGCCCGGGAGAGCAGGTGCCGGTCCATGAGTTTCACCATTGGGACAGCTCTCATAACGGCGGAGCTTTTAAAGCAGAAAAAACGGGGACAGGCCGGAGCTGGCAGTGCGGGTTTGCGTCCCCGACGCTGTACGCAGGGTTCCCGCACCTGTATTTTGCAGGCAGCCCGCAGATGGCGGAGCGGTTTGTCGCCGCGGCGGAGCGATATGGAAAGGAGCGGAGAATAGGGTATGAACTTGCGGGAAGTTGTGGAGAAGATTGGACCTGAGGACCAGGGGGCCCGGGAGGAGGCCCACCGACGCTGGAGCGCCTGTGCAAAGCCCCTGGGAGGACTGGGATTTCTGGAGACGGTGGTGGAGAACGTGGCCGCCCTTACGGGGAGTGCCGCAGTGGATTTCAGCCACCGGGCACTGCTGGTATTGTGCGCCGACAACGGGGTGGTGGCCCAGGGGGTCACCCAGTCCCCCAGCTCCGTCACAGCGGCAGTGGCGGGGAATCTGGCCGCCGGACGCAGCTCTGTCTGCATGATGGCGAAGGTGGCTCGCTGCCGTGTGGTGCCGGTGGACATGGGAATCCTGGACTTTTCCGGCCTTCCTGGCCTGCTGGACCGCCGGATGGGCAACGGAACCCAGGATATCTCCGTGGGACCCGCCATGACCCGCCGTCAGGCCGAGCAGGCGGTGCTCACCGGAATCGAGCTGGTCCGGGAACAGCAGGAGCAGGGATGCCGTCTGCTGGCCACCGGAGAGATGGGCATCGGAAACACCACCACCTCCAGCGCGGTTGCCTGTATGCTTTTAGGCCGGCAGGTCCAGGAGCTGACCGGCCGGGGCGCCGGACTGTCGGACCAGGGCCTCCGGCGGAAGATCGAGGTGATCCGCCGGGCAATTGCAGTGAACCGGCCCGACCCGGAGGACCCTCTGGATGTGCTGAGCAAATTGGGCGGCTTTGACATTGCGGGACTGTGCGGGATATTCCTGGGCGGCGCGCTGTACGGCATCCCGGTGCTAATCGACGGAGTAATCAGTTCCGCTGCGGCTCTGTGTGCGGAGAGGCTGTGTCCAAACTCTGCCAAAGCCATGGTGGCGAGTCATGTCTCCCAGGAGCCGGCGAGCCGCCTGTTGCTGGAGGTCCTGGGCAAGCGCCCGCTGATCACGGCGGGTATGCACCTTGGAGAGGGCACCGGCGCCGTGGCAGCCATCCCCCTGCTGGACATGGCTCTGGCGGTGTACCAGGGCAGCAGCACCTTCGACGAGACGGGGATCGAGGCCTATCAGCCTTTGGGAGGTCAGCCATGATGACGCTTGTGGTAGGCGGCTCCGCCAGCGGAAAGAGCGCCTGGGCAGAGGAACTGGCGGTGCGCTCCCCCGGCAGGCCCCGGATCTACATCGCCACCATGGAGCCCTTTGATGAAGAGTGTCTGCGGCGCATCGACCGCCACCGGCAGATCCGGGCCGGCCGAGGCTTTGTGACGGTGGAGTGCTACCGGAATCTCAGGAACCTGTCCATTCCCACGGGGAGCACGGCTCTGCTGGAGTGCATGGGAAATCTGTGCGCCAACGAGCTGTTCCGGCCGGGGGACACTCCCGCGTCGGCGCTGGAGGCGGTCCTGCGGGGCGCGGACGCCCTGCGCTGCCAGTGCGGGGAGCTGATCGTGGTCTCCAATGAGGTGTTCTCCGGCGGCAGTCAATATGGCGAGGGGACGCTGGAGTACCTACGGCTGCTGGGAGAGGTCAACCGGACCCTGGCGGCCTGGGCGGACTCTGTCTGCGAGGTGTCCTGCGGGGTTCCGATCTACTACAAGGGGGGAGAGCGATGCTGATCCTGGAGACCGCCGCCGTGGCCTTCTCCATGTTCTCGGCGCTGCCGGTGCCGCAGCCTGTCTGGAACCAGCGGAACATGCGCTATGCCATGTGCGCCTTTCCCCTGGTGGGGCTGGTGCTGGGGGCACTGTGGTGGTGCTGGGCGGCTCTTTGCTGCCGCCTGGCCCTGCCGGAGCTGCTGCGGGGCGCGGGATTGTGCCTGCTGCCGGTGGTGGTGACGGGCGGCATCCACCTGGATGGCTATGCCGATACCAGCGACGCACTGGCAAGTCACGCCCCCCCGGAGCGGCGCCGGGAGATCCTGTCGGATTCTCACTGCGGTGCCTTTGCCATCATTCGCCTGTGCACCTATTTCGTGGGGTATTTTGCGCTCTGTACCGCTGTGGATCCCACGGGACCGGCTGCATTGTGTATGGGACTGTCCTTCGTCCTCTCCCGGGCCATGTCGGGGGTTGCCATCACGGCCTTTCCGCTGGCCAAGGACACGGGGCTGGCCCATACGTTTGCTTCCGCCGCCCACCGGGGGCGGGCGCGAATCATCCTGGCGGCCACGGTGCTTCTGACCGGAGTGCTGATGTGGGTCCTAGGCACCGTGCCCGGCGCTGCTATGACGGCCGCGGCCGCGGTGGTGATGTGGCACTACAGCTGCACCGCCCGGGCCAAATTCGGCGGGATTACAGGCGACCTGGCCGGCTGGTTTATGCAGAGGGCGGAATTTTGGATGCTGGCGGCGTTGGTGGTCTGCCAGCAGGTGGAGGAGCTGCTATGATATTCATTACCGGACCGCTGTTTGCCGGAAAGCGGCAGGCGGCGATGGGGCTTTTGGGCTGGAGCCGTGAGGAACTGGAGAAAAAGGCTGTCTGGGACGTGCAGGACCTGGCCCCGAACGCGGAGGACCTGGAGGCCCTTGCCCGGCGGCTGAGCGACTACCCTGTAGTCATCGCCACGGAGGTGGGAGGGGGCGTGGTGCCTGCCGATCCGGCGGAGCGGGCCGCCCGGGAGGCGGCTGGCCGCCTCAGCTGCCTGCTGGCGCAGCGTGCACAAACTGTTGTGCGGGTATTTTGTGGGATTCCCACCGTGCTCAAGGGGGCTTTGGGATGAGAGTGTATCTGCTGCGTCATGGGCGCACGGCCTATAACGATGAGCAACGCTATCAGGGCCTGCGGGACATCCCGCTCTCTCAGATGGGAGAGGAGGAGCTGCGGCCTGTGGAAGAGGCACCGGAGACCGTCTACGTCTCGCCGCTGAGCCGGGCGCGCCGCACGGCAGAGCTGCTCTTTCCCCACGCCCGCCAGGTGCCTGTGGAGGGGTTCCGGGAGATGGACTTCGGGGCCTTTGAAGGGCGCAATTACAAGGAGATGGAGCATGACGCGGCCTACCGGGCCTGGGTGGAGGGCGGCTGCGAGGGGACCTGCCCCGGGGGGGAGAGCCGTGGACAGTTCTGCCGCCGGGTGCGGGAGGCATTTTCTGATTTGATGGATGCCACGCTCGCCCGGAGCGAGGAGTGGGTTGTCGTCGTGGCCCACGGCGGTGTGCTGATGGCGGCGTTGGAGACATTCGCCCGGCCCGGGCGGCCGTATTTCCAGTGGACGGCCCCCTGCGGAGGTGGGTTTGCGCTGGAGACGGACAAGGGGCTCTGGAGACGGGAACACGCCCTGCAACTCACAGGGGAGCTTTGGTATGGGAAAGGCGGAGAGCGATGCTGATTCTTGGAGCTGCGGTGTGCGGCTTTCTCCTGGATCTGCTGCTGGGAGATCCGGAGTGGATGCCCCACCCGGTGGTGCTGATGGGAAAGATCATCTCCAGGGCGGAGGGCACCCTCCGGCGGAGATTCCCTCCCACCCCGGGAGGAGAGATCGCTGCGGGGACCATTCTGGCGGCACTGCTGCCGCTTGGGACGCTGGCCTTTTGCGGCGGCGTGTGCTTCCTGGCCCTGTGCATCCATCCGGCGCTCTGTTTCGCTGTCCAGACGCTCTGGTGCTGGCAGGCCCTGGCGATGCGGGGGCTGCTGCAGGAGAGCGCGGCGGTCCAAAGGCAGTTGGAACGGGAGAATCTTCCTGCGGCCAGGGCTGCGGTGGGGCGCATCGTGGGCCGGGACACAGACCGCCTGACGGCGGAGGGCGTCATCCGGGCGGCAGTGGAGACTGTGGCGGAGAATTTCTGCGACGGTGTGGCAGCGCCCCTTCTGTATATGTTCCTCGGCGGCGCGCCCCTAGCGCTGGCCTATAAGGCCGTCAACACCATGGACAGCATGGTGGGGTATAAAAACGAGCGGTATCTGTACTTCGGCCGGCGGGCGGCCCGGCTGGACGACGCTGCCAATTACCTGCCCGCCCGCATCGCGGCGCTGTTCTGGATAGCCGGGGCGGGCCTTACCGGCCAGAGTGCCGCCGGAGCCTTCCGGATCTGGCGGCGGGACAGGCGCTGCCACGCCAGTCCCAATTCAGCGCAGACGGAGTCCGCCTGTGCCGGGGCTTTGGGAATCCAGTTGGCGGGACCTGCCTGGTATTTCGGGCAGCGGTATGAGAAGCCGACCATCGGGGATGCGCTGCGCTCCGCGGAGCCGGAGGACATCCGCCGGGCGGGCCGCACCATGGCCTTTGCCGGCGGGCTGCTGCTGGCGGCGTGCGCGGGCATCCGCGCGGCGGTCATCCTGGGAGGGATATGATGAGTGAACTGTTGACACACGGCGGAGACTGGGCCGGATTCCTGAGCGAGAGAGGGAAACTTCCTCTGGACTTCTCTGCCAGCATCAGCCCGCTGGGCGTTCCCGGGGGCGTGCGTGCGGCTGTCCGGCAGGCAGCGGGGCAGATGGACCGGTATCCGGACCCTCTCTGCCGGGCACTGCGGGAGTCCATTTCCGAGTATGAGCTTGTGCCGCCCCAGCAGATCCTGTGCGGAAATGGGGCGGCGGAGCTGATTTTCCGGGTGGTGTGGGCACTCCGGCCCCGGCAGGCCCTGGTGACGGCCCCTACCTTTTCCGAGTACGGCGCGGCCCTGCAGTCCGTGGGATGCGCTGTCAAGACGTGGTCCCTGCCTGAGAAGAGAGATTTCCGGCTGGAAGAGGGGGTCCTGGACGCCATCACCCCGGAGACGGACCTGGTATTCCTCTGTGAGCCGAACAACCCCACCGGCGTGACTGCGGGCCGTCCCCTGCTGCTGCGGATTCTGCGGCGCTGCCGGGAGACGGGGACGCGGCTGGTTTTGGACGAGTGCTTCGGGGATCTGCTGGACGATCCGGAGTCCCACACCCTGAAGGGGGAACTGGAGGCGTATCCCAATCTCCTGATCCTGAAGGCGTTCACGAAGCTCTACGCCATGGCGGGCATCCGCCTGGGATATGCCCTGTGTGCCGACCGGGCGCTGCTGGAGAGGATGTATCTTGCGGGACAGCCCTGGTCGGTGTCTGTTCCGGCCCAGGCGGCGGGCGCGGCGGCCCTCAGGGAGACGGCTTATCGGGAGCGGGTCCGTTCTCTGGTGAGGCGGGAGAGGCCCTGGCTGGCAAAGCGTCTGGGAACCTTGGGACTGCGGGTGGTGCCCGGCGAGGCCAACTATCTGCTCTTTCAAAGTCCCGTATCTCTGGGAGAACCTCTTGCCCGGAGGGGGATCCTGCTGCGCAGCTGCGCCAACTATATAGGATTGGATGAGACCTGGTACCGCACGGCAGTGCGGACCCGACGGCAGAATCAGCGCCTGATGGAGGCATTGGAGGAGATTGTGAAATGAGCAGAGCGAAGTGCATCATGGTCCAGGGGACCATGTCCGGGGCCGGCAAAAGTGTGCTGTGCGCCGGGCTGTGCCGGATTTTCCGGCAGGACGGCTACACTGTGGCACCTTTCAAAAGCCAGAATATGGCGCTGAACAGCTATGTGACCGCGGACGGGCTGGAGATGGGCCGCGCGCAGGTGATGCAGGCGGCGGCCGCCGGACTGGAGCCGGACGTGCGTATGAATCCCGTTCTTCTCAAGCCCTCCAGCGACACCGGCAGCCAAGTCATCGTGAACGGAGAGATCCGGGGACAGATGACGGCACGTGAATATTTCCGGTACAAGCGGCAGCTGCTGCCGGAGATCCTGGCGGCCTATGACTCCCTGGCCTCCCAGTACGACATTGTGGTCATCGAGGGAGCCGGAAGTCCGGCGGAGATCAATCTGCGGGCGGAGGATATTGTGAACATGGGCCTTGCAGAGCAGGTGAACGCACCGGTGCTGCTGGCGGGGGACATCGACCGGGGCGGCGTGTTCGCCCAGCTGTACGGGACAGTGGCATTGCTGCAGCCGGAGGAGCGGCGGCGGATCAGGGGCCTTCTCATCAACAAGTTCCGGGGCGACCCGGAGATTCTGCGGCCGGGCCTGCGGGAGCTTGAGGAGCGGGCGGGCATCCCTGTGCTGGGGGTGGTACCCTATCTTGCGGTGGATCTGGAGGATGAGGACTCCCTCTCCCCCCGTCTGGCGCAGAAGGACAGCCGCAGCCCGGTGGACATCGCGGTGATCCACCTGCCCCGCATCTCTAATTTTACGGATTTTGCCCCGCTGGAGAGCCATCCTGCCCTCGGTGTCCGCTATGTGGGGCGGACCGAGGAACTACGCCATCCGGACCTTGTGATCCTGCCCGGGACCAAGAGCACCACGGCAGACCTGATCTGGCTTCGGGAGAGCGGCTTGGAGGCGGCGATCCTGAAGCTGGCCGCCGTCGGTACACCGGTGCTGGGCATCTGCGGAGGTTACCAGATGCTGGGAGAGGTCCTGGAGGACCCGGACGGCGTGGAGGGGACCCTTCGCCGGATCAAGGGCATGGGCCTCTTGCCCTGCAGCACGGTGTTCGCCCCGGAGAAGATCCGGACCCGGGTGCGGGCCGAGACCACCGGCGGCCCCCTGGGGGGCGCGGCGCTGGATGGATATGAGATCCACATGGGGCTGACGCAGGTCCGGGGAGAGCCGTTCTGCCGCCTGGAGAGCGGTTTGGAAGACGGATGCCGGCAGGGAAATGTGCTGGGCACCTATCTCCACGGACTTTTTGACAGCGGGGCGCTGACAGACAGGCTGGCCCGCTGGCTCTGCGGCAGGAAGGGGATCGACCCCGGCTCCGCCGCTCCGGAGCTGTACCGGGACTATCAGGCACGCCAGTATGACCTGCTGGCGGAGGGGCTGCGAAATGCCATAGACATGGAGCAGATCTATCGGATTTTGAAAGAAGGAGGCGGCGGAAAATGAGCCTGACCCACACAAGACCAGCGGATATCGAACGCACCAGCATGGCCATCATCCGGCAGGAGCTGGAGGAGCAGGGACTCACCCTGCCGGAGGGCGCGGAGGGAAGCGTGGTCCAGCGGGTGATTCATGCGACTGCGGACTTTGACTTTGCCAAAACCCTGCACTTTACGCCCAATGCCGCCCAACAGGGGGTGGAGTATCTCCGCCGGGGCGGTGTGATCGTAACGGATACCCATATGGCCTGCTCCGGTGTCAGCCGCGCCGCACTGGAGCGGCTGGGCGGCAGGGCCGTGTGTTATATGGCGGACCCGGACATAGCGCAGGAGGCCCGGAGACGCGGGACTACCCGGGCACTGGTGTCCATGGAACGGGCAGTGGCGGCGGCCCCCCAGGCGATTCTGGCGGTGGGAAACGCCCCCACTGCACTGTTGAAAATCGCCCAACTGCTGGGAGAGGGCGCCCGTCCCACGCTGGTCATCGGAGTTCCGGTGGGCTTTGTCAATGTGGTGGAAAGTAAGGAACGGCTGCTGGACATCTGCCGCCAGTGCGGGGTGCCCGCCATCGTGGCTCTGGGCCGGAAGGGGGGCAGCACTGTGGCCGCGGCCATCTGCAACGCGCTTTTGTACGCGGCGGAGGGGACTCTGGACCCCCGGGACCGGGGGTGGTGACGGGGTGCCAGCCGGCCCGCCGGGACTGCCCCGGCTGTATCCGGCAAAAGCGGCCGCGGACTGTCCTCCCCGGCCGGAACACAGAAGCACTGCCCGCTGCGCTGTTTGCGCGGCGGGCAGTGCTTTATAGGCGATAATTTTACTTGTTTTTGTAGAACTCGTCCACAGCCTGGAAGAAAGCGTCGATATTGGCCCAGGGAGACATGGGAGGCACATCGCAGCCGGTGGAGATGACGAAGTTGGGGTGATTGCAGCACTCGCCCATGATCCGCAGGGTTTCCTCCCGGACAGACGCGGGCGTGCCGTTGCGCAGCTGTCTTGCGGGGTCCACATTGCCCATGGCGATCTTGTCGGCGGGAATGTGCTCGAGCATTTCCTTCATAGAGATGGCATTGCCGAAGTGGAACATGGCGGCGCCGGTGTCCAGGATGGAGTCGATCATCTGGATGGCAGCATTGCCGCAGTTGTGATAGACCACCAGGAAGTCGTCACTCTGGACTGCTTCCACGATCTTCTTCACATAGGGGGCAGAGAACTCCTCCGCCAGGGCAGGGGACAGGAGGCCTGCCAGAGGCTCGGCCAGCACCACGCCGTTGGCACCCACCTGCTTGTAGGCGGAGCAGTAAGCGATCAGGAACTCGGTCACCTTGTCCATCAGGGCGGATACCATCTCTGGCTCCTCATAGCAGTAGATCATGGCCTCGGTCACGTCCATCAGGCGGCCGGCCAGGGAGAAGGGGCCGATCACACCGGCAAAGACGGGACGGTCTTCAATCAGCTTCATGGCCTTCTCAATGGATTCGATGTAGATGCCTGTGCGGCCGGCGCCGACAGCGGGGACCTTCAGGGCGTCCACTTCCTCGGCAGAGGACACTAGCGCGCCCACCACAGTGGGGACCTCGTCATCAGAGAAACGGATCTGAGAGCCGAAGCATTCTGCTTCCACAGAAAGGTCCATCAGACTCACAGCGGCGGCGGCGGGCACCCGGTCGGCCACCATCTTCATGCCCTTGGACTGAAGGTCGCTGCTGGAGATCAGGTCCCGCACAGTGATGTCCATCAGTTGGATGGCCGGGAAGGACAGGACCGGCATGGCGCGCTTGACAGGAGCGTCGAGGACCTCCTGCACCCACTGCTTCATATTGCGTTTCATACTCTTACCCCTTTGTCAATTAATATGGAGAGCGCCTGTAAGAGGCTTTCTGATTATAATTTACCTGATTTTTGGCCGAAACTCTTATAGAAACTTGCGAATTTTTGTAATTATTAGCCTTTTTGAGATGTGGCATATGCAGCGGCTGGACAGGTGGCGTGAGGGTGTGTCCGCCATGGCGAGATAGTCCCCATGCGGCGATTGAGGCGTTCTCGTATCACCAGAGAATCTGTGCCTGAACGCGGGGATGAAACGCACCGTTCCGGTCTAAGGGGAACAGAGGCGGAGAGAGGCGAATATCGCTGCGTTGCTGACATGCCGTGATAAAAAGCATCTCTTTTTATCGAAGAAAGACCGCCCCAAACTGCAGGTTCAGGGCGGTCACAGTTGCCGGATGGAATTTGCTTAACAATCCGCAGTCAGGCCGCGCAGAAGGCCAGAGCCGCAGCGGCGGCAGCGGTGGCGTCGGGGGTGTAGCAATCGGCACCGATGGACTGGGCGAAGCTCTCCGTGATGGGGGCGCCGCCGACCATGATCTTTACCTTGCCATTCAGGTCAGAGGCCTTGACGGCATCCACCACAGTCTTCATCTCGCCCATGGTGGTGGTCAGCAGGGCGGAGCAGGCGATCACCTTGGCACCGTGCTCCTTGGCAGCTTCCACAAAGGCGGAGGCGGGCACGTCCACGCCCAGGTCCACGACCTTCAGGCCCTTGCCCTCCATCATCATGCGGACCAGATTTTTGCCGATATCGTGGAGGTCGCCCTTGACGGTGCCCAGGATCACCGTGCCCTTTTCCTCCACGCCGGCAGCGACCAGCAAGGGACGCAGCACCGTGATGCCCTTGTTCATGGCGCGGGCCGCCACCAGAACCTCGGGGACAAAGACCTCGTTGTTCTTGAATTTGCCGCCGATGACGTTCATGCCGGCCAGCAGGCCGTCCTCCAGAATGTCCTGGGGGGAGATCCCTTCGTCAATGGCCTGCTGAACAAGCTCTTTGACCTTTGGCGCCTTGCCGGCCTGCAGATAGGTGCTGATCTCGTTGAGAATTTCGCTCATGTTTTTCGTCTCCTTTTATTCTTCAGATTCAAAAGTGATATGGTCAATGTAGTTGTCGGAAAAGGTGCTGTTGCCGGACAGGGGGATTTCCTCCGAACGGCTGGTGATATCCGACAGGATATCCATATAGGATGGATCCAGCAGCAGGGTCACAGCTCCCGCGAGGGCGGCGTTGCCCAGGACACGGGCCTTGGGCCGCAGACAGGGCGGAAAGAGTCCGATCCGGGCGGCGCTGCCCAAATTCATATAGTGGCCGAAGCCGCCGGCAATGTAGAGTCGATGTACCTGTTCCGGTTGGAGAGAGGCGGTCTCCAGCAGCGTCTGGATCCCCGCGCACAGAGCCGCCTTGGCCAGTTGGATCTGGCGGATGTCCTTCTGTGTGAGGTAGACAGAGGTGCCGGGAAACTGCACGGCGGACTGTCCGTTCCGATCACAGACCAAAGGACTGGATTTCTCCAGCAGACCGGATTCATCCAGGACACCGCACTCCAGCAGCACGGCCACAGCGTCCAGCGCGCCGGAGCCGCAGATGCCCTGGGCTTCCGCTCCGCCGATCACAGAAATGGTGAGAGAGCCGTCCTGTCCCGGAGAGACGGTGCTAATGGCGCCGGGGGAGGCCTGCATGCCGCAGGAGAGTCCCGCGCCCTCAAAGGCGGGACCCATGGCGGTGGAGGCACAGTAGAGCCGCCCCTGATGGAAGAGGACGATCTCCCCATTGGTCCCCAGGTCCGCCAGCACGGCGGTTTCATCCACCCGGCCCATTAGGCCGGAGGAGAGGACGGCGCAGACGATGTCGGCGCCCACATAGGGACCCAGGCAGGGTGGGAGATATGGGGCGATGCCGGCAATGGCAGTCCTGCCGGTGCACCCAAAGAGGGACGCGGGCGTAAAGGGGGCCACTGCAATTCCGCGGGGATCAAGTCCCTCCCAGAAGTGCAGCATGGTGGTGTTTCCGGTGATCACGGCGGCGTCCAGGTGGTCCGTGCCTGCTTGGCGCATGCAACTGGCAGCCATCTCTTCCAGCTGGCAGTGGATGCACGCCTGAAGGGAAGCGACGCCCTGCTGGTTGGAGGATTCGATCCGTGAAATCACGTCGGCGCCGAAGCGGTCCTGACGGTTTATTCCAAGAGCCTCCGCCAGAAGTGCGCCGGTCTCCAGCTGGTAGAGCTGCATTGCCACAGTGGTGGTCCCAATGTCCACCGCCAGCCCCAGCCCCTGTCTACCCAGGGTGTGTTCCGGCAGAGTGACGGCCGAGAGGGTAGAAACGGTTGTTTTCTCATGGAACAGGACGCTGGCATCCCCCACGACCCTGGTAAGGCAGGCCAAGCGCACGCCGCCGGCCTGCTCCTCCGGGGAGAGGAGAGCGGCTTCCTCGGCGGTCAGTGGAGAGAAGGCGCCGGAGCAGCGGACCTTGCACTTCCCGCAGGTGTGATTGCCGCCGCAGGGCATTTGAAGACCAATGCCGGCCTGCTGCAGAACAGCGGCCAAAGACTGTTTACCGGAAAAACTCCAGTGCTTGACAGCGGAGTCGGCATGGATGGTAAGCGTTGGCATAAGCTCCTCCTCAGTAGTCTGATTGCATCATAAAACGAGAAAGTTTTTTTGTCACCCCGATTTTTACAAATGCGCAACAAATTTCTAAAAAGCGCAAAAAATTTAAAAGTTTCACAAGAGCAACATGATATAATCAACCTGAACTGGGCAAAACGGCGGATTTCCTGAGAAGTACAAGCGTTTTTGTTATCCCTGGAGCAACGCTGTGCCGAAGTATGTCACGGTGTTCACTCCATTGATATAGTGCATTCTGCAACGCTCGGCAAGGCGGGATACGTCAATGCAGTACGCCTCCAGTGATGACATAGCTTCGTCCGGAAATCGGCAGGGAGAGTCCGTTTTCTTTGCGCAAATGGAGCATTTGCGGCAGCCCCCTGCCCCCAGCTGCAAAAAGGAAGAACAGCCGTTCTCCAATAGCAGAAAGCGAATGTTTCGGGCCAGCTGGTTCTGCTGTTGGCCAGCCGCCAACATCCCCTCGATATCGAAGCTGTCCTCCAGCGGAGAGATGGTTTGATAAACCAACGCCCACTCAAAGGCTTTTGCCTGTTCGATCAGCTCTTCGGAGGAGCCTATGTAAGGTGGACACATCCAACAGGCACCATACATACCACACGCATTTGAGCGACAGAGATCTCGAAAACTTGGATCGAAGGGAAGCTGAGAAACTGGAAGAAGCGCTGCATGGCTGGCCCCTAAAGACAGGACCTGCTGGATGAGCGTCTGATGATATTGCGCCATATAGATCAATTCCTCCAAGACCATGGTTGTTTTTTGCGGGCAGTTCTGGCAAAATGAATGTTAAAACCGTTAGGAGCACTGCATTTATTATAATCCAGCGCAAGTGCGGTTTCTTTCAATTATTTCTCCTGTTTTGCAATCTTTTGCGGAAATGATCCGAAGGAGGGAGGGGCATGAGGAAGAACGAGAATTTTGATGTGGTGCTGGCAAAGGACTGCGCCCGTGCCTTTACGACTTCCACAGGGCTTGGAACGGTGGTCTCATTGGCGGATGGAGAGCCGTTGGCGACCTATGGCACATATCACTGTGAGAACTGCCGCATATGCCAGCTGGCGGGGAAACAGCATACGCTGTGCATACAGAGCCACATCTACGGCATGAACGAAGCGGAGCGATTCGGCGGTAAGTATGTTTATTTTTGCCCGCTGGGTCTGACTTGTTTTACATCTCCGATTGTGGGGACGGACAGTACCGACGCTAAGATTACGGTAGGGCCCTTCCTGATGATGGGCCGGCAAGACTACATCCATGATGACCTGCTCCCCCGCGCACAAATGCCTTATGATTTGCAGGAGCTGACTGCTGAAGTACAGAAGATCCCGGTGGTTCCAGCCGCGCGGGTGGAGGATATTTCTTCTCTGCTGTTCATGGCCGTAGGATTTATGAACAATGTTTGGGCTGCCAGCAATATGCTGGAATTGCAGGAATCCTACTCTATTCAGAAGCAGGTCTCCTCGTATCTCTCTGCCATGAAGGGGGAAAAGCAGCCTCCGCCCTATCCGTTCGCCGTGGAGAATGAATTGCTGGATAGTATTTCCCATCTGGACCGGGAACGGGCCAATCGATGCCTCAACGAGCTGCTGGGGCATATCTTCTTCACTTTGGGCGGGAACCTTTTTGTGGCAAAATCCCGTATCTATGAGTTGCTGGTGCTGATCTCCAGAGCGGCAATCACAGGCGGGGCTGATGCGCAGACCATGCTCATGATGACCCACGATTACTCACAGATTATTCCTCGGATTTCCAGCATGGACGAACTGTGCAGCTGGCTGGCTAAGACGATGAATCGCTTCATGGATAATCTGTTTCAATTTTCTGATGTCAAGCACGCCAACATTATCCATCAGGCCACCCAGTACATCCGTACCCATTATGCTGAAAAGCTGACGCTGGACAGCGTGGCCGGACAGGTATATCTTTCCCGCGCTTATTTCAGCCGCATCTTCCGGCAGGAGACAGGCGTTACGTTTAACGCATATCTGAACGCCGTCCGCATTGAGCAAAGCAAAAAGCTCCTGATGGACCAGTCGGTCCGGATGATCGACATCTCGCTTATGGTGGGATTTGATAACCAGAGTTATTTTACAACTGTGTTTAAAAAAATCACGGGAATGTCTCCGTTGCAATACCGTGAGAAAAAATGCAAGGGGTTTGGTCAGGTAAAACAACTTGAGGCCGATCCCCCCACGCAAAAGAAAGGAAATTGATTATGTCTACTCTGAAAGAAAGAAACGCAGAACGGCTGAAAAAGAGCATCGCCGGAGAGAAGGCGGATGGCCATGCAGTATTCAACTACTACACATATCCCTTCTTTCACGCGGTAACGAAGGTGCCCCTGAATGAGTATTTCCATAATCCAAAGGTGATGTTCGATGCCCAGCTGGAGGCGCTTGAGCTGTTGGACGGCTGCGGCAATTTTGCTCCCGACGCCGGCGCAGTTGCTGAGTGCAGCGCTTTGGGCGGAAAAGTGCGTTTTGACGAACACGGCTATATTTCCGTAGCGCCCGCTGAGATTGAGGAACTGGATGATGTACTGGCAATCAAACCGGGTGATCCTTACGGCAACAACTATATGCGCATTGCGCTGGAGCAGCTGGAATACATGGTGGAGCACTGCCCGGCCGGCTACAAGGTGAACCCTCACGCTATCATGGGACCTTTCACAGTGGGTGCCCAGCTGCGCGGCATCAGCGACTTCTGTGCTGACACGATTGCTGACCCGGATCTGGTGTGGGCCATTCTGGACTTGGTCATCGAGACCCAGGTGAACTTTATCAAGGCACAGGAGAAGATCCTGGGCGCTCCGCTGCACCACATCCTGGTGTGCGACGACCTATCTGCCTTCCTCAGCGAGCCGGCGTATCAGGAGTTCATTCTGCCCGCCTATGACAAGCTCTTTAAGGAATTTCCCAACACCCAGCGGTGGCTGCACAATGACTCCACCGCACGCCACGTTGCACCCGATATCCCCAAGGGCGGTATGGTGGCCTGGCAGTATCATCCCAGTATTTCTCCCCAGGATGCACTGGCGCTGACGGGCAATAAAGTCTCCCTCTTGGGCGGCCTAAACCCTGTGGAGCTAGCTGGATTGACAGAGGAACAGACCATCGAGAAATGCAACCAGGTCATCGACTCCTTCGGAGGAAACAACCGCTGTGTGCTGGCGGCCGGCGGCTCGATCAACCAGGTGCCTCTGGCAAACCTGCGGGCGATGTTCCGGGTGGCTGACGAGCGGAAAATTTGAATCGTACGGGTTTAGGGACCTGCCGCCACATTCGGCGGCAGGTCCGTTTTGTATCGAGATTCCTGCCCTTTTTATTTGTATATGCCACCCCAGTCATATTACAATAATATAAAAAGGATACCGCAGTGTACTCGTGATACAATAGGATGTTTTTAATGGAGAAATGATGACGCAAGCGTGGGATATAGGAGAAAGTTGCATGATTAACCCGAAGAGCTTGATTGAGATGCTGGAGTCCTCTTATGATGGGATATGGATTACGGATGGGAACGGCAGGATTCTCTTTGCCAACTCCGCCAATGCGTCTTTACTGGGGGTGACCAAAGAGGACCTGATGGGAAAGAGCACGGAGGAGCTGCTGGAGAAAAAGATCTTTTCCGACTCTGTGTGCCTTGAGGCCATTGAGCAGAAGCGGCAGACCTCCAAGGTTTGCTACAACTATAATACGCAGTTGACGGTCCTGGCCACGGCCACGCCGATCTTCGGTGAAAATGGGGAAGTGCGCTACATATTCAACAATGTGCGGGATATCACATCTCTGAACAATATGCAGGCCAGCCTCCGGGATAAAGAAGAAATTATACGCAGGCAAAACAAGCAGCTGGAAGATATGAAGATCCGTTTGGGCGTTGGGACCATTATTGCAAATAGCGAGTCGTTCCGAAAGGTCGTTGAACTCGCCCAGCGTGTAGCGACCTTTGACGGCGCCACGGTCCTGATCCTTGGGGAGTCCGGAACGGGCAAGGAGCTGGTGTCCGAGCTTCTGGTCAACAATAGTCCCAGAAAGGATATGCCATATCTCCAGGTCAACTGCGGGGCCATTCCGGAGAATCTGATCGAGTCCGAGCTGTTCGGGTATGAGAAGGGCGCATTCACCGGGGCGGACAACAGGGGACACAAGGGCCTCTTCGAGGCGGCGAACGGCGGCACGGTCTTTCTGGATGAGATCGGCGATCTTCCGCTGCACATGCAGGTGAAGCTGCTGCGGGTGCTCCAGCAGCGGAAGGTCACCCGCGTGGGGGGCACCGAGCCCATCGATATCAACGTCCGGGTCATCGCGGCCACCAACAAGAATCTGGAGCAGATGGTTCGGGAGGGACAATTCCGGGAGGATCTGTACTACCGTCTGAATGTGGTCAGTGTCCAGATTCCGCCCCTGCGGGAGCGGAAGGAGGACATCGTACCGCTGCTCAACCACTTTCTGACGGTGGTGAATCAGAAGTATCACACCCAGAAGACGATTTTCTCCGACACCATCGACGCGTTTGAAAACTATCCCTGGCCTGGTAACGTCCGGGAGCTGGAAAATGTGCTGGAGAACCTGGTGATCACCACTCCGGGAGATGAGATTCGGCGGGAAAATCTTCCCAAGAAATTCTGGTCGGAGAACGGGGAACCCGCCGCCGTGGGCATGCGGGAGATCCTGCCGCTGAAGGTGACAGTGGAACGGGTGGAGTTGGCTGCTATCCAGCATGCCATCGACCAGTGCGGCTCTGTCCGCAAGGCCGCTGCGGCTCTGGGAGTGGATCCCTCCACCATTGTCCGTAAGATGCAAGGGCATAAAGAGAAGTAGGAGTGTGACAGGCACCATTCCGGCAGCCTGACACGGATGCAGCTCCCGGCAGGGGAGCGGCCTGACAGCCGCGCCCCCTGCCGGGAGTTTTTTCAGCCGAAAGGAGGGGGGCGGGAAAAGCGTACGCAAATCAGCAACGGATATGAAAATGCGCATACGCACACAAGGGCAAGAAGGGAGTACATCTGGCTAAAACGGTTTGACGAAAGCCAAAAGCTCACGATTTGTTTTGTCTGAACGCACAAAAAGAAAACGCGGGTATTTGGCATTTGTCCAAAAAAAACGCCGGTTCTGTGATATGGACAGATGTGGCACGTGTTTTGCTATATTAAACGGCAGAAAATTCTGAATCAAAGGGATGTTGTTATGCGCGAAAATCTTTTGAAAAAGAAGATCCAAAATGGGGAAAGTGCCATCGGCACCTTTGTGAAGCTAACGGATCCGGCGGTTCCGGAGCTGCTGGCCCTGGCGGGGTTCGACTTCTTCGTACTGGATACAGAGCATGTGGCGGTGGACCGGGAACAGCTGACCAACATCGTCCGGGCAGCGGACGCGGCCGGCATCACGCCCATTGTGCGGGTTCGGGAGAACCAGCAGGTGGAGATCCTGCAGAACCTGGACCTGGGATATGCGGGCGTGCAGGTGCCCAATGTGGATACCCCGGAGCAGGCCCGGAACCTGGTGTCCTATGTGAAGTATACCCCCCTGGGCGTGCGGGGCCTGTCCCCCAGCGTGCGGGCTTGTGACTACGGCACCTGCGGCGTGCAGGAGTATATCGACACCGCCAATGCCAACACGATGATCGTCTCCCACTGTGAGACCAAGACCTGTGTGGAGAATCTGGACGAGGTCCTGAAGGTGGACGGCATCGATGTCATCTTCATCGGACCCATGGACCTGTCCCAGTCCTACGGTGTACCCGGCAAGACCACGGACCCGGAGGTGAAGGCGGCCATCGACACCATCACCGCCAAGACGCTGGCAGCCGGCAAGGCAGTGGGCACCACGGCGGCTTCCGCCGAGGCGGCCAAGGCGTTGATCGCCAAGGGCGTGCAGTACATCCTGCTCTCCTCTGACGAAGGGATCATCGTCAAGTGGGGCAAGGAGACCATCAGCCGGATCCGCGGCTGAGAAGGAGCGTACATAAACATGGAAAAGGTATTTCTGACCGAGCATATCCACCCGGATGCGGTGGCGTATCTCCGGGAGAATTTCGAGGTCGTGCAGGGCACTTCCACGGAGAGCGGCGAGATCATCCGGCAGGCGCAGGGCTGCTCCGCGATCCTGATCCGTTCGGCGAAGATCACGGCGGAGATCATGGACGCCATCCCGACGTTGAAGGTAGTCGCCAAGCACGGCATGGGCGTGGACAATATCGCGGTGGATCACGCCACGGAAAAGGGGATCCTGGTGGTCAACGCCCCCTTCTCCAACCTGAACGCAGTGGCGGAGCATATCGTGATGCTGCTGCTGGCACTGTCCAAGCGGACGGTGCAGATGGATCAGCTGACCCGGGCCGGCCAGTTCAAAGAGCGCAACACCTACAAGACCATCGAGCTGAAGGGCGCCACGGTGGGCATCATCGGCATGGGCAAGATCTCCCGGCTGGTGGTGAAGAAGCTCTCCAGCTTTGAGATGAACATTCTGGCCACGGATCCCTATGTGAAGCAGGCGGATGTCGAGGGACTGGGGATCACCATGGCGACGCCGGAGGAGCTGTATGCAAAGTCCGATTTCGTCATCGTCCACACCTCTCTGTTCCCCTCTACCTTCCATCTGGTGGGTGCGGAGCAGTTCAAGGCTATGAAGAACACCGCCTCCATCATCAACGCCGCTCGAGGCGCTGTGATTGACGAGACTGCCATGATCGAGGCGCTGAAGTCCGGCGAGATCGCCGGCGCCGGCCTGGATGTGTTCGAGCAGGAGCCGCCTGCTGATGACAACCCCCTCTTCTCCATGGAGAATGTGATTGTCTCTCCCCACAATGCCGCGCTCAGCGACGGGGCGCTCCGGGCCATGGCCATGGACAGCGCCCAGGGAATCACCGAGTATCTCACCGGAAAGCCGGTCACCTATCCCGTCAACAAGGAAGTATTGAAATAATTGCATTCAAATCAAGGAAAAAGGAGTGGACGCAAATGTCTTACACAACTGTATACCGCTTTCAGGACCTGAACGGCTATGAGAGCGTGATCTCCAAGGCCAACTCGGATATGACCTATGAGGGATTCGGCCGAATCCTTCTCAACCCCGGCCAGACGCTGGAGTACAAGGTCACCGGTGAGGAGCAGGCCATCGTGCTGCAGCAGGGCGACATGACCTGCTGGGTGGAGTATGAGGGCGTGACCGTTGTGGACGGCGCCAAGGGCCAGCGCGGCAATGTCTATGACGATCTGCCCACCGCCCTGTATGTGCCGCCCAAAGCCACAGTGAAGCTGTACAGCGAGAAGGGCATGGAGGCGAGAGTCTTCACCGCCTATTGTGAGGAGGGCAATGCCCCCTATTTCTGCCCGCCTGAAAATATTGAAGAGGGAGAACCCGGCGAGTACATCTACAAGCGGAAGTACCGCTTCATCTTCGGCCAGCCCGGCAAGCACAACGACCACATCACCAAGCTGCTGATCGTGGGCGAGACCGTGTCCGTGCCCGGCGGCTGGATCGGATTCCCGGCGCACCGGCACGACTACGAGCGCCCCGGCAAGGAGTGCGTGCTGGATGAGATCTTCTCCTTCCAGATGACCTCCACCGAGGATGGCCCTGGCCGCGGCGGCGTCATGCAGCACGGCTATGATCTGACGGACGAGAACAAGAAGATCTGGGACGAGGTCAATGTGATCGAGGAGAACAACACCGCCGTGGCGCTGCCCACCGGCTACCACACCACGGTGGCACTGCCCGGCACCCGTGCGTATCTGCTGTGGGGCCTGGCCGGCGATACGAAGAAGTACAAGGTCCAGTTTGACGAGCGGTATTCCTGGCTTGAGGGCTGCTTATATTGAGGAACTGAGAAAGGTAGTAGGATGAATCTCGCAGAGGAAATCCGCAGGACACAAGTGTCACAGGGAGAGCTGATGATCTGCTGGCTGGGGCAGGCGGGCTATCTTTTAAAAGATGGACACGGCTGCACATTGGCTGTGGATCCTTACCTGACGAACTGCGGTGAACGGATCCGCGGCTTCAAGCGGCTCTCGCCGATGCTGCTGCCGGCGGAGGATTTTGCGCCTGATTACTATGTGATTACGCACACCCACTTCGATCATCTGGACTACGACGCCATCCCCGTAGTGAAAGAGCGGTCGCCGAAGACACAGTTTTTTGGCCCCACCAGCTGCCTGGATGTGCTGGCAGAAATGGGAGTGGAGAAGAGCCGCTGCCACCGATTGGATCGGGGGATGCGCTATGGGGACCGGCGGGTGCTGGTGGAGGCGGCCACCGCTGACCACGGCACCATGGCGCCGGACGCCATCGGGGTTTTGCTGGAGATGGGTGGGCACCGGCTCTATTTCTCCGGAGATACAGCCTTCCACGAGGAGCTGTTCTACGGGGTGGCGAAATTCCAGCCGGAGATCGTGTTCATGTCCGTCAACGGGAAGTTCGGCAACATGAATGCGGAGGAGGGCGCCAGAGCGGCGGAGCTGACGGGCGCCCGGTATGCGGTGCCGTGTCACTGCTGGACCTTTGCGGAACACGGGGGAGATCCCGGCTTGTTCTGTGAATGCCTGCGGGGCGGGCGCTGCGTTCCGGTCTGCTTCCGGCAGGGAGAAGCCCGGACATTGGACTGCAAAAGACTATTTCAGCAAATGGAGGAATCGGCTTAATGAAAGCAATTCGTTTTATGGAGCCGGAGGTCATCGAGTATTCTGCGGTGGCAACGCCCGAGCCGAAGGACAATGAGGTGCTGGCGCAGATCGCGTACGCAGGTTTCTGCGCCACGGATATCGAGCTGCTGACCGGCGACATGATCCACATCAAAAACGGCTTTACCAAGTATCCCATCATTCCGGGGCATGAGTGGAGCGGCACCATCGTGGCTGTGGGCAGGGACGTTCGGGACCTCAAGGTCGGCGACCGCATCACCTCTGACGTGAGCCTGGGGTGCGGCGAGTGCGACGAGTGCCGGAAGGGTCACTACAACCTGTGCCCCAACCGGGAGGTGGTCGGCTCCTACCGGAACCGGCAGGGCGTCTTTGCCGAGTATGTGGCGGTGCCCCAGCGGCATGTGTACAAGATCCCTGAGAACGTGTCCGTGGAGGAGGCGGCCCTGGCAGAGCCGGCGGCCACCGCCATGTACGCGGTGAGCAAGGCCAAGATTCCCGCCGGGGCGGAGGTGCTGGTGATCGGCGACGGCCCCATCGGACAGCTGGCGGCACAGCTTGCGAACATCGCCGGTGCCAGCAAGGTCATCATGGCCGGCAGCTGGGATGAGAAGCTGGCCATCGCCCGCTCCTGCGGCATTCAGGAGACCATCAACTACCACAAGGAGGATGTGGTCCAACGGGCGCAGGAGCTGACGGAGGGCGGTCCGGAGATCGTGATCGAGACCTCCGGCAGCAACGCTGCGCTGGATATGGCCGTGCGGGCGCTCAAGCCCACGGGCCGGATCGTGGCGGTGAGCTGGTACAGCGGCCCCTCTGTCGCTGTGGCGATGAATACCGTCATCGTGAAAGACGCAGAGCTGGTGGGTTCCCTGGCAAGCCCCAACTCCTTTGGACCGGTCCTGCGCTATATGGCGGAGGGCAAGCTGAAGGTGAAGCCCCTCATCACCCATGTCAAGCCCCTGTCCGAGCTTGCTGATGTGGTGCAGATGATCCGGGAGAAAAAGGAGATGCGGATCAAGGTTTTGCTGAAGCCGTAAAACAGTTGATTTTGTTGGTCAAAAGCCGACTGGAAATCATAAAGAAAGACATACATTTTGGAAACAAAGAAAGGATTTGAGAAACATGGCTGAGATGAAGAAGCAGACGGAGTTCAAGCTGTATAAGAGAGACTCTGTGTTTTTTGACCAGAACACCGCACCCGTAAACATCGCGTATGCCCACGAGGTCAACGACGTGGCGATCCTGCCCCTGGGCGCTATCGAGCAGCACGGCCCGCACTGCCCCAACGGCCTGGACAGCTTCAACGCCATCTGCCTGGCCAAGAAGGTGGCGGAGAAGTCCGGCGCCACCGTGCTCCCCTGCCCCATGTACGGCGGTCATCCCTACATGCACATGGGCATGCCCGGCACCATCACCCTGAACTATGAGACCAACATGGCCCTGCTGCACGACATCATCGCCAGTGCCTCCAATGTGGGCTACAACAAGTTCATCATGCTGGTGGCCCACGGCGCCGACTCCAGCTTCATCCCCGCCGTTCACAAGCTGGGTATGGAGGGCTACTTCGTTCTGGCTTCCACCTGGTATGACTTCCTGCGGGACAACAAG
>ERZ827037.16-NODE-16-length-175440-cov-9.388779_pt1 | contig 175440 bp, 141 predicted proteins | sample MGYA00519924_ERZ827037 | MGnify/ENA primary metagenome ERZ827037 (study PRJEB31778, sample SAMEA3449250) | human gut metagenome | biome: human gut; feature: human-associated habitat; material: faeces | place: United Kingdom | collected 2010/2012 ... | reverse complement strand
ACGCCATTTTTCTATCAGACAACTCGCTGAAGTAAGGCTGCGAAGGCCGCGGGGCCGGGAGGGGTTTCCTAAGGGCACATCCCGCAGCCGCAACGCGGCGAGGACGTGCCCGCGGAAACCCCGCAGGCCCCGCGGCCGGTGGGAGCAACGCTACTTCACGACCAAGATGTCGCAGTCGGTGTTGCGCAGCAGGAACGTCGAAATCGAGCCCAGGAGTGCATACTTGATCGAGGACAGGCCACGAGCGCCGCAGAGCACCAGGTCGGGCTTGACCACGTCGAGCATCTCGTCCTTGAGCGTCTCGCGAATACGGCCGGCGCGAATCATGACCTCGACCTCGGGAATGTCGGGATTGGCCTTGGCCTCTTCGAGCTGCTTGGCGATGGAGTTCTTAAATGCCTCCTCTAGGCCGTTGACCAGATCGACCGGATAGGAACCGGCGCTTTCGAGCGCTGTAGAATCGATAACGTGGCCGATGATTAGCTTGGCGCCGTTGTTCGCGGCGACCTTGATGGCGCGTGCGAGCACAAAATCCTGCTGCTCAGTACCGTCGAGTGAAACAAATACCTTGGTATAGCCCTCGTTCATGGTTTCCTCCTTGGTCTATCGCACGGGCATGGAGCTCGTGCGTCGGGCGGGCACGGATGCGTGGCCGCCGGACACTTTATCTTGTTGCAGTTATACCCAAGGATTTGGGTTTGACCGCTCGCAATTCTGTGAACGGGCGAGTTTTTTGGTAAGGGTGGGCGCAGCCGCGGCCGAACGGTTGATAATGGGAAATCGCCCGCAACCGTCCGCAGAACAACTATCGGCGGGTGTCTAACGAGGGGGTCCCTTTGGATATCATCGAGCTTCTAAAATCTGCCTTCATGGGCCTGGTCGAGGGCATCACCGAATGGCTGCCTGTTTCGTCGACCGGTCACATGATCTTGGTGGACGAGTTCGTCAAGATGAACGTGAGCGAGACGTTCTGGAATATGTTTCTGGTCGTGATTCAGCTTGGCGCCATTTTGGCCGTCTGCGTCCTGTTCTTCTACGACCTCAACCCGTTTTCGCCCAGCAAAGGCAAGGAGGGCCGTCGCGACACCTGGGTGCTGTGGGGCAAGATTGTGCTCGGCTGCATTCCCGCCGCGGCGATCGGTCTGCCGCTTAACGACTGGATGGAGGAGCATTTCTATAATGCTCCCGTCGTGGCGCTGGCGCTCATTGTGTACGGTGTGCTGTTTATCGTGATCGAGAACTGGCGCGCGAACAAACGCGACCAGGCCGCTCTTGCTGATTCGTTTGGTTCGCGTGCTGTGGTGGCGGGCGGACGCCCCGCTGGTGCGCATTTTGCCGCGCCCGCTGCGACTGCCACTGCAGACGATGACGATAACCTGGACTTTGGATCCATCACTACGCTCGAGGATTTGAGCTGGAAGACCGCGCTGGGTATCGGTTGCTTCCAGGTGCTTTCGCTGATTCCGGGCACATCGCGCTCCGGCTCCACCATCATCGGCGGCCTGCTGCTGGGCTGCACGCGCTCGGTGGCGTCTAAGTTCACGTTCTTCCTGGCTATTCCCGTTATGTTTGGCGCGAGTGCGCTCAAGCTGGTCAAGTACTTCGTTAAGGGCGGCACCTTCGGCACCAACGAGATCGCCATCCTGGGCGTGGGCTGCGTCGTCGCCTTTGTGGTGTCGCTTATCGCCATCAAGTGGCTTATGGGCTTCGTCCGCCGTCACGACTTCAAGTGCTTCGGCGTCTACCGCATCATCCTGGGCATCGTGGTGCTTGCGTACTTCTTTGTCCTGGAGCCGATGCTCGGCCTGTAACTTAGTCGACGCTGCGCGGCGGCCGGGGCGACAACTTGTCATTCAAAGGGGGTGGCATGACCAGAAGGTCTATGCCGCCCCTTTTCATGCCAATTTGTTCGCCCCGGCCACCGCTCGCTGCTGCTGCCATGACATCGGCGGTTTCGTGATTGTCAATTGATTGGTGCAGACTAACCTGACCCCATTGCGCCTAATCCGCTGGGGTGGGCCTGACGGTGGCGCACGGAGTCGTGGTGTGATTTGCGTCGGTGTCCGCGCGGCTCGGTATACTGGTACGGCTCAAACTATGGCGCCGCCCGCAGGCGCGCCGTCCGTCAGATGAGGAGTCGCCCATGACCCAGCCCTTGCCCTGGGAAAAGAACGCCACGGTACCCGTGCCGCCCGCGCCGGAACCCGTGCCGCTCGATGCATACACCGCCCCTGCAGCGCCGGAGCCCGAGCTCGTCCCGCTCGACATCTACGACGCTCCTGCGCCGGCACCCAAACCCGCCAAGCCGCTCGTCGACATCGACAGCCTGAATCCCGCCCAGCGCGAGGCGGTTCTGACCACCGAGGGCCCGTTGCTGGTGCTCGCCGGCGCCGGCTCGGGCAAGACCCGCGTCCTGACCTTCCGCATCGCACATATGCTCGGCGACCTGGGCGTTAAGCCTTGGCAGGTTCTTGCCATTACGTTTACCAACAAGGCCGCGGCCGAGATGCGCGAGCGTTTGGCGGCGCTCATTCCCAGCGGTACCCGCGGCATGTGGGTGTGCACCTTCCATGCCATGTGTGTGCGCATGCTGCGCGAGGACGCCGACCTGCTGGGCTACACCGGTCATTTCACCATCTACGACGACGATGACTCAAAGCGCATGGTGCGTGACATTATGCAGGCGCTCGGCATTGAGCAAAAGCAGTTCCCCATCAACATGATCCGCAGCAAGATCAGCTCGGCCAAAAACGCCATGATCGGCCCCGAGGACATGCTCAAGAGTGCCGATAGCCCCAACGACAAAAAGGCCGCGCAGGTCTACTTGGAGCTGGAGCGCCGCCTACGCGCTGCCAATGCGATGGACTTTGATGACCTGCTCGTGCGCACGCTCGAGCTGCTGCGCACCCGCCCCGAGGTGCTCGATAAGTACCAAGAGCGCTTCCGCTACATTAGCGTCGACGAGTATCAGGACACCAACCACGTCCAGTACGAGATCGCCAACCTGCTGGCCGCCAAGTACCAAAACCTCATGGTCGTGGGCGACGACGACCAGTCCATTTATAGCTGGCGTGGTGCCGACATCACCAATATCCTGGACTTTGAGAAGGACTTTAAAGACTGCAAGACCGTTAAGCTGGAGCAGAACTACCGCTCTACTGGTCATATCCTGAGTGCCGCCAACGCCGTGGTGCGCCATAACTCGCAGCGCAAGGACAAGCGCCTGTTTACGGCCGAGGGCGATGGCGAGAAGATCCAGGCCTTCCAGGCGAGCGACGAGCGCGACGAGGGCCGCTGGATTGCCGGCGAGATCGAGAAGCTGCACTCCAAGGGCACGAGCTACGACGATATCGCCGTGTTCTATCGTACCAACGCCCAGTCGCGCATTCTCGAAGATATGTTCCTGCGCGCGGGCGTGCCCTACAAGATCGTGGGCGGCACGCGGTTCTTCGACCGTGCCGAGATCCGCGACGTCATGGCCTACCTCAAGATGATCGTGAACCCGGCTGACGAGATGAGCGTCAAGCGCGTCATCAACACACCTCGCCGCGGCATCGGTTCCACCTCGATTCAAAAAATTGAGCAGCTGGCGCGCGACAACCGCTGCTCGTTCTTCCAGGCCTGCGAGATCGCGTGCGCCGAAACCGGCATGTTTAGCGCCAAGGTGCGCAATGGCCTGTCGAGCTTTGTGTCGCTGGTGCGCGAGGGCCGTCGCATGGATGGCGAGCTCAAGGACGTCGTCGAGATGATTGTCGACAAGACGGGCCTGCTGCAGGCATTCCGCGCCGAGGGCACCATGGAGTCCGAGAGCCGCGCCGAGAACATCCAGGAATTCCTGGGCGTTGCGGCCGAATTTGAAGAGACACACGAGGATATCGAGGGTACGCTTGAGAGCTTGGAAGAGCTGCGCGCGGCTGGCGTTGCCGATGTGCCTGCCGACGCTGAGCCCGAGCCCGTTGTGGTGAGCGCGCCTGCGCCCGAGCCGGGACCGTCCGCGCCCGCGTCCTCGTTTGAGGCGCTGGTCGGCGCGCGCGATGCCGCAGGTTCCAATCCGCTCGATAGCCTAGCCGCCCCGGCGCTCTCGCCGCAGGATGCTCTGGCCGCCGCCATCGCGGGCAACGCATATGCCGCGTCGACGGAGATGCCGGCGGGTGCCGTGCATGCCGACGAGATCGAGCGCACCTACGGTCCGCTCACCTGTAAGGCGCTGCCGGCGCTCATGGAGTGGCTGGCCCTGCGCTCCGACTTGGATTCCCTAGCCGGCGAGACGCATGCCATTACCATGATGACCATCCACTCCGCCAAGGGCCTGGAGTTCCCGGCGGTGTTCGTGGCCGGCATGGAGGAGGGTATCTTCCCGCACGTGCACGACTTTGGCGGCAGCGATGACCCGGGTAAGCTCGAGGAGGAGCGTCGCCTGGCCTACGTCGCCATCACGCGCGCCCGTAAGCGCCTGTTCTTGACCTATGCGGCCACGCGTCGCACCTACGGCTCGACCTCTGCCAACCCGCGTTCGCGCTTCCTCAACGAGATTCCGTTTGAGGATATCGAGTTTAGCGGTATCGGTTCTGCCGGCTTTGAAGGCACGGGCTGGGAGAAGCGCGGCGACCGTCACGGCACCTTTGGCTCGGGCATGGGCTCGGATATGTATGGCGGCAAGGTGTTCGGCTCGCATACGCGCTCGACCGGCGGTTCCGGTTCGCGCGGCGGATCGAGCTTTGACGATTTCTTTGGCGGCAGCAGCTACGGGACCGAACGCCATCGTGGGGTCTCGCCCGATGCCGGCCGTGTTGCCTCGACCTTTGGTTCGGGCGCGCCGCGAGCCAAAAAGCCGTCGTCCAAGGTGTCGCCGACGGTGGAGCGCAAGGTCGATCGCGCCAGCGCATCGCAGGACTTTGCCGCGGGCGATACCGTGAGCCACAAGACCTTTGGTACGGGTACCGTGATCTCGGTCGCCGGAGACATGATTGAGGTTCAATTCGAAAAGACCGGCCAGACCAAAAAGCTAATGAAGGGCTTCGCTCCTATAGTAAAACTGACCTAGGCGGCTTTCCCAGGCACGGCACCTCGGCCTTCAATCGTCGGGCATGACCTCAAGGTCTATGCCCTCCTCTTTCAGGCCGATCTGCCGCACCTGGAAAACCCGTACATCCGGCTAGGCGGGCGCGCCGGGGGCTTTGGTCGCCTGCTCGGGCAGTCCTGCGCAAGACGGAGGCCACATTAAGTGGCCTCCTTTGCGTGCGGAACTCGCGATCGATGTTGCCCCATACGCCCGCCCAGGTCCTTGGGTAACGTTGCTGGACGAACGTCGCTTTGCTCGTTCGCTTTTTGATCTGGAGAGCCGGGTGGGCTGAATACTTAGACATGGCAAGGGGCTCCCCCGTTGAAGAACGGGGGAGCCCCTTGTTGCGTTTGGGTTGTTGGCGCGACCTAGAGGTGGCTGATGATCAGTTCCATCTTGCCTTCGAGGTCGATGGGACTGACGGTGCTGGGGGCCAGCAGGTGGCTTCCCTTGTGGACGGGGTCGCCGCAGACGGTGCCTTCGCCGTCGATGACCGACAGGCACATGAAGGGCCAGCGCTGGTCGAGGGTCTTGCTGCCGTCGACGCGCACACGATCGACGGTGTAGCAGGAGTTAGACTCGAGCTCGGTCACGCCATCGACTTCGGGCGCGGTCACCGTGCCGTCGGTCGGAGCCTGAGCATCAAAGTCGATGCAGTCGAGGCTCTGCTCAATGTGCAGCGGGCGCAGCTTGCCATCGGTGCCGGGACGGTCGTAGTCGTACAGGCGATATGTCACGTCGCTCGACTGCTGCGTCTCCAAAATGAGCGTGCCGGTCTTGATGGCGTGCACGGTGCCGGAATCAATCTGGAAAAAGTCGCCCTTGTGGATCGGCAGCACGTTGAGCATGTCGTCCCAGCGGCCGTCCTCGATCATCTGTGCGGCCTCGGCGCGGTCATGCGCGCGCTGGCCGACGATAATCGTGGAGCCGGGCTCGCAGTCCAGCACATACCAGCACTCGGTTTTGCCCAGGCTGCCGTTCTCGTGCTCGGCGGCGTACTCGTCGTTGGGGTGAATCTGGATCGAAAGGTCGTCCTTGGCGTCCAGAATCTTAACGAGTAGCGGGAACTCCTTGCCCTCGCAGTTGCCAAAGAGCTCGCGATGCTCGGCCCACAGCCACGACAGCGTGTGACCGGCATACGGGCCCTCCGCAATCTGGCAGTCGCCATTGGGGTGGGCCGAGATGGCCCAGCACTCACCGATGGGACCCTTGGGAATGTCGTAACCAAATACGGTTTCGAGCTGGCGGCCGCCCCAGATCTTCTCGTGAAAGATCGGCGTCAGTTTAATCAAATCGGACATGTTCATACCCCCATTGTGTTGCGCGGGCGCTGCACGAAACAGCTCAAAGCGAGCGCCCGGATGACTACAAAAACCTATGCCAACGTTACGTTGTGCAACTCAAAGCGGTCGCCAACGTTGCGCGAGACCGAATACTCAAAGGCGGCGCCGCTGTCCAAAAAGCCAATCTGGGTGAGCTCGAGCAGGGGAGAGCCAAGTTTGGTGTCCAGGCGCTTGGCTTCTTCCTCGGTTGCTGCCACGGCGCGAATGGTACGGTGGAAGCTCGATATCTTCAGCCCACATTGCTCGCGGATGAAGTGGTAGACCGATCCGTACAGGTCCTTCTTTTTAAGGCCTGGAATCAGCTCGAGGGGCATGTAGGTGTACTCGATAACGATGGGCTTCTCATCGGCCTGACGCACGCGCACGATGTGATAGGCAAAGTCATCCTCGGCAATTCCCAGCTGGGTTGCGATGTCCGCTGGTGGATTAACAATCGAGAAATCGTAGACCACCGAGGTCACCTTCTCCCCGCGGTGCTCATACGAAAAACCCTGGGCACGGTCGTTTTTGCCCTGGAAAAACGCCTGGCCGGGAAGTCCCGCCGTGTCCTTAACGTAGGTACCCGATCCACGACGGCTGGTAATAAGACCTTCCTCGGTGATTTGCTCGATAGCTCGTTTGACGGTGATTTTGGAAACGCTATAGAGCCCGCAGAACTCAACGACGGTGGGAAGCTTGTCGCCCGGTTTAAGAGCACCATCCTCGATACTTCGACGAATATCTGCAGCTATCGCCTCGTATTTGGGAATCAAGGAACCTCCTTTCCAACTTGATTGAGAATAAAAGAAAGTATAGTCAACGCCTAAGTATCTCTATTGAGTTATTGAAAAGTTCGAGAAAGATAAAATCAAAAGACGCCCCGCTTGTAAAATCAGAGCGTTTTAAATGATAAACATCTGAGTAGTGTCGTGTTGAGGAATGATCGGTCCGAGGACGGGACCGAACCGATATAGCGGCCAGCGAACCGAATCTCGTACTCTGCGTTTTCCCAGATAAAACCTGCCAAAACAAACCTGTCTCTTTTTGGTAGGTTTTTGCCTTGGGAGCGGTACCATACAGGCAATGTTTAAACGAGAAAGGTGGGCTCTCATGGAACCTAAGCAGTACTACATCGGCATTGACGTCGGCGGCACTTCGGTTAAGGAGGGCCTGTTCGACGAGGACGGAAACCTGCTTGCCAAGGCCAGCGTGCCCACGCCTCCCATCGTTGACGCTGCGGGCTTTGCCGCGGTGACCGAGGCTATCGACCAGGTGGTCGCCAAGGCGCAGATTCCGCGTGCCTTTGTGGCAGGCATTGGCCTGGCCGTTCCGTGCCCCATCCCGGCGTCGGGCGATGCCAAGGTCAAGGCCAACATTGCCATTAACCTGCCCGAGCTGAGGATTGCCATTCAAAAGCACTGCCCCGACGCGGTCGTTAAGTACGAGAACGATGCCAACGCCGCTGCTATGGGCGAGGCCTGGCTCGGCTCTGCCAAGGGCGTACAGAACGTGGTGATGGTCACCATCGGTACCGGTGTGGGCGGCGGCGTTATCGTTAACGGCGACGTGGTATCGGGCGTTGTGGGCGCCGGCGGCGAGATTGGCCACATGTGCCTGAACCCGGCCGAGGAGCGCACCTGCGGCTGTGGCGGCCATGGCCACCTAGAGCAGTATTCCAGTGCCACCGGCGTGGTGAGCAATTACCTGGCCGAGTGTAAGAAGGCGGGCGTCGACCCCATCGAACTCACCGGCCCCTCCGATTCCAAGGACGTGTTCCAGGCCTGCCGCGAGGGCGACAAGCTCGCGCTGGCCGCGGCCGACACCATGGCCGACTATCTCGGTCGTGCTCTGGCACTTATCGCCAACGTGGTCGACCCCGAGATGTTCCTGATCGGTGGCGGCGCCTCCGCCTCGGCCGATGTCTACCTCGACAAGGCTCGCGAGTACTTCCAGCGCTACGCGCTCTCTGCCTCGCGCGAGACGCCCATTAAGGTCGCTTCGCTCGGAAACGACGCCGGCATCATCGGTGCCGCCTACGTAGCTCTGCGCGCCGCCGGCAAATAGCTGGTGCAAAGGGGGCAGACTTCGCTCCAACACTTGCCCCAAAATATGCCGTGGCCCTTCCGTCTGCGAAGGCTCGGCATCGGCGTGCTACCATAGCTACGTCCAAGTACACATATCAAGTGGAGGATATCCATGGCAAACGTTCTTGTCTTTGGTCACCAGAACCCCGATAACGACGCCATCATGAGCGCCGTCGTCCTGTCCCAGCTGCTCAACCAGGTTGAGTATGCCGGCAACACCTACGAGGCCTGCGCCCTTGGTCAGCTTCCGGCCGAGTCCGCCAAGCTGCTCGCCGACGCCGGCATCGCCGAGCCCCGCGTGATCGAGTCCGTCGAGGCCGGTCAGCTCGTCGTCCTCACCGACCACAACGAGTCTGCCCAGTCCGTCGCTGGCCTTAAGGACGCCACGGTCTTTGGCGTTGTCGATCATCACCGCATCGGCGACTTCGAGACCGCCGGCCCGCTGCACTACATCTGCCTGCCCTGGGGCTCCAGCTGCACCATCGTCACCAAGCTCGCCGGCGTGCTCGGCGTTGAGCTTTCCGACGTCCAGGCTAAGCTGCTGCTCTCGGCCATGATGACCGACACGCTCATGCTCAAGAGCCCCACCACCACCGATGTCGACCGCGCCGTCGCCGCCAAGCTCGGCGAGCAGGTGGGCGTCGACCCGGTCAAGTTTGGTATGGAGGTCTTCCTTACCCGTCCGTCCGGCTCCTTCACCGCAGCCGAGATGGTCGGCAACGACATCAAGATGTTCGAGCCCGCCGGCAAGAAGCTGCTCATCGGCCAGTACGAGACTGTCGACAAGACCCGCGCACTCGGCATGATCGACGAGATTCGCGAGGCCATGCGCGCCTACGCCGCCGAGAAGGGTGCCGACGGCATTGTCCTGTGCATCACTGACATCATGGAGGAGGGCTCGCAGGTCCTGCTCGAGGGCGAGACCGAGGCTGCTCAGAAGGGCCTGGGCATTGCCGACGAGCACGACGGCGTCTGGATGCCGGGCGTCCTCTCCCGTAAGAAGCAGGTCGCTGCCCCCATCATGGCCGCCTGCTAGGTTTAGTTGACCAAACGCCACGACCGGATCGCGGACGCCCCGCGCTCCGGTCGTTTTTTGTGCACGGCGCCGCGTCGTCTCTTGGACAGGCGTGCCCGTGCCGTTGAGCAAATAATGTTCAACCTGTGGTTCCGCTTTTCGGCCACGCCTGCGTGCTTGTCGTGCAGGGTAGGCTAGATGCAAGCGTAATACGTTAGAGCGCGGCGCCGCCACTTGGGCGGGCCGTGCTTTTTTAAGACGGGAGCTTTCCCGTGAAAGGAGCCGCCCATGGCAGCAACTGAGCAGCTGTTCAACGTTCGTGAGCGCAAGCGCTTTGAACGTCACGACATCTGGGAGCGCATCGCCGAGAACGGCACGATTTCCGCCGCCGTCATGGTCTTCGCCGCCATCGCCGCCGTCATTTGTGCCAATACCGATGCCTACGAGGCCGTCCATCACTTTTTGGAGACCCCGCTGTATGTGGGTCTGGGAAACCTTACGGCCGGTCTCACCGTTGAGCTTTTCGTCAACGACTTCCTCATGGCGATCTTCTTTTTGTTGGTGGGCATTGAGCTTAAGTACGAGATGACGGTCGGCGAGCTCAAGAATCCGCGTCAGGCTATGCTTCCCATGCTGGCGGCCGTGGGCGGCGTCGTCGTTCCCGCCTGTATCTACCTGATCTTCAACCATGCCGGCGCCCGCAACGGTTGGGCCATCCCCATGGCAACCGATATTGCCTTTGCGCTGGGCGTGCTATCGCTTTTGGGCAATCGCGTTCCCAACGGCGTGCGCGTGTTCTTCTCGACGCTCGCCATCGCCGACGACCTCATCTCCATCGCCGCCATCGCCATCTTCTACGGTCAGAGCCCCAATCCGTTTTGGTTGGGCGCCGCCGCGCTTGTGACCTGCGCGCTCGTGTGGCTCAACAAGACGCAGCATTACCGCCTTGCCCCGTATTCGGTACTGGGTCTGCTGTTGTGGTTCTGTATGTTCAAGAGCGGCGTGCACGCCACGCTTGCTGGCGTTATCTTGGCCTTTACCATCCCGGCCAAGTGCGGCGTCAAGCTCGATAGCCTCACCGATTGGTTGGGCGAGTGCCTGCCGCTGCTCGATGACCGCTACGACGACGAGGCGCACATCTTGGGCCAGCATGACTTTACCGTCTCGACCACCAGGGTCGAGCGCGTCATGCACCGCGTGACCCCGCCGCTCATCCGCATGGAGCGTCTGATCTCCACACCGGTCAACTTTGTGATTCTGCCGATCTTTGCGTTCGTGAACGCACAGGTTCGCCTGGTAGGCGTGGATATGAGCACGTTGCTCACCGACCCGGTGACGCTCGGCGTGTACTTTGGCATGCTGCTGGGCAAGCCGATTGGTATTTTTGGCATGACATTTGCCCTGGTCAAGCTCAAGGCTTGCCAGTTGCCGCGCAACGTCAACTGGCACATGATTGCCGGTGTGGGCATTCTGGGCGGCATCGGCTTTACGATGTCGATCCTCATCAGCGGCCTCGCTTTCCCGACGGCCGAGTTTGAGGTTCTTGCCGCCAAGGCTGCCATTCTTGCCGGTTCGGTCACCGCGGCCGTGCTCGGCATGATCTACATGAGTGTGGTCTGCAAGCACCCCGCGCCCAAGAACGAGTAAAAGCACAAACAAGTTTGAAAACGCCGCCCGTGAACACCGTCACAAGCGGCGTTTTAGTCATTGGGGACGTTCTTAAATGACTAGGTTTATTCCACGGTGCCGTAGACGGCGCCCCAGCCGTGGGCGGCCAAGGCGGAGTTGAGCTGGTCACAAAGCGATTGGCGGTCGTAGTAGCCGGGCGGCAAAAGGTTCACGATTTCCATGAGGTCGGGCGCGAGGTCCAAGATCTCGGCCTGCACGATGAGATCCAGGCGGTCGATGGCGCGGCGGTCATAAAACAGTCCGTCGACCAGGCGCTGCAGGTCGCCGAATTCCTCGGCCTGGAACGATCCGTACTCCATAGTGCCTCCTTGGGCGCCCCACGCCGGCATGCGCGGCGATGTCGTAATTCATTGCGATGGACTTAATCTATCACGGCTTCATACCGTTGCGGCAGTGGCGGTCTATACTTAGACGAACTGCAACGTCCCGCTTCGCGAAAGGTCGCACCCATGCAGACGATCTACCAGAAGATGGAAACCACCGAACTCGATGCCGCCATCGAGGCGCTCAAAGCCGAGGTCGCCGAGGTCAAGGCCAAGGGCCTGGCGCTCGACATGGCCCGCGGCAAGCCGTCGCCCTCCCAGGTGGACATCTCTCGACCCATGCTCGATATCCTCAATGCCGATGCCGATCTGCACGACGGCAACGTCGACTGCTCCAACTACGGTTGCTTTGAGGGCATTCCCTCGGCACGCAAGCTGGCGGGGGAGTTCCTGGGTTGCCCCGCCGAGCAGACGCTCGTACTGGGTTCGTCGAGCCTGCTGATCGAGCACGATATCGCCGGCATGTTCTGGCGCTGCGGCTCGTGCGGCAGCGAGCCTTGGGAGGCTTATGAGACCGCGCATGACGGCAAGAAGGTCAAGTTCCTGTGCCCTGTTCCCGGCTACGACCGCCACTTTGGCATCACTGCCGACTTGGGTATCGAGAATGTCCCCGTCGCGATGACCGACAACGGCCCCGACATGGACGAGGTCGAGCGCCTGGTTGCCGCCGACGACTCCATCAAAGGTATCTGGTGCGTGCCCAAGTATTCCAACCCCACGGGCATCACCTTTAGCGAGGACACCGTGCGTCGCCTGGTCGAGATGCCCACGGCCGCGCCCGATTTCCGCATCTTCTGGGACAACGCCTACTGCGTGCACGACCTGTACGACGAGACCGACGAGCTCGCCAACATCTTTGACCTCGCTCGCGCGGCGGGCACCGAGGACCGCGTGGTGGCCTTTGCCTCGACGTCCAAGATCACCTTCCCGGGCGCCGGCATCGGCTTTATCGGTGCGAGCCCCGCGGTTATCGCGGAGTTCTCCAAGCGCCTGAAGGCCGGCCTTATCAGCGCCGACAAGCTCAACCAGCTGCGCCACGTACGCTTCCTTCCCACCATCGAGGCGGTCAAGGAGCACATGAAAAAGCATGCCGAGTTCCTGCGTCCGCGCTTTGAGGCCGTCGAGCGCAAGCTCACCGAGGGCTTGGGCGACACAGACTGTGGCACCTGGACGCACCCCCGCGGCGGCTACTTTGTAAGCTTCGATGGTCCCGAGGGCTCGGCCCAGAAGGTCGCCGCGCTTTGCGCCGACCTGGGCGTCAAGCTCACGCCGGCCGGTGCTACCTGGCCCTATGGCAAGGACCCGCGCGACACCAACATCCGCATCGCGCCGAGCTATCCCACGGTCGAGGACCTGGAGGCCGCGCTCGATGTGCTGGTGCTGGCCGTTAAGCTCGTCGCTGCCGAGCTTGCGCGTGCCGAGCGCGTCTAACGCGCGGCTTCCCGTACTATCCGCACTTTCGATATGTAAAGGAGCATATACATGGATTTGGGAATTTCTACCAACCCCACGCCAGAGCTCTACACCATTAAGGTAACCGGCGAGATCGATATCTCTAACGCCGATAGCCTGCGCAATGCCATTGACCTGGCGCTCGAGCAGCCCACTGAGGCCGTTGAGCTCGATTTTGCCCAGGTGAGCTACATTGATTCGACGGGCATTGGCGTGCTCGTGGGCGCCGCGCACCACGCGGTCGACCACGGCAAGCGCTTTAGCTGCACCAATGTGCAGCCCCAGGTGATGCGCGTGGTTCAGCTGTTGGGTGTCGACCAGGAGATTTCGATCACCGCTGCATAATCTTTGTCCCCAAAAGGGCGTGCCGTTTGGCATATGTTTGTGATGCGCTCGGACGTTTTGGCGTCCGGGCGCTATACTTGACCGAATGAATAGACGAGTTCCGGCCGAATGGCGCGGTGCGGGCTCGACTCACATCGAGCCTTGGAGGTATGTGTGTTTGGTATTGGAGAGGGTGAGCTCGCGATCATCGTGGTCTTCGGCTTTTTGCTGTTTGGCCCGGATAAGCTCCCGCAGATGGGCCGCACAATCGGCCGTGCCATCCGTCAGTTCCGCGAGACGCAGGAAAAGATGACGGCCGTTGTTCAGTCCGAGATTATCGATCCGGTAAGCGAGGCCGCGTCGGCCCCGGTCAAGCCCAAGAAGGCTGCCGTCGATGACGATTCCGATGCGGACGAGGGTGCCGTCGAGACGGCTGCGCCCGCAAAGAAGGAGACTTTTGCCGAGCGCCGTGCCCGCCTTGCCGCCGAGAAGGCTGCGAGCGAGGGTGCCACCGAGGGCGAGGGTGCTGCTGAGGAGTCCGAGGCCGAGAGCGCCGAGCCTGCCGCTGCCGCCGAGCCTGTCGTCGAGCCCGAGCCTGCTGCAGAGCCGGAGTCCGAGCCCGAGCCGGCAGAGCCCACGACGGCTGACCTCTACGCCCGTCGTCCCCGCAAGCGCAAGGCCGTCGTCGACCAGCTCGCTCGCGAGCTCGAGGCCGAGGACGACGCTGCTGCCGCCGACGCCCCGAAGGGAGGCGATGAGTAATGCCTATCGGACCTGCGCGTATGCCGCTCTTCGATCACCTGGGAGAGCTCCGTCGCCGCCTGACCATCGTGGTCGTGTCGGTGTTTGCCGCCGCTATCGTGCTGTATTTCGCCACGCCTGTTGTGCTCGACATCCTGGAAGATCCCATCCGCTCCTTTGTGCCGGACGGTAAGTTCTACATCACTACCACGCTCGGCGGCTTTGGCTTGCGCTTCTCGCTGGCCATCAAGATGGCCGTTGTCATGTGCACGCCCATGATCATCTGGCAGATCTTGGCGTTTTTCTTGCCGGCGCTTCGCCCCAACGAGCGCAAGTGGGTCGTGCCCACGGTGCTCGCCTCGACGGTGCTGTTCTTCCTGGGCGCCATCTTTTGCTACTTCATCATCATTCCTGCGGGCTTTGAGTGGCTCATCGGCGAGACCTCGGCCGTCGCTACGGCGCTGCCCGATCTGGAGAACTACGTCAACATGGAGCTGCTCTTTATGATCGGCTTTGGCGTGGCGTTTGAGCTGCCGCTCATCATCTTCTATCTGTCCGTCTTCCACATCGTGTCCTACGCTGCTTTCCGCGGTGCCTGGCGTTATGTATACGTTGGCCTGCTTGTGGGCTCGGCTGTGATTACGCCCGACGGCTCGCCCGTTACGCTGGGCCTCATGTATGGTGCCCTGCTCTCGCTCTACGAGATTTCGCTCGCCATTGCCCGCGTGGTCATTACCGCGCGCGAGGGCAAGGAGGGCTTGTTTGTGAGCCGTCTGGACCTGTTCTCGGACGATGAGGACGACGAGGAGTAAATCGGTATGCACGAGGTTGGCATTGTCAACGGCATACTCGATACAGTGATTCGCGCGGCGCGTGGGGCGGGGGCCTTGCGCGCCGTTTTGGTAACGCTGCGTATCGGGGATATGACCGAAGTTGTGCGCGAGGCGCTGGACTTTGCGTGGGAGACATTTCGCGATGAGGACCCGCTCACGCGGGGCTGCGAGCTCGCGGTTGAGGAGATTCACCCACAAAGTGAATGCCTGGACTGCGGCGAGGTCTTCGACCACGATCGCTTCCACTGTCGCTGTCCCCAGTGTGGTGGTGCCAACGTGCGCCTACTGCACGGCCGCGAGCTCGATATCGCGAGTATCGAAATCGAAACCCCCGACGATTAGCCCGCTAGCCATCTGGTGATGGGGTATAAAGGGGCCAAAGTAAGGAGCGCTAAGTATGGCTGAGAAAACGATTGATATCGCGTCGCCGATTCTGTCGCGCAACGAGCGCCTGGCAGATCAGCTGCGTCAGCGATTTAATGAGACAAACACCTATGTGATCAACGTCTTGTCGAGCCCCGGTTCGGGCAAGACCACCACGATCCTGGGCACCAACGAGCGCCTGCGTGACAAGGCCGGCCTGCGCTGTGCCGTCATCGAGGGCGATATCGCCTCGGATGTCGACGCCATCACCATGAAGGAAGCCGGCATGCCCGCCATCCAGATCAACACGGGCGGCCTGTGCCACCTCGAGGGCAACATGATCATGGAGGCCGTTGACGCGTTTGACCAGGCTGTGGGTCTGGAAAACATCGACGTCATCTTTATCGAAAACGTGGGCAACTTGGTCTGCCCGGTCGACTTTGACCTGGGTGAGAACCTGTCCATCATGATTCTCTCGGTGCCCGAGGGCGACGACAAGCCCATCAAGTACCCGGGCATCTTCCAGCACGTTGGCGCGCAGCTGCTCAATAAGGTCGACGTGGCCCCGGCTTTCGATTTTGACATGGATAGGTATACTAAGACACTCGATGACCTCAATCCGCAGGCGCCGCGGTTTGCCGTGAGCGCGCGCAAGGGCGAGGGCATGGATGCCTGGTGCGATTGGCTCATCGGGCAGATCGAGCAAGCAAGGGCGTAAATCGGCCGCCATACGGGCGGGCGTAGCCGCAGAGACACGAGATAGGAGCCTCTTTTGAAGCTCATCATCGCCGAGAAAAATGACGCCGCGCGTCAGATTGCCGAGCGGCTGTCCACGGGTAAGCCCAAAAAGGACAAGGTGTACAACACCGCAATCTACCGTTTTGAGTGGAAGGGCGAGGAGTGCGTGACCATCGGCCTGGCCGGTCACATCCTTGCGCCCGATTTTTGCGACAGCGTGCTGTTTGATAAAAAGCTGGGCTGGTATTCGGTTACCGAGGACGGCGAGATGCTACCGGCCGACATGCCCGATGGCCTGGCACGCCCGCCCTACGACACCAAGCGCAAGCCGTTTCTTGCCGACGGCATCTCCATCAAGGGCTGGAAGCTCGAGAGTCTGCCGTATCTCACCTGGGCACCCGTCATTAAGCTGCCGGCCGAGAAGGAACTCATCCGCTCGCTTAAGAACCTCGCCAAAAAGTCCGACAGCGTCATCATCGCTACGGACTTCGATCGCGAGGGCGAACTGATCGGTTCGGACGCCCTCAACAAGGTGCGCGAGGTTGCGCCGGACTTGCCGGTTGCCCGCGCCCAGTATTCTTCGTTTACCAAGGCCGAGATCACGCAGGCCTTCGATAATCTCGTCTCGCTCGACCAGAACCTGGCCGACGCCGGCGAGAGCCGTCAGCACATCGACCTCATTTGGGGTGCGGTGCTCACGCGCTACCTGACGCTCGCCAAGTTTGGCGGCTTTGGCAACGTGCGTTCCGCCGGCCGCGTGCAGACGCCGACGCTTGCCCTGGTGGTCGAGCGCGAACGCGAGCGCATGGCGTTTGTGCCCGAGGACTATTGGCAGATTCGTGGCATGGGCGCCGCGCAAGGCGCTGCCGAGGACGATCGCTTTAAGATCGCGCACAAGACGGCGCGCTTTACCGACAAGGATGCTGCTGAGACGGCGTACGGTCACGTTGACGGTGCCAAGACGGCAACCGTCGCCGCGGTGACCAAGCGCTCGCGCAAGCAGCAGCCGCCCACGCCGTTTGCGACCACCTCGCTGCAGGCTGCCGCCGCGGCCGAGGGCATCTCGCCTGCGCGTACCATGCGCATCGCTGAGTCCCTCTACATGGCCGGTCTCATCAGCTACCCGCGTGTCGACAATACCGTGTACCCCGCGACGCTCGATCTGGGCGCCGTGGTGAGCGACCTGGCAAAGATCAACCCGGCGCTGGCGCCCGTATGCAAAAAGGTGCTTGCCGGCCCCATGAAGCCTACGCGCGGCAAAGTCGAGACCACCGACCACCCGCCTATCTATCCCACGGGCGAGGGCGATCCGTCCACGCTCGACGGCGGCCAGCGCAAGCTCTACGACCTCATCGCCCGCCGCTTCCTGGCGACGCTCATGGGTCCCGCGACCATCGAGAACACCAAGCTCGAGCTCGATGTGAACGGTGAGCCGTTCGTGGCTTCGGGCGATGTGCTCGTGACCCCGGGTTTCCGCGAGGCCTACCCGTATGGCCTTAAACGCGACGAGCAGATGCCGCCGCTTGAGCAGGGCGATACGGTCGACGTATTCGACATTAAGCTCGAGGCCAAGCAGACCGAGCCGCCCGCGCGCTACAGCCAGGGCAAGCTCGTGCAGGAGATGGAGAAGCGCGGCCTGGGCACCAAGTCCACGCGCGCGAGCATCATCGAGCGCCTGTACGCCGTGCGCTATCTCAAAAATGATCCCGTTGAGCCGAGCCAGCTGGGTATCGCCATCATCGATGCGCTGTCGCAGTTTGCCCCGCGCATCACGAGCCCCGATATGACCAGCGAGCTCGACGGCGACATGACCCGTGTGGAGCGCGGCGAGGATACCGAAGAGCATGTCGTGATGCACTCGCGCGCGCTGCTGGCTGGCGTGCTCGACGAGCTGCTCAAGCACACGCAGGAGCTGGGCGACGCCATCAGCGACGCCGTCACGGCCGATGCGCGCGTGGGAGCTTGCCCCAAGTGCGGCAAGGACCTGGTTATGAAGACGAGCGCCAAGACCCGTGGCAGCTTCATTGGCTGCATGGGCTGGCCCGACTGCGATGTGACCTATCCGGTGCCGAGCGGCGTCAAGGTGAGCCCGCTCGAGGGCGAGGCGGCCGTGTGCCCCGAGTGCGGCGCGCCGCGCATTAAATGCCAGCCGTTCCGTCAGAAGGCTTTCGAGATCTGCGTGAACCCCACGTGCCCCACCAACTACGAGCCCGACCTTAAGGTGGGCGAGTGCAAGGTGTGCGCCGAGGCCGGACGTCATGGCGACCTGATCGCGCACAAGAGTGAGAAGAGCGGCAAGCGCTTTATCCGCTGCACCAACTACGATGACTGCGGCGTAAGCTATCCTCTGCCGGCGCGCGGTAAGCTCGAGGCGACGGGTGAGACCTGCCCCGAGTGCGGCGCCCCCATCGTGGTGGTCAATACGGCGCGCGGCCCGTGGCGTATCTGCGTCAACATGGACTGCCCGACCAAGGAGAAGAAGCCCGCCCGCGGCCGCAAGACCACGACTAAGGCGAGCACGGCCAAGAAGACGACGGCGGCCAAGAAGACGACGGCTAAGAAAGCCACTGCCGCCAAGAAGACGACCGCGAAGAAGTCGACTGCCAAGAAAGTAGCCTCCGACAAGTAACGGCGCGGTCGAAACATTGCCTAAAAAACGAGCGAGGACCCCACGATCCTCGCTCGTTTTTTTTGACCGGCAGTTAGGGACGTTCCTTTTCTGCCGGCAGTTTAGGAACGTCCCTAACTGCCGGCTCGGGAACGACAAAGCGCTAGTTCACTTCGACGGGTTTGGCGCCGGGATAGCGCTCCTCAAAGTCTAGGCGATACTTATTGTCATTGGTGCCCGCCACGTTGTCGCGCGACAGCGGCGCCACGATCTCATTCTTGTGGTCCGCAGGCTTGGCGTATTTCAGGCTGATCTCCCAGGCATCACAGATTGCGTCAATGCGGTGATCCAGGTCGTCGTACAGGGCGATGATGTCCTTCCAGGAACTGTAGTTCTTGGAGCTCGTCGGGACGTCCAGGTCCTCGACGATGTCGTAATACTGCTCGATGGTGTCCTCTGTGCGCTCGGCGACGTCGGCGAGATTTTGACGGGTGGTGCGATCTTCTTCCAGATAGCTGCCGTTGAAGTTCTGCGCGCAGCCACGGACGTAGTTGTCGAGGTCTTCGAGCAAGTCGTAGTATTCGCTCAGTCGGCGGTAGAGGTTCTGCTCGGAGAGCGTTGCTTCGCCGCCATCCTCGTCGTCATCGTCATCATCGTCGTACAGGCTGTTGGGATCGCCGAGAGGCTTTAGGTCATCGTCGTCGACGTCATGGTGCAGCTTAGCTACCTCGGCAGTCGTCTGCGTGGCGGCGTTGTCGAAAGGCTTGATCACAAAGAAAACGACCAGGGCGATGATGATCGCCACCAGCACAACGATAACGGCGATAAGCGGCCCGGTGCCGCTCTTTTTGGGAGCGGGGGTCTGTGGCGAAGCGGGCGCGTATGCGGGAGCCGGCTGCTGTTGGGGCGAGCCGCTCGCGACGGGTATGCGCTGCGTGGTCTCGACGGCCGCGGGGCCTGCGGCGAGGTCGGGGCGATAGGCGAGGGGGTCGTCCGCCTTGGCTTGCGGCGTATCGAGGGAACCGGTCTGCTCAAAAGCGGGCTGGCTATCGCTCGCGGTTGTTTGTTCAACGGATGCACCGCACGAGGTGCAGAACTTGGCATTATCTGCAAGAAGCTTGCCGCACGAGGCGCAATACCGAGACATTGCCACTCCTTTCGCCACATTTCAATGCAATACGACGATTATACCCAGCACCCCAAAAAGCCGGCAGTTGGGACGTTCCTTTTCGGCCGGCAGTTTAGGAACGTCCCTAACTGCCGCCTGAGTAGCCATTGGCTAGGTGGGATTTGGGACGCGCCGAGCACTGGGGTATCATGGCTTGGTTGCTATAACTCGCATTTACGCGCCTTGTAGGAAGGGGCTGCGCCCATGGCTTTTGAGCCCGCTCAACATAGCTTTATCACGCTCGAGGGCGTTGATGGCGCCGGCAAGTCCACGCAGGCGCGCTTGCTTGCCCGCGCGCTCGAACTCGCTGGCTACCAGGTTGTGAGCCTGCGCGAGCCGGGCGGCACCGCCATCAGCGAAAAGATCCGCGCCCTGCTGCTCGATCCCGCCAACACGGCCATGGGAGATACCTGCGAGCTGCTGCTCTACGAGGCCGCACGCGCCCAGCTGGTGCACGAGGTCATAGCTCCCGCCCTCGCGGCCGGCAAGGTGGTCCTGTGCGACCGCTTCTACGATTCCACGACCTGCTACCAGGCGTTTGCCGACGGCCTCGATCGCCAGATGGTGCGCGACGCCAACAACCTGGCCGTCGCGGGTACGCACCCGGCTCTCACACTCGTCTATCGCATCACGCCCGAGCAGGCGGCGCTGCGCATGGCCGCCCGTGGTGCGGCCGACCGCATGGAGGCCAAGGGCATGGCCTTCCAAGAGCGCGTCTACCAGGGATTTTGCGCCATTGCCGCCGAGGAACCAAACCGCGTAAAGCTCATCGACGCGACCGCGTCCATCGAGGACGTCTTCGCGCAGACGGTCGAGCAGGTTCGCGTCTACGGCCTCGACATTCCGCAAGATGTCGTCGCCGCCGCGCTTGCCAAGGAGGCCGAGTAACATGGCCCCCGCTCAGACAAGCCTGCTGGCCAAGCTTGACACCCAAGAGCGCGTGCGCGACTTTTTGACCAATGCCGTCGCCAGCGGTCGCGCATCGCACGCCTACCTGTTTTTGGGCGCGCCCGGCGCGGGCAAGCTCGACGCCGCGTGGGCGCTCGCCCAAGCCTTCCTGTGCGAGCAGGATGGCTGCGGCTCATGCGATAGCTGCGTGCGCGTCGCCCGCCATACGCACCCCGACGTGCACTATTACACGCCCGAGAGCGCCACGGGCTACCTCATCGCCCAGACGCGCGAGCTACTCGACGACGTACCCCTGGCGCCCATCCGCGCCAAGGCCAAGGTCTACATCATTGACCGTGCCGAGCAGCTGCGCGCCAACACCGCCAACGCACTGCTCAAAACACTCGAGGAGCCGCCCGAGGGCGTTATGTTTATCTTGCTGGGCACCTCGGCAGACGTGATGTTGCCCACCATCGTGAGCCGCTGCCAGTGCGTGCCGTTTCGGCTGGTGTCGCCCGCCGTCGCCGCTCAGGCCGTGAGCCGCGCCACCGGTCAGGACCCTGCGCGTTGCCGCATGGCCGTCGCCGTAGCGGGAAGCCCCACGCGTGGCATCGAGTTCCTCAAGAGCGCCGAGCGCCAGGACGCCCGCCGTCAGATGGTTCGTGCCATCGATTCGCTCATTGCCGCCGACGAGGCCGACGTGCTCAGCCGTGCCAAGTCACTCATCGTCGCCGTTAAGGCGCCGTTAGCCGAGGTCAAGTCCACGCAGGAAAAGGTGCTCGAGCAAAACGCCGACTACCTGTCGCGTGGAGCATTGAAGCAGCTTGAGGACCGCAACAAGCGCGAACTCAACGCGCGCGAGCGTTCGGGTATCATGGAAGCGCTGGCGAGCGCGCGGACGCTCATGCGCGACGTGCTGCTGACGCTTCAGGACGAGGCGGCCGACGTGGTGAACGAAGACGTGCGCGACACGATCGGTCGGCTTGCCGCCGCGACGAATGTTGCGGGCGCCACGCGGGCGCTCGAGGCAGTCGCAACCGCCGAACGCAACATCGCCAGAAACGTTACTCCCCAGCTGGCCATCGAGGTCATGCTGTTCGATATCAGGAAGGCACTGAAATGCCGTTAGTCGTACCCGTTAAGTTTACCTACGCCTCGCGCGACCTGTGGTTCGATCCGCAGGATTTGGATATCCTCGAGGCCGATTATGCCATTTGCTCCACCGAGCGCGGAACCGAGATCGGCCTGGTCACGGCCGATCCCTTTGAGGTGCCGCAAGACGAGATCGGTCAGCCGCTCAAGCCCGTGCTGCGCGTGGCGAGCGACATCGACCTGCAGCTTGCCGACGACCTGGCCATCCAGGGCGACGAGGCCATGGTCGACTTCCGCCGCCTGGTCAAGGAGCTCGACCTCGAGATGAAGCCGGTGGGCGTCGAGTACCTGTTTGGCGGCGAGAAGGCCGTGTTCTACTTTGCGGCCGAGGAGCGCGTCGATTTTCGCCAGCTCGTCAAGGATCTGTCCTCGACGCTGCACATTCGCGTCGACATGCGCCAGATCGGCGTGCGCGACGAGACCCGCCTGGTGGGCGGCTATGCCCAGTGCGGACAGGAACTCTGCTGCACGCGCTTTGGCGGACAGTTTGAGCCCGTCTCGATTCGCATGGCAAAAGAGCAAGACCTGCCGCTCAATTCCTCCAAGATCAGCGGCGTGTGCGGTCGCCTGATGTGCTGCCTGCGCTACGAGTTCGAGGCCTACAAGGACTTTAAGAGCCGTGCGCCCAAAAAGAAGACGCTCATCGATACGCCGCTTGGCAAGGCGCGTATCCAGGAGTATGACACGCCGCGTGAGCAGCTGGTGCTGCGCCTGGAGAACGGCAAAGTCTTTAAGGTCAACCTAGCCGATATGACGTGCTCGGAGGGCTGCAAAAAGAAGGCCGCCGAGCAGGGCTGCAACTGCCGCCCCGACTGCGTGACGCGCGACGTGCTCGAGCGCATCGAGTCGCCCGAGATGCGCCTGGCGCTCATGGAGCTCGATCGCGAAAACGGCGTCGATGTGGGCGATGGCCTGTCGAGTGCCGACCGTCTGGCCGGCACGTCGATGCCCAAGCGCCGTCGTCGCGATGCTGAATCCGATGCTCGCGCCGGTCAGGGTCAGGGCGAGGGCCGTGGCCGCGGAAAAGGCCGCGGTAAGGCCGAGACACCCGAGGCCGAGGGGGCGGCCGATGGCCGTCGCCGCCGCAAGCGCGCGGGCTCGGGCGATGCTACCGAGGCTGCAGCCGCGGGCAAGAACGCCTCTCGCGAGCGCGAGGTTCAGCAGCCCCAGCAGCAGAATCGCGGCGGTGGCATGAACCCCACACGTCGCCGCCGCCGTCATCTGTCGAGCGAGGAGCGCGAGGACGCCTTCCGCGCCGCAGCTGCTCGCGAGGCTGGTGCCGCTTCCAAGGGCCCCTCGGCCTCCGATGCGCCTGCCGACAAGGGCGGCAAGTCACGTGGCGAGGAGGAGCGCGCGCCGCGTCCGCGCCGTCGCCATTCCTCGGGCGCGCAACAGAAGCCCTCAGTGCCCTCCGTGGCCGATCAGGTCTCGGATGGCGAGGTCAAGGTCACGCGCCGTCGTCCCGGAGATGGCGGGGGAGCGGCTGCCAAGGCTTCGCGTGGCGCCGCTCGCGACGAGCGCGAGCCGCGCGAGGATCGCGGTGGCGAGGGCTCGGCCGACCAGGGTCAAAAGCGCCGTCGCCGTCGCCGTTCCCGCAAGCCGCGCCAGGATGGTGGCGAGGGCTCGACCCCGTCTTCGTCCACACCACAACCGCCCGCCGGCGAATAACGCCCGCGAGCGGATTTAGCCCGCCTTGCCCCGAGCACATCGGGGTATCATAGCGCCGAATCAACAACCCTCCCTGCGACCGAACGTAGGGAGGGTTGTGTCTTGAAGAGCCATCTGAACATATTGAGCTGTCTGCAGGGTGCCGGTGCCCTACCGTTTGCGGACGAATTACTACCGTTTGCCGAGTGGGCGGCACGCGAGGCGCTCGAGGCATTGTCGCCAACACGATGTGCCGGCTGCGAGCGCGCCGGTGCGCTTATTTGCCAAGACTGCCTGGCCGCGCTCACGCTCATCGACCCACGTCATAGCTGCACCCGATGCGGCGCCCCGTTTGGGGATTTGCTGTGCACTGAGTGTTCGGTCGAGGGCACGTCCTCGGCAATGGCGGAGGCGCTCGACCGCTGCCTGGCGTGCGCCGTCTATGCGCATCCGCTGCCGCGCATCATTAAAGCGTACAAGGATGCGGGTGAGCGACGCCTGGCGCCGTATCTGGCAGAGCTGCTCTACGACACCGCCCTGCATGCTCAGGTCGTAGCGCCCGAACGCTTAGGAGGTGTGCTGTCCGGCGCGGATGCGGTGGTGTTTGTGCCTGCGACGGCGGTAGCGTTTCGGCGGCGTGGTTTTGATCATATGGAGGCCATTGCGCGCCCATTTTGCGAGCTGTCGGGCGTGCCGTTGCTGGACGCCCTGGTCAAGTACGGCCATGGCGACCAGCGCGAACTCGGTCGTGAGGAGCGCCGCGAGCGTGCCCAAGGCATGTATGAGACGGTTGAGGACGTGCACGGCCGCCGCCTGCTGCTTATCGATGACGTTATCACCACGGGCGCGACGATGGCCGCGGCTTCGGCGGAACTCAAGCGCGCCGGCGCCACGGCCGTTGATGGCCTCGCTATCGCACGCGTTTGGTAGGGGTGGTTTTGTGGCAGTAAAGATTGAGCGGTGCAACGAGCCGACAGACGAACAGCTAGCGGCTTCCGTAATCCTAACAGGCGCCTCGGCGCTACGCATGATGCGCGCCGAGCGCCGGCAGATGGGCTACATAAGCTGGAAGGACCTTGATCCCAAGGAGGAGTGCCGTGTGCTGCGCACGTCGTCGCCCTCGACCGAGGACATCTATCTTCCCGATTTGGTGCGGATTGGGGCCGCAAGCGGCGAGGTGCAAGAAGATCTGTGCTTGCTGGTGGGATCTGCGGCGCAGCGCCGCCGCATCCCTGGCGTGAGCTGGTCCGTGTGTTCCGGGTTGCCCGCCGGCTCGATTCTAGAGGTGGAACCGGGGGTGTACAGTCTATCTCCCGAGGCCCTTTGTGTTGCCATCGCGCGCGAGGTCGGCTGCATCCAGGCGTTTGCCCTGGCCCAGGAACTGTGCTCTAAGATTTCACTGAGCGACCGCGGGAAGTATCTGCCTCCCTACACCTCGCCTGTCGTGAACAAATTGGCAAAGGACAAAGACCAGCCGCCAGATGTCGGTTACTTTGAGGTCGAGTCCGTGCTGACACCCGATCGCCTGGTAGATTACCTCGCGGCATGCAAGGGGAATGTGGCCAAACAGCTGCTGCGCCTGTGTCCCTACCTGTCAGAAAATCTGCGCTCGCCCATGGAGTGCATCATGCTCGCTCTGTTTTCGCTTCCGTTTTCCTATGGCGGATTTGCCTGCGGTCCCTTTAAGACCGACTACAAGATCGAGTTCGATGACCGTGCGCAGGCAATCTCGGGGATGCCGCATGCAGTTTGCGATGCGTATCAGGAAGCAGCCCAGTTTGACCTGGAATACAACGGTGAGCTGGGCCATTCTTCTCGGAGGGGACGTATCCATGATGAAAAGCGCAACACGGGCTTGATTACTATGGGAATCGAGGTCGCGACGGTCAACAACGAAATGCTCTGTGACATGGAAGCGATGGAAGCACTCGCATGGCGCATCCACCAGCGTATGGGTAAGCGATATCAGAATCGCGTAGAGGCTCGTCGAAAGAGGCAAGATGCTCTGCTGAATACGCTCCGAGCGTGCTTTGGGCTCAAACCAGCGTAAAACTATGGCTTTATAGGGGGTCTGTTTATATGCTCTGTGCAAAAAACGGCAAATATGAGTACTGTTACTAGATTAGTGACAGCAAAAACAAAGAAACTTGGGCCGATAATCTGGATTCAGCGAAGAGATAATAAACGAATGTGGAATATCTTGGCGCCAAGCAGGCTGTGCGGAACTCAAAAAGGGCTCGTGAGGCGGTAATACGCTGCTACTAAATTGGTAACAGTACTCATATTTGCCGTTTTTTGCACACGGCACCCTGAGACGGGTGCCCCGGAGCTCCCCGTAGGGGAGCTCCGGGCTTCATAGGGGCACGAATGGTCCGCTCCGACCCGCAAAATCTGTACTCGAGATGCGAATGACGCCCCTAACCTTAAACTTTAGCTTGAACTTAGCTATAATGCGCTTCGTTCCTACCAGGCTGTGGTTGCGGACGGACGAAATGCCCGTCCTAGTCCAAGACAGACGCGGTCAAAGGGATCCACGTAAGCGACCGCGTGCGCGCGGCGCGATCATGGCGCGTCCTAGATGTAAGCCGCACCGTCCGTTCTACTTTCTTTGGGGCAATACCGCCTCGCGGGCGAGCGGGTCAGTCGTGAAGGTGGCTGCGGCCTCCCGAGCAAACACCCCGGTGCGCAAGTGTGGGGTCAAATACCAGGTCAGCTGGTGGGAACAACCTGATATTCCGCGCAACGCACGGATTGTATACGACACAGAAGGCAGGGTAGTGGACATGGTGAGGGGCAGCTTGATGCACGCGGCTCGGTTGGGTGCTGGGACCGCAGCGGTCATTGCCGTTTTGGGCCTGAGCGGATGCGCGTTCAACCCGCTGTCTACGTTCACGACTCCCACGATCGACCAGATCGAGTACGAGACCGTCACGCCGGCGGTGTCGGACGATGCCCTGGTCACTCCCGGAACCCTGACGGTCGCCCTCGATACTTCCGATGCGCCGCAGGCCATGCAGGACGCCGATGGCGAGCTCACGGGGTATGCGGTTGACGCCGCCCGCGCTCTCGCAAGCCGCATGGGCCTTAAGGTCGCCTTTGTCGATGCGTCTTCGGCAGATTCCGCGCTCGGCGACAAAAAGGCCGATATCTTTATCGGCGAGATTAACTCCACGGACGGGGACATTAGCTCGCTCGGCACCTGCCTGTACGATGCCACTTCCGTGTTCGGTAAAACTAGCGATGGTGGGTCGCTAAGCGTTTCCACCGATACCCTTAACACGTCCACCCTGGGCGTTCAGACGTCCTCGGCCTCGCAGGAGGCGCTTGCTAAGCAGAGCATCACCGCCAACCAAAAGACCTACTCCAACATCAACGAGTGCTTTGAGGCGCTCGAGTCCGGCGAGGTCGACTATGTGATCTGCGACTCCACGGCCGGCGGCTACCTTGCACGCCTGATGAGCGAGGTCTCCTATGTCGGTGCGCTCGAGGCGCCCTCGACGCTTGGTGTTGCGGGCCTCTCGTCCAATGACGAACTGTGCCGTGCCGTGAGCGATGCCCTCGACGACATCACGGTCGACGGTACGCTCGAGGCGGTCCACTCTGTCTGGTATGGCACGATGCCCTACGACCTCACCACTAAGACGGTTTCGGGCGCTAGCGTGCAGCCGGGTGACTCTGAGTCCAGTGAGACCACGTCCTCCGGCAGCGAGTCCTCCGATTCCAACAATGAGACCGCATCCTCCGAGGACAAATCGTCCAGCCAGGAAGGCACCATCACCGACGACGACATTAACAAACTCAATAGCTAGTTATTGCTAGGGGTGGTGTCTCCTATACGTTGGAAAGGACACCTCTTCACGGTTTCAACACGCACTGCCGGGCTTCCCCGATGGGGGAGTCCGGCTTTTTCATCCCAATAAAACTAGCAGGTCAAAGCCAATTTTCAGGACCAAATACAAAGCCGCCGGCCCCCTCCTATAGCGCACTTTGCCACAGAAAAGTGCGAGACTTCGGTATGCGGTATCAAGCAATCGTTATTCGGGTCTTTAGGAATCCGCGTGATTAAATGCACGGCAATGGGTACATAGCCAGTACAGTAAGTCCCCGAGGCAGATTGGAGCCACGTATGGATATCAAGGTTTCTGGACGCAAGACGACGGTAACCGATGCTCTGCGTGCGCATGTGGATGAGAAGATCGGCGAGGCGCTCAAGGTTTTCGATATCGAGCCCATGACGGTCGACGTTGTACTTCGCTATGAGAAGAACCCCTCGAACCCCAACCCGGCAATCGTCGAGGTTACGGTTCGTGCCCGCGGTTCGGTGATTCGCGTTGCCGAGCACGGTGCAGATATGTACGCCGCCATCGACCTCTCCGCCGATAAGGTCACCCGCCAGCTGCGCAAGTTCAAGACCAAGGTCGTGGACAACCGCCAGGGCGGTGCCAGCGCCGCGGATGTCGCGCCGGTCGAGCGCGTCGAGGATCTGGCCGACCTGCTGCTGCCCGAGGAAGAGGACGACCTGCTCGTCCGCGAGAAGGTTATCGACGTCACCCCGATGACTGAGGAGCAGGCGCTGGTGCAGACCGATCTGCTGGGTCACGACTTCTACGTGTTCGAGAACGCGACGACCGGCCTTATCAATGTGGTGTATCACCGTAAGAATGGTGGATATGGCATCATCAAGCCCCGCATCGAAACACTTGACGAGTAAAATACGTTAACTTGCATGAGTTAACGGTTGGCGGCCATCCCATGCGGGTGGCCGCCTTTTTTACGTAAGGAGTCGCTTTGATGGACAAAGCTGCATCTACCGGCCATTCTGACCGCTGCCGCATCGTCGTCGATACCTGCTGCGACTTTAGCCCCGAGGTCGCCGCGAACCTCGATGTCGATATCCTGGGTTTCCCCTTCATTATCGATGGCGAAGAGCGCACGGATGACATCTGGTCGAGCATCACACCCAAGGAGTTCTACGACCGGATGCGCGCCGGTGCCCGCGTGTCCACCTCGGCTGTGTCGCTCGGTCGCTATATCGAGTTCTTTACCGAGTGCGCCAAAGAGGGCACGCCCACGGTCTACCTGTGCTTTACCTCGGCGCTGTCGTCGAGCTACAACTCCGCGTGCCAGGCGGCAGATGCCGTGCGCGCCGAGTATCCCGATTTTGAGCTTTACGTGGTCGACAACGCTCTGCCCTGTGCGACCGGCGCGCTCTTGGCGCTCGAGGCCGTGCGCCAGCGTTCGGCGGGACTGACCGCCAAGCAGCTGGTCGATTGGGCAAACGAGGCAAAGACCTACGTCCACGGCTACTTTACGCTCGAGAGCTTCGACGCACTGGCTGCCGGCGGCCGCATTCCGCCCGCGGCGGCGCAGCTCACGGCAAAGCTCGATGTCAAGCCCGAGCTCTCCTACGACCTTGCCGGCTCGCTGTCGCTGATCGGCGTCAACCGCGGCCGCAAGAAGGCGCTCAAGTCCATTCTCAAGTCGTTCCGCGAGAACTACGTGCCCGACCGCACCATGCCCATCGCCATCATGACGGCCGATGCCGAAAAGGACGGCGACTGGCTCGAAGCCGCCATCCGCAAGGAGGAAGGCTGCGCCGACGTCACGATCATTCGCGGCTCCGTGGGTCCCACCATTGGCTCGCACGTGGGCCCCGGCATGGTGGCCTGCGCGTTTTGGGGCAAGAATCGCGCCGAGAAAGCCTCGCTTTCCGACCGCATCGCGCGTCGCGTGCGCGGCGAGTAGGCGGGCGCTGCGGTTGCAAGCGCCCTCAAGTCACGGCCCAAACGCTGGCACTGAGTATTCAACCTGGTAACAACACCCAACCCAAAAGGAAAGGTTTCATGGCAAACAAGCTCTCCGTCGCATTTATCGGCACCGGAATCATGGGTGCCCCCATCGCCGGTCACATCCTGGACGCCGGCTATCCTGTCACGGTCAACAACCGCACCAAGTCCAAGGCTGCCGCGCTTATCGAGCGCGGTGCCGTCTGGGCCGAAACGCCGGCCGACGCTGTGGCGAACGCCGATGTCGTCTTTACCATGGTGGGCTATCCCTCCGAGGTCGAGGAGCTCTATCTGGCGGGCGACGGCCTGCTTGCGTGCACCAAGCCGGGCGCGGTGCTGATCGACCTCACTACGAGCTCGCCCGAGCTCGCCCGTGACATTGCCGAGGCCGCCCAGGTTTCTGGTCGCATGGCGTTTGACTGCCCCGTCACCGGCGGCGAGTCGGGTGCTATCGCCGGCACGCTCACGGCTATCGTGGGCGCTACCGAGAACGACATCGCCCCGGTCCGCGACATCCTTGCCACCTTTGCGGCCAACATCTGCTGCTTCGATGGCGCCGGCAAGGGCCAGGCTGCCAAGCTCGCCAACCAGGTGTCGCTGGGCGCCTGCATGGTCGGCATGGCGGACGCCATGGCATTTGCCGAGCTGAGCGGCCTTGACCTGGAGAAGACCCGTCAGATGATCCTGGGCGGCACCGGTAAGTCCGGCGCCATGGAGAGCCTGGCGCCCAAGGCGCTCGACGGCGACTACAAGCCCGGCTTTATGGTCGAGCACTTCATTAAGGACCTGCGTCTGGCGCTCGCCTACGCCGATGATCGCGAGCTCGCGCTGCCCGGCGCCGACGTCGCCTTTACGCTCTACGACATGCTCGACGCCATCGGCGGCGCCAAGCTGGGCACCCAGGCCATCACGGTCCTGTACAAGGAGGAGGCTGACGCCATCGCCGCCGGTCTGGACTGGTCACAGTATCGTCCCGAAGAGCACGGTGCTCACGAGGACGGCTGCGGTTGCGGCGAGCACGGCGACGACCATGAGTGCGGTTGCGGCCACCATCACGGCGAGGACCACGAGTGCTGCGGCGGCCACGGCCATGATGACGGCCACGAGTGCTGCTGCGGCCACCATCACGGGGAGTAGCGCCCATGAGCTGGACGTTCGTAGTGCTCGCGTTGGTGCTCTTTATCTTCGCGATCTATATTGGCTTTTTGTGCGGCCAGTGGGCCTGCGAAAAGCGTGTGATCACCAAGCGCGACTACTGGATCGCCAATTTTGCAGGCGCGGCGGCAGTCGTCCTACTGACCTGGGTGTTTTCGCTGTTCCCGCTGGTGCAGTTTGCGCCTATCGGCTGGCTCGGCGGCTTTATCGCCGGTCTTAAGATGAGCTTTGGCGAGTCCGTTGGCCCGTGGCGCAAGCACGACGAGGTCTTTAACGTCAACAAGGCCCATCGCGCCGCCGCCGACGCGGGCGACGCCGAGGAGCGCCGCCGCGCGCGTCGCAATGGCGCGGCCGACCGACAGCTCATCTCGGTCACCGATGACAGCAAGGGTGCTGGCAAGCACGCTAAGAAATAGTAAGAAGAGGTAACTATGGCAGAAAATAAAGACGAACAGCTCACCGACGAGGAGCTGGCACAGCTTCAGCTGGCAGAGGAGAATGAGAACGCCGTCGACCGCCTGGTCCAAGAGCTCGGCTGCCCCACGCGCCGCATTCGTCAGTTTGCCGCCCGCGTGCTGCACCTGCTTGCCGAGCGCGATCCGCAGCGCGTCGTGCCCTGCGTGCCCGCGCTGATCGAGGCGCTCGACCGCCCCGAGGCTCAGACCCGCTGGGAGGCTCTCGATGCCCTGGCGGCGCTCGCCACCACCTGCCCCGAGCAGCTGGGCGATGCCTTTGAGGGCGCCGAGACCGCGCTGTTCGACGAGATTTCGTCCACGCTGCGCTATGCCGCCTTCCGCCTGCTGTGCGTGTGGGGTGCCACGAGCGTCGAGCGTTCGCGCGAGGCTTGGCCCATCCTGGACGAGGCCATCCAGTGCTATCACGGCGACCTCGAGTATCGCGACATGCTCGGTTGCCTGTACGAGTTTGGCCAGGGCGAGATCGACGCCGAGGTCGCCGAGAAGCTCGCGCTGCGCCTTAAGTTCGACGCCGAGAACGGCAAGGGCAGCTATCTCAAGGCCCGTTCGAGTGAGATTTGCGAAATGCTTGTTAAACGTTTTGGCCTGGATCTCTCCAAAAAGAAGAAGCGTGCTAGCGTTAAAAAATCTGACGACGCCGAAGACGAGGAGTAACAGATTATGGCGCACGATGTAGTCCTGATCCCCGGTGACGGTATCGGTCCCGAGATTACGCAGGCCATGCGCCGCGTGGTCGAGGCCACCGGTGTCCAGATCAATTGGAACGTCCAAGAGGCCGGTGCCGGCGTCATGGACGAGTTTGGCACGCCACTGCCTCAGCACGTGCTCGACGCGGTCGCCGAGACCAAGGTTGCTATCAAGGGCCCCATCACCACGCCGGTCGGTACGGGTTTCCGCAGCGTCAATGTGGCCCTGCGAAAGCACTTCGACCTGTATGCCTGCGTGCGCCCTTGCCTGTCGCAGCCGGGCGACGGCTCGCGCTTCCGCGACGTCGACCTGGTCATCGTGCGCGAGAACACCGAGGACCTCTACGCCGGCATCGAGTTCGATGAGGGCGCTGCCGAGGTCGAGGAGCTCTCGCAGCTCGTCGAGCGCTCGGGTCAGAAGACCTTCGCTGCGGATTCCGCCATCTCAATTAAGCCGATTTCCATCGCCAAGAGCCGCCGTATTGTGGAGTACGCCTTTGAGTACGCCCGCCGCTGCGGCCGCAAAAAGGTGACGGCCGTGCATAAGGCCAACATCATGAAGGCGACCGATGGTCTGTTCCTGCGCGTTGCGCGCGAGGTGGCCGCCAACTATCCCGATATCGAGTTCAACGACAAGATCGTCGACGCCACCTGCATGGGCCTGGTCCAGAACCCCAACGACTTCGATGTCCTGGTGCTGCCCAACCTGTACGGCGACATCGTGAGCGACCTGTGCGCCGGCCTCGTGGGCGGTTTAGGGATGGCCCCCGGCTCCAACATCGGTGCCGACTGCGCCATTTTCGAGGCTACGCACGGCTCCGCGCCCGATATCGCCGGCCAGGATATCGCCAACCCCACGGCCGAGATCCTCTCTGCTGCGATGATGCTCGATCACCTGGGCGAGAACGACGCTGCCAATCGCATTCGCGCCGCCGTATCCGCCACGCTCGACGAAGGCGAGCAGGTTACCGGCGACGTGCGTCGTGCCCAGACCGGCTCCGTTGAGGGCGCTGTGGGCACGCAGGCCTTTGCCGACGCCGTTATCGCTCACCTGGCCTAAGGCAGGCACACTGCAAACGCCTAAATAGTACTTAAGTGTTTGCGTATAACCTAAGAATCAATACGCCCGGCGTCTCGTCGGGCGTATTCTATTGAGGACTATGTTTCCTAACAAGGAGTAACTGATATGGGTCTGATTCAAAAGAAGGACGAGAAGGACGAGATCGACGGCATCCAGATCATCGAGCGCGGCGAAGGCCCCGACGGTGACGAGGGCGAGAAGATCGATCTGGTCGCCGGTACGTCTGCCGAGCACATTGCCGCCGGCACGACGGCCGAGGAGGAGGACGCCCGTCTGGAGGCTCAGATTGCCGCGGACGCCGCTGACGAGAATCTGATGCCCGAGGCCCAGGATGAGGACGACTCCGATGAAGACGACCATGCATCCAAGCACAAGAAGACGATGATTGCCGCCTTTGTGGTCGCCATCGTAATCGCTGCCGTGGTCGGCTTCTTTATCGGCAATGGCGGCTTTGGCGGTAAGGGTGTCGGCTCGTCGACCCTGACCGAGGACCAGCTCGATTCGACCGTGGCAAGCTATAGCTACAACGGCAAGAAGAGCGATATCACCGCGCGCGAGGCCATCGAGAGCCAGTACAGCCTCGATACCGTCAAGGATAGCGATGGCAACTACACCGCTCCCTCTGCCGACGTCATCCTGTCCTACGTACGCAACAAGATTCTGCTCGATGCTGCCGAGGACGAGGGCATTACCGTCTCCTCTAAGGAGATGAAGAAGTACGCCGAGGATTCTATCGGCACTTCGGACTACGACACCATGGCCACGCAGTATGGCGTGTCCAAGGACCAGGCCAAGCAGATTGTCCGCCAGTCCGCGACGCTGCAGAAGCTCTACAAGAAGAAGGTGGGCGATAGCTCCGCGACCATGCCGACTGCTCCGACTGAGCCTTCTGACGGCAACGAGGACACCGCGAGCAAGGACTACGCCGATTACATCATCAACCTTGCCGGCGACGAGTGGGATAGCGAGAAGGGCACTTGGAAGGACGCCGATAGCGCCTACGCTAAGGCCTTTGCCGACGATGCCTTTACGGCCGATAGCGCTACCTATAAGCAGGCCATGACCGCCTATTACACCGCCTACCAGCAGTATTCCTCGCAGGCTTCGAGCGCCAGCTCCAAGTGGACCGAGTACGCCAACGGCCTGTACGCCAAGGCCAACATCAGCATCTACGGCCTGTTTGCGTAAAGATTGCCTGAGCTTTCGAGTGCGAAGCCGAAATATCTGATGAAGCCCCCTAGAACGGACATCGTTCTAGGGGGCTTGTTGTGTTGTAGGAAAGGGCGGGGAAGAGAGAGTAGGAGGGGTTATATATACAAATTCTTGGAGACTTTATTCACGTAAAGTGAAAACGATTTCGGCCAAACTGGTAGTAACAATGTGGTACCAATGTTCATCTGGTAGTAACCAATTTTGAGACGAAATCGAATGGAAATTGCTAAGAATTAGTTTGGTTTCGAAAGAAACGCATCATGTCTACCTGCGGAAATTACCGTTTACGGGCAAAAAATAACCGTTTGGCAACGATATCGTAATTTGAACGAAATGTGGTGGACGTTTGAATTGAGTGTGTGCTACCGTACATACCAGCAACCCCAAATAGGGACTGGGTTGTCTAAGTTTGCGCACCAATGCCGGCAAGCGGAGAAGCCGGTATGCACAAGGCGCGGACATGGAACTCGTTGGTGAACAACGAAAGAAAGGTTGGAGGAGATACCATATGATGAAGTACCTCCAGAAGCTCGGCAAAGCGCTGATGCTTCCCGTCGCGGCACTTCCCGTCGCAGGTATTCTTATAGGGTGTGGGCTACCTGCTCGCTCCCGCAGTCATGGGTGCTGCCGGTGACACTACCGGTTTTGCCTATACCGCCGGTTTCCTGCTCATCAAGGCAGGCGGCGCTCTTATCGATAACATGGCCTGGCTGTTCGCAGTCGGCGCCGCTGTCGGCCTTGCCGACGATCACGATGGCACCGCTGGCCTCGCTGGCCTCGTCGCCTTCCTGATGATTCAGCAGCTCCTGAACCCCGCTGTTGTTGGCACCATTCGTGGTATGGACGCCGATGCTCAGACCGCTTGGCTTGCCACGACCGAGGGCATCGCGTTCTCCAAGATCGCTGGCAACTCCTTCATCGGTATCCTGTCCGCCGTCATCGGTGGTACTTGCTACAACAAGTTCAAGGACACCCGTCTTCCCGACTGGCTGGCCTTCTTCTCCGGCAAGCGTTGCGTCGCCATCATGACCGCCGTCATCTGCATCGTCGTCTCTGTCGTCCTGCTCTTTGCTTGGCCGCTCATCTTCGGTGCTCTTGTTGCTCTTGGTGAGGGTATCGCCGCCATGGGTGGTATCGGCGCTGGCATCTACGCCTTCCTTAACCGCCTGCTCATCCCGACTGGTCTGCACCACGCTCTGAACAACGTGTTCTGGTTCGACACCATCGGCCTGGGCGACCTGACCCACTTCTGGGCTGGCGAGACCTCCGCTGACGTCAAGTGGAGCCTCGGTATGTACATGTCCGGCTTCTTCCCCTGCATGATGTTCGGTATCCCGGGCGCTGCCCTGGCTATGGTTCAGACCGCTAAGAACAAGAAGGCTGCTATCGGCCTGGTTGTCTCCGCTGCCATCTGCGCCTTCGTCTGCGGCGTCACCGAGCCCTTCGAGTTCGGCTTCATGTTCCTGTGCTTCCCGCTCTATGTCGTGTACGCTGCCCTGTACGGCATCTTCACCATCGTCACCTACTATGTTGGTTTCCGTGCTGGCTTCTGCTTCTCCGCTGGTGCTACCGACCTCCTGTTCTCCGCTAGCCTCCCGGCTGCTGCCAACACCTGGATGATCATCCCGCTGGGCATCGCTGCCTTCCTGGTCTTCTACCTCGTGTTCCGCTTCGCCATCACTAAGTTCAACCTCATGACCCCTGGTCGCGAGGATGAGGATGTCGAGGAGACCTCCGCTTCCGCTGCCGCTGGCGACGACAAGTTCGCCGCCCTGGCCGCTGCTGTTCTCGCTGCCGTCGGTGGCAAGGAGAACGTCAAGACCGTTGACTGCTGCGCTACTCGCCTGCGCTTTGAGCTTGGCGATTCCGAGCTGGTCGACGAGGCTGCCTGCAAGAAGGCTGGCGCTCTGGGTGTCATGAAGATGGACAAGGGTGCTACCCAGGTCATCATCGGCACGCAGGTCCAGGCTGTTGCCGAGGAGCTCAAGAAGCTTCTCTAAGCCTTAAAGACGTATCTGTCTTACAAAGGGTCGTCCCGCTCCGCGGGGGCGGCCCTTTTTGCTACCTCAATACTTGATGCAGCGATGTAATTGGTATTACAGTACACAGGCAATCAACCGGCAAACAATATTGAAATATGCTGCTTGACCTGCTGTTATTCCATTAAAACTGCTATAGTACGTGGTGTCTGGTTACAACCAATTTCGAGTCATTTATCCGGCAGGTATCATTATGGCAATGGGAGCGCGCAAACAACCTCTGTACGATCAGCTCGTCGATTTGCTGACCGATAAAATCGATCACGAACTTCGACCCGGCGACTATTTGCCGTCTGAGCGTGACCTGTCGGAACGCTATGGGCTCTCGCGTACGACGGTTCGCCTTGCCCTGCAGGAGCTTGAGCGTCTGGGCTTGGTGGTTCGTCAGCGCGGCCGTGGAACCATGGTGTGCGACCGCTCTCTGCAAACGGCAAACCTCACGCAGACCTATAGCTTTACCGAGCAGATGAAGGCGATCGGCCGTGTGCCCAAGACGACGATTCTTGAGTTTACCGAGGTCGAGGCTGACAAGAATATTGCCGTAGAGATGAACGCGCGCCTGGGCGAGCGTCTGTACAAGATCAAGCGCCTGCGTATTGCCGATGGCGTGCCGCTGATGATTGAGTGCACGTATCTACCAAGCCGCAAGTTCTTTGCGCTTAAGCGCCCCATGATCGAGAACAAATCGCTGTACGACATGATCGAGCAGGACTTTCACGAGAAAGTTCGCGTGGCAGAGGAAGAATTCTACGCGAGTATCGCCCGCCATTCCGACGCTCGACTGCTTGAGATTGCCGAAGGCGCACCGGTGCTGGATTTGATTCGTACCACATATGACATGAACAACGAGGTCATCGAGTATACGCGTTCGGTTGCGCGTGCCGACCAGTTTAAGTACAAGGTCTACCACAACCGCGCAGTCTAGAGTTATTGGGTATAAACGGCTTGGCGTGTTTTGCGGCGGGTGCAAAATGTGCCAAGCGGTAGAAGGCAACGAACAATCGCTCGAATTAACAATGCAGTGGTTTTTGATCCGCCCTAAAACGCACTGCGGGTACGGGAGCATAGATGAGCACGTATGCTATCAAGGCCGACAAGTTCTTTTTGCCGGCGGGGCCGCAGCTGGGCGGCTACCTCACGGTCGAAGACGGCGTCTTTGGCGCTTGGCAGGCCGATGAGCCCACTTGTGAGATCAAAGATTATTCGGGTACATGGATTGCGCCGGGTATGGTGGACACCCACATTCATGGCTTCTATAACCATGCCACGACCGATAACGATGCCGAGGGTATCAACATCAGCTCGACCGAGCTCGCTCGTCGCGGTACCACCAGCTGGCTGCCCACGACCTTTACCGACGGCGTAGAGCAGATCAAGGACGCCTGTGCCGCTATTGCACAGGCGGATGAAGAGCGCGGGCCCGAGTTCTGCGGAGCTCGTATTCAGGGCATCTACCTGGAGGGTCCGTTCTTTACCATGAAGCACGTGGGCGCGCAGAACCCCGCCTTTTTGATCGACCCGTCCGAGGAAGTCTTTGACGAGTGGCAGGAGGCTGCCGGTGGGCGCATCGTCAAGAGCGCCATGGCGGCCGAGCGCGATGGCGCTGCCGCTTACGCTGCGGCTCTGAGCGCCAAGGGCGTTGTGACCTGTATTGGCCACTCCGATGCCACCTATGATGAGTGCGCCGCCGCCATCAATGCTGGCGCCAGCTGCTTTACGCATACCTACAACGGCCAGCGCGGTCTGCATCACCGTGAGCCCGGTGTCGTCGGGGCCGCTATGACCACGCCCAACACCTATGCCGAGATCATCTGCGATGGCAAACATGTGAACCCTGCTGCTATCAAGGCCCTGCTGCAGGCCAAGGGCTGGCAGCACACGGTGCTGATCACCGACTGCCTGGGTTGCGGCGGCATGCCCGAGGGCAAGTACACCAGCGGTGGCATGGACGTTATTATGAAGGACAACCTTTGCTGGCTCGCCGATGGCTCTGCTATCGCCGGCTCGGTGCTCACACTCGCACAGGGCGTCAAGAACATCGTCGACTGGGGTCTCGCGAGCGCCGATATCGCCATTCGCATGGCGACCGAGGTGCCCGCGCGCTCTGCTCACGTCGAGGATAAATGTGGCAGCATTATGCCTGGCCGCGATGCCGATTTTGTCGTGTTCAATCCCGACCTTACCCTGGTCGAGACGTATGTGGGTGGCAACAGCGTTGGTAATGCGTTTACCGAGTAGCTGCCAAAGAAACGATCCGAGAGGGGATTTAGATGATTTACGGTGCATTGGGCGATATCGAGGAGTACCGCGGAATGCTCAAGGGCCTCGACGTGCTGATCGACTGGCTCGAGGAGAACGACCCGGCGCAGCTCGAGGTCGGTAGCCATCCGATTCTGGGCGACAAGGTCTTTGCGAACGTCATGGCTCCCACGACGCGTCCCGAGGCCGAGGCTCACTACGAGACGCATCAGCGCTATCACGACCTGCAGATCGACGTCGAGGGTCGCGAGGCCTTTAAGGTCGCTACGGGCAGCCTGACGCTGGTCCAGGAGTTTGACGAGAAGGACGACTACGATCTGGTCGATTCCGACGCTTCGATTGCCGGCGATCTTGCTGACGACAAGTTTGCGCTGTTCGTTGCCGGTGAGCCGCATATGCCCACGCTCGAGTTCCCGGGCGATGGCGCACAGCCGGTCAAGAAGATCTGCTTTAAGCTGCTTGCAGACGCTTACTGGGAGGAGTAGCGAACTGTTCGGTTGAGCTGTTCGTGTTGCGAGCGCTATCCCTTGGAGGAGCGCGCTTGAGCCCCGTTAATCGCGGTTCCCTTGGGGATTGCGGTTGGCGGGGCTTTTTTGTTGAGTAGGGGAGTTGCTGGCGGCGTTGTGCCTGGATTGGCGCACGCGCACTCAAATCGGCAACAACAAAGTAGATAAGCATTTGAAGAAATGCGATTGAAGCATAATGTAACTAGTATGAAATAGTGGATAGCCGGTACATACCACCTTTCAAATATAGAATCGCTAGAAATCTATAGTAAAAAAGTAATTTACCAGCGGGTTTATATTTTGTTCATTAAAGCCGTTCATCGTCATTTGGCTACCGTTTACGGACCACTTCAGATTCTGACTACATAATTGCGTCAATGCGTCCATAATAGGCAAGACGTTTAGCTGAGGGTCGGGGAACCGGCATCCGCGTCGTAGAGCACGAAGATCGGGAGTAGCATGCATTCGTTTAAGATCACCAATCAATTCCTACTCGATGATGAGCCGTTCACCATCTTGTCGGGGGCGATTCACTATATGCGTGTTCATCCGAGCGACTGGCACCACTCGCTCTATAACCTTAAGGCGCTTGGGTTTAATACGGTCGAAACGTATGTACCGTGGAATCTTCATGAGCCAAAGCCTGGCGTCTTCGATTTTTCTGGTTCAATTGATTTGGCGGCATTTCTTGATGAGGCGGCGTCACTCGGTCTGTATGCAATTGTTCGGCCTTCTCCGTTTATTTGCGCAGAATGGGAATTTGGCGGCATGCCAGCATGGCTGCTGCGCCAACATGATATGAGACCGCGTAGCAGCGACCCCAAGTTTCTTGCTCACGTTGCGCATTACTACGACCATCTCATGCCGATACTCGTCTCGCGTCAGATTGACAAGGGCGGAAACATCATCATGATGCAGGTTGAAAACGAGTATGGATCATATTGCGAGGATAAGGACTATCTTCGTGCGATTCGTCGCCTTATGGTCGAGCGTGGGGTTTCCGTGCCCCTTTGTACTTCCGATGGCCCGTGGCGTGGATGTCTTCGTGCCGGTACGCTCATTGACGATGATGTGTTGTGCACCGGCAACTTTGGTTCTCATGCAAAGGAGAACTTTGAGGCTCTTTCTGCTTTTCACAAGGAGCATGGAAAACAATGGCCTCTTATGTGCATGGAGTTGTGGGACGGCTGGTTCAATCGCTATGGGGAGAACGTCGTCAGACGCGATCCCGAAGATCTTGCCTCTTGCGTTCGCGAGGTGCTCGAGCTTGGTGGATCTTTAAACCTCTACATGTTTCATGGAGGCACCAACTTTGGATTTATGAACGGATGTTCTGCACGCCATACGCATGACCTGCACCAGGTGACATCATATGACTACGATGCTCCATTGGACGAACAGGGCAACCCGACCGAGAAATACTTCGCAATTCAAAGGACAGTTCACGAGCTGTATCCCGATATCGCGCAAAGCAAGCCGTTAACAAAAAAGACGTTTTCCATGCCCGATATTTCGGTGAGTGAGCGCGTAAGTCTCTTTAATGTGCTCGATATTCTTTCGGAGCCGATTGAAGCCCAATATCCTATGCCCATGGAAGAGATGGGTCAGTCGTATGGATATACGTTATATACCACGACTGTCGAGCGTGACCGTGCAGATGAAGAGCGTATTCGGGTTATTGACGCCCGCGACCGTGCGCAGGTGTTTGTGAACGGTGACAAAGTGGCGACGCAGTATCAGGAGCACATCGGGGAAGATATTCACTGCGTTCTTCCCTGTGAACAAAACCGCCTGGATGTTCTGACCGAGGATATGGGTCGCGTCAATTATGGTCACAAATTGCTCGCTGACACGCAGCATAAGGGCATTAGGACAGGAGTTTGCGTTGATCTTCACTTTGTTACCGGTTGGGAGATGCGTTGTCTGCCACTCGATAACATCGATAATCTTGATTATTCCGCCGGCTGGGTAGAGGGGCAACCTTCCTTTTACCGCGCAAAGTTTGATATATCTGAGCCGGCTGATACCTTTATCGACACTACGGGTTTTGGAAAGGGTGTGGCATTCGTAAACGGAACGAATGTCGGACGTTTTTGGGATAAGGGTCCCATCATGACGCTCTATGTTCCGCACGGTTTATTGCACCCTGGTACCAATGAGCTCGTTATGTTCGAAACAGAGGGCGTGTATGATGCGAAAATCTCCCTTCGCTCTGAGCCCGTTATTCGTACACTTGAACAAGAAGGAGTTGAGTAGAAATGATTGTAGGCGCACGAATCGACTTTCGCTTGATTCACGGACAGGTGGCAAACCTCTGGTCTAACGCCCGTCAGGTAAGCCGCTTCATGGTAGTTGACGACGAGGTATCGCAAGATGCTACCCAAAAGCAGGTTCTTCGCATGGCTTGCCCGGCAACTGTGAAGTTGTCCGTGCTTCCTGTCGACAAGGCCGCTGCCAACATCACTGCTGGCAAATATGATGCGCAACGTCTCTTTATTGTTGCGAAAAAGCCTGAGGTCTACGTTCGACTTTTGGAGCAAGGTGTTAAGCTTGAGCAGCTCATCGTCGGTAATATGACGACAATGGAGCCGGTCAAGAAGCTGTCTCGCAACATTAGTTGCGACCAGGGGGACCTTGATGCATTTGCCAAACTCAAGGCCGATAATCTTCCTATTGTCATTCAGCTGACGCCGCAGGATAACCCAGAGGCTTTCACACTCTAGTCGAATTAACGCTAGGCCGCGAAGGGGGATGCGCGGTTTATATAAGCGTATTGGTATTGTAGAAACTGTTACACCTTAAATAAGGAGTTAACCATGATTGCTTGGTGGCAGATTCTTCTGTTAACCCTGTATGCGGGTTATCAGATTCTGGATGAGCTGAACTGGTACACCTGTGCCGGCTCAGCCGTCTTCTCTGGTATGATTACTGGTTTGATTATGGGTGACCTACAGACTGGCCTGTTTATCGGCGGCAGCATGCAGCTCACCGTCCTGGGCGTTGGCACCTTTGGCGGCGCCTCTCGTATCGATGCTAACTCCGGCACTCTGGTCGCCACTGCCTTTGCCGTGGGCGCGGGCATGAATCCCGAGACGGCTCTTGCCGCCATCGGCGTACCTGTCGCTGCCATTCTCGTTTACACCGATATCGCCGGTCGTTTCGCCAACACGTTCTTCGGTCACATGTGCGATGCCGATATCGAGAAGATGAACTGGGGCGCCTACAACGTACACTACTTGCTCGGTGCCGTTTCCTGGATGTTGTCCCGCATGATTCCGGTCTTCCTGGCTCTCGCATTTGGCCAGGGCTTGGTCGAGGGTATCACCACCGCCCTTAACGGCGACTTGAAGTGGCTGGGTGACGGTCTGTCTGTTGCTGGCGGTGCCTTGCCCGCCGTTGGCTTCGCCATCCTGCTCCGTTACCTGCCAGTCAAAAAGCACGTCGCCTACCTGCTGCTCGGCTTTGTAATCGCCGCCCTGTTTGGTACGGCCTTCACGAGCATCATTAACCTCAACACCAACATCGTCGCTGTGAACGCCGCGCTTGGTAAGGGCGCCGTGGATATGGTCGGTATGTTCAATAACATGTCGATGCTGGCGATCGCTATTATTGGCTTTGCTCTGTCTTTGCTGTACTACAAGAACAACCAGCGTCCCGTCGCTGCTGCTGGCGCTGCGGAGGGAGACGACGACGATGAGCTCTAATGAGAAACTCGCCAATGGCACCACTGGCTACAAGATTACCAAGGACGACCTTGCGCAGATCAACCGTCGTAACCTGCTTGGTTTCCAGGATGGTTGGAACTACGAGCGCATGCAACACTCTGGTTATCTCTGGATTATCCTGCCCACACTGCGCAAGCTGTACGGCGACGGCACGCCGGAGCTAAAGGAAGCCTGCCGCGCCCAGTGCGCACCGTTCTTCAACACCTCAAACTTCCTCAACACGATCATCACCGGTATCGATTTGGCGATCGAGGAAGAGGAGGGCATTGAGGGCCTCGAGGCTGTTGCCGGTCTCAAGACTGGTCTCATGGGACCGCTGGCTTCCATCGGCGATTCCATCTTCGGTTCGCTGCTCCCGACCATTTTCGGCGCCCTGGCTGCCAATATGGCCATGAACGGCAACCCCTTGGGTATCTTCATCTGGGTTGCCGTTAACATTCTTGTTGACTGGTTCCGCTGCAAGCAGACCCACATGGCCTATGAGCAGGGTATGAAGCTCGTCACCACCATGAGCGATCGCCTGAACGCGTTGACCGACGCGGCCTCCGTAATGGGTGTCTTTATGGTCGGTGCTCTGGTCGCAACCAATGTCGGTATCGTTATTGCAGCGAAGCCTGTTATTGGCGGCGTTACCGTTGACTTGCAGAACATCTGCAATATGATTTGCCCCAAGCTGGTTCCTGCCGCACTCGTCGGCTTCGTATACTGGCTCCTCGGTAAGAAGGGCATGACCTCGACGAAGGCCATCTTTATCGTCTTGGTTCTGTCCATTGCCTTGGGTGCATTCGGTATCATTTGCAAGGGCTAAGTACCCCATATTGTCACGGCATTTGAGCCTCAATTGAGACGTGGCGCACACCTCCAAGGCGACTTTATCGCCATATCCCCTGGAGTGTGCGCCTCTTTTGTTTTGTCGGACACCGCTGTTCATAGGCGGTTATGCAGTCATCGTGTTCGATTAATTCCTTAAGGCTGCCTTGAAGGGAATATAGTGCAATGCCATTTTGGATCGTCCTGTTCATTTGTGTTGTCTTGGCCTATTTCGCTGTGACCGAAGGAGCGAAAAAATACTTCGATATGAAATTGCAGGTATTGTTTAACTTGGGCTTATACCAAGATTGCATAGACCTGCTCGATCGCAAACTAGCGCGTATAGTAATGTCTACGTATAAGCAGTATTACCTGCGTTTCACTATCTATGAAGCTGCTGATATGGACGCATATGCAGATCGAATGCTTGACCACTTGCTGGAGATGTCGTGCAGCGATAAGCAACGTCGACAGCTTGCGGTTCGCGCCTTTAATTTCTATATCAAGACGGGTGACCGCAAGCGGGCGGCGTCCATGTTGGAAGAGATGCGCCCCGTCGTGTCGAAGGGTATTTTGGCGGACAGTCAATTGACCTACGACATAGTCTTTCGCCGTCGGCATGATAAGATCGATGAGATGGAAGCCATGCTGGATACGAACGACCTTGGGTTACGCGGAAAGCTCTATCTGCTGCTCTCATATCAATATGAGAGCAGCGGGAACAAGGGCGAAGCACGTAGATATCGCAACCTTGAAAAGCAGCTTAGAGACGCCCACAGACCTCCCACGATAAAACAAAATACTCGCTAATCGTTAATGGTGTAGCGGTCGTAAGAGCCCTTTTGTGGGGTTCTTTGGCTAGAGAAAGCGAACGGTAGAAAGGTAGATAGAATGATTGGATTTGTACTAACTGGTCACGGTCAGTTTGCAACTGGTTTGAAAAGCGCTGTAGATATGGTTGCCGGCGAACAGCCTAATTTTGAGGTAGTTCCTTTTGCGGGCTCGGAGGCGGTTACTTTTGGTGATGATTTGCGAACCTGCATTGCAAAGATGCGTCAAGCTTGTGATGGCGTATTGGTGTTTGTTGATTTGCTTGGCGGTACTCCGTTCAATCAAGCTATCCCAATGACGACTGAGCTCGATAACGTGACCGTTGTCACCGGAACAAATCTACCTATGTTGGTGGAGCTCGTTATGACGCGTGCGTTTGGAGACCCAACGCTTGATGAACTTGCCGAACGCGCACGGGTTGTTGGTCGTGAGGGAGTCGATCTCAAGAAACTCGAGATTGCTGACGTCGATGAAGACGATGAGATGTAGTGTCGCTATTGGCCCATTTATGGGACATGTTGATGCATTACCTGAAGGCTGAAATATTGGCCAATTGCTAAATACGTGGAGAATATCATGACGTGCAAGAGGCACAGGCAACCGCTATATGATCAGCTTGTAGATATTCTGATCGAGAAAATTGATCATGAATATCAGCCAGGTGATTTGATTCCGTCCGAACGTGAACTTGCCGAACGTTATGGGCTTTCGCGATCGACTGTCCGACTTGCAATTCAGGAGCTTGAGTATCTTGGTCGGATTGTGCGAAAACAAGGTCGCGGTACGTTTGTTGCCGATCGACTAGCCCAAGCAACAAATCTTACCCAATCGTACAGTTTTACTGAACAGATGAAAGCGATGGGCCGGCTGCCAGAAACAACCATCTTAGAGTTCTGTGAAATGGAAGCAGATAAAACGCTCTCGATGCAAATGGGGATTCGTTTGGGTGAAAAAGTATTAAAGCTCAAACGTTTACGGATGGCAGATGGTATACCTATGATGGTTGAGCGTAGCTATCTTCCGGCAAGGCTCTTTATTTCTCTCAAGCGTCCTTTACTCGAACAAAAGCCCCTTTACGATGTCATTGAGCGGGATTATCAGCAGAAAATTCGAGTAGCGGATGAGGAGTTCTCTGCGGGTATAGCAAGTCCATGTGACGCTCGGCTTCTAGGTATTGGTGAAGGTGCGCCAGTTCTGGACATAGTCCGAACTACTCACAACACCCAAAATGATGTTGTCGAGTTCACGCTTTCGGTGGCTCGTGCGGACAAGTTTAAGTACAGGATTTCTCATTATCGAGATACTCTGTGATCGGATACGAGTGCTAACGAAAGAAAAACAGCCTATGACTACTACCCGATTTAACTTTTCAGATTAAGTCTTTGTATATCAGACAATTTAGTAAAGAAAGAGGTATTAGAAATGTTCGAGAAGAGTGTCGAGGAGCTTACCGAGCTCGGCGCCCAGATCACCACGGCCGAGATTGCTCAGCAGCCCGAGCTTTGGCGTGATACGCTCAACATCTATCGCGAGAACAAGGAGGCCATCGAGGCCTTTCTGGCTGAGGCTCGCGCTATGGGCGAGGGCCGTCTGTCCGTTGTCTTCACCGGTGCCGGTACGTCCGACTACGTTGGCGATACCTGCGCCCCGTACCTGCGTCACGCTGGCAACACTGATCTCTACGACTTTAAGCCCATCGCCACGACCGACATCGTGAGCGCCCCGCGCGACTTCCTGCGCGCCGAGGACCCCACGCTCGTGGTTTCCTTTGCCCGCTCTGGCAATAGCCCCGAGAGCCTTGCCGCCGTTGCCGTTGCCAAGGAGCTCGTCCACAACGTCAAGTTCCTCAACATCACCTGCGCTCCCGAGGGCAAGCTCGCCGTCGAGTCTGCCGATGATCCCAACGCGCTGACGCTGCTCATTCCGCGCGCCAACGACAAGGGCTTCGCCATGACCGGTTCTTATTCCTGCATGACCCTGCTCTCTACCCTTATTTTCGATACGGCCTCTGACGAGCAGAAGGCCGAGTGGGTCGAGACGATTGCCAAGATGGGCGAGGAGGTCATCTCTCGTGAGTCTGAGATCGCCGATTACCTGGCTGGCGACTTCAACCGCGTGACCTACTTGGGTTCTGGCTCCTTCGGTGGCCTTGCCCAGGAGAGCCAGCTCAAGATCCTCGAGCTCGCTCACGGTCTGGTCGCTACTTCCTACGACACCTCCATGGGCTATCGTCACGGACCTAAGTCCTTCGTCGACGATAAGACGCTCGTCTTCGTGTTCGTCAACAACGACGCTTACACCCGTCAGTATGACATCGACATTCTCAACGAGATCGGTGGCGACGAGATCGCTCAGCACACCATCGCCGTTCAGCAGGAAGGTGCCACCGTCTATGAGGGTGAGTCCTTCACCTTTAAGGGCTACGAGGCGCTTCCCGAGGGCTACCTTGCTTTGCCGTTCGTGATGTTTGCCCAGGCTATCAGCCTGCTCAACTCCGTGCACGTGGGCAACACGCCCGATACGCCGAGCCCCACCGGCACGGTCAACCGCGTGGTTAAGGGCGTGACGATTCACCCCTTCACCGCTTAATCGCGTCCCCCTGCAAGGGCGCCCGTCCGCTCATAACGGCGGGCGGGCGCTTTTTGATTTACGTGAGCTGTGTATAAGCATCATCACAGTCAACTGCTTTAGAAGCAAGGAGTGCATATGAGCACGTACGCAATTAAGGCTGACAAGTTCTTCTTGCCGGCAGGCCCGCAGCTGGGCGGCTATCTAATGGTCGAGGACGGCGTCTTTGGAGCCTGGCAGGCCGACGAGCCCTCCTGCGAGATCAGGGACTACACGGGGTCGTGGATCGCACCGGGCATGGTCGACACCCACATCCACGGCTTCTACAACCACTCGACTACCGATAATGATCCCGAGGGCATCGATATCAGCTCGACCGAGCTCGCCCGTCGCGGCACCACCAGCTGGCTGCCCACGACGTTCACCGATGACGTCGAGCAGATCAAGGACGCCTGCGCCGCCATCGCCCAGGCCGACGAAGGCCGCGGCCCCGACTTCTGCGGTGCTCGCATTCAGGGCATCTACCTGGAGGGCCCCTTCTTTACCATGAAGCACGTGGGCGCGCAGAACCCCGCTTATCTAATCGATCCCTCCGAGGAGGTCTTCGACCGGTGGCAGGAGGCCGCGGGCGGTCGCATCGTCAAGAGCGCCATGGCGGCCGAGCGCGACGGCGCCGCCGCCTACGCCGCGGCTCTGAGCGCAAAGGGCGTGGTGACCTGCATCGGCCACTCCGACGCCACCTACGATGAGTGCATCGCCGCCATCAACGCCGGCGCCAGCTGCTTTACACATACCTATAACGGCCAGCGCGGCCTGCATCACCGTGAGCCCGGTGTCGTGGGCACCGCCATGTCCACGCCCGAGACCTACGCCGAGATCATCTGCGACGGCAAGCACGTAAACCCTGCCGCCATCAAGGCGCTGCTGCAGGCCAAGGGCTGGCAGCACACGGTGCTCATCACCGACTGCCTTGGCTGCGGCGGCATGCCCGAGGGCAGCTACACCAGCGGCGGCATGGACGTCATCATGAAGGACAACCTGTGCTGGCTCGCCGACGGCAGGAGCATTGCCGGCTCGGTGCTCACGCTTGCCCAGGGTGTTAAGAACATTGTCGACTGGGGCATTGCCAGCGCCGATATCGCCATTCGCATGGCAACTGAGGTGCCGGCTCGCTCTGCGCACATCGAGGATAAGTGCGGCAGCATCATGCCGGGTCGCGACGCCGACTTTGTCGTGTTCGATCACGAGCTCACCCTCGTCGAGACGTACGTTGGCGGCCAGAGCGTCGGCAACGCCTTTACCGAGTAACGATAGAAAAAGACGGCGGGCCCGAATCTGCTCGGACCCGCCGTATGGGTTAAACGCTCAAAAGTACCTTCACAGTTACAGCTTGTTAGCGATCTTCTTTGCCGTGCGCTTAACGCCGGCCACCAGGCCTCCTGCAGGATGCTCCTTCTCGTATGCTAGGCGCTTCTCGCGCTTGGCGTACTCTTCGACGATGATGTCGCCATACTCGTCTTCGATCTTGTCGAAGAAGTCGACGGCGCCCTTAATTTCCTCAGCGGTCGGGTGTCCCTTTTGGACACCGCCGGTGAGTTTGAACGGCCTCCACGTATCAAAGCCGGGGCAGCCGTAGGCACCCATAAAGATGGCCCGCCTCATGCGGCAGATATCATCGATATCCTTGCCGTACCACTTGTTTTTGCCACCGCAGGTCATAAGGCCAAACACCTTGTCCTGCGGCTGCAGCACGTTAGTGAGCACATGCGCCATGTCCTTGTCGATCTCGGAGTAATAGATGCCCGTGGCAACACCGATTAGATGATATTCGTGCAGGTCGGGATACTCGTTTTTGCCGAGCGTCTTGACGTCGAGGGTATCGATCTCGGGGTGCGCCTCAACGATGGTGTCCACGAGCTTTTTCGTATTGCCGTGATGGCGCGAGGCGTAGAGGATGATGGTTCGCATAAGAAGGCCTTTCGGCTGTAATTGCATCAATGTCTGTATGGTGCCCCGTTGCATGGCTGGGATACCGGACACATCGATGAGCGTGCGGGTTTTGTCCCTTGGTCAGGGCCGAGACGGGTACTTGCGAGCAAAAAGCAGTTGTTCGAAAGGATGGGCAATGGAATACGCTCTCTCCAACGATTCAATTTCTATTAAGGTGTCCACAGCTGGTGGTTCGTTTACCTCGATTGAGGCTGACGGACGCGAGTATTTGTGGCAGGGCGATCCCTCAGTGTGGTCCGGCCAGGCGCCGGTCTGCTTTCCGATTTGCGGAGGCCTGCGCGATGGTAGCGCCATGACGTTTGCCGGGCATCATGTGAAGCTCGCCCGCCACGGCTTTGCGCGCAAGCAGGAGTGGAAGCTGTTGAGCCAAAACGCAAACGAGCTGGCGATGTGCCTGGCATCTGAGGATAACGCTGCATTGCTGAGCGCTTATCCATATCCGTTTAAGCTCGTCGCCCGCTATACGCTCGAGGACGCTGCCGTGCGTGTCTCCTATGAAGTGACCAACGAGGGCGCCGAGGACATGCCGTTCTTTATCGGTGGACACCCCGGCTTTAGGTGCCCGCTCGACGAGGGCGAGGCCTATACGGACTACGAGTTGCGCTTCGAGAAAGACGAGGCAGCGGAGCTTTGCACCGCCGTACCCTCGACCGGATTGATTGATGTAGCTAACCGCTCCAAGAACCCCATGGTGGGAAAGACGCTGCCCCTATCGCACGAGCTCTTCGATTTCGCGGAGACCATCTTTGACGTGCTCGAGAGCCGTCAGGTCACGCTTTCCAAGAAGGGCGAGGACAAGGGCGTTCGCTTGAACTTTGAGGGTTTCCCGCATCTCATTGTGTGGAGTAAGCCCGAGGGCGATTTTGTGGCAGTTGAACCCTGGGGCGGTCTTTCGACCTGTTCCGATGAGGATGACGTGCTTGAGCATAAGCGCGGCTGCCTTATCGCCAAGCCCAAAGAAACCATCGTGCGCTCGTTCACAATCGAGATTCTGTAGTCGCATGTAGCCAATTCGTTTTGCAAGGCATAAGGAGCCTGCGAGATAAGGAGCTAGAAATGATCCTCACCGTTACGATGAACCCGTCCGTCGACACGCGCTATCAGCTCGATGAGCTCGTCATCGACGACGTCAACCGTGTGACGCCCGAAAAGACCGCCGGCGGCAAGGGCCTTAACGTAGCCCGCGTCCTGGGTCAGCTGGGCGACGACGTTGTGGCAACCGGCCTGCTCGGCGGCCACATGGGCGCCTATATGGCCGAGCTCATGGATGCCAACGGCATTAAGAATGACTTTGTGCCCATCAAGGGCGAGACTCGCATTTGCCTCAACATACTCCACGCCGGCAACCAGACCGAGCTGCTCGAGAGCGGCCCGACAATTGCCCCCGAGGAGCTCGATGCCTTTACCGCCAAGTTTACCGAGCTTGCGGGCAAGGCCGACGTCGTCACTATTTCGGGTTCGCTGCCCCGCGGTGTCGAGGCAGGCTACTACGCCAAGATTACGGGCATTGCCGAGAACGCCGGCGCCAAGGTGCTGCTCGATACCTCGGGTGCCTCGCTCGAGGCTGCACTCAAGTCCGAGGTCAAGCCTGAGCTGGTTAAGCCTAACCTGACCGAAATTAACGGCCTTTTGGGCACGAGCTTTACCACCGACGATGTGGACGAGCTCCGCGCTGCGCTCGCCTCTGACGCCCGCTTCTCCGATATCCCCTGGGTCGTCGTATCCATGGGCGCTGCCGGCTCCGTTGGCTTCCACAATGGCCGTGCGTTCCGTGCGAAGACGCCCGATATCCCCGCCGTTAACGCTACGGGCTCTGGCGACTCGACCATTGCCGGTTTCGCACATGCGATTGCTGCTGGCGCGGATGACGAGACAGTATTGCGTACCGCCAACACCTGCGGCAAGCTCAATGCCATGGATCCCATGACCGGCCATCTGGTCATGGACCGTTGGGACGAGGTCTACAACGGCGTTGTCGTGACCGAGCTGTAGGAGCTTGGGCGCCGGCCCCGGCATCGGTTGCTGGTTCATGTCGACGACAAGTGCAGCAGCATGCCGGGTCGCGACGCCGACTTTGTCGTGTTCAATCCCGACCTTACCCTGGTCGAGACGCGGGTGTGCGGCAACAGCTTTGGTAATGCGTTCGCCGAGTAAGCTGCTTGCCGACGCTTACTGGCAGAAGTAAAGAACCACTCGGTGGAGCTGTTCGTCTGATGGCGTGATTCCCCTAGGGGAATCACGCTACAACCCCGCCAAGCGTGTTTTCCCTAGGAGAATCACATTTGGCGGGGTTTTCTGATTTCGGGCGGGAAGCGATCGACGTGGCGATACATGGGTTGGCGCACATGCACTCAAATCGGCAACAAAAAAGCCGCCCGAAGGCGGCTGTCTTGTGCAATGGAGCCAGCGACCGGGTTCGAACCGGTGACCCCCGCTTTACGAGAGCGGTGCTCTACCAACTGAGCTACGCTGGCGGCCATGTGATGACGCAGCTGAGGCGTCAACGGCTGTCTATGATACGGGACATCGCACATCCGCGCAAGTGTTCTGGCGGCTTTTCTCACTTTTAATGCACTAATATTGGAGACGCGATGTCTTGCTCTTACGGGTCTCAAACAGAATGGGGCAGCGATGGCTCAACCCAAGATTCTTCTCACACGCATCGACGACCGTTTCATTTACGGGCAAGACGTTGAGCTGTGGAACGAAGCCGTGGGTTCCAACCTTGTTCTAATCGTCAACGATGAGATCGCGGCGGATTCGCGCCAATGGGCACCCATGAGGGTAGCGGCGCCCGAGGGCGTTTGGATGCGGTTTTTCTCGGTGCAAAGGACCGTCGACATCATTCATACCGCAACGCCGCGTCAATGGATTCTGATCATGGTGGCATCACCCGCCGATGCGCTCGCGCTGGTTAATGGTGGTGTGCCAATCACCAAGATCAGCATCGGCCATATGCAGGTAGGGGAGGGTAAACACCCCATAACGCCCGCAGTCGCCGTAGACGACGCAGATGTCGCCGCCTTCAAAGAGCTGCAAGAGCTCGGCATAGAGCTAGAAATCCGCTACTTCCCCAGCTCCGACCCCGACCCCATCCAGCTAGTCATTTAAGATCGTCCCCAATTAATAGGTAACAAAGCGCCCGTCGGCGGTGGTGCCGGCGGGCGCTGCTGTGCGATATGTCGCGTTGTGGGCTCAGTGCCTCATAAAGTGGTATTCGATCACATTGCTGTAGGGGTGACCCGGGCCCACAATGCCCTGTGGGAACAGCGGCTGGTGCGGCGTGTCGGGGTACATCTCGGCCTCGAGGGCAAAGCCGGCGCCCCAGCCATAGTTGGCGTCGTCCTTGGCGTGCTCGTCGCCCAGCCAGTTGCCGGTGTAGAGCTGCACGCCCGGGGCAGTGGTGTAGTAGTCCAGCTCGCGGCCAGTCCACATTTCCTCGACATGTAGGGCGCGACGCAGGTTGCGGCCGTACTGATAGCCATCGATGCACAGGCAGTGATCGTAGCCACGGGCCTGCTTAATCTGCGGGTCGTCGGCCTCCATGCCGGGTGCGGCGGGGTGCAGCTCACGGAAGTCAAACGGCGTGCCCTCGACCGGAGCAATCTCGCCGGTGGGAATGTTCTGCTCGTTGATGGGCAGGTAGTGGGCGGCGTTGGCGACAAAGAAATGTTCGCAGTCCATGCCGGCGTTATGGCCAGCAAGGTTAAAGTACGTGTGGTTGGTCATGGACACGTAGGTGGCTCGGTCGCTCTCGCAGCCATACTCGATGCGAAAGACGCCGGTGCGTGTAACGGTAAACACGGCCGTAAAGGTGCGGTTGCCGGGCAGGCCCAGTTCGCCATCCTCAAGCGAGGTGGTCATGCGCACGGCATTGTGGACTTCGTCGAGCTCAACATCCCACACGCGTTTATGCAGACCGTGCTCAAGATCGCTGTGCAGGTTGTTGACGCCTTCGTTGGCCGGCATATGCCAGTCCGTACCGTCGATGGTGATCGTGGCGCCCGCGGTGCGGTTTGCCACGGGGCCGATGGTCGCGCCAAAGCAGGCGGGGTTGTCAAAGTAATCCTCGAGCTTATCGAAGCCCAGCACCACATCGCGCACGTTGCCGGGAATGTCGGGCACGTCGATGCCCAACACGGTGGCACCATAGTCCATAATGCGAACGCAGATCTCGGGCCCGTTGAGGGTGTAACGATGAACGGGGGTACCGCACGGCGCGGTGCCGAAAAGCTCGGAAGTGATCATTTGGTTCCTAACATCGAGGTATTTCCGACAAACTGTAGCGCGAACAGGCGAGATTATCACTACACCCCACTAAAGCAGGGGGTATTTTTCTCAAAAAAGTGATGATTGGAGCTGTGCGGGCGTTCATTTTTGACGCGTACGAGTCTGATACAATTTGTTCGTTACTGTTTGAATGATATGCGCGCAAAGAACGGCGAGGATTCATCGTGATTAAGGCAGAGCGACAGGATAAGGTTCGGCAGCTGCTCGAGGAGCAGGGCACGGTCTCGGTCAAGGAGATTTCGGATGCACTGGGCGTCTCGGATATGACGATCCGCCGCGATCTTGAGGAGCTTGCGAGCCTAGGCGAGATCGAGCGCGTGCACGGCGGCGCCCGTAGTGCACAGGGACGTCCCCACGCTATGTTGCGCCACGAGTATTCGCACAGCGAAAAGCGCACCAAGCATGCCGAGGAAAAGCTGCAGATTGCGCGCCGTGCTGTGGAGCTTATCGAGGAGGGCTCGACCATCTTTTTGGGTACGGGCACTACGGTTGAGCAGATGGCCTCGATGCTGCCGGCGTTTCGCCTGCGTATCGTGACCAATTCGCTTTCGGTGTTTAACCTGCTCGAGGAACGCGAAGACTGCGACCTGTGCCTCGTGGGCGGTATGTACCGTCGCCGCACCGCCGCTTTTGTGGGACCAACGGCCGAGGATACCCTGCGTGCGCTGGGCATCGATGCAGCGTTTATCGGCGCCAACGGCATTCTGGATGGCGACGTGTCTACGTCCAATATGGATGAGGGCCGTATCCAGCAGCTCGCCTTTAGCAAGGCCGACTCGCGCTATCTGATTGCCGATTCCAGCAAGATTGGCAAGCGCGACTTCTACACCTTCTGTCGCTTGGACAGCCTGGACGCCGTGGTGTGCGAGCCGGGTATCGCTGCCGGGAATCGCGCCGCCATCGAGGAGCACACGCAGGTCATTTGCTAGCTAACACTGCAGGCGATACTTCTGCCCCTGCTGGCTCGGGGATTACCGCTTTACGTTAACGCGCAAATGTGCTCGGGCCAAGTATTCAGCTTGTGGGTTAGACCAGGCGGGCGTAGTCCTGTGACTGATGAAAGACGTGGGCGATATAGATCGTTTCGTGCTCAAACTTGTAAAGACACACGTAGTTGTTGACGGGAAACGATCGGTAATTACGTGCCGCCAGCTCTTGCATGTGCGGGAGGGGACGTAGGAGTGGCTGCTCGCGAAGCAGATCAAGCTGATATTCAAACTCAGCGACAAAATTGCCTGCTGCGCGCGGATTCTTGAGAATCTGGGCAAGGTATCCGACGATACTCTCGTACTCATATCGCGCGCTTTTGAGTATGACGACGTTATAGGTCATATTTGTCTCGTATCGCGGTCGCGAAGGAGTCGTAGTCGCTGTAGTCGCCTTGCGATATTTCGTCTTCTGCCAACATCATACGAGACAGCAGTTTTGCCTTGGCGATTTCTTCTTGCATGAGGCGATACTGGTCGCTGCTGATGCAGTGCATGGCCTCGTAGCCGTTCTTGGTAACGGTAACGTCGCGCTCAGACTCAACAAGTGCGGTGAATGTGGCAGTATCCTTCATATCTCGGACGGGCACACAAGCGGACATAGGAACCTCCTTTGCGTCGTGACATAATTGTACCACGGTGTGTCCAAGCGACCGGTACCGTCGGATCGTCTCGATCTGTAACAGGCAGGGACCAAAAACTCGGCTAGATGTTGCTGATCGAGATTTTGTCTATCCAGCCATCACCTTTGTCTTGATCTGTAACAGTTAGACGGCTAAAAGCGAGTTAGATGTTACAGATTGAGATATTTCTGTCCGGGCGTTCTGTTTGTCTCGATTTGTAACAGTTAGGGTCGAAAATCCCTGCTAGATGTTACAGATCGAGACAAACGGCCTGCTCGGGCCGAGCCAAAACAAAAAGGCCACATGCGAACCCGTGGAGGGATTCTCATGCGGCCGACAGGGGGTGGGTATGCAGCGGAAACTAGGCCATGAGCAGGCCGGTCTCCGCGACGTTCTTGTACCAGTATGCGCTTGCCTTGGGATAACGTTTCTGGGTCTCAAAGTCGATGTAGAACAGGCCGTAACGTTTGTTATAGCCGTTGGTCCAGGAGAACTGGTCCTGCAGCGACCACACAAAGTAACCGTCGACGTTCACGCCGCCGTCGATCGCCTTGAGGATCCACGCGAGATGCTGACGCATATAGTCGATGCGAGGGGCGTCGTCGATAAAGCCGTCCTCGAAGTCGTCCTTATAGCCCATGCCGTTCTCGGTGATGTAGATCTTTTTGTAGTTGGGGTAATCGTTCTTAATGCGGAGCAACAGGTCGTACAGGCCCTCGGGATAGATGATCCAGTCCCAATCGGTCGTGGGAACGCCTTCGCGCACGCATGACTCGCCCACGCCCTTGAGGAACCAGCGCGAGGAGCCCTTGTCGCCGGTGCCATTGTGGTTGATGTCGTTTTCGCCCTCGGCGGCACGCAGGAACTGGCACTTGTAGGTGTTGACGCCCAGGCAATCGTTGTAGGGGAGCGCGGCGGTCAACGCGGCGATGTCCTCGTTGCGAACGTCGAGCTTGCCGCCGGCGATATGGGCCAGCTTGGTCGCAGCCTCCATGGTGTCGGCTGCATAGTGGCCGCGGAAGGTGGCGTCGAGTACCCAGCGGTTGTTGATGACGTCGGCCATGCGGGCGGCCTCGCAGTCGGCAGCGCTGTTGGGGTCGAGAGGATACTTGGGCTCCAGGTTCTGGACAATGCCGATCTCGCCCTCAAAGCCGCCCTCATGGAAGGCGACGACAGCCTTGGCGTGGGCCACCATCATGTTGTGCATGAGCTGGAAGGCCTTGTCCAGGCGGTACTTCTCGCCGTGCGGCCAGTTGCCGACGATAAAGCTGCCCTCGGCGGTTGCGGGAATCTCGTTAAACGTGAACCAGTGCTTGACCTCGGTGAACTCGGCAAAGCAGAACTTGGCGTACTCGACAAAGGCATCGATGGTCGTGCGCGTCAGGAAGCCCTCGCCGCCATCCTGGTAAAAGGCCTCGGGCGTATCGAAGTGATCGAGCGTGACATAGGGGATAACGCCGGCATTGTTGCAGGTGGCGAAAAGCTCGTGATAGAAAGCGACGCCCTCGGGGTTAATCTCGCCGGTGCCGTTGGGGAAGATACGGCTCCAAGCGATGGAGACACGAATGCCGTTAATGCCGAAGCGCTGGCACAGGTCGATATCGACCGGGTACTTGTTGTAGAAATCGCTTGCGGGGTCGGGGGAGAAGCGACCCTGAGCTGCCAGGAAATCGTCCCAGGGCACTTTGCCCTTGCCGTGCGTGCGGGTCTCGCCCTCAACTTGGTAAGCGGCGGTGGCGCCGCCAAACACAAAACCGTCGGGGAACTGCATGGGGTTGGTCATGAGTCATCCTTTCTGTGGGATACGAATAGGGAGAGGTGCCCGAACTGGGGATCCGGGCACCAACAGAGGGAGGAACTAGTCAAGGTTCTCGCGGAGCCACTTGATGGCGCCAGCGGGGTCGCGAGTAAGGTCGATATATTCCTTGCCGCGCGGGGCGAGCAGCTTAATGCCCAGGCGATCAGTGTCGGCCTTCATGTCGTTGTAGTAGCTACGAACCTGCGGGGCAAGCACGATAACGTCGTACTGATCCATGATGGCAGTGTGCTGGCCATAGGCGCCGGCAGAGGAAGCGATGTTCTCTCCAGTCTGCGCGGCACCCTCCTTGATGGCATTGGCAAGCATGGCAGAGGTGCCAGCGCCGGCGCACAGGACGAGGACCTTCAGGCCATCGACATCCTTCTTGGCGGATGCTTCGGCGGCGGGCTCGGGCTGATCGGCGACAGGCTTGCTGTCGGTGGCGGCAACGGTTGCCTCGACGGAAGCGGCGGTCTGCTCGACAGCGGGCGCAGGGGCGTTGGCGGCGATGGTGGCGGCACCATTGGACTCAAGACCCAGCTCGGCGGCGCGCTCGGCCTCCTGGTCGCAGAGCAGTTTATCGTATGCCTTCAAGAACGGCAGGTAGATGATGGCGTCCAGCAAGATGATGATCGCGACAAACACCAGGGCGATAAGCTGGAAGTTCGTGGTGATGAAGATGCCGATGGGGGCAGGGGTAGCCCAAGGCACCACGAAAGAGAAGCCGTTCATGCCCACGTTATCGATAAAGAACTTGGCAACACTCACGTTGACGCAGCCGGCGGCAACAAAGGGGACGAGCATGTAGGGGTTAAGGATCATCGGCGCGCCAAAGAGCAGCGGTTCGTTGACGGCGAAGGCCACAGGAACAATCGAGGCCTTACCGACGGCTTTGAGCTGCTTGGACTTCATAAAGAGAATCAGCAGAAGCGGCACGATGAACGTGGCGCCGGTGCCGCCGAACTCACCCACGAGCGACATGTTAAAGGTGAGGGAGTGGGCGGGGTGGCCGCCTGCCAACAGAACCTGCAGATTCTCGGCCTGGTTGGCAAGACGGATGGGGTCGATGCCCGGCTGGACGATCGAGGGGCCGTGGACGCCGATGAACCAGAAGAACGCGGTGGCTGCCTGGATAAGGATAAGGCCAGGATAGGTTTCTGCAGCGGTAAAGAGCGGGGAAAGCAGTTTAATAAGCAGCTCGGAGAACGGAACGCCCATGAGGTTGCGCACGACGACATCGATGATGCCGCAGATGATGACGGCGCCGCCAAAGGGGATAATGTCGCGGAAGTTCTGAGCGATGGCGCCCGGGACCTCCTTGGGCAGCTTAATGGTCAGATCGCGCGAGACGCAGAATTTATAGACCCACACGGTAATGAACGCTGCGATATAGGCTGAGAACAGACCGCGCGTGCCCATGCTGGTGCAATCGAAGACCGAAAGTTCGGAGCCGTTGAACTTGGTGGTGAACTGCGTAACGGCGAGCAGCAGCATGCTGCACTGGGCGGCCACCATGGTGGAACCGTCGTTGAGCACTTTGCCGGCGGGCATACGACGGTTCATGGACGCCGTGAAGTTCTTGGCAGTGGTGCCGGCAACCATGATGCCCATAACGCCCATGGTGAAGTTGTACAGCTTGTTGCACCAGTCGATGAGCGGCTGGGGCAGCGTGATGCCAACTACGCCGGGAAGCGTGGCAATCAGCAGGAAAATCGAAGAGGTGAGGACGATGGGCATGCACCCAAGGAATCCGTCCTTGATGGCCTGGAGGTAGACGTTCCTCGAGATCTTCTCAAAGAACGGTTGATGCTTCTCGAGCATCTTTACGATGGCGTCCATAGAGCTCCTTTGCTACTTGATGCGCGATGCATGTGGATGGAACTGGTCGTCGATGGATGGTCAGGACTGCCCGGAAGCCTTCCTGTTTAAGGAAGGCATTGCGAAATGACAACGTTGTCATTTCGTTAATGACAACGTAAGACATTCTTGGAAGAGCAACAAGGATATACGGGCGAGCGGTCGATATTGTCCGGTGAATGGTTGATTTATTAGTCAGGCAGGTAGTGTATGCTAGAACGCAAAAAACAAGCGATAGAGAACCGAGTGGAGAAGCAGTGGCAACGATGGACAAGAAAAACGTCTCGATGAACGATGTGGCGATTGCCGCGGGTGTTTCTCTCAAGACGGTGTCGCGCGTGATCAACGAGCCCGATAGCGTGCGAGAGTCGACACGCGATAAGGTTCATTCGGCCATGGAGACGCTCGGGTTTCGAGCCAACTTCGCCGCGCGTTCGCTCAAGTTGGGCCGTTACGGGTGCATCGGCGTGGTGATGTTTCACTTGTCGGGCGGTGCCGTTGACATGATTGACGGCATCACCGATGCCGCCGAAGAGCGAGGATTTGCTCTCACGATGATTAAGAAGCGCGCAGGGGAGAAGATGACCCTTGCCGAAGCGGCGCGTAGGATGTCGCAGCTGCCTGTTGATGGCATGATCTTCAACCTGCGCCAGATGGTCGATGACTTTGATACCTTTGAGGCGCCGAAAGACCTCAAGACGGTGATTATCACGCCGATGGAGCATCCTACCTGCTCCACCGTCAGTGACGACCAAGAGGGCGGCGCGCGTATGGCGTGCGAGTACTTTTTGGACCACGGTCACAAGAGCGTGTACTTCGTCTCTGGTAAGAAAGAGTCACTGTCGAGCCAGTGCCGTATGAAAGGTTGGCGTGCGGCGCTCGAGACGCGTGGCATTGAGCCGCCCGAGCCTCTGCAAGGCGATTGGAATGCGGATAGCGGCTATGCCGCGGGCCTTGTGCTTGCCGATAAACCCGATTGCACGGCGGTCCTCGCTGCTAACGACTGCATGGCCAACGGCGTGATGATGGCTCTGCGTGACAGAGGGCTCAGGGTGCCCGACGACGTGTCCGTGATCGGCTTTGACGACGAACTCTACAAGACGATTCCCAACTCGATTCTGACGTCAGTGAAGTTTCGCCACCGCGAGCTGGGCATCCGTGCGCTTAACGAGGTCGTCGCAGGTCTGGAAGCCCCGAGCTCCAGAAGCCGTACGCTTGTGTCGGGCGTGCTGGTCGAGCGTTCCAGCGTGAAGGACCTGCGGGCGTAGACGTGCTCGGCTCGTTCATCTTAATCTGTAACAGGTGGGGTCGAAAATCTCAGCTAGATGTTACAGATTGAGATTGAGAGGATTGCCCTGTGCGTTTATCTAAATCTGTAACAACTAGACGTCCAAAACCGGTTTTAGTGTTACAGATTTAGACAATTCGGTCCCGCTTATTCCATTTGTCTCGATCTGTAACAGTTAAGGGTGAAATAACCAGCTAGATGTTACAGATCGAGACAAACGGCTTCCGACCTGCACAAAAAGGCCGGGGGCGGCGCGCCGTGTGACGTGCCGCCCCCGGCTGAGAAATGGGGACAGGTTATGTGGGCGGGTAACCCCGCAAGCCGCTAGTCCAGACGACGGGTCTGCGCTACGTGCTTGTACCAGTAGGCGCTTGCCTTGGGCGTGCGCTTCTGGGTTTCAAAGTCAACGTAGAAGAAGCCATAGCGCTTGTTGTATCCGTTGGTCCAGGAGAACTGGTCCTGCAGGCTCCACAGGAAGTAGCCGCCCACGTTGACGCCCACCTCCATGGCCTTGAGCAACCAGCGCAGGTGCTGCTCGATGTAGTCGATGCGCGGCTGGTCGTCCACAAAACCGTCCTTGTAGGGGTCCTTGTAGCCCATGCCGTTTTCTGTAATGAAGATCTGCTTATAGTTGGGGTAGCGCTGCTTAATGTAGACGAGCAGATCGAACAGGCCCTCGGGATAGATGATCCAGTCCCAGTCGGTGGTGGGGATGCCAGGCTTGTTCACATGCTCGCCAATACCCTTAACGCGCCAGCGGCCGGTGCCCTTCTCGCCCGTACCGTTGTGGTGCAGGTCGTTCTCGCCATCGTAAGCCTTCAAAAAACGGCACTGATAGTTGTTAACGCCCAGGTAGTCGTTGTAGAGCGCGGCCTCGCGCATAATCTCGAGGTCCTCGTCCAGAATCTCGATGGTGCCGCCCGAGACGGCAGCCAGGCGGTTGGCGCACTCCAAGGTGTCAGGCGCGTAGTCGCCGCGGAAAGTGGCGTCGAGCAAGAACTGGTTCTGCAACACGTGCTCGTTATTAGCGGCTTTGATGTCGGCGGGGTCGTTCTCGTTGAGCGGGTACTTAAACTCCAGCGACTGGATGACGCCGATCTTGCCCTTAAAACCGCCGTTGTGGAAGGCAAGTACTGCCTTGGCGTGGGCGAGCATCATGTTGTGCTCGCACTGGAAGGCCTCGGCCAGATGCGCCTTGACGCCACCGGGGAAGGTGCCCTCGATGTAGGTGTTGGAGGCATCGGCCCAGATCTCATTAAAGGTGAACCAGTAGGTCACCTGGTCGGCGTACTCCTTAAAGCAGAAGGCGGCAAAATCCACAAAGGCGTCGATGGTCTCGCGGTTGAGGAAGTCGCCCTTCTCAAAGAGGGGCAGCGGCGTATCGAAGTGATGCAGCGTGACAAACGGCTCAACGTGGTGCTTGTGACATTCGGCGAAAAGGTCGTGATAGAACTGGACGCCCTCGGGGTTAATCTCACCGGTACCGTTGGGAAAGATGCGGCTCCAGGCGATGGAGAGGCGAATGCCGTTGATACCAAACTCCTCGCACAGCTTCAGGTCGACGGGGTACTGGTTGTAGAAGTCCGAAGCGGGATCGGGGGAAAAGCGCCCCTGGGCCTCCAGGAAGTCGTCCCAGGCAACCTTGCCCTTACCGTGAGTGCGGGTCTCGCCCTCTACCTGGTAGGCAGCAGTGGCGCCGCCAAAGACAAAGCCCTCGGGAAACTGCGCAGGCGGGTTAGTGACGCTAGCAGGGTTAACGGACATGATGATCCAATCGTCTAAATCGAAGGGCCAGCCGGTCTTGGATGGTCGGCTGGCCCTGAGCGTTACTTACTTCGAAAGCTGCTCGGAGACGAAGGCGAGAGACTTATCGCCGTTCTGGGAGAGCTCGATGTACTGCTTACCGCGGCAGGCGACGCACTTGTTGCCCACGCGCTCGCAGTCTTTCTGCAGGTCGGCCAGGTAGCTGGCGGCCTGCGGGGCCAGGACGACCAGGTCAAAGTCGGGGAGCATGTCAACGTGGTTGCCATAGGCCTCGGCAGCGGTCTCAAGATTGATGCCGCGCTCCTTGGCGGCCTTGGCCAGCGCGTTGGCGAGCAGACCCGAGGTTCCGCCGCCCTGGCAGAGCACGAGCACGCGCTTGCCGTTGAGGTCGCTGGCGGTCGTTGCCTCGGCAGCGGGTGCTGCGGGAACGGCGGGGGCATCGGACTTCACGGCCTCGGCAGCGGCGCCGGCGGCAACGCTCTTGGCGTCGGCCTTGCCCTGGAAGGCGTCGTTGAGCTTGGCGGCCTTCTCGGCGTTCTTGGCGGCGAGCTCCTCCTGGGAGATCTCGGCCTCCTCGGCGCATTTCTGGGCGTCGTAGGCACGGAAGAACGGATAGTACAGAACAAAGTCGACGACCAGGATAAGGGCGAGCATCACAAAGGCGAGCGGCTGGAAGCCCAGGCCCATGATGGTGCCGATGGGGCCGGGGACGGTCCAAGGCAGGGTGTACATAAAGCCGTTCATGCCCAAGAAGTCGATAAAGATCTTGAGGATCCAGATGTTGGCGATCGGGGCAAAGACAAACGGGACAAAGAAGACGGGGTTGAGCACGATGGGCGCGGCGAACAGCAGCGGCTCGTTGACGGCAAAGCAGACGGGGACGATGGCGGCCTTACCGACGGCGCGCATCTCCTGAGACTTGGCCAGGAAGCAGAACATAAAGACCAGGACGAGCGTGGCGCCGGTGCCGCCCATGCAGACGACGAAGTACTGGGCGCCCTGCGTCAGAACGGCGGAGGCGTGCTCGCCGGCCTGGAATGCAGCCAGGTTGTCGGTCATGTTGGCAACGAGGGCGGCGGCGATGGCGGGCTCGACGATCGAGGGGCCGTGGACGCCGACGAACCAGAACAGGCTCATGGCGCCGTAGATCACAGCGAGACCGATATAGCCGTCGACAGCGGTGAACAGGGGCTGGAACACCTGGATGACGCCCTGGGCAAAGCAGAAGCCAAAAGCAGCGCGGAAGACGATGTCAAAGACCCAAAAGACGGCGATGCAGACGGAGAAGGGGATGATGTCCTTAAAGGTCTGCGAGATGTTGGGCGGAACCTGCTCGGGCATCTTGACGGTGATGTTGCGCTTGATAAAGAACTTGTAGATGATGCCGGTCACAAACGCAGCGATGAAGGCAGTCAGCAGGCCCTTGGAACCAAGGTAGGTGGTGTTGAAGCCGCTGGCGGCGTCCGTGGCGATGGTGTCGCTCGAAAGGAGCAAGAAGCCGATGATGGCCGCGCACATGCATGAGATAAAGTTGATCTGGTTGTTCTTGGGCAGGTCGCGGTTCTGAGCGTCGGCGAAGTGCTTGGCGGTGGTGGCGGCACAGGCGATTGCCAGGATGCCCATGGAGTAGTTGTAGCACTTCCACAGGGCGTTGTTGATGTCATCGGGCCAGTAGAAACCCCAGATGTTGGGGACCGAGGCTACGAGGCAGAAGATGGACGAGAAGATGATGATGGGGATGACGGAGATAAAACCGTCGCGGATCGCCTTGAGGTACTTGTTGCGGGCGATCGCGTTGAAAAAGGGCTGGCCCTTTTCGATAGTGGCGATGAGTTGCTCCATGCAAAGCTCCTAAGAGTCGGTGGGTTAGCAACGATGGTAACTTTTGACGTTCGGTTGCCAAAATGTTGACGTTGCCATTTTGCGACACAAAAAAAGACGCGAACCGGCGGTTCCTGTGCCTGCGAACCGTCGATTCTTTGTGCGTAAACGTTTGAGCCGCCCGGTGGCTCTGTGTTTGCACAATGGCAACGTTAACATTTGGGCGACAAAAGCCGTTCGGGGAAGCAGAAATGTCGGTGAACGGTAGGTTTTGGGTGGTAAGCGTATTGCAGAGGCGGCGTTAGATATACTTGAAGGCGTTTAATATGACTGCGCAGGATGCCGTCAATGGCATCGTTGACACGGAAAGATCGACCAATGGCCGCTGTTAAAAAATCGGTTTCCGTTAAGGACGTGGCGCGTCTCGCGGGCGTCTCGGAGCAGACAGTCTCGCGTACGGTGCACGATTCACCCAGCGTGCGCCCCGAGACCAAGGAGCGCGTGCGTGCCGCCATGCGCGAGCTGGGGTATCGCCCCAATTTTGCCGGTCGATCGCTGCGCCGTGGCAAGTTTAAGACCGTCGGCGTCGCCATGTTCAACATTACCGGTACAGGCAACCTCGACCGTATGGAGGGCTTTGCTGCCGCCGCCGATAAGCACGGATACGCCATTACCCTCACGAAAGTAGATGGGCATCCGTATACCCTCGAGAGCGCATCGTCGCGCATGAGCGCACTGCCGGTGGATGGCATGGTCGTGATCATGAATCGCATGCCGGCGGACTTTGGAACCTTCGAGCCACTGCCCGGCATGCAGACAGTGCTCGTTACGATGTTGGAGCACCCGCTCTGTTCAACGGTCGATAACGACCAGTTCGATTGCTCGCGCCAGGTTATCGAGTACTTGCTGAGGCAGGGGCACAAGACCGTGCATTTCATCTCGTGTCCCGAGCGCTCGCTTTCGGGCATGCAGCGCGAGGAAGGCTGGCGCGAGACATTGCACGCACATGGTATTGAGCCGCCGCGACTCGTTCGTGGCGATTGGACGGCACAGAGCGGGTATGCTGCCGGTCAGGCTCTGGCGGACGATCCGACCTGTACGGCCATTTATGCTTCCAACGACGCCATGGCTTACGGCTGCATTCGCGGACTCGAGTCGCGCGGAAAGCACGTGCCCGAGGACGTGAGTGTGGTGGGTGTTGATGACAGTCTGGGCGACATCGTGCCCGATCGTCGCCTGGCCACCGTGCGCTTTGACAACAGGCGCGTCGGCATGTGGGCGGTCGACAAGATCGCCGGCGCCGAGGGCGTTGTGTCTGGCGTGGAGCACATGCTGATCCCCGGCGTGCTCGTGGAGGGCGATACGGTACGCGATTTGCGTTAGGGTGCGGTCCTGTTTGGGTTTCCGCTAATCATGTTTGATATTGTTCGAAATGGTTTGGAAACCGTTCACGGGCGAAAAAAGACCGTTCACGGCTCGAAATAACGGTTTGCATTGTTCCTTTTTGTTTGAATGTTATTGTTTCTGTCATACACAGCGCAGCGCGTATGCCCGGACGCGATGCTCTCCGTTGGTTCATATGTGAAAGGAACGCAATATGGCAACCAAAGAAGAAATCTCGATGGTTGGATTCGAGATTGTCGCATACGCAGGTGACGCCCAGACCGATCTGCTTGCAGCGCTCGATGCTGCTCGCGAGGGTGATTTTGAGAAGGCCGAGCAACTGCACAAGGATGCCAGCGATGCACTTATCGGCGCTCACGACACGCAGACCAAGCTGCTTTCGCAGGAGGCCGGCGGTGGCGAGATGGAGATGACCTTCATCATGGCTCACGCTCAGGATACCCTCATGACCACTATGATCCTGGAGAAGCAGACCCGCTTTACCATCGATGCCTACAAGCGTATCGCCGAGCTCGAGGCCAAGCTCGCCTAACGAGTCCGCACAACCTCGTCCCCTTCCAAAAGCTCTGCCGCAAACTCGCGACAGGGCTTTTTCTTTTTACCCGGCACTTGGGGACGTTCCTTATCTGCCGGCAGTTAGGGACACTCCTGCCATGCATTTGATCCTTTGAGGATGGAAGAAAACGGGTTATTAGGTTTGTTGCGGTGCCGACTCGACCCGTCGGTTACAAAACTATGCCGGTTTACTACGTTGAATCGTATTCTTTCAACTATGGAAAGAACAGCGTTATCAAAGCCGCAGGTAGAAAGCTTGCCATTTTCTGCTAATAGCAAATGTGGTCGGTCCTATCGGTTTTACGGTAGTAAACCGGCATAGTTTTGAAATGGCACTGTTCGACTAGCAGCGTTATGGAGCTTCTGCACGCCCTCCCGTTCGGTTTTTCGATGGGTGGGTATACTTCCATCCGCAATACAGGCCGGAATGAGGAGGTATCCAAATGCCGGACAACGGATCGATTCAAAAGAGAGACGCACATGAGATGGCCCATGGGCGTCCTGTCCAGATAACTGAGCATACGACGGTAACCGAACTGCAGCCCAGCCTGTCCGATGTCGTGTGCGCAAACAAAAAGCTGCAGATTGGCTTTATCGTTGCGCTCGTGGTACTGGCGCTGCTGTCGGGCTTTGTGGCCCGTCCGCATTTCGCCGATACCAAAACTTGGGACTCCACCATCGAGGTCATCGATCAAAAGAAAGGTAACGTACTGGCGCTCACGACCTCGTGCGTGGCGCTGTCTGCGGGCATCACTGCGCTGCCGGGCGATACGGGAACGCCGGTTGCCGAGCAGCTCGCACAGCTTTCGGGTAACTTGGGCATCGTGCTTGCCGTGCTATACCTCGAGAAATATTTGCTTACGATTTTGTGGTCGGTTGGTCTGGGCATCCTGATCCCGTTCTCGTTCGTACTCTTCGCGGTGTCGCTTGGCATTCACGGACGCTGGAGCACCAGCGCCGTCCTTCGTCGCGTGGCGACGCGCGTGCTGGTGGTCGCCATGATCGGCATGGCGTTGGTGCCTGCAAGTGTATGGGTGTCGCAAAAGGTCGACGAAACGTATCGAGTGAGCATCGAAGCGGCTGAGCAAAAGGCGACTGACGCTGCGAGTGCGGAAGATAGTGATAACTCCAAGGCAAGCAAGAAAAAGGCCGAGTCCACAGAGTCCAAGAACGTGCTTGAGCAGCTTGCCGACGGCGCCTCGGGTCTTGTCACATCGGTGACCAGCGGCGCCAAGCAGATGACCGATGAGATTGTGCAGCAGGCGACCGATCTCATCGAAGGCGTCATCGTGATGATCGTGACCTCGTGCGTGATTCCATTGCTGGTGCTCGCGGCGTTTCTGTGGCTGGGGCATGTGCTGCTGGGGATTGATATTTCCGGCCCGGCGAACTATTTGACGGGCCGCTTTCTGAGTGCTCCGTCCAAGCACACCAAAAAGGGTAGGCAGGCCGAGTAGCTAAAACAGCTGTATTTGCTGGGGCATACCGCAAAGGGACGGCCGAGACTCGTTCTCGGCCGTCCCTTTTGTTTGTTGAAGACGTGCCAGGACGAAGCTTTCACGATCCCAAACGGTCAACAATCATCCGTGAACGGTCTTTGTTCAAAAAAGAACAAAGACAAACAAATAGTTGTTGCAGTCGATGTTCGAATGTGTTCAAATAAACATGAACAGTGAAGAACCGCACATTCAGATGCCCGGACCTGAACGCGATTCAACACTTCCAAACAGAAACTACGCGCCAGCGTATCTCTCAAGGAGGATGTCATGAGGGTTGTAATCGCTTCCGATGCCGACGGTATGTCGATGAAGGAGTCCATCAAGGAGATGCTCATCGCCGACGGTCACGAGGTCGTCGACTATTCCGAGACCCCTGCCGCGGACTTTGTCGATTCCGCGACCGCCGTTGCCAAGGACCTGCTGGAGCACAAGGATTCCCAGGGCTTCGCATTCGATAAGTACGGCGTCGGCTCCTATATGGCCGCCGTCAAGATCAAGGGTATGGTCGTCGCCAACATTTCCGACGAGCGTTCCGCCTACATGACCCGCGAGCACAACGGCTCGCGCATGGTCACCATGGGCCCGGGCGTTGTGGGCACCGAGGTTGCCAAGAAGATCGCCCGCGAGTTCCTGCGTGCCCAGTACGCCGGCGGCCGTCACCAGATCCGTGTCGACATGCTCAACAAGATGGCCTAACGAGAGCCACCGAGAACTCGAACTTCTACCTCAACTTGTGAATTCAGACGAAAGGACGTTCTGATGAAGAAGACCATCGCAATCGGTTGCGACCATATCGTTACGGACGAGAAGATTTATCTGGCCGACCGCCTGGAGCAGGCTGGCTACAAGGTGCTCGACTGCGGCACCTACAGCCACACCCGTACGCACTATCCCATCTACGGTAAGGCCGTGGGCGAGGCTGTTGCCAGCGGCAAGGCTGACTTTGGCGTGGCCCTGTGCGGCACCGGCATCGGCATCACTAACGCCGTCAACAAGGTTCCCGGCGCCCGCTGCGCCCTGGTTCGCGACATGACCTCTGCCCTGTATGCCCGTCGCGAGCTCAACGCCAACATCGTGGGCTTTGGCGGCAAGATCACCGGCGAGTTCCTGATGGCCGACATTATGCTTGCCTTCCTGGAGGAGCCCTACGAGAAGACCCCCGAGCACGATGCCTTGATCGCCAAGATCGATGCCTGCAACAAGGCCGACGCCGAGGCTCAGGCTGACCCGCACTTCTTTGACGAGTTCCTGGAGAAGTGGGACCGCGGCGAATACCATGATTAGCGGGTATCCGGCGTAATTTACTAGTCCGTTGACGGCTCGCGTTTCTGTGAGGGGGCGCGGGCCGGTTTTCTATCGGCCCTATTGACTTGGCGGGCTGTCGTAAGAAAGGGAAGGCTCCTATGGAGTTTGTTCTTGATAACGGTTCTATCCGCGTAGCACTGAGCACGGCGGGCGGGTCGTTCACTTCTATTGCGGCCAACGGCCGTGAGTACCTGTGGCAGGGTGATCCTTCGGTCTGGTCGGGCCAGGCACCCATTTGCTTCCCGATCTGCGGCGGTCTTCGTGACGGTCGCGCGATGACTATGGGTGGTCGCGAGGTCAAGCTCGCCCGCCATGGTTTTGCCCGCAAGCAGGAGTGGAAGCTCGAGAAGCAGAGTGACAACATGGTTGCGCTGAGCCTAAGCTCTGCCGACCATGCCGAGTTGCTCGAGCAGTACCCGTATCCGTTTAAGATCGTTGCTCGTTACACGATCGATTCGGAAAAGGTGGCCGTGTCGTACGAGGTGACCAATGAGGGCATCGAGGATATGCCATTCTTTGTGGGTGGTCACCCCGGCTTTAAGTGCCCGCTCGACGAGGGCGAGTCCTACGACGACTATGAACTTCGTTTCGATCAGCGTGAGGCGACCGAGCTTTGCACCGCTGTTCCCTCCACAGGCCTGATCGATGTCGAGCACCGTAGCAAGAACCCGATGGTCGGCCACGATCTGCCGCTTACCCATGAGCTCTTCGACTTCGCCGAGACCATCTTTGATGTGCTCGAGAGCCACGTGGTTACGCTGACCAAGAAAACCGAGGACAAGGGCGTGCGCCTGACGTTCCCCGATATGCCGTACCTGATTGTGTGGAGCAAGCCCGAGGGCGACTTTGTGGCTGTTGAACCGTGGGGTGGTCTGTCCACCTGCTCCGACGAGGACGATATTCTGGAGCACAAGCGTGGCTGCCTGGTTGCCAAGCCGGGGGAGACCGTCACCCGCGGCTTTGAGATCGAGATCCTTTAACGAGCTATCGTATGTTTGGGGCCGCGCGTGTCGTGCCCCGGAAACAGGAGTTCAATATGATTCTGACCGTTACCATGAACCCGTCGATTGATACGCGCTATCAGCTCGACAAGTTGATCATCGACGACGTGAACCGTGTGACGCCCGAAAAGACTGCTGGCGGCAAGGGCCTCAACGTGAGCCGTGTGCTGCTGCAGCTGGGCGACGACGTACTTGCAACCGGCCTGCTTGGCGGTCACATGGGTGCCTATATGGCCGAGCTTATGGATGCCGATGGCGTCAAGAACGACTTTGTGCCCATTGCCGGTGAGACGCGCATTTGCCTGAATATTCTGCACGAGGGCAATCAGACCGAGCTGCTGGAGAGCGGCCCGCAGATCGCCCCGGCCGAGCTCGAGGCCTTTACGGCCAAGTTCGCCGAGCTTGCAGCGAAGGCGGACGTTGTGACGCTTTCGGGCTCGCTGCCGCGTGGCGTCGATGCCGGCTACTATGCCGAGCTCGTCAAGATCGCCGAGGAGGCGGGCGCCAAGGTGCTGCTCGACACCTCGGGTGCATCGCTGGAGGCTGCGCTGGAGTCCGACGCTAAGCCTGAGCTCGTAAAGCCCAACCTGACCGAGATTAACGGCCTGCTGGGTACGTCCTTTACGACCGACGATGTCGATGCCCTGCGCGAGGCGCTTGCCGCCGATGGCCGCTTTGCCGGTATCCCCTGGGTCGTCGTTTCGATGGGCGCTGCCGGTTCGGTGGGCTTCCATGAGGGTCGCGCGTTCCGCGCCAAGACGCCCGCGATTGCGGCTGTGAACGCGACGGGTTCCGGCGACTCGACCATCGCCGGCTTTGCGCATGCCATTGCTGCTGGTGCCGACGACGTCACGGTGCTCAAGACCGCCAATACCTGCGGCAAGCTCAACGCCATGGATCCCAAGACCGGCCACCTGGTCATGGACTGCTGGGACGAGGTCTACAACAGCGTTGAGGTCGTAGAGTTGTAGCGGTTGCGACTCCCAATAGAATGAGCGTGGATAATCTCCCGCTTTTGGTGCCCATACGAGCTCAAAGTGAGAGATTTTCCACGCTCAAGTCATTAGTTGTTGGGGACGTTCTTGTTTGACTAGTCGTTTAAGAGCGTCCCCAATGACTACACTCAAAAACGGCGCCCGTCAGCGATGTTGCCGGCGGGCGCCGTTGCCTTGAGGACGAAATGATCCGTTTTCCTCCGTCCCCAAGGGATCATTACAGTGAGTCGATAAAGCGCTGTTGGGCGGCGCGGCCGGCTTCGTCCCACTTAAAGACGCCGGCGTTGTCGAGCACGTGGCCAAACACCACGCCGACCTCCTCGTGCAGGATATCGATGGCGTTGTCCGCCGTAAGCTCGTCGGAACGGCGGGCATAGACATCCTCGGCCCACGCGGCATGGCTACGGCAAAGATCATCGCCCTCGAGCGCGCCGGCAAGGTCGTAGCTGGCATCTGCCTTGGCCGCCAGCAGGTGCTCGCGGACAGCGCCGAGCTCGGGAACCAGGCGCGGCGGAAGAATGGCCAGGCCCATAACCTCGATCAGGCCGATGTTCTCCTTCTTAATGTGGTGATACTCGGCATGCGGGTGGAAAACGCCCAGCGGATGCTCGTCGGTCGTGATGTTGCAGCGAAGCGCCAGGTAGGCCTCGTAGATCTCGCCGCCGGCGTTGCCGCGGGAGTCGACGCGGCGGATGACGGGCGTCACGGTGTTGTGCGCTACGCCGTCGGCCGTGTGCGCGACGACGCCAACCGACTCATCGGTCCACTCGCGCCAGGCGAGGATAATCTTCTCGGCAGCGTCGAGCAGCTGAGCGCGGTCATGCGAGCGCAGGCGCAGCACCGAGAGCGGCCACTGCAGCACGGTACCGCTGACCTGGTCAAAACCGGGCACGCTAAACTGCGAGACCTCGGCGGCATGCATCATGGGGAACTCGTGTGCGCCACCCTGGAAGTGGTCGTGCGACAGAATCGAGCCGCCCACGATGGGCAGGTCGGCGTTGGAGCCGATAAAGTAGTGCGGGAACAGGTCCACAAAGTCGAGCAAACAGGAGAGGCTCTTGCGATCCACGTGCATCGGACGATGCTCGGAGCTCATGGCAATGCAATGCTCGTTAAAGTACGCGTACGGGCTGTACTGGAAGCCCCAGCGCTCGCCGTCGAGCTGGATGGGGATAACGCGCAGATTCTGGCGGGCGGGGTGAGCGCCGCCGTCGGCTGCGGCGGAGCGTCCGGGGTAGCCCTCGTTTTCGATGCAGAGCTGACAGGCGGGATACTTCTCGCCCGTGTTTTTGGCGGCACCGGCTGCGGCAATATCGCGCGGGTCCTTTTCGGGCTTTGACAGGTTGATGGTGATCTCCAGGTCACCCCAGTTGGTGGAAGTGCTCCATTTGATGTTGCGCGCGATGGCGGCGCGGCGCACGTAACCGGCGTCACAGCACAGGCCGTAGAACCAGTCGGTCGCGGCGCGGGGCTCGTTGACGCCCATGCGGCCGTTGAATTCCTCGTTTACAACCGAAGGTCTCGGCATCAGCGCGCCCATGATGCGCATGGCGATGCGGTCGCGGCCCGATGCCGTGTCCTCGGCGGCACCGCTGACAACGGCGGCCTCGGAAAGCGCGGCAAGCGTGCCCTCCAGGTCAAAATCGGGGAGCGTATCGGGGTGCAAGAGCGAGAGCTTCTCGTTCTGCAGCGCCCAGGTCATGTTGAGCGCGGGACCCGTGGCGCCTATGCACTCCAGAATGGTGTTGTATGCCCAGATGCGATCGTCCTGGCCGATCATCGATCGGTGGATAGCGTATTCGATCAGGTTCTGCGCGGCCTCGCGCACGTCAGTCATTACAGCCATGCCGCGTAAGCCCCCTTGTCAGAGATGGCGTAGTGACGGGCAGAGCCCTTGCCCAGCCAGCCGTTCATCTTGGTAATGAAGGTGTCGACCAGATCGAGCGGCACAAAGGCCTGGATGGTGCCACCAAAGCCGCCGCCGTGGATGCGGACGGCGCCGCGGCCGTCAAGCACATGCTCGGCAAGAGCAAGCGCGTACATGGAAGGTTGCTCGGCACCCAGTTTGGCAACAACGTTCTGCAGGTACATGGCAGAGCTGGCGCCGGACTCGCGCGTCAGGACCAGGAACTGGTCAATGTCACCGGCGTTCAGGGCCGCCCAGCGCTTATCGACCAGGCCGTTCTCGTACCAGTAGTGAACGGCGCGCAGGCAGGCACGGTCGCCCAGCTTGGCGCGCAGCTCGGGGAGCTTGGCGTCAAAATCGGCAACGTTTACCTCGCACAGGCGTGCCTTGCCAAACTCGGCGGCGACGTCTTGCATCTCGCGCGGAACGGCGGCGTAGTCGTCGGTGGCTGCCACGTGGTCGGCGCCGACCTTAACGAGCACGAGCGCATAGCCGTGATCCTCAAAGTTGAGCTCGAGCTTCTGGGTCTTAGGCTGAGCCTGGTCCTCAAAGTCCATGTAGGCAAGGCCGCCCAAGCAAACGGCGGCCTGGTCCATAAGACCGCAGGGCTTGCCATAGTAGTTGTTCTCGGTGCGCTGGCTCATCTGGGCGAGTGCGACGGGCTCAATTGCGGGTGAGCCCCAGAGGGTTTCCATGGCGCGGCCGTATGCCGCCTCGACAGCAGCAGAACTCGAAAGACCGCCGCCCGAAGGGACGGAGCAGGTAAAGGCAAAGTCGAAGCCCTTGGGCTCAACACCAAGCGCTGCGACCTCGTGGGCCATACCACGCACGAGGCTTGCGGACGTGCCCTTCTCGGACTCCTGAACATCCAGCGTGTCGAGCGTGATCTCAAACGTAGGATAGCCCTCGTCGGCGACACGGACCTTGTTGGAGTCGGTTGCCACGGCGATGCCGTCGACGGCGACATCGAGCGAGCCGGCGATAACGTGACCGCCCTCGTGATCGGTGTGATTGCCGCTGATCTCGGAACGCCCGGGCGCGTGTACGTAGAGCACCTGGCGGTCGCCGATGGGGCCAAACTCCTCCTCGAACAGCCAGGTGAGCGTGGTGAGTGTCTTTTCGTCGGGGGCGGTCATATGGGTCCTTTCCTTGACGCGGGAGAGATTGGTCCGTGTCATTATGAGTACGCTAACAATTTTGAGCACCACAAACCAGACGGTCGCAGCGCTGCACGTTAATGGGTATGTTAACGTACTCATAACACAACGCATATCTATTTCTGAGAATCTGGTAATCGGTAGATTTTCGGCCGTGAACGGTGTAGCCGTATGGACATATGGAGCAAAAGAACCGCTGATAGAAAAAGTAGAGTACGTTAACATGCGTCCGACGATAGCGGGCCTCGGTGCGGGGCGTGCTTCCGCTCGGGCCGACATTCACGCTATTCAGATCTTGCGAGAGCGAAGGTGATTTTGTGGCAAGGCGCCCTTCCAACGATACAGGTACGCGCCCGGTTTCCATGGCCGACGTTGCCCGCGCTGCCGGTGTTTCGCAGCAGACGGTTTCGCGCGTTGCCAACGGCCTTCCTAACGTCAACGAGCAGACGCGCCAGCGCGTGCAGGCCGCTATGCAAGAGCTCGGCTTTCGTCCGAGTTATGCCGGTCGCTCGCTGCGCGACGGCCGTTACCATTCGGTCGGTCTGTGCGTCAACGATGTCACCAAGTTTGGCAACCTCTCAATGATCGACGGGATCGCCAGCGCTGCTCGCGAGCATAATTGCGCCATCACGCTGGTCGAGATGTCCAAGACCGAGGAGTTTTCGCTTGCCGAGGCCACGCGTCGTATGGCCGCGCTGCCCGTGGACGGCATCATTATCGGCATGAGCCGTATGGCTCCCGATTTTGAGACGTTCAATCCACTGCCGGGCATTGGCACGGTTATCGTCACCATGTACGCGCATCCGCGCGTGACCACGGTCGATTCCGACCATTACGGCTGCTCGCTATTGCTTATGGATCACCTGTTTGAGCTGGGACACGAGCAGATTCGCTATATCGGTGGCCCGTCGTTCTCGGTCGACGAGCAATTTCGTCGCGCCGGTTGGCAGGATGCACTCGAGCGTAAACACATCGAGCCGGCAGAGCCGCTCGAGGGCGACTGGTCTGCCAACAGCGGTTACGAGGCCGGCAGATATCTGGCCGAGAACGACCGTACCATGACGGCGATCTATGCGGCAAACGACCAGATGGCAAATGGCGCGATTGCAGCGCTGCGCGATAGCGGTCTGCGCGTGCCCGAGGACGTGAGCGTGGTGGGCGTCGATGACTCGCTCGACGACTTTGTCGCGCATAACGAGCTCACGACTGTGCGATTCGATCTGCATCAGCGCGGACGCGAGGTATTCGAGCATGCGGTTCCCGAGGCAGGTACGGCGGGCAAAACCGTTGCTATTCGTATTCCCGGCCAGCTCATCGTTCGACATACCACGGCAGCTCATCGCGTATAGTTTTTGCAGGTCAACGGCGGTATATTCCGCCAAAAAACAATCGGTAAGGCTGCCGGCAGATAGCTGTGGCTCTAAAGACGAGTGCTATGATAGACGAGCTCTTTTGTCTATCTAGGAGGCTTTGCCTGATGGAGATCACCAAGGATATCCGCTACATTGGCGTCAACGATCACGACATTGACCTGTTCGAGGGCCAGTACGACGTGTCCGAGAACGGTATGGCATATAACAGCTACGTTATCTTGGGCGATAAAATCGCTGTCGCCGATTCGGTCGACGCTGGCTTTGTCGACGAGTGGCTCGGTAACCTCGAGACCGTGCTCGATGGCCGCACGCCCGACTACCTGGTTGTCCATCATATGGAGCCCGATCACTCCGCCGGTATCGCCGCCTTTATGGAGCGCTATCCCCAGGCGCAGATTGTGGCCAGCATGGGTGCTTTCCGCATGATGGTCAACTACTTTGGCACCGACTTCCCCGAGCGCAAGATGGTCGTCAAAGATGGCGACGTGCTCGATTTGGGCGGTCACAGCCTAACGTTTGTCGGCGCCCCCAACGTGCACTGGCCCGAGGTGCTCTTCTCCTACGAGTCCACCGACAAGGTGCTCTTTAGTGCCGACGGCTTTGGCAAGTTCGGTGCCAACGACATCGAGGATCCGGAAGGGTGGGCCTGCGAGGCGCGCCGTTACTACTTTGGCATCGTGGGAAAGTTCGGCAAGTTTGTGCAGGCCGTGCTCAAGAAGGCCGCCAATCTGGACATCCAGATTATTTGCCCGCTTCACGGTCCTGTTCTTAGCGAGAACCTGGGCTATTACCTCGATACTTACAACACCTGGTCGAGCTATCAGCCCGAGGACGAGGGCATCACGATTGCCTATGCGAGTGTGTATGGTCATCTGAAGGCTGCCGTTGAGGAGCTCGCTTCTGCGCTCGAGGCCCGCGGTCAGAAGGTCTCCGTCTTTGACCTAGCTCGCGACGATATGGCCGAGGCGGTTGAGGATGCGTTCCGCTATGACCGTCTGGTGCTCGCTTCCATTACCTATCAGGGCGAGATCTTCCCGTTCGTGAGCACCTTTATCCATACGCTTGCCGAGCACGCCTATCAGAACCGTACGGTGGCACTCGTCGAGGCCGGCTCCTGGGCGCCCACCGCTGCCAAGGTTATGACCAAGGAGCTCGAGGGCATGAAGGACATCACCCTGGCGCAGAACAAGGTGACCGTGCTGGGTTCGCTCAACGACGCCTCGCGCGCTCAGATCGAGGTCCTTGCTGACGAGCTGTCCAAGTAGCGATATCTCGCTTTTAACGAGCAAAACCACCACAAAGGTACCTTTGTGGTGGTTTTTGTTTAAGCGCCGGCGATGACGAGATTCGGGCGGGCGTCGTCGGCGGTCTCGGCGATTGAGGTGGCGACGGCGCCATCGGGATCACAGTCCATCACGATGGTGTCGACGTCGGCAAGCTCGGCAAAACGATACATACCGCGTCCGTTAACCTTGCTGGCGTCCATGAGGGCGACGCTTTGATGGGCTGCGGCGATCATAGCCGTTTTGGTCTCGGCCATCTGGGGAAAGTCGGTCGTAAAGCCGCAGCCGGGAACAAAAGCTCCAGGGCACATGACGGCAAGATCGGCGTGGACCATTTGGAGCGCCTGCATAGTGAGCGGTCCGTACAGATAACGATGGCCTTTGCGCAGCGCCCCGCCCGGCATGACGACATCGACTGAGGGCATGCTCTCGTCGATGTAATCGGCAATGGTAATGTCGGCCGTGATGACGGTGATACCGTCGCGCTGATCGAGGAGCCGGACGAACTCGAGCGCCGTGGTGCCCGAGTCGACGAGCAACGTGTCGCCGTCACTGACGAGCTCGATGGCGCTTTGCGCGATGGCCTGCTTGGCGGCGACGTTGACATTGATGCGGCGATCCTGCGTGGAGACAGTCAGGCGCTTGTGAAGCGACACGGCGCCGCCATGCGTGCGGCGTAGCTTGCCTGCTTCGGCGAGCGCGTCCAGGTCGGCGCGGGCGGTGACGGAGGACACGCCAAAGGTCTGGGCGATTTCTGCCACCTGCACCGAGGCGTTATGTTCGAGCATCTCCATGATGGCGGCACGACGCTCATCGGCGAAGGCTCGGGTTGTCGCATGGGCCATAGCTGCTCCGTTCTCAACATAAATTTGCAGGAATTGTGTTGAATCCATTTTCGTTCATTTTCTTTTTTAGTAAGAAAACGCCTTTCGATTACTTATCTTTTCTATAAAAGAAAGATGATTCGCTTGAAACTTCAATGTCGTATAGAGGAATCCGGTGCGAATCTCTTCCGTTTGCTTTTCAAAAACGAGCGTCTTGACCTGTGTGCCGGTGATATCTCATGCGTGCGACACCATCGATTTTCATACAATGAGCGCAGCAAAACGCAAGGTAAAACGCCTTGTGAACAACTACGCCCGATGTCCAGATGCGGGCGAGGGAGAGGAGCAAACGCTCATGGCACTTGTTACCACCGAAAAGATGCTCAAGGACGCTCAGGCCGGCCACTACGCCGTAGGCGCGTTCAACGTCGAGAACCTCGAGTTTGTTATGGCCGTTCTGGCTGCTGCCGAGGAGACCAAGTCCCCCGTCATCATGCAGACCACCCCGGGCACCATTAAGACCGCTGGCCTGGATTACTTCTACGGCATGGTCAAGGCCGCTGCCGAGCGCGCTTCCGTGCCCGTCGCCCTGCACCTCGATCACGGCGATGGCTATGACCGCTGCATGCAGGCTTTCCGCACGGGCTATACCTCCGTTATGATTGACGGTTCGCACGAGTCCTTCGAGGACAACATCGCCCTGACCAAGTCCGTCGCCGACGCTGGCCGCGCCATGGGCGTGCCCGTCGAGGCCGAGCTCGGTAAGGTCGGCGGCAAGGAGGACGACGGTCCCGCGGTTGAGGGCGAGAGCCCCTACACCGATCCTGCCGAGGCTAAGGAGTTCGTCGAGCGCACTGGCTGCACCTCGCTGGCTATTGGCGTTGGCACCAGCCACGGTGTGTACACGAGCGATCCGCACATCGAGCAGTCCGTGGTCAAGGCCATCCGCGACGCCGTTGACGTGCCGCTGGTTCTGCATGGCACCTCCGGTGTGCCCGATGAGCAGGTCGCCGAGGCCGTGAAGAACGGCATCTGCAAGGTCAACTACGCTACCGAGCTGCGTCAGGCCTACACCAAGGGCTTCATGGCCTACATGGCCGAGAACCCTGCCTGCTTCGATCCCAAGAAGCCGGCCAAGGAGGGCATGCGTGAGATCACCGAGCTGGTTAAGATCCGCATGACCAACCTCAACTCTGTGGGCAAAGCAGAGTAACAGCAAGGGTACTCCGACTCGCTACATATCCCGGGGAGGGACGAGGGCTTAGTTCCCCAATCGTCCTCGGGCATGCAAAAAGCCTCGCTGCGCACTTCGTGCGGCGAGGCTTTTTGCCCCCTGCGGAAAGATTGGGGAGCTAAGCCCTCGTCCCTCCCAGGTTGACCTACTCGAGGTCGTCGCCCTTGTGGCGTTGGGGCTGAAAATAATAAGAAGCCTTCGCGCTGCGGAATGATTTTGGAAACCAAGTACGGGACCCGCCCAAACCGTCCTGCTCAATCGCCCTTGCGGCGTTGGGGCTGAAAGGGTGGGACGCGTGAGTTATTTGGTTGTTAGGGTTAGTAGGTCGTTGGGGGTTTTGAGGTTGTAGGTGGCGTTTGGGATGTCTTGGTGTGATCCCCATGCCGCTCTGGCAAAACTGACCCCTGCCGAAGTTGCGCATTGTTCGTCGTAGACGGTGTTGCCAACGTAGACGACGTTGCCAGGATTCGCGCCCGTACGCCGGAGATATTCGAGCATGGGAGCGGGTGCGGGTTTATGTTCGGTTGTGTCTTCGACAAGGATGATGTGCTCAAAATACTTATCGAAGCCAAGGGGTGCAATTTCTTCTGCGTATTCGTCGCGCGCACGTGAGGAGACGATGCCAAGTTTGCAGCCGTTGTCGGAGAGTGTTGCGATAACTTCGTGCAAGCCGGGAAACACGCTGATGGTGCTTTTAAAGCTGGCGGCAACTTGGCACCAGCGATCCAGCGTTGCCTGTGAGTAGATCCCAAGTTTCTCAAGGGCGTTCTTGCCGGGTATGCCGAGGGCAAATTCAAGCTCGTGTCGGGGGAGCGTTTTGCCGGTTTCTTCTTGGACAATCTGGCCAAGTGATGACAGCACGCTTTCTTCTGTATCTGCCAATGTCCCATCAACGTCAAATACGATATGGTCAAAGTGCTTCATACGATTGCTCCTATCCGTTGTTTGCCTGCAAGTTTGATGCAGTGACAGAAGAAGGGCTAGCGGGATTTCTGCCTGGTGCTATCGAGATTCTGCCTCGCTGCTCGATAGCTCGAAGGAGTGCACCCCATTTGTTCTTTAAATACCTGGCCAAGATGGCTTGCTGTTATAAATCCGCATTGGCGCGCGACTGTCTGTACCGTTCGCGTGGTGTGTGCCAAAAGTTCGCAAGCGCGGTTTACGCGGTATGCGCGCAGATATGCCGCCGGGGTCGTTCCTGCGCAAGCTTCGATAATGCGGTAACACTCTCTTTCGCTTACGCCGGCTGCAGATGCCATCTGGGGCACATCTATAGCGGCTGCATAGTTTGCGCGGATATAGTCCAGGATTGCCTTGAACTGTACGTCGCGGCTGGTCATCCAAGAGGCGTTGTCGGAGGAAAAGAGCGGTTCTGCCTTGGCGTAAATCTGAATCCAGAGCTCTGACAAGTTATTTCGAAGCGCCATCTCGTTCTGCGGCCGTTGAAGGTCGTGGTTAAAGGAACTCTTTAGCAAATCGATAAAGGGCATATCGTCGGGGTTGGTGGGCGACCATTTGAGCACATCGACGCCTCGACATTGAAGTAATGGATTGATGTAGCGCTTTTGGAGACGTCCCGCGGGATCGCCGAGCATCGACGGCTGAAAGATATGCAGCATTTGAATGGCTGGCGCCGAATTGGGTGATTGCAGCGTGCTGTGCAAAACGCCGCCGTTGATAAAGCCGGCGGACCCTTCCTCAAAGCGTACGTGCTCATGAGCCGCGCGCGTTCGATAGTCAATCGCTCCCTGCTCCATGTAGAAAAGCTCGACTTCGGAATGCCAGTGCCAGGGGACGGAATTGCCCGGATAGCGAGCGAATTCTGCGCGTTCGGCAATATAGGGCCAGTCTTCGGCGGTCTCGGGAAACGCTTCCTCGCGTCCTCCGCGGTGCAATTCTATGTGATCCATGTTTCGCATGGCATCAGTATAAAGCGCGATGGGCTTAGATTGCTCTTGCCTGTTCGGGGAACGCCTTGTCTAGGGATGCTTGGAGCCTTTCGAACGATGCTCGCAAGTTGTGGCTCTGGTCGGTTGAGCGTTTGGCTTTTGTGGTGGGGGAGTCGAGGAGGCCGTTTCTCTGTGTCGGGGGGAAGGAGAAAAGGTTTGCATGATTTAGGGATGGCTGCTGTGCTGCGCCGTTGGAAGAATGCATGCTTATGCGGCCTCCTCGATGTCCACCAAAAGATTGCGCACGGGGTGTGCTGCTAGGTCCCGTGCGCTGGCAGTATTATGCCGCGGTTGCTGCAAAGAAGCGCTAAAGAAAGGCTTAACCTGGTTTGGTGTTACGATGAAACCGCAGGTCAAGGCTATTGAGTAACACTCTTGAAAGGTTTTGAGCTTAAGGGCTTTCTAAGGTTTGTGGCGTAGACGTGGCGCGGACGTGCGGAGCGTGTGAATGCTCGCTGTTAGCGCTGCGGCTCTGCGGCCCGCACCTGCTCGATGACCTTTTCCATGGTGGCGTCGATGCGGTCTTTTTTGAGCTCGCATTCCCAGACGGTGATGGGCGTCCAGCCCATTTGGGTAAGTGCGTTGATAGCGGCTCGGTCGCGCTCGACGTTGCGACGGAACTTTGCCTCCCAAAACTCAACATTGCGCTTGGGCTGGCTAGGGTTGCACTTGGGGCAGCGGTGCCAAAAGCAGCCGTTGACGAAGATGGCGATCTTGCGGCCGGGGAAGGCGATGTCGGGTTTGCCGGGCACCTTCCATTCCAGACGGTATCCCGTAAGGCCTGCGGCGCGCAGGCGCTGGCGAACGAGCAGCTCGGGCTTGGTGTTCGCACGCTTATTGCCCTTCATGGACTTTTTGATGGCGGCGCGACGGCGGACCAGTTCGCGCTCGTCGGCGGAAAGGTCCGAGGTATCGATGCCGTCGAGCAGACCGGGCCTGGGACGCTTTTTGCTGCGGCGCTTAGGTGCACGTTTGGGTTTGGCGACGGGGTGTTCGGTCGTGGCGGCCTCGGCATCTTTGGCAGTGCTGCTGGCCTCGAGCCGATCTTCCTTCAGCTCAATCAGGGCATCAATGAGCCCCTTGTCGGCGGGCATCCATTCCACCGTGGCAAGCGAAGTGCGCGGAATCCAGCGGATATCGAGCTGGCGGTCGTGCTTCTGGGGCTCATCGGATTCATCGGCGAGCGAGCAGTAGTAGCACTCCATGGAGAGATGAAAATCGGGGTAGTCATACTCAACGGTATAGAAATCGCGCAGGTTGGTGACTTTTACCTGCAGCTCTTCCATGAGCTCGCGGCGCACGGCGTCTTCGGGTGTCTCGCCGCGCATGAGCTTGCCGCCGGGAAACTCCCAAAGTCCCTGCATGTTGCCGTAGCCGCGCTGCACGGCAAGCAGCTCGTCAGATCCTTCCTTGCGAATGATCCCAGCGGCAACATGAACAGTCTTCAACAGGAGTCCTTTCTCAACATCAACACGCGGCAGGGTAGCTACCCGTACCTTACACAACGGTAAGGCAAGCGTAAGCCATATCGATGGTAGCCGACTCGTCTTCTTGCGACTATAGATGCCGTAGACTAATCGCAAGAAAGGACTCGGTATGCAAACCACGCACATGGCGACCCCGGTACTGGAGGTCGCGCATCTCGAAAAGGTATACGGAGCGCTAGGCAACGTGACCCGTGCGCTCAACGACGCCAGCTTTACCGTCAACCGCGGCGAATTTGTTGGCATCATGGGCGCTTCGGGCTCGGGCAAGTCGACCCTGCTCAATTGCGTCTCGACCATCGATAGCGCCACGAGCGGCACGATCCGCATTAACGGCCAGGACGTGACGCGCATGAAGCAGGCTAAGCTTTCGCAGTTCCGCCGCGAGGAGCTCGGCTTTATCTTCCAGGACTCCAACCTGCTCGATACGCTCACGGCACGCGAGAACATCGCCCTGCCGCTCACCATCGCCCGCACAAACTCGGCAGAGATCTCGACCCGCGTGCAGGACGTGGCAGCGCGCCTCTCCATCAGTCAGGTGCTCGACAAGTATCCCTACCAGATGTCCGGCGGTCAGCAGCAGCGCGTTGCCGCGGCTCGCGCGCTCGTCACCGACCCCACCATGATCATGGCCGACGAGCCCACCGGCGCCCTCGATTCCAAGAGTGCCCGTCTGCTGCTCGAGAGCCTGGAGGCCCTTAACCGCCGCCTACGCGCCACCGTGCTCATGGTCACGCACGACAGCTTTGCTGCCAGCTACACGAGTCGAGTGCTGTTTATTCGCGACGGCAAGATCTTCACCGAGCTGCGCCGCGGCGACACCGACCGCCGAGAGTTCTTCGACCGCATTATGGAGGTCGTTGCCATGATGGGCGGTGAGGGCTCCGATGCTCTGTAAACTCGCTTGGGGCAACGTCCGCCGCGCCGGCCGCGACTACCTTGTCTACCTTTTGACGCTCACCCTGGGCGTCACGGTCTTCTATGCCTTTAACACCATCTCGATGCAGGTCGACATCGCCGGAATCGATGAAAAGGGCTTGGCGCAGGTAATGGGCAGCATGCTCGGCGACCTGACGTACTTTTTGGCCGGTGTCATGGCCTTTTTGATGGTGTATGCCAATAACTTCATCATGAAACGCCGCAAGAAGGAGTTTGGCCTGTACCAGGTGCTCGGCATGGGGCGTGGGCGCGTCGCCACGATCATGGCGCTCGAGACCGTGATAGTGTCGGTCGTGGCCTTTGTCGCCGGCATTGTGCTGGGTGTGGGACTCTCCCAGCTTATGACGTTCTTTACGGCCTCGCTTTTTAAGACACAGATCGCCAATTTCCACTTCTTTTTCTCGGTGCATGCGTTCAACCTGACCCTTGCCTGCATGCTCGTAATGTTTGTGCTCACGCTACTGCTGAACCTTCGCGCCGTGCGTCGTACCAAACTCATCGAGCTTATGGGTGCCGAGCGTCGCAACGAGAGCATCAAGACACGCAACCCCTGGATCGCGATTGCCATCTTTGCCGTGGGCGCGGTGCTGGTGGGCGTGGCCTATTACCGTCTGCTACGTGATGGGTTCCCGCTAACCGCGACGGACAGCAAGCTGCAAGAGGCCATGAACCAGTTTGGTATTACGACCGCTATGGTTACCGTGGGCACCTTTGCCCTGTTCTGGGGACTCTCGGGCATGCTCATCAAGCTGCTGCAGAGCCTGCGCAGCGTGTATTGGCGCGGCCTCAACATGTTTACCGTGCGCCAGCTTGCGGCCAAGGTCAACACGGTGTGCTTTTCGATGGGCGTCATCGCGATGCTCCTGTTTTTGGCCATCACCTCGGTGACGTGCGGTATGTCGATTGCCAACGTGATGAACGAAAACCTGGAGCGCTATAACCCTGTAGACGTGTCTCAGACGTATGTCTATTACACGCCCGATACGTTCGACTACTACAAAGAGTACGTCAATCCGTCTGATGAAGCCGATCGCATGGTGCCGGCCGATACAACGGTCGATTTGTACCCCGCATGGCACGGCAGGGGCAATTCGGCGGACAACAACGACGAGACCGGCAAGAAGGTCAATATCGCCGATGTTGCCGGTGAGCATGTGCAGATCGATTCGTATCTGAGTTACCCGTTTGGCGGCTCGAATCCTTCGGTGACCCCAAGTGAGATGTGCAAGATCATGGGCGAAAAGCTTCCCAAGGCGTTCGGGGGTAGCAATGCCGATACGATGGGTCTGTTTGTGACGCCGGCGAGCCAGTACAACAAACTGCGTCAGATGATGGGCGAGGAGCCGGTGCACATCGGTCACGACCAGTATCTGCTCACGTGTGATATGGGCGGCGAGCTGGTTGACCTGTACACCAAGTATATGGCTGGCGGCCATGCCCTTACCTTGGGCGGGCATACGCTCAAGCCCGCAACCGATAAGTCGGACGAAGATACGGCGGCCATCACCAACTCGGCGATGGGCAGTAATCCGGGTACCGTCGTCGTTGCCGACGAGCTGTTGTCCCAGCTTAATCTGCAGCCGTATTCCAGTAGCCTGCTCGTTAACTACAAACAGGGGATGGATACGACCGAGGCAGACGAGAGCATTAAATACACTCTGCTCGACGATCTGCTCGTTGACGGCAAGAAGCCGGGGTCGTGGGGAACCTTCATCACACGCTCCGAGATGTACGCGCAAGCAGCGCAAATGAACGGTCTTATTAGCTACCTAGCCATCTACATCGGCTTTGTATTGGTCGTTGCATGTGCGGCGATTCTGTCGATCCAGCAACTCTCCAACGTGGCCGATGGCAGCCGCAGCTATCGTGTGCTGGCACAGATCGGCTGTGACGACCGCCAGATTCGCCATTCGGTGATGGCGCAGCAAGCGGTATTCTTCCTGTTCCCGCTGGCAGTGGGCCTGGCGCACTCCTTTGTGGCGCTCAAGGTGATTATCGAGCTGGTGAGCATTTTCGGAAATATGAGCATCGGCGGCACCGTGGGCCTCACCTGTGCAATCTTCCTGGCAGCCTACGGAGGCTACTTCCTGGTGACGTACCTCATGAGCGCTGGCATGGTGCAAGCTGCCATAGCCACCCGTTACAGCGAGTAGCAAGCTGGTAAAACCGTCGCAAAATCAGAGGCGTATGACCGCCGCGAAGGGACCAGGGGCCCTTTCGCGGCGGTTTTTTGCCTATCCGGTGCGTCTCGGATGCAAGTGAGTAGACTTTTTTGAACTTGCCGAGCACATCGCGACAAATGATCGGTAAAACCGCAGGTCAGAGCTGTGGCGTTTTAGGGCGTGCTTGGCCTCCTGCAAAAAGCTTACTCACTTGGTTTTTCTGCTAAAAGACCGCCACGAGGGAAGGCAGCTCCCCCGGGTGGTCGTTGGGGACGTTCTTAAACGACTAGTCAAACAAGAACGTCCCCAACGACTACTTTGCGGGTAGCTAAAAGAGCCCCATCCTAAATTAGCTGCCCCGCCAACACCGCAGGTAGAGCAAAAGTCAGCGAAAGCCCGCCAGAGCGAGCAAGGTGCCTTGAAGCGAGGCGGCATTGACCTTTTGGTCATGCCGTCGAAGCTGAAAGGCAGATTGCCGCTCTGACGGGCTTGCAGCGTCGAGTCGTTACGCGGTTTGGTCAAAACCGCGTAACTAAATACGTTCCGCGATCTCGTGGATGAGGTAGTCGGTCTTTTCCCAGCCCAGGCACGGGTCGGTGATCGACTTACCAAAGACCCCGCCATCGACCGGCTGGTTGCCGTCCTCAAGGTAGGACTCGATCATAAAGCCCTTGACCAGCTTGGAGATGGACTCGTTGCGGCGGCAGCTGTCGAGCACTTCCTTGCAAATGCGATACTGCTCCAGCGGACGCTTGCCCGAGTTGTCGTGGTTGCAGTCGATGACCGCAGCCGGGTTGGCGTAGCCGGCGTGCTCGGTGTAGCGTTCGGCCAGGCGCTCCAGGTGCTCGTAGTGGTAGTTGGGGTAGGTACGACCGTCGAGACCGATGTAGCCACGCATAACGGCGTGCGCGAGCGGATTGCCGTCGCACTCGACCTCCCAGTTGCGGAAGATGAAGCTCTGGTGCGCCTGCGCGGCGTAAATGGAGTTGAGCATAACGGTGGTAGAGCCAGCAGTGGGATTCTTCATGCCGACGGGTACCGAAATGCCGCTCGACACCAGACGATGCTCCTGGTTCTCGACCGAGCGTGCGCCCACGGCAACATAGCTCAGCAGGTCAACGAGGTACTGGTAGTTGGACGGATAGAGCATCTCGTCGGCGGTGAAGAAGCCCGTTTCCTCAATAACACGCAGGTGCATATGGCGGATGGCCTTGACGCCCTCGAGCAGGTCGTCGGGAGCCTCGGGGTTGGGGTTGTGCAGAAGGCCCTTGTAGCCGGTGCCCTTGGTGCGCGGCTTATTGGTGTAGACGCGCGGAATGATGATGAGCTTGTCCTTGACCTCCTCGGCGGTCTTGGCCAGTCGGTTCATGTATTCAAGTACCGAGTCCTCGCGGTCGGCAGAGCACGGGCCGATGATGAGCACCTTGCGTGCGTCCTCGCCGGTAAAGACTTTGGCGACCTCGGCGTCAAATGCCTGCTTTTTGGCAGTAAGCTCGGCGGAAAGCGGCATCTCCTCGCGGATCTCCATGGGGATCGGCAGCCTGCGTTTGAATTCCATGGCCATAGGGGCCTCCTCAATCAATTGATGGCAATGAGAACATTGTCGAATGCTCGGCATTATCCGCTGTCGCACGCTAAAGTGCAAGTCCTTGTCACCCCGAAACCTGCCAAAAAGGGACAGGTTTATTTTGGCAGGTTTTATCTGGGCAAACGTCGGCGGATGCCGGGAGGGAGCTGCGCCACGCGGAACCCTAAGGCTGTTGCCGGTTCCCCAGGAAACACTCCGTGGGCAAAAAATGCCAAATATGAGTACTGTTGCTCACCTAGTAACATATCCGTCTAGCGAGATAATAGACAAAGTGATAAATATGTTCATTAACGTTGGCAGACAGAAGCCTGCTAACGGGCGTTTTGATTAATTCAAAGGCGTATAGGGGCCGCAAAGAGGTCGTTTGAGGTGGTTTTGGCTGTTACTAAAAAGGTGACAGTACTCATATTTGCCCTTTTTTGCCCACGGGGTCTGGAAAGCGCCGTCAATGAGGTCTCGGGGAAGGCGTTTCGAGGCTCGAAGGACACAAAACGGGGGCGCAGGTTGTCCTGCGCCCCCGTTCTCGGGCGTCATCATTTCTCTGCGGCCGTATCTACGCCGCCTCGTCGAACTGCGAGTTGTACAGGTCGGCGTAGAAGCCGCCCTGGGCGAGCAGCTCGTCGTGCGTGCCCTTCTCGACGATGTCGCCGTCACGAATTACCAAGATCACGTCGGCGTTGCGGATCGTGGACAGGCGGTGCGCGATGACAAAGCTGGTACGGCCCTGCATCAGCGCATCCATGGCACGCTGAATAAGCTCCTCGGTGCGAGTGTCAACGTTGGAGGTCGCCTCGTCCAAAATCAGCGCCGGACGGTCGGCCAGAATGGCGCGGGCGATGGTCACGAGCTGGCGCTGACCCTGCGAGAGGTTGGTGCCCTCTTCGTTGATCATAAAGTCGTAACCGCCGGCGAGCGTATGGATAAAGTGGTCGCAGCGTGCGGCGCGTGCAGCGGCTTCGACCTCGGCATCGCTCGCGTCGGGGCGTCCGTAGCGGATGTTCTCGCGGATCGTGCCGTTAAACAGCCAGGTATCCTGCAGTACCATAGCAAACTCGCCGCGCAGCGCCGCGCGATCCCAATCGCGCACGTCGATGCCCTCGACGCGCAGCGAACCGCCGTCCACATCGTAGAAGCGCTGCAGCAGCTTGATGAGCGTGGTCTTGCCGGCGCCGGTGGGGCCGACGATGGCGATGGTCTGGCCGGGCTGCGCCTCGCAGCTAAAGTCGTGGATGATGGTCTTGTCGGGCGTGTAGCCAAACTTGACATGGTCAAACTCAACGTGGCCGGGGCGCTTCTCGGGAATCTGCGCGTCGGCTTTCTGCTCCTCCTCGGGCGCGGCTAGGAACTCAAAGACGCGCTCGGTGGCAGCGGCCATCGACTGCATCGTGTTGCTCACGTTGCCCAGCTGCTGCACCGGCTGCGTAAAGTTGCGCACGTACTGGATAAAGCTCTGGATGTCGCCGGGCGTGGCATTGCCGGTCAGCGCAAGTTGCGCGCCCACCACGACGACGCCCACGTAGCCCATGTTACCCACCAGGCTCATAAGCGGCATCATCAGGCCCGACAGGAACTGCGAGCGCCAGCCGCTAATAAAGAGACGGTCGTTTTGGCGGTCGAACTCCTCGATCGAAGCCTCGGCGCGGTCGAACACCTGAATGACGTTCTGGCCGGCAAAATCCTCCTCGATAATGCCGTTGACGGTGCCCAGGACCTGCTGCTGCTCGCGGAAGTACGGCTGCGAGAAGTGAATCATCACGGTTAGGATAATCGCGGCGGCCGGCAGCGTGAGCACGGTGACGCCGGTGAGCGGCAGGCTGATCGACAGCATCATGACAAGCACGCCGATAATCTGCGTGACGGACGTAATAAGCTGCGTCACGCTCTGGTTGAGCGACTGGCCGAGTGTATCGACGTCGTTGGTGATGCGGCTGAGCACATCGCCCTTGCTGTGGCCGTTGAAGTAGCTCATCGGTACGACGGCGATCTTGGCGGCGATCTCCTTGCGCATGCGGTAGCAGATCTTTTGCGTGACGCCGGTCATGAGCCAGCCCTGGACCAGGCTGCAGACAGAGCTCGCCAGATACAGGCAGAGCAAAAAGCCGAGCGTCCTGGCAATCCAGGCAAAGTCGACATCGCCGGTGCCGTTGACCTTGGCAACTAAGCCCTCGAACAGTTTGGTCGTAACCTGACCGAGCACCTTGGGCCCCACAATGTTAAAGACGACCGAGCACACGGCAAAGGCGACGGCGGCAAACACGGCAATCTTGTGCTGGCCGATATAGCCGAGCAGCTGCCTCATGGTGCCCTTAAAGTCCTTGGCCTTTTCGCCACGGCGCATGCCGCCCATGCGGCCCATGGGTCCACGCTGACGGGTGGGCTTGGGAATTTGGGTCTTGGTCTCGTCTGCCATTAGCGCTTGCCTCCTTCCATAACGGCTGCAATTTCTTCTTGGGTAAGCCCCAGCTCCTCGGCGGAAAGCTGCGACTGTGCGATTTCCAGGTACGCCGGGCAGCTGCGCAGTAGCTCCTTGTGCGTGCCGGTGCCCACTACGTGACCGTCGTCGAGTACGATGATCTGGTCGGCGTGCATGATGGTCGCGATGCGTTGTGCCACGACCACGAGTGCGGCGTCGGTGACGTTTTTGGCGAGCTCCTCGCGCAGACGCGCGTCGGTCTTGTAGTCAAGCGCGCTAAACGAGTCATCGAACACCACGACCTCGGGCTTTTTGGCCAGGGCGCGGGCGATGGCCAGACGCTGGCGCTGACCGCCCGAGACATTGGAGCCGCCCTGGCTGATGGGGGAGTCGTAGCCGCCCTCGCGCTCGGCGATAAAGTCCTCGGCCTGTGCGATGTGTGCCGCCCGGTGCATGTCCTCGTCGCTCACCATGTCGCCGGCAAACTTGAGGTTGCTCTCGACGGTACCCGAGAATAGACGACCCTGCTGCGGAATATAACCGATGCGGCGGCGCAGCTCGGAAAGTGTCATGTCGCGCACATCGATGCCGTCGAGCGAAATGCTGCCGCCCGTGACGTCGTACAGGCGCGGAATCAGCTGCACAAGTGTGGACTTGCCCGAGCCCGTGGAACCAATGATGCCGAGCATCTGACCGGCATGCGTGGTGAAGTTCACGCCGCTGATGACGTCGGCGCGGGCATCGGGATACTGGAAGCTTACGTCGCGGAAGGTGAGCTCACCGCGCGGCGCGCTGGCAGCAGGCAGTTTGGGCGAGGCAGGGTCGTTGATGCTCGTGGGGCAAGTGATGACCTCTTCCACGCGCTCGGCTGCGACCTCGGCGCGGGGCAGGATGACCGAAACCATGGTGAGGATCATAAACGCCATGACGATCTGCATGGTGTAGGAGATAAACGCCATCATGTTGCCGACCTGCATCACGCCGTCGGACACGCCCTGCGCGCCAAACCAGACGATAAGCACGGTGATGCAGTTCATGACGAGCATCATGAGCGGCATCATAAAGCTCATGGCGCGGTTGGTGTAGAGCTGCGTGGTCATCAGGTCGAGCGAAGCCTTGTCAAAACGCTCGAGCTCATGCTCCTCGCGGTTGAATGAGCGGATGGGCATAAGACCGTCGAGCAGCTCGCGGGCGGTAAGGTTCACGCGGTCCACAAAGCTCTGCATCTTTTTGAACTTGGGCATGGTGAGGCCCATGAGCACGCCGACGACGGCCGAAACCGCGATGATGGCCACGGCGATGGTCCACTCCAGGCCGGTGTGGTTGGCCAGGACGCGCATGACGGCGACGATGCCCATGACGGGGGCCATCAGGCACATGCGGATAAACAGGGTTGCGGCCATCTGAATCTGCTGAATGTCGTTGGTGCAGCGGGTGATGAGCGAAGCCTGGCTAAACTTGCCTACCTCGGCCGGCGAGAAATGCATAACCTTGTTGAAGGTCTCGCGGCGCAGGTCGCGGGCGATGGAGCAGGCGGTGCGTGAGGCCACGGCGCCGGTCAGGATGGTGGCGACGAGCGACACGAGGCACAGACCAAACATCGTGGTCGCCATGCGGCTCAGGTAGGCGTTCTGCACGTCGGCGGGGTCGATGCCCTGAGCCTTGTACTCGTCCTGCACATAGCTCACGGCGCGCTGGGTGACGATGGAGCCCGACATGGAGCCCATTTTGTCAGCCATATCGTTGGCGCCCTCGACGAGCTTGCTTTGGTCTACCAGACCGCCCTCGACACCCAGGCGCAGGCTCTTCATGGTGATCTTACCGCCATCGGCATTAATCTGCTTTTGCATGTTCTGCGCCGCTGCGGCCTTCTGCTGCATCTCGGCGAGCTGCTCGGGCGTCATCGCCGCCATCTGCTCGGGGGCGGGCATGGCCTGAGCGGCACCGCCATCGCTTGCCTCGGTAGATGCGCCGGTCATGTCGCCCATGGAGTCGGCATCGATGCCCTGGTTGAGCGAAAGGACGACAGTCTCAGGCAGTCTCATAATGTCGGCAATCTTGCCGCCGTCGCCGCGCTCCTCCTCGGTGCCCTTGTACGTTCGAATGCCGTTATGGTCCGCCTTGCTAAACACGGCCTCCACGGCCTTGGCGTTCTTGGCGCTCATAAAGAGTTTGAGGTCGTCGAGCGATTCGGCGCGAATGGTGTCGGGCACGGGCGAGGCGATGCCGCCTTGCTGCACGCCCACGTCGACGATGTCGCTCATATAGGTAGGCAGCGCCAGATCGGCGTTACAGCTGATTACGATGAGTACGATAGCTGCGAACAGTGCCAGGATATGCTTTTTAAAGAGCTTGAGAATCCTCACTCGGCATCTCTCCTTTCTTGATTGTGGTCGATAATTTCGTTGGCACGTCTAAGAAGGCGTACCATCTCTTGGGTATCTGTTTCGCCGAGCTGCTCGAGGAAAGCCGCGGTGCGGTCCTCGAATTCCCGGCGTTTGATTTCGAGATCCTGGAATCCCTTGTCGGTCACTATGACGTGTACGCGACGACGGTCGGTCTTTGAGTGCTCACGCTCAACCCAACCCTTGGCCTCGAGGGCGCGCAAGATATTGGCGATGCGAGCGCTCGAGACCCAGGCGCGATCAGCGAGTTCGCTCGGCGTGAGCGAACCGCCAGCGAGCATGAGGGCGCGCATGACGGCCATCTCGCCGCCGAGGGCTTTGTCCGCGAAGCGCGAAATGCGCTGATGCATGCTGCCAAACTCGGTAAGGAGCTGACGCCCAAGCTCATGGAAATCGGTATCTTCCACCGAAAACCCCTAACACTAGAAACTATTTTCGGTGAAAGATGATACCCACGTACGCACACCCTAACCGGCAGATTTTGAGGCATGTTTCAAAAATCTACTTGACTGCCAGTCAATATTAAGAGCGTATTAAGACTTAAAATCATTCAAAAATTGTAGCGTTTCAAAGAATTATCATGCCCGCGGTTAGGCGAGGGGTTGTCACCACCATGACGACTGGGACTCATTTTCGCCACGTGCGATGCTCCAACTTCCCGCAAAGAGACACCTGAATCAAGGGGGTTGGAGTCATGGCATTTGACTTCACGGGTAAAACCGCGATCGTTACCGGTGGCACTCAGGGCATTGGCCTCGAGATTGCCAAGGGTATCGTTGCGGGCGGCGGACACGTCGCGCTCATCGCAAGGAACGCTGCCAAGGGCGAGGCCGCGGTGGCCGAGCTTGGCGAGGGCAACAAGTTCTATCAGCTCGATGTCGCCGATGCGCCCAAGGCGCGCGAGACCGTTGAGCAGATTTTCACTGATCTGCCGCAGACCAACATTCTGATCAACTGCGCTGGCGTCATCAGCACCAAGAAGTTTGACGAGATCGATGACACCGAGTGGCGTCGCACCATCGACATCAACCTCAACGGTACCTTCACTATGATGAACGCCGTGTACCCGCACTTTAAGGCGGCCCATGCCGGCACTATCGTCAACGTGAGCTCTGTTGCTGGCAAGATCGGTGGTGGCCTGCTCGGCACCGCGGCCTACGCGAGCTCCAAGGCCGGCGTTAACGGTCTAACCAAGGCAGTCGCCAAGGAGGGCGGCAAGTTCGGCGTCCGCTGCAACGCTGTATGCCCGTCGCTCACCCTTACCGATATGACCTCGATTCTCTCTGACGAGAATTCTCAGCGCATCATCAACGGTATCCCCCTGGGCCGCGCCGCCCAGGCCAGCGAGCCTGCGCAGATGGTGCTCTTCTTCGCTTCCGACCTCGCCAGCTTCGTGAACGGCGAGATCGGTGACTGCGACGGTGGCATCGTTCTGGACGGGTAATACCCCGCGGTGATCGTTTGGCGGCGACCCTGGCGACTCGGGGTTGTCGCCTTCTTTCTGACATAGGCGCGTGCGGCTACGATTCGCATGCATCCAAAGGAGATATATATGAGTGAATCGACTGCGGTGGAGGCGCCGGCGGCAAAGGAGCCGTTCTTTAAGATGTCCTCCATCCCGGGTGCCAGTATTTTGGTGCCGCTTTTGCTGGGCTGCCTGCTCAACACGCTATTCCCCGACCTGTTCAAAACGCTCGGCAGCTTTACGCTTGGCATGACCCAGCAGGGTGCAAGCCCGCTCGTAGGCGCCTTTTTGCTCATCGTCGGCACGACGATTTCGTTTAAGAGCGCTCCCGCCGCTGCTGCCCGCGGTGCCATCATCATCGCCGTCAAGCAGATCGTGGTCGTTGCCGTGTCGCTGCTCATCCTTTATGTGTTCAACGACAACCTGTTTGGCATCTCCGCCATGGTGATGCTGGCCGCTTGCACCGGCGCCAACAACGCTATGTACGCTGGTCTGATGGGCACCATGGGCAACGAGGCCGAGCGTGGCGCCGTCGCCATCACCACGCTTGTTGTCGGCCCTCCGGTCACGATGATTGTCCTTGGCGCCGCCGGCCAGGCTCCGATCGGCTGGTCGCTCGTGGGTGCCATCCTGCCAATCGTCGTCGGCATTATCCTGGGCAACCTGTTCCCCAGCTTTAAGAAGATGATGGCACCGGCACTTTCCGCCATCATCGTGCTCGTCTTCTTTGCCATGGGCTCGACCATGACCTTTGGCCAGCTTATCAACGGCGGTCTTCCCGGCATCCTGCTCGGCGTGATCTGCTCGGTGGTCTTTGCAATTCCCGTTATCGCGGTTGATAAGCTCACGGGCGGTACGGGTGTCGCAGGTGCGGCCATTTCGAGCTGCGCCGGCGCTAATGTAGCTACGCCTGCCGCCATGGCGAGCGTCAACGAGGCCATGTACGGTGGCGCCGTGCTCGCGACGGCTACGGCGCAGGTTGCAGCGTGCGCTATCGTGACGGCCATTTTGACCCCGCTGGTCACCAGCTGGTGCTACAAGCATTTTGAGGGCCAGCAGAACAACAGCAAGGCAACGGCCGACAAGGCCTCCGCTGCCGCCTAATGCCAAGCGGCAATCAAAGCTAAAAAACTAGCCACGCCACAGGGCGGCCACGGGGGAAATCCCGTGGCCGCCCTTCAGTTTCTGTAGGGTCTCTGGGGCACTTTACCCTGCTAAAACTGGCATAACAGCTAGAGTGAACGTCGTACAAAGGCAAGGAAAAATACCAAACAAATCGGTGAACGGTAGTTGTTCGCGCTCGCATTTCCTGCGGATTTGTTAAAAACGCCCTAATGGTATAAAAAAAGAAACATATAACAGCCCTGATGAAGGGGGTAGCTATGTTATCCTTCTCAAACGGGTGAAATCTTGGGTTTTGGGTTGCAGTTCCAAGGTGGACAAACGTTTTTCCCTGTACCAACGTGTGGTGAAGAACGGAAGAAGCCGGTAGTGCAAGCCGATAATTCAAGAATTCAATAAGCAGCGGTGTGAGAGAGCGCCGCATTACACGTAACTAGGAGCGTGGTTACACAATGCAGGAGGCATGGGAAGGCTTCAAGGAAGGCATCTGGACGGGAGAGGTTGACGTCCGAGACTTCATCCAGAAGAACTACACCCCCTACGAGGGCGACGAGTCGTTCCTCGCCGGCCCGACCGAGCGTACCAAGGAGCTGTGGGGCGAGGTTCTCGACCTGCTGCTTAAGGAGCGCGAGCAGGGCGGTGTCCTCGATATGGACACCAAGACCGTCACGGGTATCGTGAGCCACCCCGCTGGCTACATCGATAACGCCCACCGCGAGAAGGAGACCATCGTCGGCCTCCAGACCGACAAGCCGCTCAAGCGCGCTCTGCACGTCAACGGTGGTATCCGCATCGCTTGCCAGGCCGCCAGCCAGCACGGCTACAAGGTCGACGAGAACGTTGTCGAGCGCTACACCTTCGAGCGCAAGACCCACAACGCCGGCGTCTTCGATGTCTACACCCCCGAGATGCGCGCCTGCCGTTCGGCCCACATCATCACCGGTCTGCCCGATGGCTATGGCCGCGGCCGCATCATCGGCGACTACCGTCGTGTCGCCCTGTACGGTGTCGACTACCTGATCAAGGACAAGGAGGCCCAGAAGGCTTCCACCCCGACGGTCATGACCGCCGACAACATCCGCGACCGTGAGGAGCTGCAGGAGCAGATCCGCGCCCTCGGCGAGCTCAAGATGATGGCCGAGACCTATGGTTTCGATATTTCCAACCCTGCTACCAACACGCAGGAGGCCATCCAGTGGATGTACTTCGCCTACCTCGCTGCCGTCAAGGAGCAGAACGGCGCCGCTATGTCCATCGGCCGTACCTCCACGTTCATCGACATCTACGCTGAGCGCGACCTTGCCAACGGTACCTTCACCGAGGAGCAGATCCAGGAGTTCGTGGATCACTTCATCATGAAGCTCCGCATGGTCAAGTTTGCCCGTACCCCCGAGTACCAGGCCCTGTTCACCGGCGATCCGCAGTGGGTCACCGAGTCCATTGGCGGCATGGGTGTTGACGGCCGTACGCTCGTTACCAAGATGAGCTACCGCTACCTGCACACGCTCGAGAACATGGGCACCAGCCCCGAGCCCAACATGACCGTTCTGTGGTCGACCCGTCTGCCCGAGAACTTCAAGAAGTTCTGCGCCAAGACTTCTGTCGCCAGCTCCTCGATCCAGTACGAGAACGACGATCTCATGCGCGTCTATCACGGCGACGACTACGGCATTGCCTGCTGCGTGTCCTCCATGCGCATCGGCAAGGAGATGCAGTTCTTCGGCGCCCGCGCCAACCTGGCCAAGTGCCTGCTGTACGCGCTCAACGGCGGTGTTGACGAGGTCTCCAAGAAGCAGGTCGGCCCCAAGTACCGCGCCGTCGAGGGCGATACGCTCGATTACGACGACGTTGTGGCCAAGTACAACGACATGATGAAGTGGCTCGCTGGCGTGTACGTCAACTCGCTGAACATCATTCACTACATGCACGACAAGTATTGCTACGAGCGCATCCAGATGGCTCTGCACGACAAGCACGTGCACCGCTGGTTCGCTACGGGCATCGCTGGCCTTTCCGTCGTGGCCGACTCCCTGTCTGCCATCAAGTACGCCAAGGTCCACCCCGTCCGTGACGAGAACGGCATCATCGTCGACTTCGAGACCGAGGGCGAGTTCCCCAAGTACGGTAACGACGACGACCGCGTCGACCAGATCGCTCACGACGTTGTGCACCAGTTCATGGAGTACATCCGCATGAACGACACCTACCGTAACTCCGTGCCCACGACCTCGGTTCTGACCATTACCTCCAACGTCGTGTACGGTAAGAAGACCGGTTCCACGCCTGACGGCCGCAAGGCTGGCCAGCCGTTCGCCCCGGGTGCTAACCCCATGCACAAGCGCGATAGCCACGGCGCCATCGCTTCGCTGTCTTCGGTTTCCAAGCTCCCGTTCCGCGATGCTCAGGACGGCATCTCCAACACCTTCTCCATCATCCCGGGTGCGCTCGGCAAGGAGGACCAGGTGTTCTTTGGCGATATCGACCTTGATCAGCTGGGCGAGTAACTATTGTTAGTGCTATACTAACAATAACGATTACTGATTAGCGCGCCGGTTTCGGCCGGCGCCTATCGATCGAAGGAGACACATTATGAAGGTTTCTGAAGTTTCCGAGACTCAGGCCGATAACCTGGTCCACATGCTCGACGCTTACGCCGAGAAGGGTGGCCACCACCTGAACATCAACGTCTTCAACCGTGAGACGCTGCTTGACGCTCAGGCTCACCCCGAGAAGTACCCGCAGCTGACCATCCGCGTTTCCGGCTATGCCGTGAACTTCCACACGCTCACCAAGGAGCAGCAGGACGAGGTCATTTCGCGTACCTTCCACGACAAGTTCTAAAGGGTTCAACTCCTGTAGGATTACTGGGGCCGGTTTTGGGTTATTTCCCAAAACGTCCTCGGACATGCAAAGAGGCTCCGCTGCGCGCGTTGCGCGGCGGAGCCTCTTTGCGTCCTGCGGGATGTTTTGGAAAATAACCCAAAACCGGCCATGTGGGGTCCTTTGGAGTCACCCTTTAGGCGGAACTCTCCTAATTATTTGGATGAGTCGTTTACTTACTTGTGCTGTTACCGTCTTCCCGCTGTTGTTGGGGTATGCTTTGTTCGTATGTAAACGTATGACATGTTGATGGGGGAGGTTGCTATGGCTCGCGAGGGCGCTCGTTCTAAGGATTCAGCTAAGCCTGGCATCAAGGAAGTTGCAGCGGTGGCGGGGGTTTCGCCTACTACGGTATCTCGCGTGCTTAATAATCGCGGCTATATTAGCCAAGAGACCCGCGATAAGGTCCATGCCGCGATGAAGCGCATCAACTATACGCCCAACGATATCGCCCGTGCCATGCTCAACGGTCGCCTGAATCTAATAGGTATGATCGTCCCCTATGTCAGCAGCCCGTTTCATGCACAAGCGGTTCAAGCCGTTGAGCGTACCCTGGCCGAAAACGGTTTTAAGATGCTGCTGTGCAATAGTGCCAATCGACCTGATCTTGAGCGTTCTTATATCGATATGCTTCGGCGCAATATGGTTGATGGCGTCATTGTCAACTCGCTTAATATCGGTGCCGAGGCGTATGCCGAGATGGGTTTGAGTCTGGTTGGTATCGACTGCGACCTTGGCGAGGCCTCTGTTCAGATTGCGAGCGACAGCTATAGTATCGGCGAACTTGCCACGCGTCGCCTGATCGATGACGGGTGTTCGCGCATCCTGTGCCTGCGCAGCAATAGCCGCATGCGCATGCCTGCCAATAAGCGTACCGATGCCTACCTCGATGTTGTTGAGCAGGCCGGTTTGCCCGCGCTTGTCCGTGAGGTCGAGTTCGTTAAGCCCGACGACGAAAAGAGCGCGGTCGTTGCGAAGATCCTCGATGAGAACCCCGATATTGACGGCATCTTTGCGGGAGACGACACGATGGCGGCTATCTGTCTTAACGTGATGAAGCAGCGCGGCTTGAGCGCTCCGGGCGATATTAAGGTCGTGGGCGCGGATGGTGCCCGCCGCACTATGACGTTTATGCCTGACTTAACAACCGTACGCCAAGATATCGATCGCATCGGAGAGCTCGCGGCGCAATCCATCATTGCTCTTATTAACGGCGAAAAGCCCGAATCGAATATCAAGCTCCCCGTTGAACTCATTGAGGGTAAAACCGCGTAGTTCATCCCGTGCCAAAAGAATTCCTCAAACACCTCTGATGACCGTTCGCCGGCATATGTCAACCGTTTGCCGACGACTGGAACTGCGAAAAGACGTATTGGTGTGAAAACGTTTGACATATGAAAACGATTGACATATCTTGCAGTTGTACCGAGTTAGTATCTCGTGAGAAAGGAAGTCTCGGATGCACAAGGTGTATTACCAGCCTGAGGGAATTTGGGTAGGCGACATCATGCCGTACGGCGAGGACGGCACGTTCTATCTCTATCATCAGCGTGACACGCGAAACCCCGGACCTTTCGGAGAGCCGTTTGGCTGGGCACTCGCGACAACCAAGGACTTCGTCAATTACAAAGACTTTGGCGAGAGCCTTGAGCGTGGCGGCGACGAGGAAGTCGACCAGTATGTTTATGCCGGCACGGTGTTTAAGGTGGGCGACAAGTACCATGCGCTCTACACTGGTTGCAATCGCGATAAGGTCAAGGCACGCTTGATGAAGCAGGTTCTTCTTCACGCAACGAGTGACGACGCCGTCAAGTGGGAGAAGAACATCGCCGAGACGCTGCTTCCGCCCCAGGAGGGTTACGATGACCGCAACTGGCGCGATCCCTTTGTGCTTTGGGATGAGGAGAACGAAGAGTACATGCTCATCCTCGGCACGCGTGTGGGCGAGGACAAGCGTCTGATGACCGGTCGTCTGGTCAAGTTCACCTCCAAGGACCTGGATACCTGGGAGTTCCAGGGCGACTGGTGGAATCCGGGCCTGTACACCATGTTCGAGATGCCTGATCTCTTTAAGATGGGCGACTGGTGGTATCTGGTGTTCTCCGAGTACAGTGATGGCAACAAGACCCGTTACCGCATGTCTCGCTCTATCAACGGTCCTTGGATCACTCCTGCGGACGATTCCTTCGATGGCCGCGCGTACTATGCCGCGCGTACCGCATTTGACGGCGAGCGCCGCGTTCTCTTTGGTTGGGTTCCTACGCGTGACGAGGGCGGCGACCCCAGCTCTTACCTGTGGGGTGGCACCTTTATGCCCCTCGAGATCGTTCAGCGTGCCGACGGAACGCTCGGCACCAAGCTTCCTGATAGCATGCTTGGCGCCTTTGGCGAGGCTAAGGCAGTCGAGGCCTTTGAGCTCTCCTGCGAGTCGGGCAAGGTCGAGCAGGTGCTCGCCGCGGATGCCGGTTCCACCTATATGCTCGATGCCGACATCGAGCTCGCCGGTGACGCTGCCGGCTTCTCGGTGAAGCTTGCCGAGGACGCCGAGTCCGGTCTTGCCTATGAGTTCCGCGCCAACCTGCGTGAGGGCAAGCTCGAGTTTACGGCGGCCCCCCAGTATCCGTGGTTCCAGGTCAACAACATGGGCCTCGAGCGTCCGTTGTTCTTTAAGGGCGAGGGCACTCATCATGTGCGCCTGGTCGTCGACGACGACATCGCGACCATCTTTGTCGATGATGTTGCGCTTAACGCTCGATTCTGCAATAAGCAGGGCCAGGGTGTGGCGCTGACGGTCACCGACGGTACGCTTAAGTGCGCAAATGCAACGATCGCGTCTCTGTAATGGCATCAAAACGTCTTATGCTTTCGTAAAGGAATGGAGAGGAACATGGACTACAAAGTAGTGTCTCAGCAAGTCGTCGATAACGTCGGCGGTCTGGAGAACATCGAGGGCGCCACGCATTGCGTTACGCGTCTGCGTCTGGTGCTCAAGGATACGAGCAAGTACAACAAGGCCGAGCTCGAGAACATCGATGGCGTCAAGGGCGTGCTGTACAACAGCGGCCAGCTCATGATCATCTTCGGTACCGGTACCGTCAACAAGGTTTACGATGAGTTTATGGCTCTGACGGGCGTTAAGGAGATCAGCGCTTCCGAGGTCAAGGGCGCCGAGGCGGACAAGAAGGGCAAGTTCTTCTCGGTCCTCAAGGTATTCTCGGACATCTTTATCCCCATCATTCCCGCTTTCGTCGGCGCTGCTATCATCATCGGCCTTAAGTCGCTGATCGTTGCCAACGGCCTCTTTGGCATGGAGGGCAGCCTCGCCGATCACAGCGAGTTCCTCAAGAACCTCGCAAGCTTCTTTGCCATTATCGCCACCACCTTCGACTACCTACCTGTCCTGGTTATGTACAGCGCGGTCAAGCGTTTTGGCGGTAACCCGATCCTGGGCATCCTCGTCGGTATCGTCATGGTTCACCCGAGCCTTATGAACCGTAACACGTTCGTTATGGACCCGACGGGTGCTGAGTACTGGAACTTCGGTCCGCTCTCCATTCCCATGGTTGCTTTCCAGGGCGGCGTGTTCCCTGCAATCCTGACTGCCTGGTTTATGGCCAAGGTCGAGAAGATTGCCCAGAAGTACATCCCCGAGGTCGTTTCGTTCGTCTTTGTCCCGACCGTTACCCTGATTCTTGCTAACGTCGCCCTGTTCACCGTGTTCGGCCCGCTCGGCAACCTGATCGGCGACGTCCTCGCCGGCGTAATCGATATCCTGTACAACAGGATGGGCGTCTTCGGTGCCTTTGTCTTTGCCGCATTCCTGCAGCCGCTCGTCGTTACCGGTACGCATCAGTTCATCCAGGGTATCGAGGCAAACCTCGTTGCCACGACTGGCTTCAACTACATCCAGGCCATCTGGTCGGTTTCCATCATCGCCCAGGGCGGCGGCGCCATCGGCATGTACCTCATTCACAAGAAGCATTCCAAAGAGCGCAACATCTGCATGTCGTCCTTTATCCCGACGCTGGTCGGTATCTCCGAGCCCGCAATCTTTGCTGCAAACATGCGCTACTCGATCATCCCGTTCATCTGCGCTTGCATCGGTGCAGGCTGCGGCGGTGCCTTCGTGAAGCTCTTTGAGGTGCGCGCCATCGGTCAGGGTCTGACCGGCGTGCTTGGCCTGCTCATCGTCACGCCCGAGACGCTCGTGTGGTATGTGGCTGGCAATCTCATCGCCTTTATCGTGCCGATCGTCTTGATCTTTGCCTACAACAAGGCAAAGGGCGTGCCGACCACTGATGAAGAGGGCGCTGGTGCTGGCTTTGATGTCAGCTTCTAGTTGAGCCGTTCAGCGTAATCTGAGGATAAGTCCATTTGGGGAAGGGCGTTCGACTCGTGTGAGTCGAGCGTCCTTCCCCATAGACGAGAAAGTCAACGGCGATGTTTAATCAAAAAAATAAGGTGACACGCGCGGACTATGAGCAGTGGCGTGCCGGACAGGATGAGACGGCGGGTCGCATCGCGTCCGACCCCGATAGGCTCCTGTTCCATGTGGAGCCTGAGCTTGGCTGGCTCAACGACCCCAACGGTTTGGTGCAGATCGGTGATACGTATCACATCTATCACCAATACGATCCATTCGATGCTGCGCATGGCGGTCCAGTGCTTTGGAATCATCTGACAACAAAGGATTTTGTGACGTACGAGAATCGCGGCCCTGTGCTGTTCCCCGATTCCGATTTGGATTCGAGCGGAGCGTATTCTGGTTCTGCCTTTGTACACGACGGCAAGATTCACTACTTCTATACCGGCAACGTCAAGCATTTTGACCGCGATGATTACGACTACGTGTTGACGGGCCGTGAGCAAAACCAGATTCATGTGGTTGCCGAGAACCCCGACGAATTGGGCGAGAAGCGCATAGCTGTTGGGCCGGTCGATTACCCCGACGATATCGGTACGCACGTGCGTGATCCCAAAATCCTTGAACACGATGGTATCTACTACATGGTTCTGGGCGCTCGTACGAAAGACGACCGCGGCTGCGTGCTTGTCTATACCTCGAGCAATCTAGAGGACTGGAGCTATGCGACGCGCATTGAGTTGGGCGAGAAGTTTGGCTTTATGTGGGAGTGCCCCGATCTGTTTGAGCTCGATGGTGAGCTTATTCTCGTTTGCTGTCCGCAGGGTGTGTCCGCCGATGGATGGCGTTACCGCAATCCGCACCAGTGCGTGTGGTTTCCCATCGAGGCCGATTGGGAGGCGCCGAGTTTTAAGATCGCCGGGCAGGGCATGCCCCCGATGGTCGATGCCGGCTTTGATTTCTACGCACCGCAGTCTTTTGAGGATGCTGCGGGTCGGCGTTTGATGATCGGGTGGTCGGGTTGCCCCGATGCGACGGCAAAAAGCCCGACGGTGGCACGCGGGTGGCAGTGCGCGTTGACGGTGCCGAGAAAACTGAGCATGCGCGATGGTAAGCTCTGTCAGCAGCCGGTGCACGAGATTGAGAGGATGCGCGGCGACTGCGTTTGCGCGACAGGCGGTGAAACCGTTGAGGAGCCGGGCCGCCTGTTTGATCTTGTGGTTTCCTGTGAGGGCGCCCAGGTGATCGAGCTCGAAATCCGCAAGGGTGTCTTTGTGCGCTATGCAGACGGGATGCTTACCCTCGACATGGGTGACGAAGGCTATGGGCGCGACCAGAGGTTGATCGAGCTCAGCGAGCTTCGCGACCTGCGCGTGCTTTCGGACACTACGATGGTCGAGATTTTTGCAAATGGCGGCGAGGCGGCACTTACGAGCCGTACCTATTCGCCGGCGGTTCCGGCGATGGAGCTGCACGCCGAGGGTGCGGCATCGATGAATTTCTACCGCCTCGTGCATTAACCGTGCGTGGAGCACGATTGGATTTGCTGGACGGAATGTGTCGCAGTTGTCGCGGCCAACTACCGCTTACCGCATATAGCGACCGTTTGTGGAATAAGTAACCCTCCTTAATAAACCGTGTGGAATCCTAGATAAGCACGGAGTTTTCCAGGGAGACGCTGTCCTTTGTTGTGTGCAAGGGGCGGCGTCTCTTTGGCGCTTGGACGCCGTTGTGCAACAGTGCGGCGGCGCGTGCCATGTATTGAAAAGCCAATGTCGAGATGGGTCGTGATAATAATGGGCAAGTACGTAATCGTGGTTGAGTCTGGGTCGGATGTGACGCCGGAGCTCTGCGAGCGCTACGGCATCGTGCGCGTGCCCATGCATGTCACGATTGGTGACGAGACCGTCGAGGACGGCTCGATCGATCCGCTCGAGATTTATTCGCGCTGCAACGAGTTTGGCGTGATGCCCAAGACCAGCGGCTGCGCGCCTGCGGATTTTGCTCACGTGTACGACCGCATTCACGCTGAGCAGCCCGATGCGACTATTCTGCATCTCGCGTATTCCGAGGCCACGACCTGCTCGCATCAATCATCGAAGATCGCCGCCAAGGGTCGCGACTACGTGTTCTCTATGGACACGCGCTTTGTCTCGGTAGGCCAGTCGCTCGTTGTCGTCGAGACCGCCAAATACATCGAGGCTCACCCCGATGCCACCGTCGACGAGATCTTTGCATTTACGAATTCCGTCATGGACCGCGTGCTGCTGGGCTTTGTTCCTACCGATCTTGCCTTTCTTAAGGCGGGCGGTCGCTTGTCCAACGTCGCATTCCTTGGCGCCCATCTGCTCAAGATTAAGCCCTGCATTGAGGTGACGGGCGGCAAGTTCGTGGCGACCAAGAAGTTCCGCGGCTCTATGCTCAAGTGCGCCCGCGCCTTTATTGACCACATGGTTGCGAAGGGCGAGATTGACTACTCGCACATTGGCCTGGCGTATTCGGTGGGCCTTTCCCAGGAGCTGCGCGATGACATGGAGGTCTATGCGCATGATCTGGGCTTTAAGGACGTTACCTGGACTCAGGTCGGCGGCGTCATCTCGAGCCATTGCGGCCCGACCGCCTTCGGTGCGGTGCTCACGCTTAAGGCGTAAAGGCCGCAGGCGAGCGTTCTTCAGCCTGACATCTCGACGTAGCCCCCAGCCATGGTGATGGGGGATAGATTAAAACGTGCCGTTCTAGTCCGAGACGTTTAAACGCAAACGCATGGGCTAGAATGACTCTGGCATTTTAATTGGTTGCATCCAAGGAGAGGCAAGGTAGCGCGAATGGCAGAAATGACGCTTGAGGGTGTGGACGCTCGTCCCGAGGACTCTGCGTTTGCCCTTGGCCGCGTGCATTCGATCGAGACGATGGGAACGGTCGACGGACCCGGCATCCGCTTTGTGGTGTTTGTTCAGGGCTGTCCCATGCGCTGCGCGTATTGCCACAATCCCGATACCTGGTCGGTCAACGGCGGCACCATGGTGACCGTCGAACACCTGATGGATGAGTTCCAGAGTAACCACGAGTTCTATCGCAGCGGTGGCATTACGGTGTCCGGCGGCGAGCCGCTCCTGCAGCCCGAGTTTTTGGCCGATCTGTTTCGTGCTATGCATAACAACCCCGATGGCCGTGTACATACCTGCCTAGATAGCTGTGGCTATGCATTTGACCCCAACCACCCCGAGAAGTTCGATGCCGTGCTCAACGAGACCGACATGGTACTGCTCGATATTAAGCATGCCGACCCGGTCGAGCATAAAAAGCTGACCGGTTGCGATCCCGCACGCATCTTGGCGTTCGGCGATGAACTTGCACGTCGCAAGATCAAGGTCGTTATCCGCCACGTGGTGGTGCCGGGCATTACCGACACGGTGGAGGAGTGCGAGAAGCTCGGTCGCCTCATCGCTCCATGGCACAACGTGGTGGGCCTGGAAATGCTGCCGTATCACACGATGGGTGTCGTCAAGTACGAGCAACTGGGCATTCCCTATAAGCTTGAGGGCGTACCTCAGATGGATACCGCGCGCATGCCCGAGCTCCGCAATGCCGTTATGGCCGGTATGAAAAAGCGCCGTGCGGAGCTCAGGTCGGCCATCGGCTAACAAGCCATTTTTGCCCCTTTATGATACCCGAGCTGTACTGGCCTAACGGCTTGGTGCTGACACGGTTGAGCCAAAATGCTGGTACCATACCGTGGATAAGCAATTTGCACGGATTTGGGGGATGGCATGGCAACCATCGCGATCATAGGCGCACTCGAAAAAGAGGTTGCGCAGATTAAGGAAGAGCTGAGTGGCACGCATGAGTCGCAGGAGGCGGGCTTGACCGTTGTGAACGGTGGGCTTTCGGGTCTGACAGTAGTCGCCACGACGGCAGGCATGGGGACCGTGAACGCCGCTGCCGCAACGCAGCATCTCATCAGCAAATACGCCCCGCAGGCCGTTGTGTTTTCGGGCATTGCGGGCGGCCTAAACCCTAAACTCCATATTAACGACGTGGTTATAGGCAAGTGCCTGCGCTATCTGGATACCGATACGGCACTCATCGCCGAGTCGGCGCCGGGGCTCGAGGAGTTTGTCTCGACACCGGCGTTGGCTGATGTTGCCGCCGCCGTGCTTGCCGAGCATGGATTTGTGGATGCCTCGGCGGATGAGACTTCTGCGGAGAAGGACCCCAAGCAGTTCCTGTGTGGCACTATCGCCACGGGTGATCGCTTTGTTACGGGTGACGCCATGCGTAACGCTGCGATTGAGGCCACGCATGCCGATTGCGTCGAGATGGAGGGCGCGGCAATTGCGCACATCGCGGCCAAGAATGGTGTCGATTGCCTGGTACTGCGCGCTATCAGCGATAATTGTGACGAGGCATATGACGCGTTTTGCGAGCGCGAGTTCGATCTGGACGAGTACGCTCGCACCGCGAGCGGCATCACGCTTGACATCGTTCGTCGTATCGCCGCCGCGCAATAGCACGCCCGTTTTGTAAGAACCTACGACCAAGGAGTGTCCATGGCCGATTCCATTAACTATCAGCTTGCCAAGTTTGTTGCCAGCTACGGCAAGGTTTCGCAGATCCCCGAGTCCACCTGTCCCGAGGTGAGCTTTGTGGGCCGCTCCAATGTGGGCAAGTCGTCTATCATGAACAAACTCTTTGGCCGCAAGAACCTGGTCAAGGTTTCGAGTACGCCGGGCAAGACGAGCAACATCAATTTCTTCGAGGCCGACGACGTGCACTTTGTGGACCTGCCGGGCTACGGTTTCGCCCGTCGTTCCAAGGCCGAGCGCGACCGCTGGGCTGAGCTTATCGGCGACTTCTTCGACTCCGAGCGCAGCTTTAACCTGGTCGTATCGCTGGTGGATATTCGTCACGACCCCAGTAAGCTCGACCATGACATGATCGATTACCTGCAGGGCAACGAGTTCAACTTTATCGTCTGCCTCACCAAGGCCGACAAACTCAGCCGTACCCAGCAGGCCCGCCAAGCAGCAGCCATCAAAAAGCAGCTCAACGTCCCTGCCGAGAACGTGATCATCACAAGCTCCCAAACCGGTACCGGCATCGACGAACTCAAGCGCCGCATCGCCGAGGCCTGCCTCTAGTGAGTGCCCCTTACCAGCAAGAGCCCCTGCCAATAAAAATCAACTATCAGCCTGGCGCCCCTTCAAAGCGTGGGTCCCTGTAGACATCCTCAGCAAGGTAGGCGCAGGGACGGTCGGGATATTCCCTCAAAATCATTCCGCAGCGCGAAGGCCCCTTGTCCGTCGCTCCGTAGGAGCAGGACAAGGGGCCTTCATGCGCGAGGACGATTTTGAGGGAATATCCCGACCGTCCCGGACAGGTATATGAGGAGGATGTCTACAGGTACTCGATTTGAGCGCCTTCCGTGTCGCACGTGAGAATATGCGTATCACACTTGGGGAACTGCTCACGCAGCTTGACCTGCAGAAACTTTGCCACGATGGTGTCGTCGGTCACAGCCATGAGGGTCGAGCCTGAGCCGCTAATCCAGATGGTCTTAGCGCCGCCGTTAAGGCAGGTGTCGCGCACGGCGTTGTAGTCGGGAATCAGGCGGCGACGATAAGGCTCCTGAATGCGGTCGTCATTGGCAGCGGCAATCAGGTCCAGGTCACCAGTCTCCAGGCCGCGCGTCATGCCGGCGATGCGGCCCATTTGCCATACGGCGGTGGAGAGTGGAATCTCCTGCGGCACGACCTTGCGCGCCTCGCTCGTATGTACCTCGTAGGGCGGAATCACGGTAATAAAACGCAAGCGATCGCTCACCTCGTAGCGCAGACATTGGGGGAGCGAATCGGTCGGCGTAAAGGAGCAGACGGCGCCGCCAAGGATGGCGGGGGCGACGTTATCGGGATGGCCCTCGACCTCGGTGGCGATGCGGACGAGTTCGGCGCGGTCGACGGTGTGGCCTGTCAGCGCGGCGGCAGCCATGATGCCGGCGACGACGCAGGTGGAGCTGGAACCCAGGCCGCGGGCGACGGGGACGTCGGTCTGAATGTCGATAGCGACGGGGAAGGCCGGCTCGCCCCATGCGGCCAGCGCATCGACAAAGCTCACATAGACCAGGTTATTCTCGTTTTGGAACTCCTTGGGGCAGCCCGTGATGGTGAGCTTGTCGGCGCGCTCGAAGGTGAAGTGCGAGTAGAGGCCGACGGCCATGCCGAGGGTGTCGTAGCCGATGCCTAGGTTGGCGCTTGTTGCTGGGACGGTGATTTTGATCATGTGGGTCCTCCTGGCGTGCCTGGCTGTTTAGTTCGCTGCTCGGACAGTCCTGCGCAAGACGGAAAGCACATTAAGTGCTTTCCTTTGCGTGCGGAACTCACGACGAACTAAACAGCCAGGCACGCTGCGCGCGTTCGTCATCATCCCGAGGGTTATCTGATGAAAGAAGGTGCGCCGGCTTTCGCCGGCGCTTAATAAGGGATCTAGTTGGTGCTCATTCGTTTTGCTGCGGACTCGACGTAGCTGGCCATTTCGTCGACGTCACAGACGTCTTCGAAGCGGACAGGTTTGGACTCGAGCTCGGCGAGCTGGGTCGGGGCGACCGTGTTGGTGGCCTGCTCGAGCACGCGCATAGCCTCAAAATCGTCCTCGGGAACGTTGAGGCCCAGGGCATCGCAGCAGGCGCGCGGGAACTTGTAGGGGCTGGCGGTCGAAAGCAGCACGCGGGCCTTGGCGCCCTCGGCGGGAGCGACCTTTTCAAAGACGTGATAGCCGCAAGCGGTGTGCGGGTCGATCACGTAGCCGTTGGCGTCCCAGCAACTCTTGATGGCAGCGCGGACCTCGTCCTCGCTGGCCCAGCCGCAGCCAAAGACGCTCTGAATCTTGGCCAGCAGCTCGGCGGGCACCTCGTAGCGACCAGTCTGTGCCAGCTGCTCCATAAGGCCGGCAACGAGCTCGCAGTCGCCGTCGGACAGGAAGTAGAGCATGCGCTCGAGGTTGGAGCTGATGAGGATGTCCATCGACGGCGAAATGGTCGTGAAGAACGGGCGGTTGCGGTCGTAGACGCCGGTGGTCAGGAAGTCGGCAAGCACGTTGTTCTTGTCGCTCGCGACGATGAGCTTGGCGACGGGCAGGCCCATGCGCTTGGCGTAGTAGCCGGCCAAGATATCGCCAAAGTTGCCGGTGGGCACACAGAACTCTACGGCGTCGCCAGCCTCGATAGCGCCGGCGCGCAGCAGCTGCGCATAGGCGGCAAAGTAGTAGACAACCTGCGGTACCAGACGGCCGACATTGATAGAGTTGGCGCTCGAAAGCACCGTGCCGGCGGCTTCCAGACGCTCGGCAAGCTCCTTATCGGCAAAGATGCGCTTGACGGCGCTCTGGGCGTCGTCAAAGTTGCCGCGGATGCCGCAGACGGCGACGTTGTCGCCCTCCTGCGTGGACATCTGCAGGTTCTGGACGTGGCTGACCTTGCCCTCGGGATAAAAGACGGTGATGCCCGTGCCCGGAGCGTCGGCAAAACCGGCGAGTGCGGCCTTGCCCGTGTCGCCCGACGTGGCGGTGACGATCATGATGCGCTCAGCGCCGCCGTCCTTGGCGGAAGTGCGGGCCATGAGGCGGGGGAGCATCTGTAGGGCGACGTCCTTGAAGGCGCTTGTGGGGCCGCCAAAGAGCTCCATCACATAGGTCTGAGGGGCGTCAGCACCCGGCGCTGCGTCGAGTTTGACGAGCGGCGTAACCTCTTCACTCGCGAACGTGCCGCGGTATGCCTCGTCGACACACGCCGAAATTTCTTCGGCCGTGTAATCATTCAGTAACATTCCCAACACATCTTGAGCGATTTCAAAGTACGATTTATCTGCAAGCGAGCTGATATCGACCTGCTGGGTGCCAAGCTCGTCCGAGACAAACAAACCCCCGTCGGGAGCGATGCCGGTGCGGATTGCCACCTTACTTGAGCACGATAAAGTGCGTCCTCGTGTACTATGATAAGTTCCCATATAACACTGCTCCTCGGATGCCTTGGTCCCAATCGGTGAAACCATGGTATCAGAGCGCGCAAAATAGGTTCGCAGAGGCTTTTTAGAAAGGTAACCTCCAGCCCATGATTAAGATTGCCAAGTTTGGCGGCTCGTCGGTCGCCGACGCCGAACACTTTAAGAAGATCAAGGCCATCGTCGATGCCGACCCGGCTCGCCGTTTTGTGGTGGTTTCCGCCTGTGGTCGCCGCTTTAAGGGCGACACCAAGGTGACCGACCTGCTCTACCTGGTTAACGCGCACGTTAAGTACCACGTGTCGTGCGAGGAGCTGCTCGAGGACATCGGCCAGCGCTATTTTGATATCGCTGACGAGCTGGAGCTCACCTATCCCATCCGTGAGGAGTTCGCGGCTTTTGCCGAGCGCGCCCGCTCGGGCGGTTACTCCACCGAGGAGCTCGTGAGCCGCGGCGAGTACTTCACCGCTCGCCTGATGGCTGAGTACCTGGGCCTACCGTTCCTGGACGCCGCGACGGTTGTGGCGTTCCATCACGACGGTACGCTCAGCATGAACCGCACCTCCGAGCTGGTGCAAGAGTACGGTCAGCAGGGCGGCTTCGTTATGCCTGGCTTCTACGGCGCGACGCGCGAGGGCCAGATCAAGCTGCTCGACCGTGGCGGCGGCGACATTTCCGGCTCGATCCTGGCCAAGTGCCTAGGCGCCGACCTGTACGAGAACTGGACCGACGTTTCGGGCTTCTATTCTGCCGATCCTCGCATTGTGCCCGAGGCTCAGCCCATTGCGCGCGTTACCTACGAGGAGCTGCGCGAGCTTTCGTACATGGGCGCAAGCGTCCTGCACGAGGAGGCCGTGTTCCCTGTGCGTGAGGCGGGAATTCCGCTGGTCATCAAGAACACCAATGCGCCGCAGGACCCCGGCACCATCATTAGCGAGACGGCTGATGAGGGCGAGGCGGAGCCCATCATTACCGGCGTGACCGGCAAGCGCGGCTTTGTCGCCATCAACGTCGCCCGCGACCGCACCAAGCCCCGTGTTGGCTTTATGCGCCGTGCGCTTTCGGTGTTCGAACGCTATGACGTCTCCGTCGAGCACATGCCCACCGGTGTCGACCGCTTTGGCGCCGTGGTGCAGGAGCAGGATGTGCACGACTCGCTGTACTCGCTCGTGGGCGACATTCAGCAGGAGGTCGAGCCGCTCGAGATCGAGGTCGTCGAGGGCCTGGCGCTTATCGCGACCGTCGGCCGTAACCTGCGCGGGCGCGCAGGTATTTCGGGTCACCTGTTTGGCATGCTTGGCCAGGCCGGCGTGAGCGTGCGTATGATTTCGCAGAGCTGTGACGAGATCAACATCATTATCGGTGTCGAGGAGAAGGACTTCGACCTAGCGATTCAGACCATTTACCGTGCCTTCTCCGACGAAAACGGCATTGTGAAGGTCTCCGACCTGGAGGCTCCCGCGCCGGTCGATCCCGCCCTGGTCGCGCTCCACAAGTAGCTGCCATCCCGTTGATTTTTTGGGACATGTCTCAAAAATCTACGGCGGGGCGTTTCGTTTCGGTTTCGTTTCGACGGGGCGGGTTTCGTGCCCGCCCCGTTCTTGTATACACTGGCAACAATAATCGGCCTGCTCGGCGTGCGGGCAAAAGCCACAACCTTTAAAGGGGGAAGCATGAAACAGTACACGGTTGCTATTTTGGGCGCGACGGGAGCTGTAGGCACCCAGATGCTCGAGTGCCTCAACGAGCAGGAGTTTCCGGTCGGTAAGCTCAAGCTGCTGGCGAGCGCGCGCTCTGCGGGCAAGACCGTTGAGTTCCGCGGCGAGCAAATCGTGATCGAAGAGGCTTGCCCCGAGGCCTTTGAGGGCTGCGATATTGTGCTCGGAGCCGCCGGCGACGATATCGCGAAGGAGCTGCTGCCCGAGGCCGTCAAGCGCGGCGCTGTCGTGGTCGACAACAGCCATGCCTTCCGCATGGATCCCGAGGTGCCGCTGGTCGTACCCGAGATCAATGCCGACGATATCAAGTGGCATCACGGCCTTATCGCCAACCCCAACTGCGCGACCATTATCGGCCTGGTTCCCACCTGGCCGCTGCATCAGCTCGCCGGCGTGAAGCGCATGATCGTCTCGACGTACCAGGCGGCTTCGGGCGCTGGCGCTCCCGGTATGGCCGAGCTCGAGGCCCAGCTGGCCGCCCTGGGCCGTGGCGAGGAGATTCCCGAGCCGCGCGCTTTTGCCGCCCAGCTGGCGAGCAACCTGATTCCGCAGATTGGCGGCGTCAAGGAGGAGGGCTTTACCTCCGAGGAGATGAAGCTGCAAAACGAGGGCCGCAAGATTATGCACCTGCCCGAGCTGCGCGTGAACTGCACCTGCGTGCGCGTTCCTGTGCTGCGTTCGCACTCCGAGAGCATTACGCTCGAGTTTGAGCGCGATATAACGGTTGAGGAGGCCCGTGCTGCGCTGGCTGCCGCTCCCGGCGTCAAGCTGGTTGACGATATGGCTGCCGAGGATGCGCACGATCGCTTCCCCATGCCGATGGACACCTCCGACCAGGACCTGATTTGGGTCGGCCGCGTGCGTCGCGACATCTCGAACCCCGAGGCTGCGCGTGGCATCACCTTCTGGTGCTGCGGCGACCAAATCCGTAAGGGCGCGGCAACCAACGCCGTCCAGATCGCTAAGCTGCTCTGCGAGTAGTGTGACCTGTCCGGCGGGGGCCGGGCTTAGTTTTCAGAACGTCCTCGACCATGTGTGGCGCCTTGTCCTGCTCCTTCGGAGCCGCGGACAAGGCGCCACACTGGTCTGCGGAGTGTTCTGAAAACTAAGCCCGGCCCCCGCCTGCGGTGACGCTGCTGCGAGCGGCCTGCGATGGGGCTGTTGTTGGTTGAGGCCGCTGGGCTGATGTGGGGGCGCGTGGCTGTTGCGAGCCCTGGTCCCGGCGGCGGCCTCGGCGCTTTGCGCCTGCCGCCTTTGGGGACTGTGGGGTCGATTGGGGTTGTCTGCACAATTCGCGGTATTATGTTGCGGAGTTTTGAAAGGAGCCGCTGGTGGTCACGACGACGTTTGCTTCGCCTTTGGGCGAAATCCTGCTTGCCGCTGATGGCCGCGGTTTGACGGGGCTTTGGTTTGAGGGGCAGGAGCACTTTGGCTCCACGCTTCTCAAAGAAGATCCCGAACATGTTGAAGGCGCCGATGCGGTTTCTGGTGCTGGCGGCATGTCTTCGGTGAATCCGACAAACGGTGCTGCCTCGTCGGTACTTGAGCGTTCTTGGGCTTGGCTGAATGCTTATTTTGCGGGGCAGGAGCCTCGGTTTACGCCGCCGTTGCATATGATTGGTACGGCGTTTCAGCGCGAGGTTTGGTTTGAGCTGCTTTCTATCCCGCGTGGCGAGGTCGCTACGTATGGTGAGATCGCCCAGCGTGTTACGGCTCGACATCGTGTACCGGGAAACGAAGCACCCGTTGCGTCTCCCCGTGCCGTGGGGGCCGCGGTCGCGCGCAATCCCATTTCGATTATTGTGCCGTGCCATCGCGTGGTTGCCGCCGATGGTTCGCTTAACGGGTATGCCGGCGGGCTTGACCGCAAGGAGTGGCTGCTTCGGCTTGAGGGCGCGTACGAGGACTAACGTTCGAGCACTTTGCATAGCCAAGATGCCGTGAAAGAACGGGACATGCTTTCCGAATGGAGGCTCAGACGGAAACTACGTCCCGGAATTCCGTTTTAAAGCGGGATGCGCTTTCCGAATGGCGTTCCAAGCGGAAACCGTGTCCCGGAATACAGCCTCAGAGTGGGACGCCGTTTCCGGCTGAGACCACCTGCCTGGACATCGATCTACGCCCGCTCCTGCAGGGCGTAGATGGACTTATCCATGTTGAACAGGTAAGCCACAACGCAGACAATAATGAACATCGGCAAGTTACCAAAGCCGAAGACTTCGCAGCCAATAAGGATGGGTGCGAGCAGCGTATTGGTGGCGCTGCCAAAGACGGCTGCGTAGCCCAGTGAGGCGCAGAGCTCGACGGGCATGCCGAGAATCCCGGCGAGTACGACACCCAGGCTGGCTCCGATGGAGAACAACGGCGTCACCTCGCCACCCTGATATCCTGCGGCAAGCGTGGTAATGGTGAGTGCGAATTTGAGTGCCCAGTCCCAAGGTATGATGGCGACCTTGCCGTCACCGTCGAGCGCCGCGGATATCAGATTGGTGCCAAGCCCGCAGTATCGACCCTGCCATAGTGCGAACAGAATCGCCGATAACGCGATGCCCATAACGGCGATGCGTGCATAGGGGTTGGGGAACAGCCGCGCCGCAAGTGTTTTGGCATGTGCAAGGCACCAGGCAAAGGCGCCGCCCACCATACCAAACGCGATGCCCAACAGTGCCAGCCGTCCAAGACCGGGGAGGTCGAGCGCATACGAGGCGGTAACGGCGACCTCGAACTTCTCGAGCCCCAGGGCGCCGGAGGTCATGCTTGCGGCAAGTGAAGCCGTAAGCGCGGGGAGCAACGCGCGGTATTCCATGCGTCCGGCGACCAGCACTTCGATAGCAAAGACCGTAGCAGCGAGCGGCGTTCGAAAGAGTCCGGCAAAGCCAGCGGCCATACCAATGAGCAAAAACGTGTTGCCGGGGTTTCGGAAAGGTAGACGCCTGCCGATCCAGTGCGAGACGGTTGCACCAATCTGCACGGCCACGCCCTCGCGCCCCGCACTGCCGCCAAAGAGGTGCGTCCCCCACGTGCTCAACATAATGAGCGGCACCAAACGCGGGGAGATGGCATCCTCGCGTCCGTGACCTACGTCAAATACCAGGCTCATGCCCCGATCGGTGCCTTTACCCCAGGTGCGGTAGGCAAATACGATGGCCAAGCCCATGAGGGCGAGGAAGGGAAGGAGCAGTGCGATGTGTTCGTCGCGGAAGGCGCCGATTGCCAGAAGCACGCGTCCAAAGAGTGCGCAGATGGCGCCAACGATGATGCCGATAGGGATTCCGACGGCACCCATAAGCACGAGGCCGCTATAGGTGTTGAGCAAGCGTTTGATTCTGCTCGATGCGTTGCTTTCCGACATTTTGCTTTCCGACACTTGCTCTCTTGATAGAAAAAGAGCTGGAGTTGCGCATCGTTGAGAGGCTTTCCAGCTTTAGCAAAACAAACTTATAAGATGCGACGGGCCGCGTCAAGATAATTGCTTGACAGCCTAGGAGGCGGCTGGTTGGCTGGCTTAAAACCTAGCGCGTGAAATGACGCTCCACGCTATTCAGCGCGCTTGATAGGATGACGAACCACGGTCTTAAGTTTCTCCGGCGCACACTTGCGTGGATCGGAGAGATAGATTTCGTGATGTAAACGGGTATCTGAGAAGTCGGGGACATAGCCCTGCTCGGTCGCATATTCATGCATGGCGTCTACGGTTGCCGGCTCGCTGTCGTAGGGTCCGGTATGCATGCATTGAACGCAGAGACCCTCGTCAACTTTAAGCAGCTCGACGGCAGAAAAGTCCAGTTTCTTTTTGGCCGTGGCTTCCGCGACCGCCCAGTCAAAGTCATCCTGAGTGACGAAATCGGGCAGGCGGATGCACGAGATAAAGTTGAAATCGTCCTTGCGTACATAATCGATGTCGCCGCTCGGGGAGTCTTGCCACCAGAAGCCCTCGAGCGGCGGTACCACAAAGTCGAAATAGCCCTCGATACTCCTTGAGCCTTTCTTTGACATCTTGACGGTATAGGCGATGCCGTAAAGCAGCGGCAGGGCATTTTGATACTCGCCACCTTCGGTATTTGGGTCGCCCTTTCCGCGAACGGCAACGTAGCTCATAGGCGGGACAGTTATGATACTCGGCTTGCTTGCAGGTCTGTAGAGCTCCTTGCATTCCTTCTTAAAGTCGAACGCCATGTTGGCCGCCTTTCTGCGTATTGGCCTGCTTAGATAGCGGAATCATATCATAGAAACGAACAGTTGTTCGAATGATTTGGCTGACAGATTGAGATGCGTGCGTTGTGTTTGGCGGTCGGCCTGACCCCATCGATGATTTCTCTGCCTCCCCGGCGCCTCATCTATAGCTGCCGTTTCCCCATATAGAACCTGCCAAAATAAACCCGTCCCTTTTTAGTCGGTGCGAAATGGGTAATACTAAAGAGTTATCCGACCAGATGGGAACCGATCGATGGCTTATATCGAATTCAAAGACGTCATCAAGGCATACGGCGAGGGCGACGCCCGCATTCACGCACTCGACGGCGCGAGCTTTACGGTCGAGCGCGGCGAGCTCGCCATCATTCTGGGTGCTTCGGGTGCCGGCAAGACCACGGCGCTCAACATTCTGGGCGGCATGGATACGGCGACCTCCGGCACCGTGACGGTGGACGGGCGCGACGTGAGCTCCGCCAACGAGGCTCAGCTCGTGGAATACCGCCGCGCCGATGTCGGCTTTGTCTTCCAGTTCTACAATCTGGTCCCCAACCTGACGGCGCTCGAAAATGTTGAGCTTGCGGCGCAAATCTGCCCCGATTCGCTCGATGCCGAGCAAACGCTTTGCCAGGTTGGCTTGGGTGAGCGCCTCGCCAACTTCCCCGCGCAGCTTTCGGGCGGCGAGCAGCAGCGCGTGTCCATTGCCCGCGCGCTGGCAAAGAACCCCAAGCTGCTTTTGTGCGACGAGCCCACGGGCGCACTTGACTATAAAACCGGCAAGCAGATCTTGCAGCTGCTGCAGGACACTTGCCGCAAGCAGGGCATTACGGTCATCATCATCACCCACAACTCCGCGCTGGCGCCCATGGCCGATCGTCTGATCCGCTTTAGGAGCGGCCGCGTGGAGAGCGAGACGGTCCAGCAAAATCCCGTGCCTATCGAGACGATCGAGTGGTAGCGCCCATGGACCAAGATCGCCAAAACAGCCTACGCCACGACGCGCAGAATACGGAGCGCGAGCAGGATTTTACGACCTACCGTACCGCTCAAAGCTCAAACGATATGGTGCCGACGGTTTTTCGCCGCGGCATCTACCGCACAATCCGAGGCAGTCTTAAGCGCTTTTTGTCCATCGTGGTCATCACCGCGCTCGGCGTGAGCGTGATGTGCGGCCTTAAGGCGGGCTGCGAGGACCTGCGCGATTCGGTCGACGCCTATTTTGACCAGCAGAATGTCTATGACATTAACGTGCAGTCGACCTATGGCCTTACGCGCGACGATCTCGCGGCCATCCAAGAGGTCGACGGCGTCGAGACGGCCGAGGGTATCTACACCGAGACCGCCTACACCGCCGTGGGCACAACGCGCGAGCGCGTGGTCGTGCAGAGTCTCTCCAAGGAGAACATCGATCAGCCGGTGCTGGTGAGCGGCGATTTGCCCGAGAGCGCCGATGAGGTTGCGGTGACTTCGAAGTTCCTGAAGGCTTCGGGCAAAAAGCTCGGCGATACGGTGAGTTTTGCCGCCAATGACGCAAGTTCATCGAACCAAAGCGCCAAGGATCAGTTTGCCGCGGGCGATTACACCATTACGGCCGAGGTCCTCGATCCCACTGATGTGAGCTCCGACTCGACAGTCAACGCCTTTCGCGCTGCTTCGGCGGCGGACTATAAGTTCTATGTGAGCGAGGACGCCGCGACATCTTCTTCCTACTCCGCGGTCCACGTGATCGTCGAGGGAGCCAAGAGTCTCAACTCCTATTCGGATGCCTACGCGGCAAAGATCAATGAGGTCAAGGGCAATATCGAGAAAATCCGTGAGGAGCGTGAGAAGGCGCGTGCTCAGGAGCTGATGGTCGACACGCCGGCAAGCTTGGATACGGCCGAGCGCGAGGCGAATATGCTCTTTGGGATTGAACAGGGCAACATCAATCGCATGGCCGAGGGCAGCGAGGAGCGCGTCCAGGCTCAGGCCGAGTTGGACCAGCGCCGCGCCGCCGCTGACCAGCATTTTGCCGATGCCCGCGCCGAGCTTTCCGATCTGGGCGAATGCTCCTGGTACATCCAGGACCGCGGTAACATCGCAAGCTACTCGAGCGTCGAGAGCGACAGTTCTTCGATCGAGGCCATCGCCACGGTGTTCCCATTTATCTTCTTTGTCGTCGCTGTGCTCATCAGCCTCACCACCGCCACGCGCATGGTTGAGGAGGAGCGTACACTTATTGGCCTGTACAAGGCGCTCGGCTATTCACGTGGGCGTATCCTGTCCAAATACGTGGACTACTCGCTGTGGGCGTGTCTGATCGGCGGCGTGCTTGGCAACATCATCGGATTTGTGGGCCTGCCGCTGTTCCTGTTTACGGTGTTCGACGACATGTACTCGCTGCCCCAGATGCTGCTTTCGTACGATATCGTGTCGTCGCTCGTGTCGGTAGCGCTGTTTGCCGTGGGCGTGGTGGGCGCCACGATTATCGCCTGCCGCCACGAGATGGCCGAGACGCCGGCTTCGCTCATGCGTCCCAAGGCGCCGCGTGCCGGCTCACGCATTCTGCTCGAGCGTATCGGATTTATCTGGCGCCGCATGGGCTTCTTAAACAAGGTGGCGGCGCGTAACCTGTTCCGCTACAAAAAGCGCGCCTTTATGACCATCTTCGGTATCGCCGGCTGCACAGCGCTCGTGATCTGCGGTATGGGCATCCGTGACACGTCGGTGGCGCTTTCGCCCAAACAGTACGGGCATATCACGCGCTACGACCTGCTGGCGGTCGCCAATCCCGACGATTTTTCGCAGACGTGCGCGGCATTGGATGAGCGCAGCGCGGCCAATGATTCCAACGTGACCGTGACCTCAACCCTGCCGATTATGACCGACAACGTCACCTTTACGTTTGGTGGCAAGAGCGAGACTGTGCAGCTCATCGTGATTCCCGACGACCGCACGGGTGACTTGGGCGATTACGTGCGCCTGGAGGATGAGTCCAAAGAACCGCTGTCTTTGCGTGACGGAGACGTGTATCTGAGCAAAAGTTCACAGCTGGTACTGGGGATTCAGCCGGGCGATACGGCGCACGTCCAGGATTCGTCGCTCAATGTTGCCAAGGTCAAAGTCAGTGACATTTCGCTCAACTATCTGGGCAACACGCTTTACATGACGCAGGGCACCTATGAGCGCGCGTTCGGTCGAAGCGCGCGCCTTAACGGCGTCTTTGTGCTGCTTAAGGGCTCGTCGGCCGATCAGATTGCGTTTAGCAAGAAGCTTAAGAGCGACGGTTGGCTCACCATCTCGAGCACGGCTGAACATTGGCAGAACTTCGAGGCGAACTTCACTATCATCAATTCCGTCGTGGTGCTCGTGACCTTTATGGCGGCGTGCCTATCGTTTGTGGTGGTGTTTACGCTGTCCAACACGAATATCTCCGAGCGCGAGCGCGAGCTGGCGACCATCAAGGTGCTGGGCTTCCGCCGTGGCGAGGTGCACCACTACGTCAACAAGGAGACGTTGATCCTCACGGCGATCGGCGCTGCGCTGGGCGTGCCGCTGGGCGGCTTGCTGGCCGAGAGCTTTACCTACATTTTGCAGATGCCGTCGCTGTACTTTGACGTCGAGGTCGAGCCACTGAGCTACGTGCTCGCCGTGCTGCTGGCCTTTGGCTTTACGTTTATCGTCAACCTCGCTACCAACCGAACGCTCAACAAGATCGACATGGTCGGCGCCCTCAAGAGCGCCGAGTAGCCTGCCAAAAAGGGACAGGTTTATTTTGGCAGGTTTTATCTGGGCAAACGCCGGGCAGCCTATAGGTGGCCCGGCGTTTGCCCCGTTTTGCTGGGGATGTTTGTCGTTCGGTGCTCTTACTGGCCAATCCAGTGTTGCGCATAGCTCTTAATGTCCTCGGTAAAACCGTCAAGGTCGTCAAGGGTGATCACGCTGTCGATAAGCAAATTGGCTATCTCGCGGTGCATTGTGCTGCGGCGAATGTCGTTTGCAATTACGCCTGAGGACAGCTTGTCTCTATTGAGGCTCTCTTCTAGTGCCCAAAATCTACTGGACGCTTCGCTGTCGCCATTCAGTATCTCAACGTACTGGCCGATGAGCTTTTCCATATAACGTTCTTGCCATTGAGGAAGCGTTTTCTTAAACAGCTTCCAGTCGCTTTCGGCTACGTCGCGCATATGTCCTCCGCTCGTCAAACGGGCTTTTCATTTGCCTTTTATTCTATTTGCTTTTCGCTCTCAGGCGTGGATGAGAGGCTCTCTTTAGCCTTCGAGATAGGGCTTGAATGGGTCGTATGCCACAAAATGGTCCTATCTACTATGTTTAATTGGATACCCTCAACCATGCCGGGAAAACAAAAAACAAAACCGCAGGTAGAAGGCCTGTCGATTTTCGAAAAGGCGGTCATGGTTGGCCCCATCGAGTTAAACGTAGTAGATGGCCCCATTTCGTGGCGGACCATCAAACGAACGCCGATGCTTGTGCTGTAGCCGCTCCGATCATACGTAAGTTGCGGTGGAATAGTTCCTAGATTCAGCCATTTGCGGGCTAAGCAGGAACTATTTCACCGCAACTGAATTTCAGGCCAGGCACCCGCAGCAAGAAGACGAATAGCCTCGGCGAGTGTGTAAACGAAGGGCCCTCCGACCCCGCCCGACGATTTCGATTGGCGACCTTTGACGGAGTCAAGGGAGGAGCCAAATCGAAATACGTCGGGCGGGGTCGGAGGGCCCGATGGGATGGATTTCGGCCGAGGCTATTCGTCGCCGAAGCTGATGCCCAACGCCTTGGCCTCGCGTACCAGGTCGCTCTGGGGATCGACATACTTGAGCTTGCCGGCGACATCCTCGAGCGGCATGTGGCACATCTTGCCATCGCGCAGGGCAATCATGTAGCCAAACTCGCCGCGCAGGCAGCCGAGCGCCGCCTCGACGCCGCACTGGGTCGCAAAGATGCGGTCCTGGGCATCGGGCTGACCGCCGCGCTGCGTGTGGCCGGGGATGGCGACGCGGGTCTCGCGACCGGTCTTGGTCTCAATCTCCTTGGCGATGTCGTAGACAATCGACGGACTCGTGCGCTCGGCAAGCTTTTTCTTGTACTCCTTCTTGGACAGCGCCGCGTCCTCCTTAGAGATGGCACCCTCGGCGACGGCCACGATGGTAAAACGGCTGCCGGTCTCCATGCGATGTTCGATGGTCTTGATGACGTTGTCCATGTCGTAGGGGATCTCGGGAATCAGGATGACGTCCGCGCCGCCCGCGACGCCGGCGTACAGCGGAATCCAGCCGACCTTGTGGCCCATGATCTCGATAACGAACACGCGGCCGTGACTCGAGGCAGTGGTGTGGATGTCGTCGATGCACTTGGTGGCGACGTCGATGGCGCTCGTAAAGCCAAACGTCAACTCGGTGCCCCAGGTGTCGTTATCGATGGTCTTGGGCAGGGCGATAACGTTGAGGCCCTCTTCGCGCAGGCGGTTGGCGGTCTTGGTGGAGCCGTTACCGCCTAGCATAAACAGGCAGTCGAGCTGCAGCTTATGATAGGTGTGGACCATTGCCGGCACCTTCTCGACGCCGTCGGCCTCGGGAATATCCAGGCGCTTGAACGGCGTACGGCTCGTGCCCAGGATGGTGCCGCCACGGGTAAGGATGCCGCTAAAATCGGCGGGCGTCATGACGCGGAACCGGCTGTAGATAAGGCCCTGGTAGCCGTCCTCAAAACCATAGATCTCAATAGGCTCTTCGCTATTGGTCATAAGCGTTTTGACAATGCCGCGCATGGTGGCGTTGAGCGCCTGGCAGTCGCCGCCACTGGTAAGAAGACCGATCCTAAGCATGATGAATCCTTCCGGGCAAGTTATAACATGCGCATAAGTTTACCCCCGCACACTGTTGATACGGGGGTAAAACGTGTTAGCTCAAGCGTATAGAAATGTAAACAACGTCAGGCGAGCGTAAGGTCGACGAGCCTGGGTCCTTACAGTGCGAAGGCGTCGACGTCGCCCCAGTGGCGGCGCAGCGTAATGGCGGCGGCGGGTTCGGTATTGTCAAAGACGACCGACCATTGCGTATTGCTGGTGATGTCTTTCGGATTGGGTTCTTGCGCTGCAGCGCGTAGGGCCTTCCAAGCGACTGCCTCGTCCTGGGCACCGACATGGGCGTCAAGGACATCGGCGATTGCGATGGCGCGCTCTTTACCATGGCCCAGCTCGCCATTCTTTTGGTTGGGCAGCACTTCGTCGCCATAGCAGGCGTAGAAGTTCGTAACCTGGCGTACAGGAGTCGCTTTGAAAGCGCGGTCTGGATCGCGCGGATCCCACTCTACTACGCGCGCGTCACCGGCGGCGTCGTTGATAAAGAAGTGGTAATCGCGTCCTGCCATGGCGTGCATGTCGTAGGCGGAAAGCAGGTCGACAGCTTCTTGCGTGGTGGCGGCACGGTCGAGCACCAGGCGGATGACGAGCGAGGTATTGATGACGGGGCGCTGCGTGTCCTGGTCACAGGGCTTGGAGTCCAGAGTGAGTACGGCAATGGACACGCCGCATTCGTTAACACCGTCGAGCTGGGCAAACGGGCCCATGAGTGCGGCGGCGCGTCCGCCGACGGAGTCAAGCGGAGTGTTATCGCCCAGGTTGTTAAGGGCGGCAAACCCGATGGAGGCATAGCCGTCGCGTGGGTGATTGCGCACCAGCAGTGCCGAGGTGTCGTCCTTAAAGTCGTAATTGCGACCGGTGCGCACGCGGCCTTCGGCATCTACGGCGACAAAAGCGCTGCAGGCAAACTGGGGCGCCTGGACATGTACCGGCACACCGGGCAGCACCTGCGCCACCACGGCATCGATGTAGCCCTGGTCGTCGCGCACGCCAGCGGCGATGATGCGATCAAGATCGTAGTCGTAGGCGATGTCGATTGCGTACAGGTCATAGCTATCCGCGTAGCCGGTCAAGCGTTTGAGCGACGCGGCGGACTTGATTTGCTTGCGGTAAACGATACCGGTGGCAGCGGCAAGGCCGACGGCGACTCCCGCGACACCGCAGGCGATGGCAATGTTACGTGGCTTCATGACGGCTCCTCTCGTCCTGTTAGCGTAATTGTCGCAAAAGGAGCGCGGGCATGATGGCTCAACTTGGTGAGCGGCGCGGGATTAAACATGGAATGAAGAGTGCGGCGCTGGCGTGGCGGGGTATGCTGGAGGGGACCATCAACCCAGCGAAAGGGGAGAGCATGACGGATCAGGAAACGCCCGAGCGCGCGCATGTGACGGCCGACGATATCGAGGCCGCCAACGACCTCATCGACTTTATCGAGGCATGTCCCAGCATGTTCCATACGGCGGCGACCATTATGGCCGAGCTCGACGAGGCGGGCTTTACCTACCTGCCCGAGAACGCGGCGTGGGACATCGAGCCGGGCGGGCGTTATTACACGCAGCGCAATACCTCGAGCGTTATTGCCTTTAAGGTGGGCGAGGACCTGACCGCGACGTGGGGCGAGGACGGCGTTGCCGGTGACTATCATTTTCAGCTCACGGCGTCGCACAGCGATTCGCCGACGTTTAAGGTCAAGGCCGTGCCCGAGCTCGACGGCGCAGGCGAGACGCTGCGCCTGAACACCGAGGCCTACGGCGGCATGATCGACTACACCTGGTTCGACCGCCCGCTGGCGCTCGCGGGCCGCGTGTTGGTACGCGAAGGCGACCGTATTGAGAGCCGCCTGCTTGCCACCGAGCGCGAAGTCGCGATTATCCCGAGCCTTGCCATCCATATGAACCGCGGCGTTAACGAGGGCTTTGCGCCCAACCGCGCCGTCGACCTGTGCCCGCTCATCAGCGCCGGTGAGCTTAAGCAGGGCGATTTTGATGCCCTGGTTGCCGACGAACTGGACGTTGAGCCCGAGCAGATCCTGAGCCGCGATCTGTTCCTGGTCAACCGCCAGGATGCGCGCATTTGGGGCTGGGCTGACGAGTTCATCTCGACGCCCAAGCTCGACGACCTGGCCTGCGCCTACACCTCACTGCAGGCATTTTTGGGTGCCGAGAACGCGCGCGACGTCTCGGTCTTCTGCTGCTTTGATAACGAGGAGGTTGGTTCCGAGACCAAGCAGGGCGCCATGTCGACGTTCTTGGCCGACGCACTGCGCCGCATTAACGGCTCGCTGGGCTTTGACGACGAGTCGTACCATCGTGCACTTGCTGCCTCGATGCTTGTAAGTTGCGACAATGCACATGCCGTGCACCCCAACCACGCCGAGAAGTGCGACGCCCGCAACCAGGTGGTGCTCAACGGCGGTATCGTCATCAAGGAGGCAGCCAACCAGCACTATTGCACCGATGCCTTTAGCCGCGCGGTGTTCCAGGCCATCTGCGATGACGCCGACGTGCCCACGCAGGCCTTCGCCAACAAGAGCGATATGGCCGGCGGCTCCACGCTCGGCAATCTGTCCAATATGCAGGCGAGCATGCATGCTGTGGACGTGGGCCTGCCGCAGCTTGCCATGCACTCGAGCTACGAGACCGGCGGTGTGCGCGACGTGATGTACGCCATCCGCGCCCTCACCGCCTTCTACGAGCGAAACCTAACCATCAACGGAGCCGAAAGCGTTGAGCTCTAAATGCGAGCCGAAGAAATGAAGGCCGAGCGTGGGGCTCAGCTTATTGATCGGGGTTTACAGCTGTTCGTCGCCGCTTGCCATGAGTCAGGGGTCGACGTTTCCAAGGCGCGACCAACGAGTGCTGAAGAACTCAAGCGTAACGCCTATTCGGACCGCTATGACGAGGAGACGGACTGGCTCTAATAAGCGAAGTGTCGAAAACGCTAGATGTATGTTTGATATCACTTTGGCGAGAGTGTCGCAGACAGAACTATCGGTATGGCGCAAGCCAACCTGACTCCATTGCGCCAAACCTACCAAAAAGGGACAGGTTCATTTTGGCAGGTTTTATCTGGGCAAATGCCGCAAAGCCAACAGCTGGACAGAATTGTTATGACACCGCAGGTTGAGCAAGCGTCAGCGAGCGATGTCCAGAGCGAACAAGCTGGCATGAAAAAGGCAAGGCATAGACCTTCTGGTCATGCCTTGCCTTTTGAATGACAAATTGTCGCTCTGGGCGGCGCGTAGCGTCGACCGGTCCGCCGTTCGTTAGAACGGCGGAACCCTAATGTTCGATCCAACAGCGCAGGGTCTCGCCGGCTTGCAGGTGACGCAGATTCTCTGCGGCAATGTCGACCACATTGTTGAGCGTGGCTGCCAGGTGGAACCAGCCGGAGACGTGCGGCGTGATGAGCATGTTGGGCGCATCCCACAGCGGGCTTGTTGCGGGCAGTGGCTCAGGGTCGGTGACATCGACCGCGGCACCGGCAAGGTGTCCGGACTCAAGAGCGGCAACCAGATCGTCGGCAACCACAAGATCGCCGCGGCCGCCGTTGGCAAAGAAGGCGCCCGGTTTCATCGCGGCGAAGAACTCGGCGTTCGCCAGACCGCGGGTCTCGGGTGTGCTGGGCATAAAGGATGCGACGATGTCGGCCTCCGCCAGGCGCTCAGACAGGGCATCCATGCCGTCCATGTCCTCAAACACAATGGGGTAGACGAGCGGATGGCGCTTGATGCCGCGGACGTGCGCGCCCATGCTGCGGCAGAGCGTGGCAAAGTGGCCGCCAATGTCGCCCGCGCCCAACACCAGCACATTGGCATTTTTGAGCGAGGTGACCGGGCCTAAGTCCTCCCAGCGATGCTCGCGCTGCAAGTCGTGATAGCCGGGCAGGTGCTTCATCATGGAAAGGACCATGGCAAACATGTGCTCGCTCACGGCCTGGCCGTAGGCGCCGATTGAGCAAGACAGCTTGGCTTCAGCCGGCACGGTGCCGGCGGCGAGATAGTCGTCATAGCCGGCGGTCTGCAGTTGCAGCAGCTGGAGGTGCTCGCATGCGGTCAGCAGGGAAGGGTCGATGTTGCCCAAGATCACGTCGGCATCGGCGACCTGCTCGCGCGTGATGGCGTCGGCACTCGTGTAGATAAAGTCCTCGCCCGGAGCGCTCGACTCAAGAATTGCGCGATGACGGTCGTTGACGGGCAACAAAACCAGGATGTTCACAAACGGTCCTCTCCGCCCAACCTGCCAAAAGGGGACAGGTTTATTTTGGCAGGTTTTATCAGGCAAAACGCTATAAAAACGCCGGGCTTCGCGATGGTTAACATATCCATCGCGAAGCCCGGCGCATCCACGGCTACCAGCTCAGCAGCTCGTAGCCGTCCTCGGTCACCACGAGCTGTACCTCGCACTGGGCCGAATCGCTGCCGTCCTTGGTGCGCACGCACCAACCGTCGCCCTTGCTGATCTTGATGTCGGGCGCTCCGGCGTTGACCATGGGCTCAATGGTAAAGACCATGCCCGGGGCCATGATGGTGTCCACATCGGGCGCCTCGGTGGTAAAGCCCACAAACGGGTCCTCGTGGAACTCTTTGCCAATGCCGTGTCCGCCGTACTCGCGCACTACGCTAAAACCGGCGTCCTCGACCGTCTTTTGCACGGCCTCAGCCATCACGGAGAGCGGCAGCCACGGCTTGACGGCAGCCAGACCCGCCTCCACGCTGACGCGGGTGACGTCGACCAGGCGCTGGCGCTCGGCAGAGACCTCGCCGATGCAGAACATGCGGCTCGAATCACTAAAGTAGCCGTCTAGGATCGTGGAGCAGTCCACGTTGATAATATCGCCCTCATGCAGCACGTCCGTATCGCAGGGGATACCGTGACAGACCACGTCGTTGATCGAGGTGCAAACGCTCTTGGGGTAGCCCTCATAGTTGAGGTCGGCCGGCGTGCCACCGTGCTCGACGGTGTAGTCGTAGATCATCTGGTCGATCTGGTTGGTGGTCATGCCCGCGGCGATGTGTTCGCCTACGTAATCGAGCACGCCCACGTTGATGGCGGCCGAGCGCTTGATGCCCTCGATATCGGCGGGCGTCTTGTAGAGCGTGCGGGGCAGAACCTCCCAGCCCTCTTCCCACAAGCGCTCGAGGCGCTCATCAAAGGCGCTATGGCATTTCTTATATTTTTTGCCGCTGCCGCACCAGCAGGCGTCGTTGCGGCCGGGCACGGGTCCATTGTCAAACATGGCTAACTTCCTTTCATTCGCAGCTAGTATAGCCCACCCACGCGTCCATAAAAGTTGCGGTGATATAGTTCCGATTTAAGCGGTTTAACAGCATAAATAGGAACTATATCACCGCAACTGATGGAGCGGGATGGCAGGCACTAGCTGCTGCGTGGTTTTGCTAGTAGCTCACCTGGCAGGGAATGCCGAGGGCGCGCACGCGCGCGGCAATGGCGTCGAGGGCCTCGGGTGCTGCTTTGGCAAGGCCTGCGACCGGTGTCTCGCGCGCCACCGTGTAGATGGTCGCCTCCTGCGGACGAATGCGCTCGAGCACCGCGAGCCAGGGGGCGACGTACTCCTCGCCGGTGTTGTCGATGGGCTTGCCCTGATACTCACCGGTCAAAAAGATCGTCTGGATAATAACGTGACCGTCAAAGCTTGCGAACGTCTCGATCTGGTGCTCGACGTCGTAGGGGCCAACGGGCTGGTCGAGCAGCTGGATAAATGCCGGGTCGACGGTATCGAGCTTAAGAATGTTGTCATCGACCATCATGAGCGCGTCGTGCACCTCGGGGCGGTCGGCGCGCGTGCCGTTGGAGAGCACGGCGATCTTGGAGTTTGGGGCAAGCTCGTCGCGCAGCGCGACGGCGCCGGCGATGGCCTGCGGAAACTCCGGTGCGGCGGTGGGCTCGCCGTTGCCTGCGAAGGTGATCACATCGGGGAGCTCGCCCTCGGCTGCCATCTCGCGCAGCTTTGCCTCGAGCGCGTCGAGTACCACGGCAGCTGTGTTGTACGGCTCATGGCAGGGGCGCTCGGCGTTGAGGCCGTTTTCGCAGTAAATGCAGTCGAACGTGCAGATTTTGCCGCTGGCCGGCATCATGTTGACGCCGAGCGAGAGACCAAGGCGACGGCTGCGAACGGGCCCAAAGATGGGGCTGGCATTCAAAAACGTAGACATAGGCATATGCTCCTCAAGACAATTGTGCCTAAGCATAGCATCGGCTCCAAAGCAAGGTGCGGGCTCTTGCTTTACAAGTTTCGTTTTTTCACGTCGCCCATTATGCCGCGCCATGAAAAGCCTCGGGTCGGGTAAAGTTAATCTGTTAACAAGGTGTAAGGCAATGTGGGTCCATCCAACCGCGCTGACGTGCAACTGGATGAGCATTGATGATGGGGGCACAACATGAATTTTACGGTCGAGAATGCGGGCACCACGATTGCCTGTCGCGAATATGCCGGCCCAGATGTGTCGCCTGATGCTCCTGCCTTGGTGTGCGTGCACGGCGCTTGTGTCGACGGCACATTTTTCGACGGTATCGCTTGTGAGCTCAGCCGCAACTACCGCGTAATTGCCTACGACCGCCGCGGCTGCGGTGGCAGCAGCGATGCGGCAGACGGCAGCTATGATCTTGCCGCTCAGGCCGCCGACCTGCAAGCCGTGATCGAACACGTTGGCGCTCCGACAAATGTGCTTGCGCATAGCGCCGGTACGTTGGTGGCGCTGGAGCTTCTTCGCGCCGAACCCCATCTCGTCGCCCGTGCGATTCTGCATGAGCCGGCTGTGTCGGCCGAAGGCGTCGGCATGGGCGCAGCTCCGGTTTTGCTCGATATGATTGCGGCTGGAAAGGTTTCAAGGGCGCTCCGGCTTTTCTTGGGAGCCCTCGGCGACTTGGACCCCGAAGCTCCCGGGACGACCGAAGCGGAAGCCAAACATGCCCTGCGCAATGGTCGTTGCTTTATGGCTAATGAATACGGAACAAATATGACATATGCTCCCGACTGGGAGCGCGTCCGCGCGTCAAAGGCGGTGTCGGCCGTGTTTTTGGGCGAGCTTTCGGTCGATACACCCCGCGAGGCTGGCACGCGAGCGGCTGCCGAATATCTCGATTGCCCCCTTGTGACGATCCCGGGCGCGCATAACGGTCTGCGCGATCGCCCCGTTACGGCGGCAAACGCCGTTCGCGATGTCTTGGAGCGTTAGCACGCTCGATGACCTGCGGGGAGAGGGGCTGTTAGCGTTTCGTCATTGTTAACGAATGCGCCCATAACCGCGCGCCCGCGGCTCCATTACCGCCGTTTGCCAGGTCATAAAAATGTAACGATAATCGCGCGTTTGCCTTCAGCTGTTAGATGCTACCCTTGTACCAATTGATATGCACCGTTGCCGTGCGTAACGATAGGAAGGGCCCCATATGCTCAATAATCACGAGGTCAATCTAACCGACGAGGAGGCTGCCGCCGAGGTCGCCCGCGTCGCGAAGACCTACCCCGTGGTGCGTTTGTTGTCGGCCGATCAGATTAAGAGCGAGCCTAACTGCTTGCTCGCCGGCGATCGCTGCCCTTGTCTGCGTCAGTCGAGTCTTGAGGCCTTGGCAGGTTCCGATGATGTATCGGAGCAGCTGCTCAATGATGGTACCGAGTACCGCGCTCGCCTGCGCCCTCTAAAGGTCGAGGGCGAGCCTCACGTCCTGCTGATGGTGCGTCCGATCGATGAGCAAGAGGCTGCAGAAGAGGACCTCGTCTACACCGACGTGCTGACGAGTGTGCGCAATCGCCGATATTACGAGGAAAAGCTCCGTAGCGCCCGCATGAATGCCGGCGTTGCGGTGATCGACCTTGATGATTTTAGGGTCTTCAACGATACGTGTGGCCGTCATGCCGGCGACCTTGCGCTCGGTGCTGTGGCGACAGCCATACGCAGCGGAATTCGTTCGACTGACGAGCTTGTACGCTATGGCTGCGACAAGTTTGTGGTCGTCATGCCCAATATTCCCTCCGATGACTTCACCCGTCGCCTGCATCAGGTGTCCGATGCCGTTCATGCCACGATTGTTCCGGGCCATGAGTACGTGAGCTTGACGGCATGTGTTGGCGGTGTTCGCATTCATGGCGAGACGGTCGATGAAGGAGTTGGCCGCGCTGTCCAGTTATTGAGCCGCGCTAAGGCAAAAGCCGGTACGGTCGTGACCGATGCCGATTCCATCGAAGCCTTCCAAAGCGAAAAGCCTTTGGTGCTTATTGTCGATGACTCCGAGATGAACCGAGCCATTCTCAACGAGATGCTCAAGGACGAGTATTGCATCCTCGAGGCCGACAACGGTCGTACGGCGCTCGACATGGTCGACCGCTATGGCGATGAGTTGTCGCTCGTGCTGCTGGATATTGTCATGCCGGGCATAAGCGGCTTTGAGGTGCTGGCCGATCTGTCGCGCCGATCGGGTATCGACAATCTGCCTTTCATCATGATTTCGAGCGAAGATTCCGATGATATGGTTCTGCGCGCGTACGAGCTGGGCGCCTCGGACTATATCAACCGCCCGTTTGACTCCCGTGTCGTGCGCCGGCGTGTAAGCAACACCATCCGCCTATACGCCAAACAGCGCCGCCTGACGAGTTTGCTGTCCCAGCAGTACAACGAGCGCGTCAAGAACAGTCGCATGCTCATCGACATCATGGCCGGCGTTATGGAGCTTCGCAATGGCGAGAGCGGCAGGCACGTTACGAACATCGAGAAGCTGACCGAGCTGCTGCTTGGCTGTCTGGTCCAGCGTAGCGGCACGATCTCCCTCGACAATGAGGAACGCTCTACGATTGCCCTGGCTTCGGCGCTGCACGATATCGGCAAGATGTCGATTGACGATGCAATTCTCAACAAACCCGGGCGCCTTACGCCCGAGGAGTTCGAGATTATGAAGACGCATACCACGATGGGCGCCGACATGTTGCTTGAGCTGGGCCGCCATCACGTCGGCAATGCGCTTATGGAATATGCGTACCAGATTGCGCGTTGGCATCACGAGCGCTGGGACGGCAAGGGCTATCCCGATGGCCTTAAGGGCGACGAGATTCCCATTGCCGCGCAGGTGGTCTCGGTGGCCGACGTGTATGATGCTCTGACGAGCGTGCGTGTGTACAAGGACGCTATTCCGCACAAGGAGGCGATCCAGATGATCCTGGACGGTAAGTGCGGCACCTTTAACCCGCTGTTGCTCGACTGTCTGCTCGAGGTGCAAGACCGTATTGCCGAGACGTTGGCACGCCCCGCCGACGTTGTCGCGTTTCCCACGATTTAGTTTGACCTAAGGAGTTTTAATCCATGATTTCCATGCGTGAGGCGTATGAGAAGATCGGCGCTAATTATGATGACGCGTGCGCTCGGCTGATGGGCGAGGAGATGCTTAGCCGCTTTGCCCTCAAGTTTTTGGATGACGAGAGCATGGACAAGCTGGAGGCCGCCATGGCGGCAGGAGACGCCGAAGGTGCGTTTATGGCAGCGCACACACTCAAGGGCGTGAGCCAGAACCTGGGATTCGATAATCTGTACGAGCCGGCGGTCGTGGTGACCGAAGCACTGCGCGGCGCCGATGCCGTTGACGGCGCTCGCGAGGGAATGCATGCGTTGCAGCAGCAATATGCGGCAACGATGTCGGCTCTGCGCGAGGCGGCTGAATAAGAGCTTGCGAGCCTTGGGCTGCTTGCCGGCCACATATAGGTGAAAGGGCGCCCCGCCGGACCATGTGGCCGGCGGGGCGCTCTTATCTGTTTTGTGGTTCGCGTGCTAGCGGGCCTGCTTGACCTTGGCTGCCGCCTCGACAAACGACTTCCAGAGGTTAAAGTCGGTTTCGAGCGTCTGCCAGGTGTACTCGGGATGCCATTGCACGCCCAGGCAGAAGGGTTGGCCTTCGACTTCGATGCACTCGGGCACGCCATCGGTTGCCTTGGCGACCAAGCGCGTGCTTTTACCCAGACGATCGATGCAGCAGTGGTGTGCGGAGTTGGTCTGGATAAGCCTGTGCCCGCCAAGCGCGCGCTCCAGCAACGAGCCCGGCACGACCTCGACGGGATGCACGGGGTCGTTGAGCACGTGGGTATGGCGCCACTGCGTGCGGCCCTCGCGCGCGCCCAGGCTTGGCACGTCCATGCACAGGGTGCCGCCGGTGGCGACATTGAGCAACTGCGTGCCGCGGCAGGTGGTAAAGAGCGGCTTTTTGGCGCGGAGCACCTCGCCGACCAGCTTAAACTCAAAGCTATCGCGGATCTCGCAGCAGAGGGTGGGGTCGTAGGGTCGATCATCGCCCCAACGTTTGGGATTGACATCGGGGCCGCCGGGAATGGCGATGCCGTCGGCGATATCGACGTAATGACGGATGACCTCAATGTCCTCGGTGATGGACATCTGCAGCGGCAGGCCGCCGGCGGCAAGGATGGCATCGACAAAGACGCTCGCAATCTCCTCGTTGGGGGAGAGCGTCTCGCTCAAATAGGGTTTCGCTTCTTCCCAGCGTGGTGCGACCAGGATGAGCGGACGGTCGGCGGGATCGACGTCGACGTGCGGAGTGTAGGACGATGAGGTGCGGGTTCCGATCATGGGCGTAGCTTTCGAATCCGGGTGGACATGGCACAGGGGTGGCGCGGAGCAAACGTTACTGATGAATTTGCCCGCGTGGCAATTGGGTTAGTGACCCTTGATGGAGTTGAGGAAGTCCTGGGCGCGCTTGGTCTGGGGGTGGTCGAAGAACTCGTCGGGCGTGCCGGTTTCCACAATCTGGCCGTCGGCCATAAACACGACGCGGTCGGCCACGCGGCGGGCAAAGTTCATCTCGTGCGTGATGACGATCATCGTCATGCCCTGCTGGGCCAGACGGACCATGACCTCGAGTACCTCGTTGATCATCTCGGGATCAAGGGCGCTTGTGGGCTCGTCAAAGAGCATGGCCTTGGGCTGCATGGCGAGTGAACGGGCGATGGCCACGCGCTGCTGCTGGCCGCCCGAGAGCTGTGCGGGCACCTTATCGGCCTGCTCGGCAACGCCCACGCGGCTCAGCAGGTCCATGGCGCGCCCACGAGCCTCCTCCTTGGACACGCCCAGTACATCGACCGGCCCCAGCATGACGTTCTGCAGTACGGTCATATGCGCAAACAGGTTGAACTGCTGAAACACCATGCCCAGCTCGGCACGCATGCGGGCAAGATCCTTGCCCTCCTGCGGCAGGGGCTCGCCCTCGATGAGGATCTCGCCCGAGTCGATGGTCTCCAAGCGGTTGATGGTGCGGCACATGGTCGATTTGCCTGAGCCCGAGGGTCCGATCACAACGACGACCTCGCCGCGGTCAACCGAGAGATTGATGTCGTTGAGGACGTGTAGATCGCCATAGTGCTTATCGACGTGCCTGAGCTCGATCAGCGGCTGATTGCCGGTGGAAGAGGTGCTCTGTGCCATGGTGCTCGGCTCCTTATGACTAGAAATGGTAAAGCGTTAGCGGATGATGGTCGCGCCGGTCTTGTGCGAAACATAGACAGCGGCCTTGTTGATCGCGACGTTGATGAGGATGTAGATGACTGCGATCACCAGGTAGACCGACACGAGGGCATCGTAGTTGGTAATGAGCACGCGGGCATTTTGCATGAGGTCGGGGTAGCTCACCACATAGGCGACGGTGGTGTCTTTGACTACGACCACGAGCTGTGAAATCAAGGACGGAATGATAAACCGAATAGCCTGCGGCAACACGATTTTAAAGGTGATTTTGGCCTTGGAGAGACCGAGCGCCTGGGCTGCCTCGACCTGACCGCGCGGCACGGCATTGACGCCGGCGCGGAAGATCTCGGCAAGTACGCCAGCTGCGGCGAGCGCGACGGGAAGCGTGAGCATCCAAAACGACGGTAGCGCGATCTTGTACTGGGGCAGCACCAAAAAGAAGAAGTAGATGAACAGCAGACTCGGCACACCGCGGAAGAAATCGGTGAGCACGCGGCAGACCAGCTGTAGCGGCTTGATGCCGCTGGTGCGGCCGAGCATAAGGGCTAAGCCCAGCACCAGCGCGATGGCGCCAGCGGTGAGTGCGACTTTAACGGTGCCCTCAAAGCCGGCAAGCAAGAACTTCCAGGTAGTGAGGTGCGTAAAGAAATACCAATAGTGGACCGAAAGCTGACCGGTCACATAAAAGCGCTGCAGTACCAGGATGGCGAGCGCGGCGACAGCAACAAGCGAGATGGCGGTGCCGATGCGAATCTTGGCGCGCATCTTGGGGCCGGGAGCCTCGTAGAGCGCATCGCGCATGGTGAGCGCGGAGGTGGAATGCTTGCTCATCGGAGGATCCTCACCTTCTTATCGATGTAGTTGCCAATGTGGCTCACCACAAAGGCCGTGCCCAGGTAGCCGAGCGCCGAGATAAAGAACGCGGCGACGCCGCCGAGCGAGCGGGTATTGATGTAGCTCACCACGCCGGTGAGTTCCTGCGGCTTAAGCGGCACCTGGCTGCCGAGCGCGGTGGTGAGCATGACGGCGATAAAGAGGTTGGTCATGGGCAGCACGCTCGAACGCAGCGCCTGCGGAATCACGATCTTAGCGAGGATACGGCTGAAGCTCATGCCGAGCGAGCGGGCGGCTTCCACCTGGCCAACGCCGACGGTGTTGATGCCGCTCATAAAGTTTTCGGAACCAAAGGCCGAGCCCAAAAGGACCGTGGCGACGATAACGCAGGTGCGGTAGGGCAGGACGACCTTGAGCGGCGGCAGCGCGTAGACGATGATGATGAGCAGCGCGATGCCGGGGATGTTGCGGAAGACCTGGACATACAGGTCGCCAAAGACGCGCAGCGGCTTGAGCGGCGACACACGCATCACGGTGACGGCGACGGCCAGCACCATGGCGATGGCAAACGACTCAAGCGTCATGCCCCAGGTTGCTAGCAGCGCGTCGATATAGTTCTGGCCATAGAGCGACCAGAGCTCGGAGAGACTCATGCGGACCTCCTGCCGATAAGGAAAGGGGCTCCCGTGTGTACGGAAGCCCCGACAACTCAGTGAGGAAACAGTTTACCGCAATAAAGCGCATCATGCGTTTCCATATGGTTTCGTTGCGGCCGTTACCAGGCTCGCTGCCTAGGCGCCGATCTCGGGCAGCTCGGGAACATTGGTGTCGCCCGTACGGTCGCCGATGCAGATCTGCCACAGCTCGGTCCAAGTGCCATCGTCCTCAATCCTCTTAAGGAAGTCGTTGACAAAGGCGACGCCGTCGGAATCGAGCGGCAGGCCGATACCATAGGGCTCCTTGCTGCCGAAGGGCTTGCCGGCGATCTTGTACTTACCGGGCTCGCGGACCAGGGCGCTTTGCTGCATGTTGTTATCGATGACGTAGGCGTCAACGCGACCCTGCTGGAGTGCCTGACGGGCCTCCTCGTCGGTCTTGAACTCCTGCTGGCTGGCCTTGGGGGCGAACTCCTCCAGAATGGCGGGGCCGTTGGAGCCGGACTGGACGGCGACGTTCTTATCGGCCAGGTCGTCGACGCTCTTGATGTCGTCGTTGTCGGCGAGCACTAGGATAGCCTGCTGGGTGTAGTAGTAGGGACCGGCAAAGGAGACGAGCTTCTTGCGCTCGTCAGTGATGGTGTAGGTGGCGAAGACAGCGTCGACCTGGCCGTTCTGCAGGACGGACTCGCGCGTGTCCGAGGTCACCTGGGTGATCTCGACCTTGTTCTCGCCCAGGATGTAGTTGGACAGGAGCTGCGCGATACCGGCATCGAAGCCACGGGTCTGACCGTCTTTCTCGTTGAGGAGGGAGAAGAGCGTGGAAGTCTGAACGCCACCGATCTTAAAGACGCCGGCGTCCTTGACGGCCGTGGCCCAGGTGCTGGCGGCGACGGCATCGTCATCGGCCTTGGGGCCGTTGCCGACGAGCTTGTCGAATGCCTTGGCGTCGAGCGTGGTGGAAGCCTCGGTATCCTCGGAGCTCTTGGAGGAACCGGCGGCGGAACCCTTGTCGGCCTCGGCGCTGGTGTCGGAGCAGCCGGCAAGACCAAGGCCGGCGACGGTTGCGAAGGTGGCGGCAACGAAGCCGCGGCGGTCGAGAACGACCTGCTGGGAGAGGTTCTTGCTCATGGTAGAACACCTTTCTCAATAAAATCCCTAGCGGTTGAGTAGAGTTATACCCTATCGCGCTCAAATGGGTCAACACGAAATAACTCAGAAACATACTTACCTTATGGGTTATTGTACCTACTAAAAAGGGACAGGTTTATTTTGGCAGGTTTTATCTGGGCAAACGTCGAATATTGCAGCTGAAATAGCGTTTTGCAGACGGCATGATCGATCACAGCGGTCGCTATAATGGCGGCAACGCGACGCATATATAAGTAAGGAGATCGCGTATGAACGGTTATTCGTTTTTCGCACCGACCATGACTTAAAACCACTACAAAGGGGACAGGCACCTTTGTGGTGGTTCTTGCAGATGTGGCGGCCCGCCTCGCTGTTTTGTCTCAATCTGTAACATCTGGAGGGCCAAAAGGTCTCTATCTGTTACAGATTGAGACAAAGGTCTGGGACTAAGACGTCTTATCTAGATCTGTAACAGTTAGACGGGAATTCGGGCCCTAGATGTTACAGATTGAGATAATTGAGCTGTGAAAACAAAAACCTCCGCAGGGGTGCTTCCCTTGCGGAGGTTTTTTACTCGTTGAGTAGCCTTACGGCTTCGGCGGCCATGTTCTCGACCGTCATGCCGTTCTGAGCGAGCAGCTCGTTGGGGTCGTAGCGGTCGGGGAAGCCTTTGGCGATGCCGAAGGTGCGCGTGCGCACAGGCGTGCAGGCCAGATAGCACGCGACGCGCTCGCCCCAGCCGCCGTCCAAGATGCCGTCCTCGAGGGTGACGACAACGCGATGCTCGGCGGCGAGACTGTCGAGGAACTCGCGGTCAAGCTCGGTTGCATAGCGCGGGTTGACGAGCGTGGCCTCGATACCGTACTCGGCAGCCAAGCGGTTTGTCACGCGCTCGCCCAGCTCAAAGAAATCGCCAAGTGCGAGCACGGCAACGTCGCGACCCCGGCGCACCACGTTGTAGCGAACGGCGCTGTAGTCGGTGTCTTCGGCGGGCGCAAGGTCGGGACGGCTTACCAGGCCGATGCCCGGTACGCGGATCGCCACGGGATGCTCGCGGTGATCGAGCGACCAGTTCAGCATGGACAGATATTCCTCCATGCAGGCCGGCGCCAAGTAGTGCATGTTGGGAAGACCGCCCAGCATGGAAATATCAAAGAACGAAAGGTGCGTCTCGGACGTGGTGCCAAAGATCGACGCGCCAAACACTAGGATGGTTGCGGGGGCGTCGTTGAGGCACAGGTCGTGCCACAGTTCGTCGTAGGCGCGCTGCAGGAACGTACCGTACACGCCAAAGACCGGCTTAGCGCCCGAGCGCGCAAGCGCGGTGGCAAAGGTTACGGCATGCTCTTCGGCAATGCCCACATCGACGAACTGTTTGCCAGCGGCAGCGCGAAGCTCGGGTGTAAAGCCCATGATGTAGGGCGTGGCGGCCGTGATGCCAACGACCTGCGGATCGCGCTCGATGGCGGCGCTGAGCGCCTCGCCCGTAATGTCGGCATAGGTGCGCGGCGCAGGCTCGCTCGGATGGCCCGGGCAAAGTTTGCGGCCGGTTGCCATATCGAAGGGCCCCACATGATGCCAGCGCTCGGGATCGCTCTGGGCTGGCTCAAAGCCCTTGCCCTTGGCGGTGGAAACGTGCAGCACGATGGGATGATTGATATTGCGCAGTTCCTGCAACGCGTCGACGAGGGCCAACACGTCGTTACCGGCGTCCAGGTAGCGGTAGTCGAGCCCCATCGCGCGGAAAACGTTGCGCTCACAGGTGCCGTTGCTGGCGCGCAGCTCGGCCAGATTGCGATAGAGGCCACCGTGGTTCTCGGCGATGGACTGGTCGTTGTCATTGACGATGATGATTAGGTTGCTATCGAGTTCGGCGGCATTGTTAAAGCCCTCAAACGCCAGGCCGCCCGAAAGCGAGCCGTCGCCAATAACGGTAATGACGTTGTATGCATCGCCCGCCAGGTCACGAGCGTGCGCCAGGCCGCAGCCCAAGCTCACCGAGGTCGAGGTGTGACCCATGGCGAACAGGTCGTGCTCGGACTCGTCGGGATTGGCAAAGCCAGAAGCCTCACCATAACGCTCCGGATCGATATAAGTGTACGCGCGCCCGGTCAGCGCCTTGTGGGCGTAGGTCTGGTGCGAAACGTCAAAGACAATCTTGTCGATGGGGGAGTCAAATACGCGATGAAGCGCAACCGTAAGCTCAACGACGCCCAAGTTGGGGGCAACGTGCCCGCCGACGGCGGCGGAGCTTTCGAGGATTGCCTGGCGGATCTCGCCGCAGAGCTGCGGGAGCTCGGCGCGATTAAGAGCCTTGACGTCCTCGGGCGTTGTCGTTTGCGTAAGCAGCATCGTTGTGGGTTACTCCATGCGAATCGTGCGCCGGCACTCCCTCGGCCGGCACAATTGCACAAGACAGTCTCGCACATTTTGGCGTTTGATATGTGACGGCGGCGCGGTAATTCGCCAACTGGTGGGGCAAAACGTTTTGTCCGATGCCATACTGATATGTTCCATGATGTTTTATCGATTGTGCACAGGCCGTGGCTTGTCGCCGTGAGTCGCTGGAAGGAGGCAGCATGTCCGATGCCGTTCGTGCCGAAGAAATCGCGCACGAGGTCGACTATGCCGCCCGCCAGCTGGCCCAGGCGGGCCGCTTGGACCTGACACACGAGTTTATCCAGCATGGCGACGTGACGGTCTATGCACATGTGACTTCAGTAGCGCGGGCGAGCCTGTCCTTTGCCGAGCGCTTGGGCCGTGCTGGCATTTCGGTCGACCGTGCTTCATTGCTGCGCGGGGCCCTGCTGCACGATTACTTTCTCTATGACTGGCACGATCCCGACCCAAGCCATCGGCTGCATGGCTTTCGTCACCCGTTTTTTGCCCTGGCACGTGCGGAGGAAGATTTTGAGCTGACGCCGCGCGAACGGAATATTATCGTGCGGCATATGTTTCCGCTGGTGCCAGTGCCGCCGACGTGTCGTGAGGCTTGGATTGTATGCCTGGCAGATAAATGGTGCGCTCTGCGCGAGACGGTCGCCGGTCGTCTGCGGCGCAAGGACGAGGCGGACGATGACGTGAGTGGCGAATCGAGCGAAAAGAGGAGAGGGTAGACGGTGGGGACCGCGATCGACATGGCATTTGACGGCGCGACGCTTGCCACCTGCCCACTCTCGGCACTGGTGCTCTCGTTTGCCTTTTACGGGTTTTGCGGTTGGGCATGGGAGTCGACAGTATGCGCCATGCTCAATCACGGACGATTTGCCAACAGTGGCTTTTTGCTTGGGCCGTGCTGCCCCATCTATGGCGCGGGCGGCATTGCCTGCTGGCTGCTGTTGCGTGGGATTCCGGATGCCTCGAGCCAGTTTGTCGCTGCAGCGCTCGTATGCAGCGTGATTGAGTACAGTGTGGGCCTTCTATTGGAAAAAACAACGGGCGCTCGCTTTTGGGACTATTCGCACCTGCCGTTTAACCTGCACGGACGCATCTGCCTGTACTGGGCATGCGCGTTTGGCCTGGGTGCGTTGTGTATTTGCCGCGTGGTGGAGCCGGCGGTGTTGGGCCTGCTTGCCCATCTGCCGGTGCTGATTGTGCGGCTGTCCGCGTTTATCGTCGCGGTCGCGATGATGGTCGACGCGGTGTGCTCGTTGGCGAGCTGGCGGCGTCTGTCTGATCAGCTGGAGCGCGTCCGGGCCGACCTTGCCGACCGCATTAATGAGTCGCTTGCCGATGCCTCGGACTCAATGCTTGAGCGCATTCCCGATTCGACGATTGACTCGGTGGCACAGACGCACATCCGCAGCCGTGCCGTTAACGCGTGGCTGGCGGAGCTGGGCGATGCGACGCTCGATGCCCTGCGCGAGAAGGCTTCGATGCCGACGTTTATCGCGGATGGTGCTCGCGGCCTGGCGCTCGCTGCCCGCCGCGTGGCCGATGCCGCGCCGAGCATGCCGCGTCCGTCGTTCAGTCGTCGCCTTGCCGGCAAGCGCATGAGCCGTCCGGTGCCGAGCGTGTCGCTCAGCCGCCGCGACCTGCGCTTTTTCAATGCCTTCCCGCGTCTGCGCATCAATCGCTACGAAGGTGTCATTCGAGCAACTAATCTCCGCGACCGCGCCCGCGAGCTGTTTCGGCGCTAGCCGGGATGGGCGTGCTCACGGCTCCCTTGCTCGCGTATTTCCCGTCCGTTTCGCGTCCGTTGCCGTGCCGTTTCCAAGATTGCGGCACCGTTTCCATTCGACAACGCAGCGTTTAACAACGCCGTATCTGGTCTACACCAGTTGCCCCTCGGCCGCATTATGGGCGCCGACAACGTTCATGCGATCAAGGGGGAGCGAATGTACGATACGGGATCGACAACGTTTATGCTCATCTGCACCATGCTCGTGTTTTTAATGACACCGGGTCTGGCGTTTTTCTATGGCGGCCTGTCTAGGCGCAAAAATGTCATCAACACCATGCTCATGTGCTTTGGCGCCATTGGCCTGGTTGGCGTGCTGTGGATTGTTGCCGGCTGGTCGCTGGCCTACGGCGGCGACGGTTCCAGCCCGTTTATTGGAGGCCTTGACCAGCTACTGTGCCTTCCGGTGCTCAACCAGGTGCTGCAGGCGGCCGAGGGCAATGCCACTGACGGCGCCGTCTACCCTCAGATCATCAACATCGCCTTTCAGATGGCATTTGCCATGATCACTGCTGCTATCGTCACGGGCAGCCTGGCCGGCCGCGTTAAGTTTGGTGCCATGACGGCCTTCCTGGGCATTTGGCTGCTTGTGGTCTATGCGCCGCTTGCCCACATGGTTTGGGGCGGCGAGGGCTCCTTTATCGGTGACATTATCGGCGCACTCGACTTTGCCGGCGGCGACGTGGTGCACATTTCGTCCGGTCTTACGGGCCTGATTCTCTGCTTAATGCTCGGCCGTCGTCGTGGTTTTGGCATGGTGAGCTATCGTCCGCATAACGTGCCGTTTGTAGCGCTGGGCGCCGGCCTGCTTTGGTTTGGCTGGTTTGGCTTTAACGGCGGCAGCGAGTTTAAGGCCGACGCCGTGGCGGCACTCGCCATCCTCAACACCGTGACGGCCAGCGCGGCGGGCATGGTCTCGTGGCTTGCCGTCGAGCGCGTGCACACTGGTCGCCCCACGCTGGTGGGCGCCAACACCGGTCTGGTTGCGGGACTTGTGGTGGTCACGCCCGGCGCGGGCTTTGTCGAGCCGTGGGCAGCGCTGGTTATGGGCCTGATCGTATCGCCCGTCTGCTACCTGGCCATCAGCCATCTTAAGACCAAGTTTGGCTACGACGACGCACTCGACGCGTTCGGTTGCCATGGTATCGGCGGCATCCTGGGCGGCGTGCTCACGGGCCTGTTCTGCGTGCCGGAGCTCTCGTGGACCGGTAAGGGCGGCCTGTTCTACACGGGCGACGTGTCGCTGCTCGTTTCGCAGATTCTGGGCATTGTGGTGACGGTCGCTATTGTGCTGGTGCTCGATTTGGTAATCGCCGCGGTGGTCAAGGCACTGTTCCACGGCAGTCTGCGTGTGGACGAGGCCGATGAGGCGCTGGGCCTGGATGCGAGTCAGCACGGCGAGAGCGCCTACCCTTCGTTCTCCGGACTCGATTAGCAGCTTCCCCAAGCACCGCACCTCGGCCTTCAATCGTCGTTTGCGTACCTTAAGTACGCGGCACTCCTCTTTCAGGCCGATCTGCGGCACTTGGGAAACCTGCTAAGACCTGTTAGTTGCACTTATCTGATCTACAAGGTTGGTCTGTGGCACCTGGAAACCCCGTGCCATGTGAGGGACAATTCATTTCTTTTTTTGAAGAGAGGAATTCACTATGAAGAAGATTACGGCGATCGTTCGTGCCGAGAAGCTTGAGGTTCTTAAAGACGCTCTGTTTGCTGCCGATGTTCGTGGCATGACTATCAACCAGGTGCAGGGCTGCGGCGCACAGCATGGCTGGAAGGAATACGTGCGCGGCAACGAGTTGCTTGTCAACACGATTCCTAAGGTGCAGTTCACGCTCATTTGCGCCGATGAGCATGTCGACGGCATTGTCGACATTATCTGCAGCGCCGCTCGCACCGGTGCCGTCGGCGACGGCAAGATCTGGGTCGAGCCGGTCGAGGAAGTTATTCGCATACGTACTGGCGAACACGGTCCCGCCGCGGTGTAGAATCGACCGTCTACCATCCGCAACGTTAAAATGCTGCAATGAGGCACAAGACTTGCGTTGTGGATGGACGGATTATGGGTCGTAATAAATATCCCGAGGAGACTGTCGCGAAGATTCTCGACGCGGCGCTGGAGCTATTCTGCGTACAGGGTTATGAGGGGACGAGCATTCAAGACATCGTCGACCGCCTCGATGGCATGACCAAGGGTGCTGTCTATCATCACTTTAAGAGCAAAGAGGAGATTTTCAACGCCGCATTTGATCGGGCAACGGCTCCGATTGCTGAGCACCGTCGCGCGACACTCGGTGCTGGCAATATGACGGGAGCTCAAAAGCTCAAACGACTTTATGCGCCCGAGTCCGTCGTTCCGCAAATCGAGCTATGGACTCGCATGCATCCTGCGGCAGATCCGGTAAAAAGCTCGCGGCTGCTGGCGATGCAGTACCAAGGTTCGTTTGACGAGTCGGCCGATGGCAATCTCTTGCCAGTAATCGAGGAGGGCATCGCCGACGGCTCCATTGCGTGCGAATGCCCGCGCGAAGCAGCGGAGGCCGTATCGTTGTTAGCGAATCTTTGGCTGCTGCCATTGTTCCGTCCGCTCGAGCCCAAGGAGCGAATGCTTGCTCGCGCACAATGTTTGGCGCAGATGGCGGCCGCGGTGGGGCTTGATTTGGGTAATGAAGTGCTCCAGACAACGGCCCAGATTTGGGACGTATGGAACCGTGCCGGGTGGTAATATAGATACCAACGGTATGTAATTGATTTGTGAGGGTAGCCACGGCTGCCCTTTTCAAGTCATTAAATACATACTAACAGTATGTATTTGGGGGCAGGCTTATGGCTGGGATGCGAAGAATTAGCGTTTCATTGGCGCCAAAAACAGTGCGATCTATCAGGCTATTTGGTCTTCTTGTTGCACAGCTGTGTGCGTATTCGATGCTGTCGGCACTGTGCTTTGCGTGCCCGCTTTACTTGTTCGATTGCAGCGGCTCCTCAACGTTATATGGCGCCGTCGCGGCGATAGCGTTCATACCGGGCGTGCTCGCGACTCCGGTTGGCGGGATTTTGGCGGATCGGGGAAGACGTCGCGGGGTTCTTGTGGTACTCGGCATTGTTCTGATGGCTGCATCACTGCTGTTTATCCCCATGAAGCGTTCGCTGCCTCTTGCGGTTGTCGTGGCAGCAATGCTTTGCGTCCAATATGGCATCCAATCGCTGCTGAAACCGATGCTTCAAATTGAGGCGGTGTGCATGACGGGCCAAGAAAAGGTTGAGCGTGCCACTGCGTTGGTCTCGCAGATAATCATGATGAGCAATATCTTGGGGCCTGTAGTCGGGACGGCAGTCTATGGGTGCTTTGGTATCGATACTCTATGCGAAACCGCGGCGTTGACGTTTACGATTTCAGCCCTGCTGTTCGGGGGCGCACTCAAGCAAAATGCCTCATCTGAAACGATGGGAGACGGCGCGACTCGTACGACACGCCGAAACGATTTTCGGGAGTTGATTCGGTACCTGTCTCAAAACTCATCATTGCTCGTTGTGTTTTTGATTGCGGCTATTTTGAACCTTGCGTTAGTTGGGTTAACGATTGGTGCTCCCGTTATTGTTGCAAAGCATCTCGGAATGCAGTCATCCTTTGTTGGGATTATTGAGGTGGCTATGGGCTTAGGTGGTCTTGTCGGCAGTGGTTTGGTCGGTATTTGGCCGCATCGTTTTTCCTTCAAGGGCATATGTCAATATGTTGCGATGATCTGTTTAGGAGTCGTACCGATTATTGTCACGCTACTGTTCGGCACAGATGTATGGGTGTTCACCGTGTTTGCGGTTGGTTCGGCATGGGTCATGGTGTGGGCAGCCATTGCGTCGGTTGAAATCATCGCGTTTGTTCAACGGGCAGCGCCGACTGAGCTCTGCGGAAAAGTGCTTTCGGTCGTTTACATGGTCCTTTCCTGCGCAACACCTATCGGCCAATTGACGTACGGGGTTGCATATGATCGATGGACACCGGCGATTGTATTCGCAGGCATGCTGGCGGTGTTGACGTTGACGACGGTGCTGTTTTATCGGCTGAAAAGTCGCTTGTGGCGATTGTCTTAACGCACTGGGGCACCGTGAATTTGTGGAGGCGGTGGTACGCCGCGCCGGGACGGCATTGTTTGGGCACGCCTCTCCTTCGTCTACAATATCGTGCAGACGAAGGAGAGGCGTGCCCATGATCAAGATGTTTGCGAGTGACTTAGACGGAACGCTGCTGAACGCCCTGCACGAGGCAGACGGGACCATCCGCCGCGCCATTCGCGAGCTGACCGAGGCTGGCCTGCATGTGGTTCCCGCGACCGGGCGCTCGACGTTGCCAATCGGCGAGCATGGCTTTACGGGGCTGGCGCTTGACGCCTGCTGCTCCAATGGGTCCATCGTGCGCGACTGCCATGGCGAGGTGCTCAAGACCTGGACCATCGATCCGCAGGTTACCGAGGAGCTGCTCAAGGCATTCCCGGACATTTGCTTTGATTGCTCCACACCCGATGGCATGTTCTCGAGCGGTTCGTTCGAGATGCATCAGGCGGGCTTTAAAAAGGACAGCCCTATCAAGCGCATCGTGATGCGCGGCATGCGCGCGCGTGGCGGCTATCACGAGGAACAGTATTTCGACCAGTCGATCGGTGACATCCTTCGCCACGATGTGTGCAAGATCAACTGCCGCGTGACCTCGCCCGAGCTGGAGCGCGACCTTAAGGCATATTTGGCCGAGCGATCGGACCGCGTGGTCAACGCGCCGTTCGATCCGGTGATGTTCGAGATCACGGACGTGGCGTGCAACAAGGGCGAGAGTGTGTCCTGGCTGGCGGGCTACTACGGCATTGCCGAGGACGAGGTCGCGGTCTACGGCGACGGCGGCAACGACATTGCCATGCTCAAACGTTTCCGCCACAGCTACGCGACCAAAAACGGCAGCGATGCCGCCAAGGCCGCCGCGAGTGCAACTATCGGCAGTTGCATGGTTCATGCCGTCCCCAAACACATGCTCGCCACCATGCGCAAGCAAAACTCCCGCACCGTCATCGAATAATGTGACAAAGGGATAGCCCCTTTGTCACAGGTGACGCTGGTCTCTTGAAATACGAACAAACATTCGCATACCTAACTGCGCTTTGATAGAATTGATACTGTTGACGGCAGTTCCATGTGCCGGGCAACGCCCTCCATCTGATGGGAGGTGATGCCCATGACCGATCTGATTGATTTTGTGAGACTTCTGACCGCTTTGGTCTCGTTCTTCACAGCGCTCGTCGGGCTTTCCGAGGCACTCAAGCAACGTTCGAAGCAACGTAAAAGGGGTCGCCGCCGCTAAGGCGTTGACCCCTTAATCCAAGCAACGGCGCTGCCCAGCTTTCCAGAACTTGGGCTGCCGTCGACACTATTCTACCCACGAATGACATTTTGGACAATCGGTAATGCCGCTCTAAAAGCCTGGCACAACCGGCACAACCTAGGCGGTCGCTGGATGTGACAAAGAGGCTGCCCCTTCGTCACATCCTAAATATTGCCTTTACGTGTTGATACACACGGTGTGCAATAATACTCGCACTGTGCAATAGCGCACAGACTGAGTAACAAGGAGGACGCTTGTCCCAGCTCGAAAAATGCGACCGCCGGTCCCTTCGCTCGCAGCGTGCCCTTCGCCAGGCACTTGCCAGCGAGCTTGCCGAAAGCGGCGACCTTTCGCGCATTAATGTCGCGTCGCTCACCGAGCGCGCTGGCCTTACGCGCCGCACGTTCTATTCGCACTACCGCGATATCCCCGACTTTATCAATCAAATCGAGGACGGCTTGCTGGCCGAGATCCGTGAGCGCATTGAGCTCATCACCGCAGCTCAGCTGCCCGATCTCTATCACAACATCGATGAGCTCGAGCCGGCACCCGGTTCGGTTGAGTTGCTGCGCTACCTTGCGGCCAACCGCGATTTAATCGGATCGCTGCTGGGCCCGGGCGGCGACCCCGCCTTTATTAAAAAGATCATCGATACCGCACGCGAGGCCGTGGTGCCGCGTGCACAGACGGGCATTTTGGGCCTGGCGCTGGGCACGTTCTTTGACTACTACGTTACCTACGTCGTGAGCGCCGAGGTCGGCATGATTCAGCGCTGGTTTGAGCGCGGGCTCACCGAATCGCCCGAGGCCATGGCGCGCATTATGACGGTGCTCGCTTTTGTGCGCCCTGGTGATCTGTATGGCCAACCCATCGATATCAACGTGCCGGAATACGGCATGAAGCTATTGAACCTGCAGCTCGAGGACGCGGTCGACACCACCGCAACCGTCGAGTCCAACAACTAAGAGGAGAGACAATGAGCAAACTCGTCGAGGGCATTAAAGACCGTGTGGTCGCTGCCGCACGCGAGGCTGCGCCCGCCGTGGTGGACGCCGCGCAGAAGGCCGCGACTGCCGCTGCCGAGAAGGTCGCCGAGGCGGTTGCCGAGGCCAAGAACGCGGCAGGGGAGACGTCCATCGCTAGCGAGCCCGCCACCGCCGCTGAGCCCGTAGCCGTCACCGCCGCCCACGCCCCCGAAGGCGCGATCTTCAACCCCGAGAACGCTCGTGGCAACCTGCACTTGGGCATCGACGTGGGTTCCACCACCGTTAAGCTCGCCGTGCTCAACGACGACAACCAGATCGTCTATGCCAAGTACCAGCGCCACCACACCGACGTCCGCGCCTGCGCTCGCGACCTGTTCGAGGGTGCTGCGACCGTGCTGCCGACGGCCCAGATGACCTGCGCCATTACCGGCTCGGGCGGCCTGCTGCTGTCCCAATGGCTCGACCTGGAGTTTGTCCAGGAGGTCATCGCCAGCAAGCGTGCCGTCGAGACCCTTATCCCGGCCACCGATGTCGCCATCGAGCTGGGCGGCGAGGACGCCAAGATCATCTACTTCGACAACGGCATCGAGCAGCGCATGAACGGCACCTGCGCCGGCGGCACTGGCGCGTTCATCGACCAGATGGCCACTCTGCTGCACACCGACGCCAGCGGCCTCAACGAGCTCGCGGCCAACGCCACCACCATCTATCCAATCGCCAGCCGCTGCGGCGTCTTTGCCAAGACCGACGTCCAGCCGCTGCTCAACGAAGGCGCCCGCCCCGAGGACGTGGCGGCCTCCATCTTCCAGGCTGTCGTGACCCAGACTATCTCGGGCCTGGCGTGCGGCCGTCCCATCCGCGGCAACGTCGCCTTCCTGGGCGGCCCGCTGCAGTACCTCTCCGAGCTGCGCCACCGCTTCTACCTTACGCTCAACCTGGACGAGGAGCACCGCATTGTGCCCCAAAACGCTCACCTGTTTGTGGCGAGCGGCGCCGCCATGGCGCATGAGTCCAACAAGCTCAGCACGTTCCCGCAGCTCATCGAGGCTATCGATGCCCTGGGTGACACACAGGGTGCCGAGGTCGAGCGCCTGGATCCGCTCTTTGCCACCGACGAGGACTTCGCCGAGTTCAAAACCCGCCACGACCAGGAAGTCGTCCCCAAGGGCAAGCTCGACGGCTACACCGGCCGCGTGTTCATTGGCATCGACGCCGGTTCCACCACCATGAAGGCCGCGCTCGTGGGCGAGGACGGCCAGCTGTTGCACACCTGGTACGGCAACAACAACGGCGACATCCTGGGCACGGCCAAGGTCATCATGGCCGATTTCTACAACCATATCCCTGCAGGCTGCACCATCGGCCACGTGACCACCACGGGCTACGGCGAGGCGCTGCTCATCGAGGCCCTCAAGGCCGACTCCGGCGAGATCGAGACCGTCGCGCACCTGCGTGGCGCCAAGGCATTCCTGCCCGGCGTGGAGTTCATTCTGGACATCGGCGGCCAGGACATGAAGTGCCTGCGCGTCAAGGACGGCGTTATCGAGCACATCATGCTCAACGAGGCCTGCTCGTCGGGTTGCGGTAGCTTTATCGAGAGCTTCGCCGTCTCTATGAACATGGACGTGCGCGCGTTCGCCGACGCCGCCATCCATGCCAAGGCCCCGGTCGACCTGGGCAGTCGCTGCACGGTCTTTATGAACTCGCGCGTCAAGCAGGCGCAAAAGGAAGGCGCCACGGTGGGCGACATTGCGGCCGGCCTGTCCTATTCCGTCATCAAGAACGCCTTGTTCAAGGTCATTAAGCTGCGCGACCCCAAGGAGATCGGCAGCCAGGTGATCGTTCAGGGCGGCACCTTTATGTCCGATGCCACGCTGCGCGCGTTTGAGCAGCTCACCGGCGTTCATGCCGTGCGTCCCGACATCGCCGGCTGCATGGGCGCCTATGGTGCGGCCCTGCTCGCCCGCGATCGCGCCGGTGCCGATGGCACCTCGACCATCCTTTCGGCTGAGGACATCGCGCACCTTACCGTGACGCAAAAGCATGTCCGCTGCGGTCGCTGCTCCAACAACTGCCAACTCACCGTCAACGACTTTGGCGGCGGCAGGCGCTTCATTACCGGCAACCGCTGCGAGAAGGGCGCCGGCCACAAAAAGCAAAAGACCGAGGCCCCCAACCTCTTCAAAAAGAAAAACGAGCTGCTCTTTGACCGCGAGGTGCTGAGCCCCGACGAGGCCCCGCGTGGTACCGTCGGCATCCCGCGCGCGCTCAACATGTACGAGAACTACCCCTTCTGGCATGCGTTCTTTACGCGCTTGGGCTTTAGCGTGCAGCTGTCCGACCAGTCGAGCAAGAAGACCTACCAGGCGGGCATCGAGTCCATGCCGTCCGAGAGCGTGTGCTATCCGGCCAAGATGAGCCACGGCCATGTGATGAACCTTATCGACCGCGATGTCGACTTTATCTGGATGCCGTGCGTGCGCTGGGAGCGCAAGGAGGATCCGACCGCTGGCAACTGCTATAACTGCCCCATCGTCATGAGCTACCCCACGGCGCTGGCGCTCAATATTGACGAGATTCGCGAGCAGAACATCGAGTTCCTGTACCCGTTTGTGCCCTATCACGATAAGACCGAGCTCAAGCGCCGCCTGTACCAGGTGCTCGCCGTCGACCGCGTGGCCGATGCGCAAGCCGGTCGCGGTCGCGTGCGCGGTCCCAAGATCACGCGCTCCGAGGTCGATGCCGCCGTCAACGCTGCCTTTGAGGCCGACGCGCGTTTCCACGAGGATATCCAGACCATGGGCGAGGAGGCCCTTAAGTGGGTCGAGGACCACGGCGGCCACGGCATCGTACTCGCCGGCCGTCCTTACCATAACGACCCCGAGATCAATCACGCCCTGCCCGAGCTTATCTCGAGCTTTGGCTTTGCGGTCTTTACCGAGGATTCGCTTGCGCACCTGGTGAAGCCCGAGCGTCCGATTCGCGTCGTCGACCAGTGGATGTACCACAGCCGCCTGTACGCCGTCGCCCGTTTTGTGACGATGCGCAACGACCTGGACCTGATCCAGCTCAACTCCTTCGGCTGCGGCCTGGACGCCCTGACCACCGACCAGGTGCAGGAGATTCTGGAAGCCAGCGGCAAGATCTACACCGTGCTCAAGATCGACGAGGTATCCAACCTGGGTGCCGCGCGCATTCGCATCCGCTCGCTCATGGCCGCGCTTAAGGACCAGGAGGCCGAACGCCTGGCCGAGGCCACGGCCGCGGGCGAGACTTACGAGCAAGGCGACGCCGCGCCGGTGGCGCCCTCTACGGATGCCCCCGCGTTTGCGAGCCGCAAGTACACGTTCGAGGCGCAGCGCGAGAGTGCTTCGACCGCGTGGCCCAAGGTGCCCTTTACCGAGCAGATGCGCGAGGAGGGCTATACCATCCTGTGCCCGCAGATGGCGCCGATCCACTTTGACCTGGTCAAAGAGGTATTCCGCGGTGCCGGCTACAACCTGGAGCTGCTGCCCTCGACTGACCACGATGCCGTCGAGGCCGGCCTGCGCTACGTGAACAACGACATCTGCTATCCGTCGATCCTGGTGACGGGCCAGATCATGGAGGCCATCGAGAGCGGTCGGTACGACCTGTCCAAGACGGCTGTGGTCATCAGCCAGACCGGCGGCGGCTGCCGTGCCACTAACTACATCGCGCTCATCCGCAAGGCGCTGCGCGAGAGCGGCCACCCCGAGATTCCGGTAATCTCGCTTTCGGCCGTGGCGCTGGGCGAGGACAACCCCGGCTTTAAGGTTACGCCGGCGCTGCTTAAGCAGGCGGTCTACGCGGTGCTCTTTGGCGACGTGATGATGCAGATGCTCTACCGTTGCCGCCCGTACGAGGCCACGCCCGGTGCTGCCAACGCACTCTACGAGGAATACATGGCGCGTGCCCGCAAGCTGGCGCCTAAGTTCAACAGGCACAACTACACCAAGCTGTGCCGCGAAGCCATCCGCGCGTTCGACACCATGCCGCTCGTGGGCGAGGGCACCAAGCCGCGCGTGGGTGTGGTCGGCGAGATCCTGGTCAAGTTCCACCCTACGGCCAACAACCATGTGGTCGACGTGATCGAGCGCGAGGGCTGCGAGGCCGTGGTGCCGGGTCTGCTCGACTTCTTCCTGTACTCCATGAGCAACGCGGAGCTGCAGAAGGACGAGCTGGGAAGCTCTGCCACTACGCGCGCTGGTATGCAGGCGCTCATCAAACTCGTGGACTGGATGCGTACGCCGGTGGAGGAGATGCTCGAAAGGTCCCGCCGCTTTGAGGCTCCCGAGCGCATCGGCACCATGGCCGACAAGGCCCGCACAGTGCTTTCGGTGTGCAACAACATGGGCGAGGGCTGGCTGCTCACGGCCGAGATGCTCGACCTGATCGACCACGGTGCGCCCAACATCATCTGCACGCAGCCCTTCGCGTGCCTGCCCAACCACGTGGTGGGCAAGGCCGTGATCAAGGAGCTGCGCCGTCAGCACCCCGAGAGCAACATCGTTGCAGTGGACTACGACCCCGGTGCGTCTGAGGTCAACCAGCTCAACCGTATTAAGCTCATGATCAGCGTGGCAAAGGAGAACATGCGCGCTGGCAAGGGCTTTAAGCTCGAGAAGGTGGCGCCGCTCGCGATGGACGAGGTCACCGGCCAGATGCGTGCCCATGATGGCTGCGTGAGCTGCGGACCGGCCAGCGAGGAGGCCGTTGCATCGGTCGCCAAGCGTCTGGGACACGGCATTAAGAAGTAGCTGGCCTGCTATGGGCTGGATATGAGACAAACGGGTGGTAGCCGTACCGGCTACCACCCGCTTTTTCTGGACATATGTTGCGTAAATGACCTTGCTACAGCCTTCCGTGGGCTTGTCCGATTTTTGGGCCGGTTCGGGCTTTGAGGACAAGTTGCTGCAGGCCCAAGGCGATTTTTCGCTCAATGCGGGCCAGCACAGTGTGACCTATCTGCCAAACGACGATACGGTAACAACCGGTCGCTACCAGGTACTGCTGTACGACAACAACTTTGGCGCGGCCGAGAGCTATCCCAAGTTCGACTGGGGCCAGCTGGGCGCCGCGGTGGTGACCGACTACAGCAAGGGAACGCATTCGTTTGGGCGCATCTTTACGGTGGACGAGAACGCGCGCACCTACGAGCTCGAGGACCAGGTCGCAGTGCCGTTCTCGGGCTACGTAAGCAGTGCACAGCGCGTCGGCGATTCAGATAGTATGCTCGTGGCATCGGGCCAGGCCAAGACCTTTACCGAGTACGATCGCTATGGACTGCCCATCGCCACCTACGAGATGGAAGCCGAGAAGTACATCTACCGCGTGTACAAGTACGAGCTGTAGCGCTGCGCTTGGCTGTGCCTGCGCCCCGCGGCTGCGCTCTCGTGCCGGGCCCACCTCGCGTCCCGCATCACTTTACGTCAAACTCCACACGATCGAGCTCGGGCACATTGAGGTCGATGAGTTTGCGGGCGACACGGCGGTCGTGCGCCCCAAGCGCCTCGCCTGTCGTCACATGGGCGACGATTTCGCGCTCGACGATGCCTTCTTCGTCCCCTTCGGTGGCCGAGGTCTCGACGGCGACGGTGTAATCCTTAAAGCCCGGCAGCACCGCGGCAAGCTCGCGCGTGGTCTCGGTGACGCCGTAGCCGTCCTGCACGCCGGCCTGCGCCGATCCAATGGAGCCTGCGGTCATAACGATGCAGGGGATGGCAAAGATGACCGTTCCCACGATGATGCGGCGGCGCACTTTGCGTGACAGCTCGTTGACCTCGGCGTTTTCCTTGGCGGTCACAATGCCGTCGCCGTTCAGGTCGCGCTTGAGCGGCACGCGCAAAAGAAGCAGCACGGCTTCGGCAGCCAGTGCGATAAAGACTACATTGATGCCAAACTCGTAAAGCGCCGAGAGAAACAGCGACCCGCTTGCGATGGCGATGCCGTAGCCCGCCGCGCACAGGGGCGGCATGAGCGCGGTCGCCACGGCTACGCCGGCGATGAGCGTGGCGGGTTCCTGGTCGCGCGAGTTGCCCAGGCCACCCGCAAAGCCGCCCGCGAGCGCGACGGCAAGGTCCCAAACAGTCGGTGTCGAATTGTCGATGATGGCGGCCGTGGTGGTGCCAAGGGGCGAGAGCTTAAAGTACAACGTGGACGTGACCAGGCAAAAGGCCATCTGTAGAGCCAAGCTCGCGACGGCCTCAAGGGTGATCTCGCGGTCGAGCGTGGCGATGCCGTATGCCATGGCAAGGACCGATCCCATAAGCGGGCAGATGAGCATGGCGCCCACGATGGCGATGTCCGAATCGATATCGAGGCCGATGCTTGCGATGAGCATGGCGATGATGAGGATACACAGGTGAGAGCCAGTCAGACGCGCCCCGTTTACAAAACGCTTGCGGATCACGTGATAGGGCGCGCGTCCCTCGCGAATGTTGAACGCGCGCTTTAAAAAGCGACCAGTCTGCTCGGCAGCCTCACTATGGGCAGGGCGGATGCCGTGGCGCCGGTGATGGCGTTCGCGTAGTCGCTTGATCTGTTGTTTGTCGAGTTCCATGTCCACCTCGTTCCAGCGCGGTCCGCGCAACGCGCCCGTTGTCCTAACTCTACACCGTGGCGGGCGGGGTGTCTGTTGGATGCAGAATCCGATAGGGCGGATGACGCGGGAGCAAATGCAAATCACAGGCTCAATTCCATCCCGCGAGAATATGATGCACCAGCTCCTTCAAATGTGACGAAACTGTGAAGCACGAGAGCGTGAATTTCAAAAAATACGCTGGTCGTCAATGTTGCGCAACAGAATTCAAAAATCGACAGCTACCGTTTGATACGTATGGATACATCCGTGTCAAAGGGAGAAAGCCATGGCAAACTACAGTCCACAACACTTTGAGCCTCGGGCCAAGACTGCCAACGTCAAGGGCGTTGCTAACCGCGCCGTCGCAACCGTTTTGACGGCGGGCCTCATCGCTCAGCCGCTCATGTCGCCGCTGGCGGCAATCGCCGCACCGTCAACCGATAACGGCGATTCTGTTCAGGGGGGGGGTAGTTCTGTAGAGAACACCGTTGCCGCCGGTAACCAAGCGGTCGTAAAGACGGCTGCCCAGCTGGCCGAGGAGTCGGCAAAGCAGCTCAAGGACGCTCAGGCCGCCTACGATGCCGCCCAGAAGAAGGCCGACGCGGCGGGCCAGTCTCAAAAGCAGGCACAGCAGCAAAAGAATCAGGCCTCGCAGGCCGTGACCGATAACGCCGCCGAGCAGAACGAGGCCGAGGTAGCCGCGCTTCAGGAGAAGATCGACGAGCTTAAGGCAGCCGTCGAAAAGACCGAGCAGCAGCAGAAGAAGCTGGGCGACCTGAACGATCAGCTCGAACAGGCCAACAAGAGTGTCGAGGATAAGACCCAGGCGCTCAAGGACGCCAAGGCAAAGCAGGATGAGGCCAAGAAGGCCCTCGATGATGCCCAGGCCAAGCTCGAGGCCATGGGTATGGACGAGTACGAGGCCGCCAAGAAGGCCGTCGAGGACGCGCGGGCAAAGCTCGATGACGCCAATAAGGCCGTTACTACTGCACAGGACAATCTGGACCAGGCCAAGGCTGCCGAGGCCAGCGCCCAGCAGGAAAAGCAGAATACCGAGGCAGCTTTGACGACTGCCCAGGCCAAGAAGCAGGAGACTGCCGCTGCTCTCGCAGCCGCAACCACCGCGCGCGATAACGCCCAGCAGAAGTTCAACCAGGCGCAGGCCGCGCTCGATGCTGCCGTCTCGGGTACGGGTGTTGACCTGAGTGCGCTTGAGGCCGCCAAGAAAGCTGCTGCTGGTGAGCTCAAGACCGCGCAGGCGGAGCTCAATGCCGCGACGGATGCCGACGCCACCGCACAGACAAATCTGCAGGCCGCCCAGGCTGCCGTCGCTGCCGCGCAGGAGAAGGCCAACGCCGCCAACGCTGCTGTAGCATCTGCCCAGTCTGCATACGATGCGGCAAACAAGGAGTACAAGGACGCGGCCAGTAAGCGTGACGCCGCGAAGACGGCATACGAGCAGGCCCAGCAGACCGAGGCCGACAAGAAGACCGCGTACGATAAGCTTGTCGAAGTTCGCAAGCAGAAGCGCAGTGAGTGGGAGGCAGCCTGCGCTGCTTCGAACGCCGCGGAAAAGGCTTATGACGCTGCTAATGTCCAGGTTGAGGCTCTTGAGCAGCAGATTGCTGACCTCAAGTCCAACATGACCGTTGACCAGGAAGTCATCAATAAGGGCATGCTCGGCTTTATGGCCTACATCAGCAACAGCAGCGATTTCACGGCTATGCAGAAATCGAACGCCAAGGACGCAATGGCTACACTCACCGGCGCTGACGACAAAGCCGAGTGGTATGACGATTACGTCGATCAGGACATGTCTCGCGACACCAATCCGCTTTCCTTGGAACAGCTGCGCAACGCCCTGACATATCTCGACACCCAGAACAACCTCCGCAAGGCGAACGGTCAGTCGGCGCTCAGCGTCAGCCTCCGCATGACCGCAGCAGCTGCACTCAACGCCTCATATTCATCGAATATTTGGGATCACTCGAACTGTTACTTCGATAATGCTGAGAATCTCGCAGGTGGTGGCGGTGCATATACCGGTGGTGAGACCGAGGATACCCTGGGCTGGCCCTACACCGGTCTCTACACTCAGGAGAAGGTTAATTACGAGAATTGGATTAAAAAGTACGGTGTGGATAGCGAGGCCGGCAAAGATCTCATGGCTCATCGCTATGATTCGTACTATATCTACCAAAACTATTACGATGTGTACCACGGTACAAAAGATAAGAATGGCAATCAAAGAGGAGACGCCTGCGGGCACTATCTCAACATTATCGATTCCGCTACGGTGGCTATCGGCATCGCGACCGGTAGCGGTAAGAACACCGATTCCGAGGTAACCATATTCGATTACAGCGCTGATGACACTCAGGCTGATTTCACTGTTTCCGAGTTCAAGAAGCTCGTCAACGACTACATCGATTCTGCCTATAACGCTGGCGGCACGCAGGCGCAGAAGGCGCAACTCAAGGAGCTTCAGGGCAAGCTCGCCGAGGCGCAGAAGAACTTTGGAACTACTAGGGAAGCTTACTTCGCAGCTGTAAACGGGCAGGATGCCGCCCAGGACGCTTTCACCGCAGCCGATGTGAACATGAACACCGCCAAGGGCGAGTACGAGAAGGCTCAGTCCGCTACTGCTGCCGCCAAGTCCGCCTACACCGCCGCCGAAGCCAAACTCAAGGGTATCGACGTCAAGACGCCCAAGACCAAGCTCAACGCCGCCAAGGGCGAGGCCGCTACTGCCCAGGCAGCTCTCGATAAGGCAAACGTCACGCTTGCTGACGGCAAGGCAAAGGCAACCGATGCCGCTGCTCAAAAGGCGAAGGCTCGCAGCGCCCGCGATGCTGCCAAGGTAAAGTCCGATCAGGCCAAAGAGGCGTATGACAACGCTACCGCTTCGGTCAAGGACCTTGCCGCCAAGTGCGATGCCGCCAAGACGGATCTTGCGAACAAGCAGGGCACGCTTGACGATGCCAAGAAGGCCGACGACACTGCCCAGGCTGGCGTTGACAAGGCTCAGGCCGCAGATGTGCACGCCGCGACCGCTCTTTCGGGCGCCAAGCAGGCAGTTGCCGCCAAGACGCAGACCCTGTCCGACGCACAGGCGAAGGCCAAGGCCGCCGAGGACGAGCTTGCCACCGCAAACAAGGCCTTCGAGCGCTTCGCCGGTGCCCAGAAGGCGGTCGACGACGCCAAGGCCGCCTATGACGCTGCCGTCGCCGGTGTCGCCGATGCCCAGAAGCAGCTCGAGGCCGCCAACGAAGCCGTCGTCGATGCGAACCTCGATATCTTCAAGGCCAAGGCCGAGCTTGCCAACGATGAGGCACTCAAGGCCGATCTTGAGGCTGTCGACCACAAGGCATCCCTTGCCGCGGGCACGACGGGCAACGAGAAGCTGGTCAAGCTGAACGCTGCCTACGCTCGCTATAAGGCCGCCGTCGATGCCGCCGCTGGCCTCAAGACTGCTCTGAGCGATGCCGATGCCAAGCTGTCCGATGCCAACGACGCCTATGCCGCCGCACTGGCCGAGCTCGGAGATGCCAAGGATGCCCTGGCTGCCGCGCAGGCCGAGTACGACAAGTATCATCCCAAGGCCGAGCCGCAGAGCAAGCCTCAGGCCAAGCCCCAGGTTACGCAGGCCGCCGCAAAGGCCCCCGTTGCCAAGAAACAGGCTGCGCCTGCCGCGCTCGCCCAGACTGGCGACAATTCCGCTCTTGCGGGCGAGGTGTTCGTCATCGGCGGTATCACCCTCGTGGCCGCTGGTGTGACGCTGAGCGATCGTCGTCGCAAGCAGATGTAGCGTTTCGAGCGTAGTTTCTGCAACGAACTTCGGTTCATAGCAGGAACGCTTCGATAGCTTAACCGATAAGGCCGGCGCGCTGTTAAACGCAGCGCGCCGGCCTTTCTTTGTTTCGATTTCAAAAAGCCCGGTCAGCAGCCGCAAAAGCTACCGACCGGGCAAGCCGTAGGCAATATGGTTGCTGTCGAGCAGCTGCTCGACTTAGCCCAGCAGGCTTAAGCCCACGGAGACAAATGCCAGGATAACGCCGACGATGGACTCGCCGCCGAGCAGGCCGCTGGCGACAACCAGGCCCTGCTCCTGGAAGGCGGCGTCCTTGGCAGCCCTCTCCTCGTCAGAAAGACCAGCGGTGGCGTCGCGGTGGGCGGACCACTTGTCGTAGGCGAGCTTGACGCAGGAGCCCAGGAATGCCGTGAGTGACATGTAGAACGGCAGGTACACGCCCAGGCCGATCATCATGGCCGGAATGCCGAGCCAGTACATGACGATGCCGGCGATAAAGCCGCCTGCGAACCACGGCACGCTCGGGATACCCGAGACCATGGTGGCGACCACGCTTGCCTGCGCGGCCACAAAGCTCTTGTCGGGGCCGAAGGCGTCCGGACCATAGGCGGTGACGAGCGCGACCATGACAGCGGCAGCGACCAGGGCGCCCACGATGCCGCCAATGGCCTGGCCGACCCACTGTGCGCGCGGGTTGGTACCCAGTACGGCTCCGGCCTTAAAGTCGTTCATGACGTCGCCAGCAAGGCCGCACGCCACGGCCACGATGCCGGCGATAAAGAACAGCTTGACCTGCGCGAGCTGCGCGAAAGCTGCCACGATGAGCATGACGATGAGGCCAAAGATCTCCATGGGATCGATACCCGTCTGGCCGCAGCTCTGAGCGCTCATAATGGTGGTGACAAAGGTGAACAGCGTGACGATGACGGCCGGAACGGGGCCGAGGTCGAGCGCGATGGCAACGATCACGGCGATGGCAGCGGTGCCCAGGCCGATGACGCCGGCGTCGAGCTTAAGCGAGCCCGAGATGAGCGACTGCTCGTCGGTGTCGGTGGAGCTGTCGGCTGCAAGACCGCGGACGATACCGGCGACCTGCGGCAGGATGTCCTTAAGGACGACGGCGACTCCAAAGCCCATCATAAGGCCCATACCGAGGGACTTGACGATACCCTGCGCGGTCACAATATCGAACAGGCCGGCAGCGGTGCCGCCAACGATGATGCCAAAGTTGCCCAGCAGCGCGCCGGCAAACCAGAAGGCGACGGGGGCGAAGCCCACCAAAAAGCCGATGGACAGCAACATGGGCGAGTTGTAGATGGCAAAGGTCACGCCGGGGATATTGAGCGTACACAGCATGCTGGGCACCACGCCCAGAGCGTCGCGCAGCACGCTGTAGATGCCTGCGATGGCCATGGAGCCAAAGAGCTGCTTGCCGGTCTTGCCGCCGGCCTCGGTGGCGCGCAGGGTCTGAGCTGCGGCGTTGCCGGTGGGGAACTCCAGCGCGGCGTCCACGATAAAGTGACGGTGGATGAGCGCTGTCGCCAGAAGGCCCAAGATGGTGCCGGCGAGCGCCACGATAAACATGTCGAGCCAGCTGATCTGGTCGGCATAGCCCAGCATCCAGGCGCCCGGGATGGTAAACGCCAGGCCGCCGGCGACCATGGCGCCCGCGGACATGATGGTGTGGGTGACGTTGGCCTCGTTGAGGCTGGCGTTGCCCATGAGCTTCAGGAAGAACAGCGAAATGACGGCAGCGAAAATGATCGGCCAGGGGAGTGCGCCCATCTTGAGGGCGGTATAGGCCGAGCTTGCCGTGATGATCACGCAGCCAAGGACGCCGATGACGACGCCGCGCAGCGTGAGTTGACCGCGCATCGAGGTACGGTTCGAGGGATTGCTCATATAGAACTCCTTTGCGTATATCCGCTTCCCCCGGGAGCGCCGCTACGGATACGGCGCGGGAAGTCGGGTTACCAAGGGCCGCCGCGTGAGCTCGCGCGCGACCGCGCACCAGTATAGCCGCAAGCTAGTCATTTTGGGACGGGGCTATTTTAGCTACCCCTGTTTGCCGGAGGGATATACTGCTGGGCAGACGAAAGGAGCGCCGACGATGCTTAATGGGTGCGCATATATATTGACGGTCGACGTGGGCAACACGTTCATTCGCTTTGGCCTGTTTGCAGAGGATTCGGCCGCGGCGCAGGAATGTCCGCTTGCGACGTGCGAGATCACCACGCCGTCGAGCATCACAGCAGACGAGGCGCGCATGCGTCTCGTGCAGGTCATGGCCGCACTGGCGGCCGATGCGGGCATGCCGGGTGTGCTCGTACCCGCCGCGGCCGTGCTGAGCTGCGTGGTCCCGGCGCTCGAGCGCCCGTGGAAGGCGGCGCTTTCCCGCACCTGCACGGGGCGCGTGCTCACCGTGGGGCCGGGACTTAAGACCGGCATGCCCGTGCACTACGACGATCCGGCCGAGATCGGCCCCGACCGCATCGCCGATGCCGTGGCGACCCGTGCCGTCTACGGCTCGCCGTGCATCGTGATCGACCTGGGCACTACGACCAATATCGAGGTCATCGATGCGCGCGGAACCTTTGTCGGCGGCGTCATCGCGCCGGGTCTGGCACTTGGCGCCCGCTCGCTTTCGGCCGCTGCGGCGCGCCTGCCGCAGGTCGAGCCCTCGGCACCCACACATGTGATCGGTCGCAACACGCGCGAGGCCATGCGCTCGGGCGTGGTCTTGGGCGAGGTGGCCCGTATCGACGGCATGCTCGACATGGTGCTTGCCGAGATGCGCGCGACCAAGGCGGCGGGGGAGGGCAGCGTGCCCATCGTCATCACCGGCGACGATGCCGAGGCGCTCGCGGCGTTGGTCGGCCACAGCCTGACGGTCGATGACGCGTTGACGCTTCGCGGCCTGGCCGAGCTCTACCACATCAATCAAAAGCCCCGTCGCGCGTAGCGATGGGGGCGGTGGGACAAAAACGTCTCCACCTTTCACCTGCTACAATGTGTCAAACTATTGCGATTTCGGAGGTGTCTGCCATGTCGGACGATCTTCATCAAACCGCGTCGGGCAAGCGCCGCGACGTTATTAGCTGGGACGAGTTCTTTATGAGCGTAGCCATCGCCGCGCAGCGCCGCAGCAAGGATCCCAATACGCAGGTAGGCGCGTGCATCGCCAGCACCAACCACCGCATCCTTTCGGTGGGCTACAACGGTACGCCCTCGGCACTCAACGACGACTTTTTCCCGTGGGGCACGAGCGATGACCCGCTACAGGACAAGCACAACTACGTAGTCCATGCCGAGGCCAACGCCGTGCTCAACTACCGCGGCTCGCTCAAAGACCTTGAGGGTTCCACGGTCTACGTCACGCTGTTCCCGTGCCATGACTGCGCCAAGATCCTGGCGCAGGTGGGCGTGGGCGAGGTTGTCTACCTGGACAATAAGTACGCCGACACCGACGACGGCCGCATCAGTCGCCGCATTCTCGACTCCTGCGGCATCAGCTACCGCCAGGTCATCGTCGATGTCCACATCGGCACCGGGGAACAAACTCAGCAGTAGCGGCAGCGTGTGCTAGCGCCGGGCGTCGGCAAAAGCAGCTAAAAAAGCCCCGTCCCAAATTGACTGCTCGTGAAAGTCGTGTCCGCGCGCATGGACGGCTCGTGAGCGGGTACATGGCTGTAGTAACATAGCTCTGTCCGCGGGCGCGCCCGCGTTATTGTGAGAAAGGAGCCCCTGTGGCTGTTAACGAAGAGCTGCTTAAGAAGGTTCTTGAGGAGATCCGCCCCAACCTGCAGGCTGACGGCGGCGATATGGAGTATGTGGGCGTCGACGACGAGGGCGTCGTCCAGCTTGAGCTTCAGGGTGCCTGCGCCGGCTGCCCTATGAGCGCACTGACCCTGTCCATGGGTATCGAGCGTATCCTCAAGGAGCACGTACCCGGCGTTACCCGTGTCGAGCAGGTCAATGCCTCCGGCGAGACCGAGGACCTGTACGACGAGTATGCGCCGTTCTAAGATGCGAAAGCTGCGGGCGATGTGCTCCGCATAGACGTCACGCCCAAATATGCGGCTGCGAGCGCAAGGCCCGCGGCCGCATTTGTATGTAGGGAGCAAGGGGACCGATATGCTCAACGACCTCTACCATATGCTTGATCCCGTCGCGATTTCGGCGGGGCCCATCACCATCTACTGGTACGGCTTGGCCTACGTGGTCGGCGCTCTGCTCACGGCGGTCGTCATGTATCGCACGCAGCGTCGCTGGGGTTTCGACATTACGGTCGACGACCTGACGAGCGTCGTGGTCGGTGTGGTCTTTGGCCTTATCATTGGCGCCCGCCTGTTCTACGTCATCTTTTACGGTGATGGCTACTACTGGGCGCATCCGCTCGAGATCTTCGCCACCAACGAAGGCGGCATGAGTTTCCACGGCGGCCTGGTGGGCGGCATCATCGGTGGCGTGCTCGTGTGCCGTATGTACAAGCTCGATGCCTGGACTATCGCCGACCTTGCCGTTATCGGTGCTCCGCTGGCCCTGTGCCTGGGGCGCTGCGCCAACTTTGTCAACGGCGAGCTGTGGGGCAAGCCGACCGATTTGCCCTGGGGCGTGATCTTCGGCGGCGCCGCGGGCGATATGCCGCGCCATCCCTCCCAGCTCTACGAGGCATTCCTAGAGGGCATTGTGCTCTTTTGCATCTTGCAGGTGCTCAGCCGCAAAAAACCGCTGCTGCCCCAGGGCACGTTTATGGGCGTGTTTGTGATGGGTTACGGCATCGTCCGCTTCCTCATTGAGTTTGTGCGCGTGCCCGATGCCCAGCTGGGCTATCTGCTGGGCGGCGTCATCACCATGGGTCAGCTGCTGAGCCTGCCGCTCGTAATCGCAGGACTGGCGCTCATCATCTTCGCCCGACACCGCAATCGCCCCCAGCGCATCTACCTCGACGCCTAGCCACCACATGTCACCACAAGGGGGACAGGCACCTTTGTGGTGGTTTTGCCGGGCAACGATGACAGAACCGTAACGTTTCCCCAGATAAAACCTGCCAAAATAAACCTGTCCCTTTTTGGCAGGTTTCTAGAAAGGCTATTCGGACTGTGAAGGATTCCGACCTCTCCGCAACGGCTGCGCGCGACGCCGCCCGCATCGTTTGGTTTAAGCGCTATCCCGCCAAACAGACGCTCATCGCATTTTTGCTCGCCCTGCTGGCGACCACGGCGTTTTCCATCGATCCCGCCCCGGTGTCGAGCAACGCGGTCCTGGCGATCGACCCCAAGGCGACGGGCACGCTCTACGTGTGCTACGAGGTACTTCTCTCGTTTGCCGGCCATACCGACGCAGTGATGCTGCTCGCGCTTGCCTGCTTGCTCACGCTGCCGTTTCGCTATGTGTTCTTTGGCCGCGGTGACGCTTGGCGCCCGTCGGTCGTGCTGCCATCGCTGTTCTTTGCCGTTTGCATGGTGTTCGGCCGTAGCTACGACCTTGCCGATTCGGCAGAGATTGTGCTGGGCGACAAGGCACGCGTTATCTGCGCCTGGATTGGCGGCGCGGGCTGGATGCTTCTGGCGATTGTGGCCTTCTATCTGGCTTTTGAGTTTTTGGATTGGTTGAGCTCCCGCCGCATTCCGTTTTCGGAGACCCACTTTGGCCGCGTGTGGCGTGTTGCCCACGCCGTGCTCTCGGTCCATCCCTTTGTCGGGCCGTTTCTTGTGCTCATGATTGCCTGGGCGCCCACGCTTATCGCCTCGCTGCCCGGCCTCTTTATGGGAGATACGGGCGCGCAGATCCGCCAATGGTTCAACTATCCCAACGGCACGAGCGACTACCTGCGTCTGCTCAATCCCAATGTGTTGCTCAACGGACATCACCCCGTGGTGCACACGGCTATCATCGGTTCGTGCGTCCAGCTGGGGCTTTCACTGTTCAACAGCGCCAACGCAGGTCTTGCCATCTACACCTGCGCTCAGTTCGTCATTACGGCCGCCTGTATGGCCTATTCCATCTCGTCGCTGCGCAAGCTAGGCGTGAGCCTGCCGGTCCGCGGCGTGATCTTGCTGTTCTTTGTGTTTATGCCCATGTTCTCCAACTACGCGGCCCTGCTTACCAAAGATGTGCTGTTTGCCGACGCGTTTTTGGTGCTGTTGGTGCAGACCGTGAAGCTTGTGGCATGCGGCCTGCCCCGTCGCGATGCCAATGCCGAGCGTGCGGGCGAACAGAGGCCCGTGCTCTTTGTGCGCCATGACTGGCTGCTGCTCGCTATGGGCGCCATGGGTTCCACGTTTCTGCGCAACGGCGGCCTGGTGTTTCCCCTGGCGGCATGCGTAATCGCGGCGGCGTTTTGCGCATGGGACGCGCACGTGGCTCGTCGTGCAGCCAAGCAGGCTGGTGCTGCGCCTTCGGGCACCACCCCGCGTTTCCGCTGGGTGGGAGTTCTTGCGGTGCTTGCACTCTGCCTTGCCTCTAATATGTACTTCACCAAGGTCTTTATGCCGGCACATGACATCACGCCTGGTTCCAAGCGCGAAATCCTCTCGATTCCGTTCCAGCAGACGGCTCGTTTTGTCCAAAAGCACGACGGCCTCAACTCGGGCGTCAACCCCACGGTTAAGGAGGACGGCACCATCGTGGAGGCTCCTTGCGACGGCTTGGTGACCGACGAAGAGCGTGCCGTGATCGACCGTGTGCTCAAGTACGAGAATCTGGGCCGCCGTTACAACCCGGATAAGTCGGACGCCGTCAAAAATTGCTTTAACGAGTACGCCTCGCAGGAGGACATCAAGGCCTATTTTGAGGTGTGGGCCCAGATGTTCAAAAAGGATCCCGAGTGCTATATCTCGGCGCTCATCAATAACTACTACGGCTACTTTTATCCGAGTGCCCGCGATGCGTGGGTCTACAGCACGGCGCGCAGTGCCGAGATCATGGCGAAGCCCGATAACCTCAAGTACTTTGACTTCCATCCGGTCGACAGCAAAGCCGTGCGCTGGTGCGACCACCTGATTAACCTGTACCGCGTGGCGGTGCAGCGCATTCCGTTTATCTCGCTCACCATGAGCTCGGCCACCTACGTGTGGATCATGATCGTCGTGGTGGTCTACCCGTTGCGCCGCCATTCGTGGCGCGCGCTGGCCATCTGGATACCGCTGCTGGGTGTGCTCGTTGTGTGCCTGATTGGTCCATGTAATGGGTCGACCTACATGCGCTACCTGTACCCGGTCATTGCATGCATGCCTTTCGCCATCGGCGCCACGATCACCCGCAGCGACCTCCTCTGGACCTAACCAAAGATTAGCGCATTGGGGTCAGGCTGCTTTGTGCCAAGGGGCTGCATCATCACGACGCCTTCATTTTTTTGTTTATCTCACAGGCCAGTAGGTATATCATTTATAGCGTTTGTTTATATTGCCCGAGCATTCGCGCTGGGCTTTAGGTCGAAACCGATAGGAGACACGTATGTCCGGACACTCTAAGTGGGCCACAACCAAGCATCGTAAGGGCGCGCAGGACGCCAAGCGTTCCGCCCTCTTCTCCAAGCTCAGCCGCAACATCACCGTTGCTGCCCGTCTCGGCGGCGACCCGCTGCCCGAGAACAACGCCAGCCTCGCCGCTGCCGTTGCCAAGGCTAAGGCTCAGTCCATGCCTAAGGACAAGATCAAGTCTGCTATCGATAAGGCCTTTGGTTCGGGTGCCGATGCCGCCGTCTACGAGAACATCGTGTACGAGGGCTACGGTCCCGCCGGTGTCGCCGTCTACGTCGACTGCCTGACCGACAACCGCAACCGCACCGCCGCCGATGTCCGTTCCGCCTTCTCCCACGCTGGTGGCAACCTGGGCACCTCCGGCTCCGTCGCCTTCCAGTTTGAGCGCAAGGGTCAGATCGTCGTCGCCAAGGAGATCCTGGACGAGAACGCCAAGAAGGAGACCATGATCGCCAACGGTGCTGCTGGTGACGAGGATGAGTTCATGATGGCCATCGCCGAGGCCGGTGGCGAGGACTACGAGGACGCCGGCGAGGAGTGGATCGTCTGGACTACCGCCAACGAGGTCATGGCTGTCTCCAAGGCGCTCGAGGAGCAGGGCGTCCAGGTCAAGGGCTCCGAGACCACCATGGTCCCGACCACCCCGACCGAGGTCTCCGGCGCCGACGCCAAGAAGGTTCAGCGCCTCATCGACCGTCTTGAGGAGCTCGACGACGTCCAGGATGTTTACAGCACCATGGACATGACCGACGAGGTCATCGCTGCCCTCGAGGAGGAGTAGGCCCGCACGGATTGAGCCGTGCATATCTGGGCATAATGAAGCGAGCATGCAAGCCTCGTGGAATAGATGAGCCGGATCCGCGTGCAATGAGGCACCGGACCCGGCTCTTTTATAATGATGCGAATCGTTTTGCATTCTGTGGATCGAGATTTGAAGGGAGCGCTGCATGCGCGTGCTCAAACGAGCCCTGGCGATCGTGTATCTTGCCGCCGCCGTCGTGGCGCTGGGTACGTTAGTCTGCCAGTTTTGGGGGCCATATACCTATCGCTTTATGCTGTTGATGCGCGATCCGCTGCCTCGCATCGTTGTTACGGCGTGCGGCGGTGTCGTGGCGCTCGGCGTGCTCGTGTGTTTCTTTCGCCTGATGTTTGCTCGTCGCGAGCCGTCCTGCGTGCATCCGGCGGGGGAGCGTAATATCGAGGTCACGCTCGCCGCCCTCTCCTCGTGTGCTCGCACCGCGGCAGAGCGCGACGACCGCGTGATGGTCGAGCATGTCGAGGCGCGCGTGCAGGGCTCCGACGAATCGCGCGTCCGTTTTAAGGTCGACGCCATCGCGCTCGACGACCGGGATGTGGCCTCCCTTGCAGCCGCGATGCAGCAACGTATCGAGGAGGCCTGCGACACCATGCTCGGCACGCCGGGCACGACCGCACGCGTTCGTTTTTTGCCGTCCAAGACTACCGTCCAGACCGTGGAGGTTTCCGGTGAGTGATACCAATCAAGACAAGACCGTCCGCACTCCGCGCCTGACTATCGATCAGAGCGCCGCGCCGGCTAGCGAGGTCGTCGATCCCAAGGTGGAGGGTACCGAGTCGCATGACGCGGTCGCCAATGATTTTGATGAGGCCATGGGTCTCATCAAGGGTACGGGGGCAGCCATCTGGAGCTATGCCGTCCGTCATCCCAATACCACGCTTGGAGCCGTCGCTGGTTTTGTGCTCGCCGTACTGGTGCTCACGCTCGGCCTGTGGGATACGCTCGTCATCGCATTCTTTGTACTGATCGGCGCCGTGATTGGCCAGATCCGTGACGGCGAGAACGGGATCGTCAACTTCTTCGGCCGTCTGTTTAGCGGCCGCTAGTATGTATTCGACCGCCGCGTGTGCGGTGGGCATAAGGAGGAACCATGGCTTTTAACACGAAGGTCGATGTGGCCGATACTGAGCCCGAGGCAGACGAGACCGTCGCCGCCGAGGCCGAGGACGTAACGCTCGAGGACGAGGCGCTCGTCGAGGCCGAACCCGCCGACGATGCGGACGAGGATGATGAGGAAACAGACGAGTCCGAGGACTCGCTGACCTATTCCAACGGTGTAATCGAGAAGATCGTCGCCATGGCCACCCGCGAGGTGCCGCACGTCCTGGGCATGAAGGGCAACCTCATGCACTTTGTGCAGGAGCAGTTTGGTGCCGAGAACCTGACCAAGGGCGTGACGGTCGAGGTCACCGATGACAACCGCGTGGTCGTCAACATTTCCGTCATTATCGAGTACGGCGCCTACGCGCCCGCGATTTTCGACGACGTCAAGGCGCGCGTGACCGAGCGTCTGGCCGCGATGACCGGCCTTGAGGTGGCAGGCGTCAACCTACGCATCGAGGATGTCATCACCCCCGAGGAGTACGAGCACCGCACCAACCAGCACGAGTAACCTACCAAAAAGGGATGTTTATTTTAGCAGGTTTTATCTGCGAAAACGTCAAACGGCCGGCCGCACGGATGTATGTGCGGCCGGCCGTTATTTGTATGTCCCCGATGTAGGCATACCGCTCGTCTAACTAGGGGTTGCAATCGTCGTGTTCCGCGTTACCCTAATGGGCGCATTGTTTCCAAATTGTTAACGAGGGGTTGCCGTAATGGCTGACGAGCACGAAACAGAAAGCCAGGCATGGGCGATTGAGGCTGCCGCGGCAGAGGCGGCATCGCGAGCTGCCGAGGAGGTACATCGTCCTCCCGTGGTGCCGATGGAGCGCGTGGTTGATCGCACCGATATCGAGCGCGGCGAGCGTGCCGGCCAAAAGCGTAGCCAGGAGCCAGGCTTCCCGCGCTTTTTCGCCGAGCTCAATCTGGGCCTGATTCTTACGGCCTTTGCCATCGTTGCGTTTAAAACCCCTAATCACTTTGCTTTTGGCGGCACCTCGGGCGTGTCGGTTATTCTGTCCACGCTGTTCCCGACCCTGCCCGTCGGCGTCTTTATGTGGATTATCAACGCGGTTCTCGTCGTTTTGGGCTTTATCTTTTTGGAGCGCAAGGCAATCCTGTGGAGCGTCTTCGCCTCGTTTGCGCTGTCCGCCTATGTTTCGCTTTTCGAGCTCTTTATCCCGACCAGTGTCTCGATGACGGGCGATATGTGGCTCGACCTGTGTTTTGCCGTGATTCTGCCGGCGCTCGGCAGCGCCATCGTCTTTGATATCGGCGCCTCGACGGGTGGCACGGACATTCTTGCCATGATCCTCAAGCGCCGCACGACGCTCGAGATTGGCCGCGCCCTGCTGCTGGTCGATATCGGCATCGTGGCCATCGCGGCCTTCTTGTACGGCCCGCGTGTCGGTCTGTATTGCGTGCTCGGCCTGTTTGCCAAGACGCTTGTGGTCGACAAAGCCATCGAGAGCATTCACCTTCGTAAGGTCTGCACGGTCATTTGTTCCGAGCCCCTTAAGGTCGAGGAGTTTATCGTCAAGCATCTCAACCGTACGGCGACCATTAGTCGCGGCTACGGTGCCTTCTCGGGCAAGTGCGTGACGGTGATCATGAGCGTGCTGAGCCGTCGCGAGGCCGTGCAACTGCGCCGCTATGCGCGCGAGGTCGATCCGGGTGCCTTTATCACGATTGTCGACAGTTCCGAGATCGTCGGCAAGGGTTTCCGCGGCACGAACTAGCGCGAACGCATTCATCAAACAATCGAAAAGCGCCTCGCGCGTTGCAAATACGTCATCTAAGAGTATTTGAACTCACATTGGGTGATAATGATGCCAAAGACATCGTTTGCGATCCAGGTGATTCGCTCTAGATACGAAGGGATGATTCTATGTTCTGCTCGCAGTGTGGCGCCCCCATGGGCGATAACGACAAGTTCTGCGGCGTGTGTGGTGCTCCTAATGCCGGTGCCGCTGGCCCCGCTCCCCAGGGACAGCCTCAGCCCCAGCAGTTTGTTCCGCAACCGCCCGTGGCGAATGCGCCAAAGGGCTGTGTGGTTCAGGCGTTCCAGGATATGACCAAGACCCCGGGCGTGCTTCAGCGTGTATGCCAAATCGCGTTTTTGCCGGCGCTGATTTGCGTTGTGTCGGTGCTCGTGTTGTTTATTCCCGTTATTGGCGGCATTGCGGCTGCCATCGGCTTTTTGGCAGCTTGCATTGCGAGCGTGTGCGGTTCCGGCTTTGGCATCGAGTGGGGTCGCGATCTGTCGCTTAAGATCGATGACGGCATGGATCGTCCGCTGATGCGTTCCACGTCGTTTGGTCTCGGAGTCTTTTCGAGCGTTATTTCGGTCGTGCTCGAGGTTATCGCTGCCATTCCCGTTATCGGTGTAGTGCTTTCGCTGGTGGAGGGCGTGGCGCTTGGTGCCGCAGGCTCGTACTCCTACTATGGCTCCTATGCGCTCGAGGCTGCGCTGTTCGGTTCGCTCGGCCTGCTTGTCCTGGCTATGATTGCCACGGCAGTCTTGGGGGTCTTCTTTAAGATGTTCGCCGACATTGCCGTGATGCACTTTGCGGTGACCGGGCGCGTTGAGAGCGCGTTTTCGCTCGACAAGGTCTGGGCGGCGTTTAAGCACAACAAGACCAAGCTGTTCTGCGCTTCGTTCCTTCCCGAGTTTTTGACGGGCCTGGTTTCCAACGCCATTACGTGGATCTTGACAGCTGTCTTTGGTGCCATCGCCGGAATTGGCGCGTACGGCTATTACTATCGCCCCACGGGTATCGAGGCGATTGTTACCGCCGGTGGTGTCACGCTCGTATTGTTCCTGGTGCTGATTGCATTCGTCACGGTGTTCCTTACGGTCTTTGGCAAGATGCTCAAGCACCGTGCCGTTGGCTATTGGGCTGCACGTTATGCAAGCGAATGGGCCGATGAGGACAAGGACGACGTTTTGACTTTTGTGCTCCCGGGTGAGAAGAAGCCTGCTCCTGCGGGATTCAATCCCACGGCAGCCACTGGTGCTGCGCCTGCCCCGGCACCCGCGCCTGCACCTGCCCCGGCACCCGCGCCTGCCCCTGCCCCGGCACCTGCTCCTGTCCCCGCACCGGCGTCCGAGGCGACGCCTGCGGAGCCCGATTGGGATGCCGTTGCCACGCCGGCGGATGAGCCGGGCGATAATCCTGCTGCCGAAAACAATCAAACCGAATAGCCGGTCGAGGCGCCCTGGGCAACTGAGCCCGGGGTGCCTTTTTCTACTGCGAAAGCAAGAAAATGCCTGGGAAAACGGTTGCAGCAAAATTTCTCGGAAATTGGTCAATGTTGCGCAACAACGTCGCGGCTATTGTTGAGAACGTAGACGTGTAAGGTTTGAAGGCGTGCGACGCCTTAGGAAAAGGAGAGGCTCATGTTCTGTCCCACTTGTGGTTCTCCCATTTCGGATGATGCCAAATTCTGCCCTGTTTGCGGATCCGCCGTTGGTGCCGCTTCTGCCGCTCCGGCCCCGCAGCCCCAGCCCGCTCCGGCCCAGGCTATTCAGCCCGTGCCCCAGCCTCAGCAGCAGTACACCGGTCAATACGCCCAACAGTCCGCATCCGCTCCGATGGGCTATGGCCCCATTAAGGCTGACCGCAGCCTGATCGGCTGGCTGCTGCTCTCTCTTGTGACCTGCGGTATCTATTCGTTCTACTTCCTGTATTGCTTGGCACGCGACGTCAACACGTTGTGTCAGGATGACGGCGATTACACGCCGGGTCTGGCGGAATTCATCCTTCTATCGTTTGTGACCTGCGGCTTCTACGCGTACTACTGGTATTACAAGATTGGCAACCGCCTGCAGGCCAACGCTCCTCGCTACGGCCTGGTGTTCCAGGAAAACGGCACCACCGTTCTTCTGTGGCAGATCTTCGGCGCGCTCCTGTGCGGCCTTGGTCCCATCTTCGCTATGAACATCATCATCAATAATACCAATGCCATGGCAACGGCTTACAACACTCGCCTTGGCGCTCGTGCCTAACAATAAGGGCGGCGTGAACAGCTCCCAGGGACATAGGGGCACGGCAGAGCTCCTTCGCCGCGCCTTTTTTTGCACCGGCGCGCTCTTTGTTGCCTGGCTCGCGCTCTACCTGCTCGATATCGGCTGCATTTTTCGAATGATGACGGGCGCTCCTTGTCCGGGATGCGGCATGACGAGGGCGTGGCTGGCGGCGCTGCGTCTCGATTTTGCGGCGGCCTTTGCCTACCATCCGCTGTTTTGGGTGGTGCCGATTGCGTTTGTGCTCGCGTTCGTGCGCGAGGAGGTGGCATCGAGCAAGCTAAAGCGTGGTGTCGACATTGCAGTCACCGTGTTGTGCATGCTGGTCATCGCCGTATGGATCGTGCGCCTCATCAATCCGGTAGATGCCGGCCTACTCTTTGGCGGCCATGCGCCCGCCGGAGTCCCCGACGACATCATCCACCTCGAACCCCCACGCTGGCTCACCATCCTTCGCTCTTTCCTGTCGTGACGGAGGACGCGCTAGAAAAGCGGTCGACACATAAGCGGGGGCGAACGTTGAGATAACGTTCGCCCCCGCTTTGCTCTAGCCAGGTTGTTATGGGTGGGCGTGATGGCTACTCGTCGCGCTTCTCCTCGTGGCGAGCGGCAGCCCGCGCATCGTGGATGCCCTTGATTGCAGCATGGCGAGCGGTGCGAGCATCGTGCATGGCGTCGCGCGCCTCAGCGGCTGTTGCCTTGGCAGAGCGCAGCTTGGCGGCCAAGTCGGGGTTGGTCTCGGCAACCGCGGCGATCGTGGGGCCGTCGAGCTCCTCTTGCGTGGGCTCGGCCAAAAAGTCGATAGCATACTGGGCGGCCACCATGGAGCCCTTTGCCAGCACGGTCTCGTCGATCTTGTAGAAGCAGGAATGTTGGGCGTACGTGGCACCAATCTTGGGGTTGCGCGTACCTACAAAGGCGAGCACGCCCGGCACGCGGCGCAGGTACTCCGAAAAATCCTCGCCCGAAAGCGTGCCACGGTAATGGCCTTGACCGGTGGGGCCCAGGCACTTGATTACAGCCTGACGGCAGCGCTCGCTCGAGGCGGCGTCGTTTTCGACCTTGTAGTTGGCGATGGTGTAGTCGGTGAGCTCTGCCTCGGCGCCCAAGGCGGCCGCGGTATGCTCCACGATGCGGCGCATAAGCTCCGGCATTTCCTCGTGGGTCGAATCTCCGTAGGTGCGCACCGTGCCGGCAAGGTAGGCCGTGCCGGCGATAACGTTGCGCGCGGTGCCGCCGTGCAGCTCGCCGACGGTGATGACAGCCGGCTCATAGGGGCTGATCTCGCGCGAGACGATGGTCTGCAGAGCGTTGACGATCTCGGCGGCAACCATAACGGCGTCGTGGCCGCGCTGGGGCATGGCGCCGTGGCATGAGGTGCCGCGGACGTCGATGCGGAACCAGTCGGTATTGGCCATGCGCGGGCCGGGCTCGCAGCTCACGGTGCCGGCGTCGACCTCACTCCAGATGTGCGCGGCGTAGGCGCCATCGACGCCGTCGAGCACACCCGTGCCGATCATGAGCTTGGCGCCCTGGCCGTTTTCCTCGCTGGGCTGGAAGACGATGCGGACCTCGCCGTGGATGTCGTCGGTCATATGGCGCAGAATCTGCAGCGTGCCGAGCATCATGGCGATGTGGCAGTCGTGGCCGCAGGCGTGCATGCAGCCCTCGTTGACGCTGGCAAATTCCTCGCCGGTCTGCTCGGTGACGGGCAGGGCGTCGATATCCGCACGCAGCAGGATGCGGCGGCGCGGCGTGCCGTCCTCGCGGTAGGCATCGGGCGCGGTGCCGCGAAGGGTCGCCACCAGACCCGTCTTAAGGGGACGCTCATAGGGGATATTCATGGCGTCGAGCTGGTTGGCGATGTCGGAGGTCGTGCGCTCCTCGGCAAGGCTCAGCTCCGGGTGCTTATGGAAGTGCCGGCGCTGCTTGATGATATAGGGTTCAAACTCGGTAGCGATATCTTTGATGGCTGCGGTGACGTCGTCAGCCGCGCGAGCCTCGGTCGCCGCCATAATCTGCTGTGCCTTGGTCTTCGTCATGGTCGATTTGCTCCTTGCTGGGTTGATCGCAAAATCGTACAGGCTCTCTCCAGTATGCCACCTGCCGCTAGGGCTGGTAAAGTTGCCGTTTGCCGCTTGGGGTTTTGTTACAAGGGCGGGGGAGTACACTCGGGGGTGTTGAATTTCCTGCCAGAGATGGGGATGCCCATGCAACATATCGATCGGATTATCCGCTCCAAGAACGTCTTTACCGCGCAAGACGGCATCGATACCGCCCGCGAGCTGGCGATTGCCATCGCAGGCGACCGTATCGTCGCAGTCGGTGCGCCCGATGACGTGATCGCCGCCGCTCCCGCCGCCACGTCGGTTATCGACTACGGCGAGCAGTTTGTCTGCCCCGGTTTCCATGACGCTCATCTGCACTTCTTCCATACCTCGGTCGGTTCCTCGCCGTACATGCTTATGGATATGGGCACGTCCGAGGCGGCGCTGGTGCAACATGCGCTCGAGTTTTCCCAGGACCTGCCCGATGACGCTTGGGTTGTGACGCAGGGCTGGCGCGACTACCGTTGGGACCCGCCCGAGCATCCTACCAAGGCGTCGCTCGATGCGGCATTCCCCGATCGTCCCTGCGTTATGTATTCGGGCGACGGGCATACGCTTTGGCTCAACAGCCGCGCACTCGAGGCGCTCGGCGTCACACGCGACAGCGAGCCGCCAGCGGGCGGCAGCTACGACAAGGATGCAAACGGCGAGCTCACGGGCATTGCTCACGAGGCGGCTGCCATGCAGCTGCTACCGCGCTGCCTGGAGTGGCTGGGCGAGGACCGCATCGCGAGCGCTTACGCCGACCAGATGAAGCGTATGGCCGAGCAGGGCATCACCTCGATCTGCGATATGTCGCTCATGCCCATGCCGGGCTGCGATTTTATCCGCGACGACGTCTACGACAAACTGCAGGCAGCCGGCAAACTGGGCATCCGAGCCCATCTATTCCCCACACTGCTGGATGACCAATCGCGCTTAGAAGAACTGCAGACCCGCTACGCGAACAACGCGCTGCTCTCGGCGCCTGGTTTTAAGCAGTTCTTCGATGGCGTGTCGAGCGAACACACGGCATATCTCACCGAGCCCTATACCAATCCGCGCTTCCCGGGCGACCAGGGCCGTCTGACGGTTCCGGCTGAGCGCATGCGCAAACTGGTTCTGGCGGCCGCGGAGCGCGGTCACACCGTGCGCATCCACGTCATTGGTGACGGTGCGATTCATGCCGCGCTGGATATCTTCGAGGAAGCGGCCGACCTGTACGGCCTGCCCCAGCACGGTCATAACACGCTTGAGCATCTGGAGAACCTCTTGCCCGAGGACATCGACCGCCTGCGCAAGCTCGACGTGGTTGCCTCGAGCCAGCCCTGCCATATCACGCTCGACCCGGGTGGTCCGGAGCGCGACCTGGGCTTGGAGCGCAGCCGCATCATGTGGCCGTTCGCAACCTATAAGCAGCGCGGCATTCGCCAAGCCTTCGGTACCGACAGCCCCATCACAGCTGTTACCAGCATGAACGTGCTCTACACGGCTATCACGCGCCAGGACCCCAAAAGCCACTGGCCCGAGGGCGGCTGGCTGCCGAGCGAGCGCATCGATGCGGCAACAGCCCTGCGCAACTACACCCTGGGCAGCGCCTACGCGGCAGGCGACGAGCAAAACCTCGGCAGCCTGGAACTCGGCAAATACGCCGATCTGGTAGTCCTGGACCAAAACCCGCTCACCGTTGACCCCCAAGACCTCCAGGCCACAAAAGTTCAGGCCACCTACCTGGCAGGTAACTTGATTTACGAGCGCTAAGTATTCATGCCGTACCGTTAAGCGCGGCTCGGACAGCCTATTTTGGGATAGCGCTCGAGTCGCGTTTGTTTGCCGGTGGGGATTTGTTAGGAGCGTCCCCGCTCTGATGGATTTGGGCGCAGGGCGGATGCGCCGCTGCCCTGCGCGCTCAATTTGGACATCAGCAATGCTGCCTCTTGGTGTTTTGCATACTTCCCATTACAGATTGCATAAAAAGGCTGGGATATTCTTCCTGATCCTGATGTACCCCCGCCCGTGCCGTGCAAAAAACGGAGTATTCAGCACCGCGAGCTCTGCCGGTGCCGCTGCAGTCGGGTAGCATTGCGGAGATCGACGTCATTTTGGGGTCCGACGTGGCGCGAGGCATGCTTGTTTGTCTCGACGAGGCCTGTCTGCCGACCCAAATCGCCGGTCGAAGGCTACCGTGGGACTAATTAGATGCGCCCGGTGCGTATGCATTTGTCCCGGCCTGCTGAAAACTCCCAAAAATGCACGGTGCTCCCCAGGGGACCCGTGCTCGCAACGAAAACCATGCCCATGTCGCTATCCGCATCGCCTTTTTGCTGCACTGACTTTTCTGAATGCCGGGCTCGAATTAGTTAACCTGCCTCCCGTGTGGCTCCGGAGGGGCGGGGCATAAGGTTTATCGCGAGTTCCGCACGAGCCGAAGGCCACTTAATGTGGCCTTCGTGCGAGCAGGACTGCCCGAGCAGGAAACCTTATGCCCCGCCCCTCCGGAGCCACACGGGAGCCACTGCTAAGTTATCCCCCGGCATTCAGAAAATCTAAGTGCTAAAAAATAAGATTTTTTGACTCTGTGTTGTATAACCCGCCATTCGTGGGTACCATTCAACGCGTACGCAAACAAAAAGGGTTAATTCGCGTGGTATAACCGCGCGGCCCAAAAAGGAGGAGACAAGCATGTCGTCTTTGAAGCCGCTTGCAGATCGTGTTCTGGTCAAGCCCGACGAGGCCGAGCAGAAGACCGCTTCTGGTCTGTATATCGCCAGCAACGCTCAGGAGAAGCCGCAGCGTGGCACCATCGTTGCCGTTGGCGCCGGCAAGGTCAACGACAAGGGTGAGCGCATCCCCATGGACGTCAAGGTCGGTGACGTTGTCATCTACGGTAAGTTCGGTGGCAACGAGGTCAAGGTCGACGGCGAGAAGTATCTGCTGATGCGCGCCGACGACATCTACGCCGTCGTCGAGGCCTAGTCTCGTCAGAATCTCTGATTCGTCTTTGAACGCGCCCGCCGCACAGGACTCGGAAGCGGCGACGCGAGTCACATTTCTTTTGGAGGATTACCTACCATGGCAAAGAACATTACGTTCAACACCGATGCCCGCGCTAAGCTTGCCAAGGGCGTCAACACTTTGGCCGACGCCGTTACCGTCACCATGGGCCCCAAGGGTCGCTACGTTGCGCTGCAGCGCACGTTCGGTGCCCCGACCATCACCAACGACGGCGTTTCCGTCGCCAAGGAGATCGAGCTCGAGGACAACATCGAGAACATGGGCGCTCAGCTGGTGAAGGAGGTTGCCACCAAGACCAACGACACCGTGGGTGACGGCACCACCACCGCAACTCTGCTCGCCCAGGCCATCGTCAACGACGGTCTGCGCAACGTCGCCGCTGGCGCCAACCCGCTGGCCATCCGTCGCGGCATCGACAAGGCCGTTAACGCCGCCGTCGCCGAGATGAAGAAGCAGGCCAAGCCGGTCGAGACCAAGGAGCAGATCGCTTCCGTCGGTACCATCTCCGCCGGTGACCCCGAGGTCGGCGAGAAGATCGCCGAGGCCATGGAGGTCGTGGGCAAGGACGGCGTCATCACCGTCGAGGATTCCCAGACGTTCGACATCACCATCGACACCGTCGAGGGCATGCAGTTCGACAAGGGCTATGTCTCCGCTTACTTCGTCACGGATAACGACCGCATGGAGGCCGTGATGAAGGATCCGTACATCCTCATCACCGACCAGAAGATCTCCAGCGTTCAGGACATTATGCCCGTTCTCGAGGCTGTCCAGCGCGCTGGCCGTGGCCTGCTCATCATCGCTGAGGACATCGACGGCGAGGCTCTGCCTACCCTGGTTCTCAACAAGATCCGTGGCGCCCTCAACGTCTGCGCCGTCAAGGCTCCGGGCTACGGCGATCGCCGCAAGCGCATCCTCGAGGACATCGCCGTCCTCACCGGCGGCCAGGCTGCCCTGGACGAGCTGGGCGTGAAGGTCGCTGACATCACCGCCGATATGCTCGGTACCGCTAAGTCCGTCACCATCTCCAAGGACAATACCGTCGTCGTCGGCGGCGCTGGCTCCAAGGAGGCCATCGACGCTCGTATCGCTCAGATCAAGGGTGAGATGGAGAACACCACCTCTGACTTCGACCGTGAGAAGCTCCAGGAGCGCCTGGCCAAGCTCTCCGGTGGCGTTGCCGTCATCAAGGTCGGCGCTGCTACCGAGTCCGAGCTCAAGGAGATCAAGCATCGCGTCGAGGACGCCCTGCAGGCTACTCGCGCTGCTGTCGAGGAGGGTATCGTCGCCGGTGGCGGCGTCGCCTTCATGGACGCTGCTCCTGCGCTCGATGCTGTCGAGATTGACGACCCCGAGGAGAAGATCGGTGTCGACATCGTCAAGAAGGCTCTGACTGCTCCGGTTGCTACCATCGCCAAGAACGCTGGCTTTGAGGGCGCCGTCGTGGTCGACAAGGTTGCCGAGCTGCCCGCCGGCCAGGGTCTCAACTCTGCCAACGGCGAGTGGGGCGACATGATCGAGATGGGCGTCCTCGACCCCGTCAAGGTCAGCCGCGTCACCCTGCAGAACGCTGCTTCTGTTGCCAGCCTGATTCTCATCACCGAGGCCACCGTCTCCGATGTGCCCAAGAACACTCAGCTTGAGGACGCTATCGCTGCTGCCACCGCTGGTCAGCAGGGCGGCGGTATGTACTAAGGCCGACAAGGTCTAGAACTCCCACCGGGGATCCGGGGGCGTGACGGGGTTTCTCTCCGGAACGTCCTCGGACATGCAAAGAGGCTCCGCATCGCGCTTCGCGCTGCGGAGCCTCTTTGCGTCCT